>Ga0115027_10000011_pt1 | contig 20979 bp, 22 predicted proteins | sample Open_0915_D1_FD_83879 | JGI IMG/M metagenome (GOLD analysis project Ga0115027, IMG submission 83879) | Wetland microbial communities from Old Woman Creek Reserve in Ohio, USA - Open_0915_D1 | ecosystem: Environmental > Aquatic > Freshwater > Wetlands > Sediment ...
GCTTGCAGGAAGCGGATCTTATGATCTTCCGGCCCGTGAAAAAAAAGGCCCGCCCCGTGGACGGGGCGGGCCGATGGACTCGATCGAGCGGGAAGCGCTTACTTTCCGCCGGTCGACATGTACGCGGCGACGTCGGCGATTTCGGCGTCCGACAGCGTGAGCTTCACCTTGTGCTTCTGCTGGCCTGCAACGATCTTCTTGAGCGAGTCGGTCAGGCCCTTGGCGTCCTCGCCAGCGAAATCGGCCGCTTCGTGGCATTCGGCGCAGGACTTCTCGAACGTCGCCTTGCCATCGGCGCTGGCCGAAAGGCTCCAGCCCCACATCCCGAGCGTAGCGACTGCAATCACAAACATGCGTCCCGTCTTCATCACGATCTCCTCGCGTTGAGCCAAAAACGATTCCCGGCACCGCCGGCTCGATTCAAAACGCTGCCATCATACCCGCGCGGGATACAGCCAGAGACAGTGGAATCCGCAATCCGGCCGGGCAGGGGAAGCCAACTATATGATTCAAATAATCTTTTACAAGGTTGCGCGGCCGCCGGTGGCAACCCCGCGCCTGCTTTTTTCGACCGGCACCGGCACCGCGAGTTCAACCGTGCATCGTCTCCGCCGCTATCACGGCGAGCCCGCGCAGCACGAGGTCCGGCACATGCCGGGCCGGCGTCTCGATCAAGCGCCCGATTCCGGAAGCGCCGCCACCCGTCAGCATGAGCGCCGGCATCGATCCAAGGCGGCGCGTCATCTCCACCACGGCACGATCGACCAGGGCCGCCACTGCCAGAGCGCAGCCGCGCTCGATGGCGTCGCGCGTGTTGTCGGCGAACAGGGCGCCGGCCGCGGCGCCGCTGGTCGCGGTGTGCGAGGCAAGGTCCGACGTCCCGCCCCACAGCGATCGCATCATCAGTTCCGGCCCCGGCACGATGAAGCCGCCGAGGTGCTGCCCGTCGCCAGTCACGCCGTCCAGCGTCGCCGCGGTACCGACGTCCGCGACGCAGCAGGCGCCACGCGCCAGTCGATATCCGGCGATCGCGGCGAGCCAGCGGTCGACGCCCAGCAGCCGCGGTTCGGGGTAAGCGTTGCGCACGCCACCCGCCTCGCGGGTCGTGGCGACGAACACAGCAGGCTTGCCGGTCTCGAGTCGTGTCGCCTCGGTCAACAACGCAGCGCTCGCCTCGCCGGCGACGCTTGCCACGAGCACGTCGTCGACGCCCGGCGTCGGGAACAGCGCGCGCCGCCAGTCGTCAATGGTCCAGCTCGAGTACGCCGACGCACTCTGCGAGCCCAGCTGGCCACGATCGTACGTCGCCCACTTGACACGCGAGTTGCCGATGTCGACCAGCAGCATCACGCGGGCGCACCGGCTGCCGGGCGCAGCGTCACGTCACCCGCTAGAAACCGCTCGACGCGCGCGCCGACTTCTACGCGCAGCGCACCGTCACGGTCGGCCCCGAGCGCCCTGCCTTCGACGCTGCCCGTCGCCTGCGTGACACGGACTTGCGCGCCGGCCAGCGAGTCGAGCTCGGCGAAGCGCGTCGCGAACGGCGCGAAGCCCTCGCGCCCGAATCGATCGAGGCCCACGCACAGTGCCGCAGCCAGGCCACCGGCCAGCGCATTGCGGCCCGGCGGGTGGTCGCCGCATGCCTCGCGCAGATCGGCGACGGGCGCGGCACCGGATGCCGCGAGGCTCTGGCGCGCATCCGCCGGCAGCGCGACGTTGAGCCCGAGCCCGACGACGACGCTCGCAGCTCCGCCCGCCTCGAGCTTGAGCTGGATCAGCAATCCGCCGACCTTGCGGTGACGCCACACGATGTCGTTGGGCCATTTCAGCATCGTCTCGGCGGCTCCCGCTTCGCGCAACGCGTCCGCGACCTGCACTCCCATTGCGAGGCTGAGCGCCGACAGGTCGGCGGGCAGCTCCGGGTAGGTCCAGCCGATCGAGAACGTCAGCCCCGACCCGAACGGGGCGAGCCAGGACCGTCCGCGACGGCCGCGTCCGGCGCGCTGGATCTCGGCAAACACGATGCGCGGACGGCCGGCCCGGACGGCTTGCGACGTGTAGAGGTAATCGTTCGTCGAGTCGATCGAGAACAGCACTTCGAGATCGCCCGGCAGGGCCTCGCCCGTCCCGGCCGCTGCCGCGAGTATCCGGCGCGCTTCGAGCAGCTCGCATGCATGTCGCAGCCGGTAGCCGCGACGATCCTCGCTCACGACATCCACGCCGAGGCGACGCAGCTCCGCCACCAGCTTCCAGACCGCAGCGCGCGTCGTGCCGAGGCGGCCCGCCAGCGAGGGGCCCGAATGCAACTCGCCGTCGGCGAGCAGCGCCAGCAGCGCGGCGCGCGAACCGCCGGTCATCGAGGCCCGAGCAGCCACAGGCGTCGCGCGCGATTCTCAGTGCCCGTCCGCATCCGCGTGATGTTTTCGCGGTGCGTGTACACCACGAACGCCGCCATCGCGATCCCGAACGCGAGCAGGGGCAGGTCGCCGGGACGCGCAACCACGAAGTACGCGGGCAACGACAGCGTGCCTAGCATCGTGCCGAGACCGACGAAGCCGGTAAGCATCACGCAGCCGAGCCAGACGACGAGCACGGGCAGCAGTGCCGCGGGCGCGAGCACGGCGACCGCACCGAGCAGAGTTGCTGCTCCCTTGCCACCACGGAATTCGTACCAGACGGGATACACGTGGCCGATGACCACTGCCGTCGCACAAGCCACCGCGAGCCAGCCGCGGTCGAGCGACGGCTCGATGCCGACCAGCGGCAGGTCGAGGCCGGGCAGCAAGCCCACCGCCAGCAGCGCCTTGCCGACGTCGATCACGATGACGCCGAGCGCGAACGACCAGCCCTGCGTGCGCAACGCGTTGGTTCCGCCGGCGTTGCCGCTGCCCTGCTCGCGGATGTCCACGCCTTTGAGGCGGCCGAGCACCAGGCTGCCGAGCAGCGAGCCCAGCAGGTATGCGATCAGTGTCTTTACGCCGAGCTCGAGCAAGCGCACCTCCCTGCGCGGATTCTAGCATCGGCGGTTTCCGATCCCGGCCGACCGCGACTCCGGGAACTAGCGCGCGGCCGCGCGCCGCGGCAGGAACACTTCGGCCAGCATGCAGCGTACCGAGCCGCCGCCGAGATCTTCGATCGTCGGCATGGGCACCGCGACGATTCGTTCCGCGCAACGGCGCAGAGTTTCGAGACTGCCGGCGTCGAGGCTGCGAAGTGCACGGTCCGACATGGCGAGCACCGCAGTGCCGTCCGCCGCTGCGAGCTCGAGCGCGTTGCCGGCGAATGCGGCCATCTGCGCGCGATCGATGGCGACGACCTCCCGGCCGCTGGCCTGTAACCGCTCGAGCAACGGAACCCGTTGCGCCAGCGGCACCGCCTCGGCACAGACGATCGCGCTGCGCTGCCCGATCGAGAGCAGCACGTTCGTGTGATAGACGGCGACGCCCTCGCCGTCCGTCGCATCGAAGGCGAACGGCTCGTAGCCGAGTTCGTCGCAGAGCTCCGCGAGCACTTCGGCGTTCGTGCGTGGCGACCGGCACGCGTAGGCGACCCGGCATGCGTGATCGAACACGACGCTGCCGGTGCCTTCCAGGAAACGCCCGGACAGCTCGTGGTGGCTGAGGTCGAGCAGCCTCGTCACGGCAAAGCCGCCCCGCTGCTCGAGCAAGGCGAGCAGTTCCATGCGGCGCTCGAGCCTGCGGCTTGGCGCCAGCATCGGGTAGAGCACCACTGTCCCGTCGTGATGCAGGCTGACCCAGTTGTTCGGGAACACGCAGTCCGGGCACGCCGTATCGGGCGGCTCGTCGAGCGCATGGACCTCGACGCCGGCGCCGAGCAATTCAGCGACCAGCGCATCGAACTCCGTCACTGCCAGTTGCCGAGCGCTGCCCGGCGCTGCCGGGTCGCGACGCTGGAACCGGTTACTCGCCGCCGTCTCGGGATTCCAGCCAAATGCCGCTGGCCGGACCATCAGCACGGCATGCGCACGCTGGCGGAGCGGTGTCGCGGGGTCAGGGCCGCCCGAATCGGGACGACCGACGCTGGTGCCGGACTTCATGCCGGGCTCCGCTTCAGCGCAACACGAAATTCGAGATAGAGCATGTGCTGACCTTCTGCGGCGGACCAGCGCTGGATGCGCGTGAGATCGACGTGCGACACCGTGGCCGCGACTTCATCGATTGAGGACGATTCGTCCAGGACTGTCACAGCGCCTTACCGCTCCGCCTCGGCCTGGTTCGGCGACGAAAATATCGTTGCTGCTCGGCGAAGGGCAGACTGTCGAGCGCCGCGTTCAGACGTGCGCGCAGAGATGGCATGAGTGGATAGAGCAGGACCTTCTCCGCCGCGACGCTGCCGACGACTGCATCTAGCATTGGCGACTCATCAGATAGGCCATATGGCCTACCAGATAGATTATTTGAGCGACCGATTCAACAGCCCGTCAGAGCGGTACTGCACCAGCTCGATTCAGTTCGCCGCGGGCCGTGCGACGGCCACGACGCGCTCGCGCCCCGACACGACTGCGCCGCCCGGCTTCTCGACGGTCACGACGAACGCCAGCGGCTCGCGCACCGGCACAGCGGCCCGGACCGGGATCACGACCGGGCCCGCGGTAGCCGGCACGTCGAACACGCCACCGTCCACAGGGTATCGCTCGTCACGCGCAGCATCGACGATCCACAACTGGTACTGGTGACGCAGCGAGTCGTTGGGTTCGAGGCCGGCGAACGTCAGGAAGCCCACCTGCTGACTGTTGTCCCAGACGACGTCGCCCGACACACCTGGGGCACTACCCGCAGCCGCCGACCACGGCCAACGTCGCACTGCGGGACCGCCGACGTCGAGCAGGTGCTGGCGCGACCAGTCCGCGCTGAACTGGCCGACGGAGGTTCCATTTTCGGAAATGGCCAAGGTGACCAGGCGCGGCCACCAGCCTGCAACGGCGAGCGCGAAGCAGGCCACTGCCGCGAGCCATCCGGCTCGTGCCCAAAGCGACGGCGAACGGGCGCGTTCGCGTAACCAGTCTGCTGCGCAGGAATCGAGGCGGCAACGAACGGATGCCGGCAGCGGGTCGTATCCGGCGGCGGCATCGTCACCGTCAGCCGGATCCACACGAGGCCTCAGGGCGTCGCCTCGCTGGTCTTCGTCGGTGGGTCGATCCGCATCCACTCTCGTACCTGTATCAGTCCGCGCCGCATCTGAGTCTTCACGGTCCCGAGCGGCATGCCGGTCGCGCGCGCGATTTCCGAATGAGTCATGCCTTCGAGCAAACCCATCCTCAGCACGTTGCGCTGGTCGGGCCGCAGCCGCGCTACGACGGCGGCAGCTCGTTCAGCCTCCAGCGACACCTCGCCCTCGTTGCCGGGTTCGGCCCAGCGCACGTCCTCGAGGACCTCCTCCGAGTCATGGAGGTGGCTCATCTTCGTTCGTCTCAGCCGATCGATCAGCCGGCGCCTTGCGATGGTCGAGACGAAGACCTTCTCCGAGCCCTGCGCCGGGTCGAAACGACCAGCGCTCTTCCAGACATCGATGAAGATCTCCTGCACCGCGTCCTCGGCGTCGGCGCGAGTCCGCGCCATGCGCCGGGCAATCGCCCACACCAGGCCTCCGAATTCGTCGATGCACTCGCGCACTGCATTTGCATCGCCGCGTGCCACCCGTGCCAGGATCGACTCGTTCATCTCATGTGCCTCTATTCGCTGTTGTCGGATCGCGGTTTCAGGCTTCGCCTGAAGTGGAGCCGAGTATAGACGTTGGATTGAGTTTTTGTATAGCTTTATCCTATACAAAAACTAGACCGACTCAATCGCTGGGCGCACCCACCGTGGGAATCGCCGGCCGGCGCCGAGCCCGGAACGACTGGCTGGTTGCACTGCGGCTATCCCTGGTTGCGGACGATTCTCATTAGCGACAGACTTTCGTGTGCCGCCCACGACCCCCTCACGGACTCCCATGCCCCCAGTAAGTCTCGGTTCGCTGCGCAAAGGCGCTCGCGGCGTGGTGACCGACGTCCGCGACGATGCCCAGAGTCTGGGCGACGAAGCCCATTCGACGGTCAGCCGGCGCCTGCTCGAACTGGGGTTCATTCCCGGCGAGGCGATCGAGGTCGTGGAGGAAATCTGGCCGGGCGGCGATCCGATCGCCGTGCGACTCGGCAACACGACGTTCGCACTGCGGCGGCGCGAGGCCGGCGCGGTCATGGTTGCGGTCGATCACGGCTGAGACGCGCATGACTGCAGATGCGTCCACACTGGATCCGATGCGCCTCGCACTGGTCGGCGTGCCGAACAGCGGCAAGACGGCACTGTTCAACCGGCTCACCGGCAGCCGCCAGAAGGTGGCCAACTACGCGGGCGTCACCGTCGAGCGCAAGGAAGGATCGTTCATCGGTCCATCCCGACGCCGCCAGTACCGCGTGCTGGACCTGCCCGGTTCCTACAGCCTCACGCCGACCACGCTGGACGAGGCGATTACCCGCGACTTCCTGCTCGGCCGACTGGCCGGCGAGGCGGCGCCGGAGTTCGTCGTCTGCGTCGTCGACGCGACGAACCTGAAGCTCAACCTGCGGCTCGCCCTCGAACTGCGCGACCTCGGCGTGCCGATGGTCGTCGCGCTCAACATGAGCGACCTTGCGCGCGGCCGCGGGTTCCGGATCGACCGCGCGAGGCTCGAGAAGGAACTCGGCGTGCCGGTCGTGGAAACCGTCGCGGTAGACAGCGGCGGGGACCGGCAGCTCGTGGAAACGCTCGAGCGCTTGCAGCACCCTGGCGCGGCGGCTGCGCGCGAGTGGCGTGACCCGAGCTTCGACCACATCCAGCGGACGCAGCGCGAAGTGCGTCGCATCCTGCACGCCATCGACTACGTGGAGCCCGCGCGCAGTGCAGCGCTGCAGCGCCTCGACGCTCTCGTCATGAACCCCGTCGCCGGCCCGGTGATCCTGGCGGTGCTGCTTTTCTTCGTCTTCCAGGCGGTGTTCAGCTGGGCTGCCGTGCCGATGCAGCTGATCGACTCAGGCGTCTCCTGGGTAGGGTCGCAGTTGCAGGCGCTGCTGCCGGACGGGGCGCTGCGCAGCCTGCTCGTCGACGGCGTCATCGCGGGCGCGGGCAGCGTGCTGGTGTTCCTGCCGCAGATCCTGATCCTGTTCCTGTTCATCCTGCTGCTCGAGGACAGCGGCTACCTGCCGCGGGCCGCGTACCTGCTCGACCGCCTGATGGGCCGCGTCGGCCTCTCCGGCCGCGCGTTCATCCCGCTGCTGTCGAGCTTCGCTTGCGCCGTGCCCGGCATCATGGCCACGAGGACCATCCCGAACATTCGCGACCGGATCGCGACCATCATGATTGCGCCACTGATGACCTGCTCCGCGCGACTGCCCGTCTACGCTCTCGTCATCGCGGCGTTCATCCCGAACCGGCCCGTCGGTCCGTTCAACCTGCCCGGGCTGGTGCTGTTCGCGCTCTACGTCGCGGGAATCGTGGCGGCGATGGTCGTGGCCTATGCGCTCAAGCGCACCGCATTCAGGGCGTCATACCACCCACTGCTGCTCGAGCTGCCCGAGTACCACTGGCCGCACCTGAACAACCTGCTGATCGGGCTCTGGGAGCGGACCAGGGTCTTCGTGCGACGCGTCGGCACGATCATCCTCGCGCTGATGATCGTGTTGTGGTTCCTGTCGAGCTACCCCGCCCCGCCGCCCGACGCCACGGGTCCGGCCATCCAGTACAGCCTCGCGGGCATGCTGGGCCGCGCGCTCGAGTACGTCTTCGCGCCGCTCGGGTTCAACTGGCAGATCTCGCTCGCGCTGGTGCCCGGGCTCGCCGCACGCGAGGGGGCCGTGGGGGCGCTCGGCACCGTGTACTCGCTTTCAGCGACCGGGGACGACGTGGCTGCGACGCTGGTGCCCATGATCAAGCACACCTGGAGCCTGGCCACCGCGCTGTCGCTGCTCGCGTGGTACGTATTTGCCCCGCAGTGCCTCTCCACGCTGGCGGTCGTGAAGCGCGAGACCAATTCCTGGCGCTATCCGCTGCTGATGGCCGGGTACCTGTTCGGGCTCGCCTACCTTGCGGCCTTCGTCACGTACCGCGTGGCCGTCGCGCTCGGCGGGGGATGAGGAAGGCTGATGATCGAGATGCTGCTCGTCGGTGCGATCGTCCTGGTGGCGACGCTCTACGCCACGTGGGCGTTGCTGCCGGCGGCGGGACGGCAGCGCGTGGTGCGGCGCCTGGTCAGCCTGTCGGCAGCCAGCGGGGTCCCCGCATGGGTGCAGCGCGGCGCGCGATCCCTGGAGCGGCGCACACGCTCGACCGGCGGCCACTGTGACGGTTGCAGCGTCCAACCTCCGGGCGACGAGCCTCACCGCTGACCCGCAACGAAACCGGGCGCGCAGGCCTCGGCCCTCGCAGCCGAACACGTAAGCCGCAGTCAGAGTCGCGCTCGCGGGCGCCGGCACCGGCTACTTCTCCAGCCGCTTCTCCAGTTGCTTCGAATCCACCAACCGCTGGTACTCGCGTGGCCGCTCGTCCTTGAATTTCTCGAGCGGCATGACGCCCGTGAAGATGCTGGTATCCAGTGGGAAGGCATCAGGGCTGAAGATTGCATCGTAGATGTGCCAGCCGGCTGCCAGCAGCAGCACGACCAGTGCCTGGTGCGAATGCACCATTGCCGCCAGTGCGATCGCCTGGCCAGGCAGATGATTGGCAACAGGTATCGGGAACCACAGGATGATCCCGCTCAGCACCATCACCGCAACGCCGGTCAGCACCAGCCAGTAGGTGAACTTTTCCTTGTAGTCGTACCAGTCACGGTCTGGCGGCCTGGCTGCGAGGCCCAGGCCGTACCGCGTGTCGTGGGCCGCGTCGAGCAGGTCCTGCCGCGATATGAGCATTGACAGGCGCCAGCCGCGCATCGTGACCCCGAACACGGCAGTGGCGATGTGCAGCAGCAGGAGCGCTGCCAGCGCCGCCCCGGCGTAATGGTGGATGCGCCTCGCGATCTCCACGCCGCCGACCAGGGAGAACAGCCACTGCGAGGCTGCGAGGTGATGGAGCTTCTGCGCCAGCCCCGTCGCCGCAAGAACCGCGACCAGCAGGATCAGCACGAGATGCTCCGCGATTCGCGCCGCCGGGAATCTCCGGATCCTGCTGGCGTCCCTTGCGGCAACGGTCTCGCTGCCCGCCTTCGCTGCAGCGGTCCACCCGACGACGTGCTGCCTGGCATGGAGCACGACGTGCAGCAGCATCCCCAGCAGCATCAGCGGCAGCAGCACCGTGTAGGACCGGTCGACGATGAACAGCACCGGCGTGCGCGACAGGCTCGGGGTGTAGTGCGACAGCCATGCGTCCGGGAACGCGACGCTCGCATCTTCATGGCACTGCCGGCACTTCCTGAGCAGCAGCGCCTTCACCGCGCCGGTACTCAGTGCGGACATGGACTTGATGTCGTGCGTCCCATGGCAGTCGGTGCAGACCGCGATGGGCCTGCTCGGCTGATCGGCGCCGGCGGCCTGGTCCCGGTAGATGCTGACCGTCGAGCCATGGAAGTCCGACAGGTAGGTCTTCACGACGTCGGTGGAGAGCCCGTATTTGCGGGCAATGGTCTCGTTGGCGTGGCAGCTGCCGCACATGAACGGGATGTCGTAGTGATAGCCGACAGTCAGCGGGTCGCCGGTGTCATGCGCCTTGTGGCAATCGATGCAGATCGGCACGTCCTGGTTGTTCGCATTGACCAGGGCATCGCCATGCACGCTGGATGCGTAGCTGGCGTAGAGCGCCGCGTGGCACTCGCCGCACTTTGCCGCGCTTGCCGCCCGGTCGTGGCTGAATGAAATAATCCGGTGCGATCCGTGGCAGTCGACGCAACCAGGCGTACCCTGATGGCCCTGCTTCAGCAGGTTGCGGTGGATGCCCTCCAGCGACTTCGTATACATGTCGAAGTGGCAGTGCTTGCAGAGCTCGTTGGACGCTCCCGCCCCGGAGCCGCCGCCAGCGACGCCTTCCCGAAGGTGCGACTGCCGGGAATATCCTGCGTGACATCCCGAACAGCTCAGGTTGCCGTGGACCTTGGGAGCGGGGGCGGCCGCGCCCACCGTGGCTTCGCCCGGCACCACCGCCGGGGCTTGTGCCGGGTGGCACCCCAGGCAATGAGTCGTCTCGTCATCCAGGACCCCGCCTCCACCGACCGGCATGATCGAGTGGGCCGGGTGACAGTCGGTGCACACCGGAACGCGCCCCGTAGCTTCCTGCTCGAGCAGCGTTGCATGCACCGCTGAGCCACCGAGTTCCTCATCAAGATGGCAGCGCCTGCAGATGCGGGAGTAGCGGAGCTTGAAGAGTTCCTCGCTCCTGAAGCGCTGCTGCTCATGGCCCTTTCCGGTCAGCGACCGGTCGTGGCAGTCCGTGCAGGCCAGGAAGCCGTGCACCGAGGCCTTGAATTTCCCCTCGTCGACAAAGGCCTCAATCCTGCCACCCTGGGAAAACTCGATTGCAGGGCCCTTGTCCGCGTGGCAGGCGAGGCAGGCCGAGGTCTCGGCCAGCGCGGCCACGTGGACGAAGGTCCCCAGGGCCACGACCCCGAGGAGCCGCAGCAACCTCGGCAGCCGATCGGTCATTGCCGGTCTGTGCCGTGCTGCGAACACCCTCTTGTGCCCTATTCCCCGCGGTCAGTGTTCCTTGAATCCGGGAGGCTCCCGGGTCACCGCCATGCGGTTGACGATCCAGCGGAAGATCAGGATGTGGAGCACCGTCAGCGTCGCCACGATGATCAGCTCCCCGCGCGGCGGAATGATGTGGTGCAGGTGGTCGGGCAGGTTGTAGTTGAGCGCGACGGTCGAGACGTTGAGCCGGTTCACGAGCACGCCGATCACGGCCAGCACCGCGCCGAACCGCACCACGCCCACCCGCGATGCCTTGAACCCTGCGGTGAGCACCAGCGCCGGCAACAACACGAAGCCCAGCACCTCCACGAGGAACCAGTAGCCGTAGGGCGTGGCGAGCAGCGCCCATTCCGCGTCGTGCACGACCGAGATGATCTTCATGACGAGATACACGTACATCGCAATCGAGCAGGCCTTGGCGAGCCCGATCGTGAGTTCGTCCAGGCGGCCGAGGAAGACTTCGTCACATCGCTCCCTGAGGAACCGCGCCGCCAGCGTGCTCACCACGATCACCATCGCCATCGCCACATAGACGCTCGACGCAAGGAAGAGTTGAGGCAGGTACGGCGACCACCACAGCGGATGGACCCTGCCCGGCATCAGCAGGAACATTGCGCCGAGCGCCGATTGGTGCAGCGTCGACAGCATGATGCCGGCGATCGTCATGCCGATCGTGATCTTCTTGGCCCAGCCGCGCGTCCGTTCCGAGTTCAGCCACTCGAAGATCGCCGGGCTGAACTCGAGGAGCTGCACGGTGAGGTAGAGGGCCACGTGCCACGCCACCAGGAACAGCACCGAGGCGGTGCCGAACGAGATCGTCATCGGGAAGTAGATCCGCCACGGTCGCCCGAGGTCGATCAGCAGGTACAGGACCGCGAACAGGTAGCCGAGGAATCCCGTCAGGATGCCGATGCGGACCATCGGCGCATACCTCCGGAACCCGAAGATGTAGTACGCGGTGGCCATCACGAAGCCGGTCGCGGACAGCGGTACGCCGCCGAACAGTCCCCAGCCGAGGAACAGGCCCCACGGGTAGTCGTTCGAGGCGTGGGTCACGGTGCCGAGGCCATACATGAAACGCGAGACGATGACCGGCAGGCCGACCATCAGCACCAGCGCGGCCACGATGTTGAACGGCGTGACGAGGGACCGGCCGTAGTCCTGCCAGCTCATGCCCATGCGGAGCTTGTTCATGAACCATGAGCGGAAGCTCTCGGAGTCTGCCCCGGCGGGCAGTGCGTATGCCTGGTTAGCCACGGTTCTTCTCCTTTTCGTTCTCCTTGCTCACGGCCTCTTCCCGGTGCTTCAGTGCCGAGTAAGCCATGCCGAACAGGGCTGGCCAGACCACGAGGACCGTCGGCACCGCGGCGAGGAACCCCTTGGTGTGATCGATCATCGGCTCCTTCCCGAGGTTGGTCGGGAAGCCGACGTCGCCGAAGGGCACGCCTGACAAGTACATCCAGGACGTGCCGCCGGCTTCCTGCTCTCCATAGATGTGGTCGATGTATCGATCCGGGGCATTCTCGATCTTGTTCCGGGCAAGCTTGATCAGGTCGCTGCGCTTGCCGAACGTCAGCGCCCCGGCCGGGCAGGCTTCGGCGCATGCAGGAATGAGCCCCTGCTTGATCCGGGGGTAGCAGAACGTGCACTTGACGATCTTGGGCTCGAACGCGCTCTCGTAGCTGTATGCCGGCACGTTGAACGGGCAGGCGGCCATGCAGTAGCGACAGCCGAAGCACAGGTCTTCGTCATAGGCGACCGCGCCCTCCGGTGTCTTGCGATAGGCGCGCGCCGGGCAGGCGGTCGCGCAGGCCGGCTCGTTGCAATGGTTGCACTGCAGCTTGCGATAGACAGGGCCGCCCTTGCCGTCGGGGCTCTGGTACCTGTTGACGACCGTATAGGCGGACGAAGTCGGCCTCCTTGTCTGCTCGAACACGCTGGGGTCGTCGAACGGTTGCTCGGGCGCGGGCAATTTGTTCTCCGCGTTACAGGCCCGCTCGCAACTCCTGCAGCCCACGCAGGCCGTAAGGTCCGTCAGCATGCCGAACCGGTCTGGCCAGCCCTCGAGGTCCGGAGTTGCCTCGGCGGTGCACGGGGCACCGACCAGTGTGGCGCCGCCGAACGCAGCAGTACCGCACAGGAACCGTCTACGGCTGATCGTCTGCGATGCGGAGCGGTCGCCGTCGCCGGCGTTGATCGTCGTCTGTTTGTCTGCCATGAGTGCGCCTCTCCTGGTCGATCGTCTGCCGGCGTGCTGCAACCCGCGCCGGGCTCACTCCTTCTTCACATGACATAGCTGCTCGCAGCTCGCGGGCGTCGTACCGACGTCCCCGATCTTTCTGTGGCAGCTGAAGCACACCTCGTGGTAGGCAACCTTGAGGTCAGGCACCTCCGGGGCCTCCACGTCGTAGTCGCCGTGGCATTTGCTGCAGGCGGTGAAATTGCGTTTGACTGACGCCTTGAACTGCGCCGCGTCGATTGCATGGCAGCGCTTGCACGGGTTCTCGTCGTACGCGCTGTGCTGGTGGTGGCAGTCGCCGCAGCCCTCCGCGTAGCGGGTGGCGTGCTTTGCGTGATCGAACGTTACGGGCCCGTAAAGGCCCACGAGCCGGTCGATCTGGATGGTGGCGGGTCCGCCGGTTTCAGGGTCCTGAGCCTTCGCAGGACTGATTGCGGCGACCAGAAAAGTCAAAGTGCTGGCGGTCAGTATCAGCGCAATCCTGTTCATGGTCATTGTCTCTTGTTCTTGGTCTTTGCCCGCCGTGCCTTCGTTGCCCGCGGTATGCGCATACGGCGGCATCGGCGCCTCGGCGGCCAGATCGGATTCCTGCGGCGCCAGACTCCCTCTGGCGATCTGTCGCGAATCCCTGGCCGCCACTCTCTCCGGCCTGCCTTGGCCGGTGGTTCCTTCAGGCCTCGGTCGTCTACTCGTCAGCACAGCTTCACGCTGCGCTACTTCGCGCCTCCTTCCTTGTCCGCTGGCTCTTTGTCGGTACGCTCCTTGTCCGCAGGCTCCTTGTCGGTACGCCCCTTGTCCGTACGCTGCCGCCGCTTGCGGCCCAGGAAATACGCTTCCTGCGGACGCCAGCTGAAAGCCGGCGAGACGTGCACGATTCGCGCAACTGCCTGGGCGCCCTGAACGAGCGTGCGTGCGACCCACTCCGCGCTTGCGCCGATCGCCCATGCTGCCCCTTGCAGGAGCACCTGGCCGAGCGCGTACGCGAACACGAAGGGCAGCGCGACGACATATGCCAGACCGATGAACGGCGCAGCAGCGACGTGACCCGCCGTCCTCAACACCACCGCAAACCCGCCGCTCCGGCTGATCTGCGTGACGTCCCCTTTCGCGGTGTCGACCATCGACTTGAACGGTCTTGGCTTCAGGACCTCCCAGAAGAGGATGAACAGCCCGACCGCAGATACGGCGATGAGGTATTCCGCGCCTTTTACGTGGGTGATGAAATCAAAAAGTGTGTACATGGCGCCCTCCTTAGCTGACTGCCTGGGTCTGTTCCGGGTCGGGCTGCTTGTCGCGCTTCGCCTTCTTCTTGTGCGACATCAGGTAGGCCTCCACGGGCCTCCATCCGAACGATGCCGTCATTCCGACGAAGTCAGACAGCATGTGCGCGACCTGGCGCGCGACCACCGTAATAATCATCGCCATTCCGATGAATGGGAGGATCAGTACGTAGAAGAATCCGAGTATCGGGCCCATCAGCACCATGACAATGGCGGGGGCTTTCAGGTAGGTCGACCTGCTGGTGCCGGGGAGGACTCCTTCGCTCCCGAGAACCGCGCGCTCTCCATTGCCGAGGTTCCAATAAGTGCCTTTCGTGACGGTCGTTCCGCCTGTGTATTTCAGCATTTTCGTCTCCTGTCCTTTCCTCCTTAACTCCTTCCCTACGCGGGTATTAAAGCACCAAGAACCAGCCCGCATAAGAGAAGGAATACCTAAGTTTCGCCGCGTCGGGCAGGCATTGTTAGCAGCCTGGTTGCACATTTCGCGGTGCGGAAGGATCGCGCCGCTGCGGCAATCCGGAATCGCCTCGCGCGACATCAGTGCAGCATGCTCTCCGCGATCCTGATGAGTTGGACGGGGGGCGCCTTCATCGTGAGCACGATGCGTATCTCGCCCTCGTCCCATTCAACGCGGCTGCATGCAGAACGATCCTCGCGCACGCCGGCCTCCAGGGTGGCCTTCCTGCCCCGGAGGTCGAGCGGAACCTTCTCGCTGATCGTGCGGCAGCGAATCGCGGCATCGGGTTCGAACAGGGTGCTCGCGGCCTGGGAAATCACGAGCACCGTCTGCCCGTCGCGAGCGCGGGTGAATTCCATCACCACGGCCTGGTACGGCTTGCTCTGGGCGAGCACCACGGCGGGCGGCCAGCTCAAGGTCTCGGGGAAATAGGCTGGAACGTAGACCTTGCGGATGCCCAGCGTCGACACGGCGGAATCGATGCTCGTGTACCTGGCCATCAGGCCCGGCTCGAGCGTGCCGGGAGCCCAGTTCAAGACCTTCAGCAGTCCGACCACCACTGCCATGGTGGCGACGAACGACAGGACATGCAGCGCTTGTCTGGTCACGTGTCGCACCGTCACACGATGTAGTAGTTCAGGATCACGATCGATGCAAGCGTCACCGCGAACTTCAACCAGTCGCCCGTGGTGGCGGTGGTGGACTCACCGTCGGCGAGCCTGCGAATCCTCTCCCGCACCATCAGATCGTAGCTCATGTGTTCGATGGAACTCAGTCCCTCGCCCGCCTCGTGGCCCTCGATTTCGTACGCGTCACTGTGGCGCAGTTTCTCCAGCACCGCGGCAAGGGCGTCCGGCCTGCCCGTCGCCTCGACCGCCCAGTCGTCGCAGATGTTCTCCTCCTCGGCGGCGGCCTTCCTGAACGCCACGAGGGTTCCCGCGCTGAAGAACAGCAGGACGCGCACGACGTACGCAACGATCAGGAGCGGCCGTCGGCTCCGCCTCATGTGCGCGACCTCGTGTGCGATCGCTACCCTGAGTTCCACCGGTTGCAGGCTGCGCACCAGTCCCGTCGTCAGGTAGATGGCGGGGCTGCGACCGATGACGGAGTGGATCGCCGGATCGTCGTCCTCCACGATCTGGATGTCTGGGGCCGGGTCGGCCAGGCCCTCGGCTGCCAACGCGGCCGGCGACCCCCTGGCAGCCGGCTCGGTTCGCGACGCCGGGTCCGTCGGGCCCGATCTATGGCGCAGGATCGGTATCAGTTCCTGGAACAGGAATACGGCCGTCGCTGCGGCGAGTACCAGCACGAACAGCAGCGCGACGGGCAGCACGTTCCACAATTCGACGTTGATCCAGCGGCCGGAGTCGAACAGCGCCCCCAGCCTGAAATTCACGGAACCCCGGTCAGGGTTGAGCCACTGGTAAAGAGGATACGAGACGACCGGAGCGAACACCGCGATCAGGTAGAACTTCTGCCGGACCACCGGGCTGCGGATGTTCCAGGCCAGGATAGCCCGCTGCGCGATGATGGCCGCGCTCGTTGAGTGCAGGAACGCCTGCACGACGTAGATGCCCGGGTATGCGATGAGAAGGTTCGTCAGGTCCATTTCCGGGCGTCAGGCAACGGCGGCTCGGCCAGTACTCGGGAATCTCTGATCGGTTGCCCGTCATCGTACACTGCAGTAGCGACCTGGCCTTCGCAGGCTCCGCGAATCCGCCAGGATCCGCAGGCACACAGGATTCGCGCTGCGCAAGTACGTAATGACGCGTAGTGGATTTACCCGTTGCCCCTGTGTGCACGTTGCGAGGATCATCGCCGACATTCTCACGGGAGCCATGGAGCCCTTCCTCATGCCCATCCGTCGTTCTCCGCGTGCCACCGTCTGGTGCCTCCTGCTGGCGTCCCTGGCGCTTGCCTCGCCGGCGGTCGTGGCACAGGCCACCGCCGACCTGGCGTGCGCGAAGTGTCACGGAGACGTGAAGGTGAGCTCCGGGGCACACCCGGACACGACCTGCGCCGACTGTCACGTCAACATCACGAGCACGCCGCACGACCAGCTGGCCCCCGAGCAGAAGCTCGACGCCGGCGCGATCTGCGCGGGCTGCCACGGCGTGGCCACGAAGCAGCTCGGCAAGAGCGTCCACGCGGAGAAGAGCTGCAAGACCTGCCATGGCCCGCCGCACGCGGTGGGGTCCGCGAGTGATTCCGAGTCGCGCATGGCGTCCGTCGGCCAGATCAAGACCTGTGGCAAGTGCCATGACGACGTTCTCGAAGGATTCAAGTCCAGCGTCCATGGCGAGGGACTGCTCAAGTCGGGCCTCACGGAGGCGGCGCCGTCCTGCAGCGACTGCCACGGCAGCCACAGCATCCAGCTGAAGGGTGACCCGCGCGCGAAGACCTCTCACGAGAAGTCGCCCGAGATGTGTGGCAGCTGCCACGATCTGGTGCTCAAGCACTGGCGGGACGAGAGCACGCACGGCGCCCTGTGGGTCTCGGGCAAGCCCGACGCCGCGGGCCACGAGGGGCCGGTCTGCACGACCTGCCACGTCGACTCGCACTCGGTCCGGGACCCGACCTCGGCAACGATGCGCCAGCACATCCCCGGTGACTGCGGCGGTTGCCACCAGGAGGTCATGAAGAGCTTCAGCGACAGCTTCCACGGCAAGGCTTCGCACCTCGGCATGACGTCGGTGGCGATGTGTTCTGACTGCCACACGCCGCACCAGAACCTGCCGGCGAGCGATCCGCGCGCGAGCATCCACCCGGACCACCTTGCTGAGACCTGCGGCCGGTGCCACGAAGGCGAGACCAACGCGGGTTTCCTCACGTTCGACCCGCACAGTGACCCCACGGTGCCGGGGGGCGCGCGCAATGAAGTGCGCTGGGTGTACCTGTTCATGACCACGCTGCTGCTGGGCGTGTTCGGGTTCTTCGGTGTGCACGACCTGCTGTGGCTGCAACGGACCCTCGTCGGCAAGTTGCGCGGCGAGTTCAAGGCGCCGCACGGCGGCCCCGGCCCGTACATCCGGCGCTTCAGCCGCCTGCAGATCTGGATGCACGTCACCGTCGTCGTGAGCTTCCTGCTGCTGGCCATCACCGGGCTGCCGCTGAAGTTCGCGGAAGCCTGGTGGGCGCCGCAGATGATGGCAATCCTGGGAGGTCCGCAGGCAGCCGGCCACCTGCACAGGTTGGCCGCGATCGTGACCTTCGGCTATTTCCTGGTGCACGTGCTGGTGATGCTGAAACAGACGCTCATCGACGGCAAGCGGGATCTGCTGTGGGGGCCGCAGTCGATGGTGCCGCAACCGAAGGACATCACCGACCTCATGGGCAACGTGAGGTACTTCCTCTACGCGGGCCCGCGTCCGGCCTTCGATCGCTGGGCCTACTGGGAGAAGTTCGACTACTTTGCCGTGTTCTGGGGCGTGGCGATCATCGGCTTCTCCGGTCTGGTGCTCTGGTTCCCGGGCTTCTTCACCCGGTTCGTGCCCGGCTGGGTCCTGAACGCCGCCTACATCACGCACAGCGACGAGGCGTTGCTCGCAACCGGCTTCATCTTCCTGTTCCACTTCTTCCACACGCACCTGCGGCCCGAGGCGTTCCCGATGGATCCGGTGATCTTCACGGGCCGCATGCCACTGGAGCGCTTCAAGGAAGAGCGGCCGCTCGAGTACCAACGCCTCGTCGACTCGCAGCAGCTCGAGAGCCGGCTCGTTCCGGCGCCGAACGCAGCCGACCTGCGCGTAGCGTACGTGTTCGGGTTCATCGCGTTGACGGTGGGCGTGCTCTGCGCTGTGGGCATCTTTGCGGCCCTGTTGCAGGTGTTCGCTGGTTGACCCGCGCGGAAGATCGGAAGAATGGGCGGGCCGGCCCACTCGGACCGGCCGGCGGCGGCTGGAGGGACGCGTGCGGCAACCGCACCAGCGTGGCTTGCCATGCGCAGCGGGGACGATCCGTCTTGGCCTGCACCCTCGCAGGCGCAACTTCGGGTGGCGCACGTGTTCGGCTTCGCGGCCGTCTCGTTGCGCGTCTGGCTGGCGGCGCTGATCTTCATGGCGATTTCGAGTGGTGCGCTGCACCTCTCTTGACGTCGTCTGGGCAAAGCGCGACCGGCCCGGTGGCGATCAACGCAGGCCGGCGCTATGCTGCGCGGCGTCAGGCAGCGACCTGGCTGTCCAGTCGCCCATCGAAAGAATCAGGCAGTCCTGGGGTCGATCAATGATCAAGCATTTCTTCGCCGCAACAACCGGCAACGTCATCAGCCTGGTCGGCACACTGATGATGGTGCTGAGCCTGCTGTTCATCGCCGCCCTGCTGGTGATGCAGGCGATGGGCTTCGAAGGTGGCGCCTACCTCGGCATCATCACCTTCGTCGTGCTGCCGATGTTGTTTCTCGCCGGAGTCTTCATCGTCCCGCTCGGCATCTGGTTGCAGAAACGCCGGGATGCGAAGGCGGTAGCCGAGGGCCGGCCCGTCGGTCACCTGCCCGTCGTCGACCTCAACCGGGAAAGCACGCGCGGTGTGCTGCTCGGCTTCGCGGCCCTGGCGGTGCCAGTCATCGCGATCGGGGCAGGCCTCACCTTCAGGGCCGTGCACTACATGGACTCCGACGAGTTCTGCGGCATGGCCTGTCACAAGGTCATGGAGCCTGAGCACACCGCGTTCCAGCGCTCTCCGCACGCGCGCGTCGGCTGCGCGGGCTGCCACATCGGCCCGGGTGCCCAGTGGTTCGTGAAGGCCAAGATTTCCGGATCCTGGCAGCTGGTCGCGGTCGCGTTGGACCTGTACCCGCGCCCGATCCCGACGCCGGTGCACTCGCTGCGCCCCTCGAACGGCACCTGCGAGCAGTGCCACTGGCCCACGAAATTCCTGGGTGACCGACTCAAGGTGCGCACGCACTTCGCGGAGGACGAGGCGAACACCGAGCTCAAGACCGCGCTCATGGTCAAGGTGGGTGGCGAGCAGGCCGGCACCTCACACGGCATCCACTGGCACACGGACCCGAACCACGTGCTGCGCTACCGGGCCGATCCGACGCGCGAGAAGATGTACGAGATCGAACTCACCGACCGCATCGCAGGTTCGAAGAAGGTGTTCAAGATCGAGGAGCCTGCACCCGAGGGAACCGAGTGGCGCACCATGGACTGCGTCGACTGCCACAACCGTGCCTCGCACATCTACCGCACGCCGCAATGGGAAATCGACCTCGCGCTGTCCGACGGTCGTATCGACCGCTCGCTGCCGTTCATCAAGCGCGAAGGCGTGCGCATCCTCACGGAGAAGGACTACGCATCGCACGCCGAGGCGCGCGCGGGCATTGCCGCCGCGGTGCAGGATTATTACGCGAAGAACCACCCGGATCGTACCGGCTCGCCGGCCGTCGAGCAGGCCGGCAAGGCACTCGGCGACGCCTGGGCGTGGAACAACTTCCCGCACATGCAGGTGAAGTGGAACACCTACCCCAATCACATCGGGCACCAGGATTCGCCCGGCTGCTTCCGCTGCCACGATAACAAGCACAAGACCGACACTGGCGAGAAGATCGGCAAGAAGTGCAGCACCTGCCACAATGTCGTCGCCGAGGAAGAGAGCGATTCCAAGCTGCTGCAGGAACTCGGCCTGCAGGAAGCCCCGCCGGAGCCAGTGGCTGCAGCGGACGGCTCGGCAGTCGAGGCAGCAGAGCCCACGGCAGCGGCCACGGGCACCTGAGCTGCGCCAACGAGGCGCAGCGGTTCATCGCTCGAGGCTGCGGCAGGGCAGCCGCGACGCCCGCTACTTGAGCGTCGCGTAGTAGGCCGCGAGGTTGGCCATGTCGGCCGCGCTGAGCTTCTTCGCCTCCTTGGTCATCTTCGGGTTCTTGGTGCGGGTTCCGTTCTGGTACTCCTGCATCGCCTTGGTGAACTTCTCGATGGACATGCCGGCGATGCCGGGAGAGTCGTCGTCGCCCTTCCCGTCATCGCCATGGCAGTCGACGCATGAATCCTCCGCCTTCGCCTTGCCCGCCGCCACGTCGGCGGCATGGGCGGGGACGGCCAGCGCCGTGCAGGCAGCAAGCATCGCTGAAAGCATCATCCTGTTCATCTGGCTTCTCCTCCTGTGTGTATGGTCTCCCGGCCGCAGCACGGCACGGGTGAGAATCGTCAGACGGCCGTCGGCGCGTGCAGCTCCATCCACCGCGGGGGCAGCAGCCGGAACAGCACGGTAAGGATGATGAACGGCAATGCGAGCAGCATCACCGCGGTCATCAGGCTCTCGATGCCCGTCAGCTCCATCTTGTAGGCCATCAGGCCGCGCAGGCTCTTCGAGTACAGCTGGCCGCCGATGACCACGTTCCAGCGCATGCTGAAGA
>Ga0115027_10000012_pt1 | contig 19757 bp, 18 predicted proteins | sample Open_0915_D1_FD_83879 | JGI IMG/M metagenome (GOLD analysis project Ga0115027, IMG submission 83879) | Wetland microbial communities from Old Woman Creek Reserve in Ohio, USA - Open_0915_D1 | ecosystem: Environmental > Aquatic > Freshwater > Wetlands > Sediment ...
ACCATTGGCCGGCCACCTCAGTAGCGAGACTTCGGCACCCCAGGCGCGCGGCGACATTCCCGCCCCGGTCCAGCAGACGCTGGCGGTACCCAAACCGCGCAGCACGCCCAAGACCGAAACCTACAGCGTCGTCGTCAACAACGTTCAGGTCAAGGATCTGCTCTTCGCACTGGCGCGTGACGCCAAGGTCAATGTCGATATCCACCCGTGGATTACCGGCGTCGTTTCGCTCAATGCGATCAACCAGACGCTGCCGCAACTGCTGACCCGCATCTCCAAGCAGGTCGACATGCGTTTCGAACTCGACGGCCCGAATCTCGCGGTGATGCCGGATTCGCCGTTCCTGAAACATTACAAGGTCGATTATGTGAATATGGCGCGGAGCGTGACCGGCAACGTGTCGATCAATACCCAGATCGCCACCAGCGTTCCCGGCGGAGGTGGGGGTGGGGGCGGAGGCACCCCGGTTGCCGCTGGCGGGAATACGTCCAAGACAGAAATCACCAACACTTCGAAAAACCTGTTCTGGGAACAGCTCGAAAAGAACATCAAGGACATCCTGCACGAAACCGACAAGGTCTTCCCCGAGGGATCGAGCGAAACCTTCATCGAGCAAGCCAACACCCAGACCGCGACCGGGGCCGCCGCCTTGCCGCAGGGAGGCGGCCAGCGCGCGGCGCAGGCGATCGCCAACGCGCTGCAGGCCAATCCGGCGCCGGCCTCGTCGAGCCAGGCCACGGGGAATTCGGTCGTGCGCCGCAGCACCTTCCGCGAAGCCGCCTCGGTCATCATGAACCCCGAGAGCGGAGTGATCACGGTGCGCGCGACGTCGCGGCAGCATGAAAAGATCCAGGAATTCATCGACCGCGTCACGCTGTCTTCGCACCGCCAGGTGCTGATCGAGGCAACCATCGTCGAGGTCCAACTGGGCGAAGGCTATCAACAAGGCATCAATTGGGAGCGCATAGGTTCGAATGCGACATTCAGTATCGAGCGGGCCGGGGTCAGCAGCAATGTCGGGAATGCCGTCACTCCGTTCAAGATGAAATACACAAATGCCGCACTCGGGCTGACCGCTGCAGTCGATCTCCTGCAGGCATTCGGAACGGCCAAGGTTCTGTCCAGCCCCCGCCTCTCGGTGATGAACAATCAGACGGCATTGCTCAAGGTCGTCGAAAACTATACCTATTTCTTCGTCAAGTCGGACATCGTTCCCGCCAGCGTTGTTGGCGCCCAACCCACAACCGCCACGACCACCACGCCGCAGACCGTGTCGGTGGGTCTCGTCATGACGGTCACCCCGCAAGTCGGCGGGAATGGCACGGTCATTCTCAACGTGCGGCCGAGCATATCGAGCATTACCGAACTCAAGGCAGATCCCAACCCCGAGCTTGCAAAGGCGGGCGTGCAAAACCTGGTGCCACAGATCAGTACCCGGGAAATCGAATCGGTCATGCGGGTCAATAGCGGCGAGATTGCCGTCCTCGGCGGCCTCATGAAGGACGGCATCGACTGGAAGACCGGCCGGGTGCCGCTGGCCGGCCAGATTCCCCTGATCGGCGAGTTGTTCAACACGCGCAACAACGCGGCGACCAAATCGGAACTGGTCATCTTCCTGCGTCCGGTGATCATCAAGGATGCCAGCCTGAGCGGCGATTATGCGGGCTATCGCGCGCAGCTTCCCGGCGACGACTTTTTTAGCCAGACGCGCGAAGCGCAGCCTTTGAACAACTTCCCCGATCCGTCCGGTCAGCAATGAGCCTATTGATGGACGCCCTGAAACGGGCTGAAGCAAGCAAGCAGGAAGCTGCACGGGCGGCGGCCGGGCATGAGGAGCCGCCGACGGCGGCCGGCGACATGAGCCTGCAGCCGCTGGCTGCCTCCGGCGCCGGCGGGACTTCGCTGCCCGAGCTCGCCGCACACATCGATGCCCTCGACGCCGATCTCGCGGCAACCCCCCCGCTGCGGCGACCTCCGCCGGCGCCGCAGCCGCGGACGGCACCCAGCAGCCCAGAGCCCGAAGACATCAACCTGACCGCGGCACGCAACGCCTTTGCCGCCAAGCAGCAGGAGCCGCCGTCGCAACGCCCGATGTGGCTGGCGCTGGGCACGCTCGGGGTGGCGATGGTCGGCATCGGGGCTTACGTCCTGTATCAGACGCAATCGCTGGGCAGCGGTTCGCTGACGTCCCCCGCTGGCGGCCCCGCCACGGTCGCCCAGCGCCCTGCCCCGCCCGCTGCCCCGCTGCCGGCCTTGCCGCTCAACCCGCCGGCGGCACCAGCAAATCCGGCCCAGATTTCTCCGTCGACCGCAGTAGCGCCACCTGCCGCATCGCGACCGGCCTTTTCGTCCCGCGCCGAATCCGCCGCAGCCATGAGCCCCGGCGAGGCACGAAATATCGCCCCGGCCATCCGCCTGACCCGCTCGCGACCCGAACCCGATGCCAACGTCGAAGCCGGCTACGCCAGCCTGCAGGGCAATCAGTTCGATACGGCCCGCCGCGATTACGAACGCGCGCTGAAGGCCGATCCCAACAACGTCGACGCGCTGCTGGCCCTCGCTGCCATTGCCCAGCGCCAGGGGCGTTCCGCCGATGCCGACCGCTACCGGCAACGCGCCGTCGATGCCGATCCGCGCGATCCGGCGGCCCAGGCGGCGAGCCTCGGCAGCAGCGCGAGCGGCGACCCGCTGGCCAATGAGAGTCGCCTGAAAACGCTGCTCGCCAACCAGCCGGAATCGGGGCCGCTGAATTTTGCCCTGGGCAACCTCTATTCACGCCAGAACCGCTGGTCCGAGGCACAGCAGGTCTATTTCAATGCAGTTGCCGCCGATGCCGACAACCCGGACTATCTGTTCAATCTAGCGGTAAGTCTCGATCACCTGCGCCAGCCCAAGCTCGCCGCCCAGCACTACCGTCTGGCCCTCGACGCAGCACAGCGGCGCCCGGCTGCGTTCGACCGCGACCGGGTGAAGCTTCGCCTCGCCGAACTCCAGCCCTGACGACGAGCCGATCATGAACGATTACGCAGGGCAGCACCGCCCGCTCGGCCAGATCCTCATGACCAAGGGCATCCTGTCCGAGGATCAGTTGCGCATCGCGCTTCTGGAACAGATGAAGTCCAACCAGCCGATCGGCAAGTTGCTGATTTCGCTCGGTTTCGTCTCGGAGACGACCCTGCGCGAGGCGCTTTCGGAGAGCCTGGGCCGCCAGAGCATCGATCTCTCGAACGCCATTGTCGACCCGCAGGCACTGAAGCTGGTGCCGCGCGACATCGCCACGCGCCACCACCTGCTGCCGCTCGATTTCGATGCCGCCAACCACCGGCTGACGGTTGCCATCGCCGACATCGACAACATCGTCGGCCTGGACCGGGTGCGTGCCCTGCTCCCCGAAAACGTCGAGATCGATCCGCTGATCGCCGGCGAATCGGAAATCGACCACGCCATCGACCAGTACTACGGCTACGAACTGTCGATCGACGGCATCCTGCAGGAAATCGAGACCGGCGAGATCGACTGGAGAAGTCTGTCGGCCACCGATGACGAGTACAGCCAACCGGTCGTCCGCCTGATCGATTCGATCCTCACCGATGCCGTCAAGCGCGACGCATCGGACATCCACTTCGAGCCGGAAGCCAACTTCCTGCGCATCCGCTACCGCATCGACGGCATGCTGCGCCAGATCCGCGCCCTGCACAAGTCTTACTGGCCGGCGATGACAGTGCGCATCAAGGTGCTGAGCGGCATGAACATCGCCGAGATGCGCGCGCCGCAGGATGGCCGCATCGGGCTCACCGTCTCCGGGCGCCAGGTAGATTTCCGCGTTGCCTGCCAGCCGACCATCAATGGCGAGAACATCGTGCTGCGCGTTCTCGACCGCCAGAAGGGCATCGTGCCGCTGGAGAATCTCGGCCTCGCCGAGGAACATCTGTACCGGCTGAAACTGATGATCGCCCGCCCCGAAGGGATCATCCTGGTCACCGGCCCGACCGGCAGCGGCAAGACGACGACGCTATATTCGATCCTCAACCACATCAACTCCGAGGGCATCCACATCATGACCCTCGAAGACCCGGTCGAGTACCCGATGGCGCTGGTGCGCCAGACCTCGGTCGCGGAAACCGCCAAGCTCGATTTCGCCAACGGCATCCGCTCAATGATGCGCCAGGATCCGGACGTCATTCTGGTCGGCGAAATCCGTGACGCCGATACCGCCGACATGGCTTTCCGCGCAGCGATGACCGGACACCAGGTGTATTCGACCCTGCACACCAATTCCGCCGTCGGCACGATCCCGCGCCTGCTCGACATCGGCGTCCTACCCGACATCATGGCCGGCAACATCATCGGCATCGTCGCCCAGCGCCTAATCCGCCGCCTCTGCGACCACTGCAAGTCGCCCTATCATGCCGAGACGCACGAGATACAACTGGTCGGGTCGCCGGCCGGCGGCCCGCGTCCGGTTCTGTTCCGCCCGACCGGTTGCGAGCGCTGCGACTACCAGGGCTATCGCGGCCGCATCGCGATCATGGAACTGCTGCGCATCGATTCCGGCATCGACGAACTGATCGCCCGCCGCGCCACCACCCACGAAATCCGCACCCGCGCGCTCGAGCAGGGCTTCATCACGCTGGCCGACGATGGCATGCGCCGGGTCCTCAACGGCACGACGTCGCTCGAGGAACTCGGGCGCGTCATCGATCTCACCGACCGGATGTAGCCATGCTCTTCGACTACAAGGCCGTCAGCATGGAAGGGCGCATGGTCTTCGGACGAATCGACGCCATCAACATGGTCGATCTCGAGATGCGCCTCAAGCGCATGGACCTCGACCTGGTTACGGGCAGGCCGATCGACCACCACAATCTGTTTGGCAGCCGGAAGATTCCGCGTCCCGAACTGATCAACTTCTGCTTCCATCTCGACCAGCTTGCGCGCGCCGGCGTACCTATCCTCGAAGGCCTTGCCGATCTGCGCGACTCGATCGAGAACCCGCGGTTTCGTGAAGTCATCGCCGGCCTGATCGAGAGCATCGAGGGCGGCCAGACCCTGTCACAGGCCATGGCCGGACATCCCACCGTGTTCAGCAAGGTCTTCGTCAGCCTCATCCGCTCCGGCGAAGCCACCGGCCAGTTGCCGGAAGTGTTGAGCAGCCTCAACGAATCGCTCAAGTGGGAAGACGAACTGGCGTCGCACACCAAGAAGCTGCTGATGTACCCGGCATTCGTCGGCACCATCGTCCTCAGCGCCACCTTCTTCCTGATGATCTACATGGTGCCGCAGCTCAAGCAGTTCGTCAAAAACATGGGCCAGGCCCTGCCACCGCAGACGCAGCTTCTCTTCTTCGTCTCCGACCTGCTGGTCGGCTACTGGTGGCTTTTCCTGAGCGTGCCGGTGCTGGTCGTCGTCGCTGCGCAGTTGGTCCTGCGCAGCAATCCCATCGCCCGTCTGCGGCTCGACGGAATGAAGCTGGCCATGCCCATCTTCGGGCCGATCCTGAAGAAGATCATCCTCTCGCGCTTCGCCAACACTTTTGCGATGCTCTACGCTGCCGGCATCCCGATCCTGGAATCGATCCGCACGACCCAGGACATCGTCGGCAACCGTGTGGTCCGCAAGGCCCTGGTCAGGGTCGAGCAGTCGATACGCGAGGGCCAGAACGTGGCCGGCGCCTTCCATGATGCCGGACTGTTCCCGCCGCTCGTCGTGCGCATGCTGCGGGTCGGCGAGAATACCGGCGGACTCGACAAGTCGCTGCGCAACGTCAGCTACTTCTATAATCGCGACGTCAAGGAATCGGTCGAAAAGGCCCAGACCCTGATCGAACCGATGCTGACCCTCTTCATGGGCGCCCTGCTGGGCTGGATCATGCTCTCGGTCATCGGACCGGTCTACGACGTCATCAGCAAGATAAAGACGTGATTCCCCGCCGCCTTCTCTACCTCGACACCCAGCGCCTGACGGCCCATGTCTGGCAACGCGGCAAGTTGCGGCCGGAAGGCGTCTTCGAGATGCGCCCCGAGGAATTCACGCGGTTCACGGACTACCTGCGCGCTCACCGCAACAGCCATTTCCGGATGCTGGTCAATGTCGCCGAGGAAGGACATGAACTCGAAACCATTCCGTTCCTGCAGGGCGCCGACCGCAAGGCGCTGATCACGCGCAAGCTGGGGCAGCATTTTCTCGGGTCCCCGCTGGCCACCGCCATCTCTCTCGGCTATGAGAAACGCAAGCGCAAGAACGAGAAACTGCTGCTCTCGGCGCTGACCAACCCGGCCCACTTCGAGCCGTGGCTGAAGTGCCTGGAGGAGGCAGACGCGGCGCTGGCGGGCATCTACACGGTGGCGCAACTGGGCGGCATCCTGCTCAGGAAGCTCGGCAAGTCCGCTCCCCGCGCCCTGTTGCTGACCTTTCAGGACCACTCGATCCGCGAGAGCTACCTCGTCGATGGCCAGCCGCTGTTCTCGCGCATGGCTCCGCTGCTCGACAGCAGCATCGGCGGGCTCGCCTCGCGCTTCGCCTCCGAGGCGAACAAGCTCCACCAGTACCTGCTCGCCCAGCGCCATGTCGGGCGCAACGAGGACTTGCCCGTCTATATCCTGGCCCACCCGCAGGCGGTTCCGGCGGTCCGTCAGTCGTGCCGCGACATGGCCAACCTCGGTTTCGAGATTCTCGACAGTCACCAGGCGGCCCGCCAGCTCGACCTCAAGAGCCTGCCCGACGACAGCGGCAGCGAACTGCTGTTCCTGCACCTGCTGGCCACCGCGGCCCCGCGCCAGCAATTCGCCGGTGAAGAACACCGCCACGATTACCGCATTTCGCAGATCCGCTACGGGCTGCTCGCAGTCGGCGCCATCGCCGTCCTTGGCGGGGCGCTGTTCGTGGCCAAGCAACTCTACGACGCCAGCACCATGCGCGAGGAAACCCAGGCTCTGGCACGCAGCGAAGCCGATCTCAACTGGCGTTACCGGGAAATTTCCGCCACCTTCCCGCAACTGGGCATCGACAACGAGACCCTGCGCCGCGTCACCAATCGCCATGGCGAACTTGTCAGGAAACAGCGTCTTCCGGACGACGCCTACCGCCTGGTCAGCCGCGCGATGAACGAGGTGCCGAACGTCCATCTCGAGGTGCTTGAATGGTCGCTCGGCGAGAGCGCGCCGGCAACGGGCGCAGCGACCCCCGGCAAGACCGCGGCGCTGCCCGACGGCAAGTCCGAAGTGATCACCTTGCGCGGCTCGATTCGCCTCGGGCCGACCGCAACGGCACGACAGACGCTGGCCACTTTCGAGCATTTTGTCGAGATGTTGCGGGTCGACCGCGACAGCGACGTCAGCGTCCAGCAGCAGCCGTTCGATATCGAATCGGGGCGCTCCCTGCGCGGCGGCGACATGGAGACAGAAAGCGCACCCCCACGGCAGTTCACGGTCCAGATCGTGCGCAGGGTCGCATCATGAAACTCGCCGCCCGCGACTTCCGGAAAATCGTGTGGGTTGCCCTGCTCGCCGCGCTGCTGATCGGCCTGGCGATCGCCGCCGGCCTCGGGAGCACCGGCGGCACCAGCAAGGCGCGGGTGGAACGCGATGCGGCGGCGGCGCGCAAGCTGGAGATCGAGAAGCGCCTCGGCCGGGTGCGGACCGAAGAGCAGGAGATCAAGGCGCGTACCCAGCAGTTCCAGAAGATGGAGCTTGCCGGCATGATCGGGCAGGAGAAACGTCTCGAGTGGACCGAACTGCTGCGCGACCTCCAGCGCCAGTTGCGGCTCCCGGGCATCAATTACGAGTTCGGACCGCAAGTTCCGCTCGAAAGCGTTGCCGGGGCCGACTACGCCTTTCACAGCAGCCAGTTGAAGATCCAGTTGCGGGTACTGCATGAGGAGGACCTGCTCAACTTCGTCGGGCAGTTGCAGAAGGAGGCCAAGGCGCTGGTGGTCCTGCGCGGGTGCAAGCTTTCGCGCCTGCCGGGCGGAAGCACGGCCAGGGATGCCACGCAACTGGTCGGCGAATGCACAATGGAATGGATTACTTTGCGCCGTACCAGCGGGACCAGGCAGCCATGAGAAGACGCCATCTGCCGGTCCTTCTGCTGGCTCTCGCCGCCCTGCCGGCCTGGCCGCAGAGCGAACCGCTGGGCCGCCTGTTCTTCACCCCGCAGCAGCGCGCGGCGCTCGACCGCGAGCGCCTCCTCGGAATCAGCCAGCGCCCGAGCGGCCTCGATGGCGATGCGAGCTATACGTTCAACGGCGAGGTGCGCCGCAGCAGCGGCAAGAACACGCGCTGGATCAATGGCGAACCGCAGACCGCAGGTGTCCGGGGCCCCGGTGTTCCCGCCGGCGACACCTATCACCCCGCCACCGGAGAGCACGACAGCCTGCTCGGCGGCGGCACGATCGTCATCAAGCGCAAGCCATCGACGCAATGACTCGCCAGCGCATACGAGCGGGGAAAAGGCAATCGGGCATCGCGCTGGTCCTGCTGCTGATCGTCCTGATCATGGCCGGCGCCTTCGCGTTCTACCGGAGCGCCGGCATCGGGAGCGGCCACGCCGAGCAGGATGCCAAGCTTGCCGCCACCCTGGCCCGCGCCAAGGAAGCGCTGATTGCCCGTGCTGTCACCGATGCCAACCGTCCTGGCAGCCTGCCCTGCCCCGACCTGATCACCAACAGCGGCGGTCTGAGCAATGTCCCGGGCGACGGCAAGGCCGACATGTTCACGCTGACGCAATGCCCGAGCTACGTCGGCTGGCTGCCTTGGGTAACGCTCGACCTCCCCGAACTGACCGACGATACCGGCACCCGACTGTGGTATGCCCTGTCGCCGGAACTGCGCGATGACGACATCGCCCAGCCGATCAACAGCGACCGGGCGCTGTCGCTGCGGCTCGATGGCGCCGCCGACATCGCCGCCCTCGTGATCGCACCGCGCGCCGCCCTCGCCGGCCAGACCCGGCCGTCGAACAACCCCGCCGACTACCTGGATGGCGAGAACGGCAACGGTGACGACCGCACCTATGTTTCCGGCCCGCAAGGCCCGGCCTTCAACGACATGCTCGTCGCCATCACCCGCCAGGAACTGATGGCCGCTGTCGAGAAGCGGGTCGCCAGCGAAGTCAAGGCCTGTCTGGAACAGCATGCGGCAAGCGCGGCGAATACCGAGCATACCTACCCTTGGCCGGCGCCCCTGTCCAACAGCACTTTCCGTGGAACCGCCGGCAGCCTCTTCGGACAGCTTCCGGCGACGCAACCCGGTGCCGGCCCAAACAGCCTCCTGCAGAAATCCACCAGCGCCCTGACTACTGCGAAAACCGTACTTGCCGGGGCGTCGACCGCAAGCGACCAGATGGCGGCACTCATCGTCGTCAGTGACGCCGCCACCTACGCGAGGGCACTCTACGACAAGCTGTACGGTGTCGCCAGTGCCCTCGCGCTAGTAGCAGGAAACGCCCGGACGGCATTCGGCAAGCTTGATACGGACATCAACAGCGCCACCAGCAACAATCGTATCAGCGCTACCGAACGAACGAACCTTCGGGCCGAAGCGATCACGGTGAAAACCAACCTGACACCGCTGCAAAGCGCTCTCGTCGACAGCGGCATCGACCCCTTTCCCGGCGAAGTGCTGGCGCAGAACATCGTCCTGCAACAACGACTCGCCACCGCGACGGCCACGCCCAGCGCGGCGAACTTCACTGCCCTGAAGAATCAGGCAACTGTCCTCGTCGATCTCTTCAGCCGGAGCGCGACACCCAATCCGGACATCACCGCCGCCCTGACCAACGCGCTGAACGCTGCCGCCGCAACCGTCACCGCCGCCGCCAGTGCCGCTGCCGCACCGACGAACGCCGCGCAAATTGCGGCGGCCACCGGCGCAGCACAGACTCTCGTCAGCGCCGGCAACAGCCTGCGCAACACCATCACCGCCAGTCGCGTAAATCTCAATTCAAGCGAAATCAGCGTCCCCGCCGGCCAACTTTCCACCCTGCTGTCAGCCGTCGCCGCCAATCCCAGCGCTACGACAGCCGCAGCGCTGGCTGCCGGCATCACCGATCTCCAGGGCGTGACAACCTCGCTTGCCACCGCCTCGAGTCCGGCCGTCACGGCCCGCACCGCGACATTGACGGCCCTCTCCAATGCCCTGAGCGCTGCCCAGGCAGCCAGCGATTTCAGCCTGATCCAATCAACGGCGGGCACCGCCATCGCCGCAGCCAATACTCTGGCAGCAAGAGTCGCGGGTAATGGCGACAATGTCGCCAAGGAGAGCTTGGCGGCGGCGGCCACCCAATACCTCACCGCCCAGGCAACCTTCAATGCCGTGCCAGTGCCGCCGACAACGCAGGCGGCGATGGTTCCTTATGTCCGCGCGGTGCAGGACCCGGCGGCAGACATCGCCTACTGGGCGGGGATCATTTCGAGCAATGCGACCAATATCGCTACGCAGGCCCGCAAAGCCCCGGCCGCGTCAAGCGACAATACGAGTTCGGCGTTTTATGCAGCCGATCAACTCGTTTCCGGGATATCCGGCACGGGCGGAGCACAGGCCTTGCTGCAGGCGTATATCGATGCGCCGACCAGTGCCAGCAAGCAGGCGGCCGCAACTGCTGCGCTGAATTCGACACTGTCTCAGGCCGACACCCTGCTGACGAGCGCCGGCACGCTCGACAGCGTACTCGATAGCGGCGGCGCAGAAGCGCTGCCGACGGTCTGGTACGGCAGCGCCTGCGCGTTCCTGCAACCGGCGAGCGGCAGCACGTCATGGTGGACGTCCAACAACTGGGCCAATACCACCTTCTATCAGATCAGCGACCGCGTTCGCGCCGCCAGCGGCAAGCTGCAGGTCAATGGCACCGGCACCCATCGTGTCGTCGCCCTCAGTGCGGGGCGAGCCTTGGGAATCCAGAACCGCGGCACGCGAACGACCGCCAATTTCCTCGAAGGGATCAATGCCGACACCTCGCGCGACGGCGATGCCAAGAGCCCGGTCACCGTATTCTCGAATGCCCCGGTATCGGGCACATTCAATGACCGACTCGGATTCTGAACCGGCTCCTGGACCATGATACCGCCATCATCCAAGCCTCCGCGCCACAAGACCGGTTTCACGCTGGTCGAACTGGCGATTGTCCTGGTCATCGTCGCCTTGCTGGCCAGCGGATTGCTGGTCGGCATTGCGGCCCAGCGCAACGCGGCCGAGACCATCGATGCCCAACGCCAACTGGAAAACATCCGCGAGACGCTTACCGGCTTCGCCCTGACCCATGGCCGCCTGCCCTGCCCCGCTCTCCCGAACCTGGCCAGCAGCGACGCCAACGCCGGCGTCGAGAACTGCGCCCAGCCGCATGGCGTGCTGCCCTGGGTCACGCTGGGCGTGCCCGAGGTCGATCCCTGGGGCCGCCGCTTCACTTACTATGCCCACGGCAGCTTCACGGCTGCCGTGCCGGGCGGTGCGCTGGCCAGTTTCACGCTCGACACCGTCGGCAACGCCAATGTCAAGGCCAGCAGCGGCAGCAGCGGCAATGTGGCATCCGACCTCCCGGCAGTCGTCGTCAGCCACGGCAGCCGCGGGGCCGGCGCGTGGCAGCCGAACGGCAGCCAGCTCCCCGGGGCTGCCGGCGACGAGGCCGAAAATGCCGATGCCGACCTGACTTTCATCTCGCGGACGCAGGACGGCAATTTCGACGATCTGGTCACCTGGATCGTCCCGAGCATCCTCAAGTCGAAGATGGTGGCAGCCGGGCGGCTGCCGTGACGGACTAGGCCGCCTCTTCCTTCGGGTCACGCGCCATCAGCAGCTCGAGCTCCTCGCTGGCGCTGACCCGGCCGTCGAGGACGGCGGCGATGGCCCTGGAAATAGGCATGTCGACGTTCAGTTCGGTAGCCAGACGTTCCACCTCGCGGGCGGTATAGACGCCCTCGGCGACATGCCCGAGTTCCTTCAGTATCTCCGGCAGCGCCTTGTTTGCCGCCAGCGCCAGGCCGACACGCCGGTTGCGCGAGAGGTCGCCGGTACAGGTGAGGATCAAGTCGCCCATGCCCGCGAGACCCATGAAGGTGTCACGATGGGCGCCCAGCGCCACGCCGAGCCGGGCGATTTCCGCCAGACCGCGCGTCATCAACGCGGCACGCGAGTTGAGTCCGAGCCCGAGGCCATCGCAAACGCCGGTGGCGATGGCCATGACGTTCTTTACCGCGCCGCCGACTTCGACACCGATCAGATCGTCATTGGCATAGACGCGCAGGCGCCGGGTGTGTAACTGACGCGCGGTTTCCACGGCAAACCGGTGATCGTTGGCGGCCAGCGTCACGGCCGTGGGTTGCCCGGCGGCGACTTCCTCGGCAAAACTCGGCCCGGAGAATGCGCCGCAAATGGCCTGTGGGCCGAGCACTTCGGCAACCACCTGATGTGGCAGTTTGCCGCTATCCGCCTCGAAGCCCTTGCACACCCACAGCAGGGGCAGCGTGCAGCCGACCTGCTTCAATCGCTCGACAGTCGGGCGCAGGCCGGCAATCGGCGTCGCCACGACCAGAAGCTGTGCATCGGCGACCGCAACGGCAAAATCGGTTTCCACGCGGACCGCGTCCGGAAGCCTGTGGCCGGGAAAGAAGCGGTGGTTTTCGCGGGTTTTGACGAGGTCGACCGCGACATCGCTCTCGCGTGACCAGAGGGTGACCTCGTGCCTGCCGGCAAAGGCGATGGCCAGCGCGGTACCCCACGCCCCGGCGCCAAGCAGGGTAATCTTCACAGGCCCCACACCTGTGTCGAGCGAACGTAGCCGGTAGTGCCGTCGCGGTGACGGACCTTGGCCCAACCCGGCGCCGCCGGCTCGAGAAAGTCCACCAGAACCCACTTGTCGAGTTCGCCAACGACAGGCGCATCCGGCTTGTCAGACTGCCGGATATCGGCGCGCGGCGCGGTGACCACCAGGGTGCGGCGCTCACCGACATTGCGCGCCTCGATCCAGGCCATCGTGCCTTCCGCGTCGCGTACCTTGAACCAGCCTTCGACACGCACCACCACCTCGACCGGCGTCTGCGCCCGCATCAGGTAGAGCTTCTTGCCTTTCTGCGACGGCGAGTCGTAAAGAATCGCCACCGGCACCTCGACCGAACGATAGTCGAGGGCCAGCGCCGTGCCGGCGGCGCATATCAGGGCGAGAGCGGCAATGGACTGACGCCACATGGTCAGGCCTTACTGAATGGGAACTTCGGTCGGGGCCGACGCCTGTTCCTGCAGGCGCTGCATGTACATGGCCTCGAAATTGACCGGCTGCAGGACGATAGGCGCGAAGCCGGCGCGGGTCACGGCGTCGGAAACGGCCTCCCGCGCATACGGGAACAGGATGTTCGGGCAGGCGACGGCAACCAGCGGCTCGACCTGCTCATCGGGGACGTTCACGATCCGGAAGATCCCGGCCTGGCCGACTTCAACCAGGAAGACCGTCTTGTCCTCCAGTTTGGTAGTTACGGTGACGGTAAGCACCACTTCATAGGCACCGTCGCCGAGGTTTCTGCCGGCGGTCCCGAGCTGGATCTCGACCTGCGGCGCCTCGCGCTCGAGGTAGATTTCCGGCGCATGGGGCACTTCGATGGAAAGATCCTTGATGTAGAGCTTCTCGATACCGAAGACCGGCTGTTCGTCTTGTTCCATGATTCTCTTTCAGGTGATAAATCAGTTGTCAGGCGCCGTCGAGCAGGGGCCGCAGCTTGCCGGCCCCATCGAGGGCACTCAGGTCGTCGAAGCCGCCAACATGGGTGTCCCCGATATAGATCTGCGGTACCGTACGGCGCCGGGTCTTGTGGATCATTTCGTCGCGTCTCGCCGAATCGAGATCGATGCGGACTTCCTCGATCTCGGTCACCCCGCGCGCCTTGAGCAACAGCTTGGCGCGTGTGCAGTAGGGGCAGACCGCGGTGGTATACATCAGGACGTGGGCGCTCATCTGTTGCGCGTCCCCTTCTTCACCGGATAACCGGCGCCCACCCAGGCATCGATGCCGCCGGACAGATTATGGACCTTGGCGAAGCCCAGCTTCCCGAGTTCGCCGCAAGCCTTCCCGGAACGCATCCCGGACGCACAGCAGACGATCACCGGCTTGTCCTTGAAGCGCTCGATCTCGCTGATGCGATCGGCAAGCTTGGCGAGCGGAACATTCTTCGCGTCCGGCAGATGCCCGGCGGCGAATTCTTCGGCTTCGCGCACGTCGATCACCTGGGCATCCTCGCGATTGATCAACAGCGTGGCGGCCGCCGGATTGACGTCGTTCGCCCCGGACCCCATGAGCATGGGCAGGATCAGCGCGACGCCGCTGACCACGACGAGGGCGATCAGCAGAATGTTCTGGTAGATGAAATCCATCGGCACCTGGCTATTCCTCCACGCCACAGAAGACTTCACGCATCATGCCGACGAGCTGAAGGGTGCGCTGGTCGCCCACCCGGTAGTAAACACGGTTGGCATCCTTGCGGGTAAGCAGGACGTCCTTTTCGCGCAGGATGGCCAGATGTTGCGATATGTTGCTCTGCGACGTGCCGACGGCAGCGACGATTTCCTGCACACAGGCCTCCTGATCGCCGATCACGCAGAGTATCTTCAGGCGCAGTGGGTGGGCAATGGACTTCAGCGCGCGAGCCGCCAACTCGATGTCCTCCTGCTTGTCGATCAGGTTGAAGGTGGCCTTTTCCATGAGGGAACCCCGATTTCGTTAGAAAGATCATTATAAAATATTGCCTTGCGTTTCACAGGCCTTAATCATCATCAAGCCAGACTCGGGATTGAATCACTTCTTTACCCACCGCCCGCGTTCGTGTCCCCGTTCCGGAGAATACCGTTGCCGGAGAACGGGCGCCAGGCTCCTTCTCCCGTCAGCGCGGCGGACGGGGCCGGGGCATTGACGAAGCCCCTGACCGCGGCGTTCATCGTCGCCTTTCTGCTGTGCGCGCCCTCCGGCCCGGTCCACGCGGCCCGGGACAAGGCCAGGACCGCCGCCGAGTCGCCGGAGATCTCCGAGAAGCAGTCTGATCTTGGAGAATTGCGCAACCGCATCGAAAGCCTGCGCAAGGATCTCTCGGCCAGCGAGGAAAACAAGGCCGATGCCGCGGACCGCCTGCGCGAATCGGAGCGCCAGATATCCCGCCTGCAGCGCGAGTTGCACGAACTCGGGCAACAGCGCGGTCAACTTCAGAAAAAGCTGCAAAATCTGGAACAGCAGTCGAAGGAACTGGCCGCGACACTGAGCCAGCAGCAGAACCAGCTCGACATGCTGCTGTACCGGCAGTACCTGCGGGGCACCCCGGATTCACTGCAACTCCTGCTCAACGGCGACGATCCGAACCAGATGGCGCGCGACCTTCAGTATCTCTCGGCAATAGCAATGACCCGCGCCGAGCTCATGAATGAAGTCAGCGTCACGCTGGAGAAGAAGAAAGCCCTTGCCGCGGACGCCAAGGAGCGCGCTGACGAGATCAGGGAGATCGAAGCGCAGCAGCAACAGCGTCATGGCGATCTGCAGAAGCAGCGCGAAGAGCGCAAGGTCCTCTATTCCCAAGTTTCCGACAAGGTGAAGGCCCAGCGCAAGCAGATCGGCAACCTGCAGCAAGACGAACGCCGGCTAACCGAACTGATCGATCGGCTGTCCAGGATTCTCGCCGCCCAGGCAGCGCAGGCGGCCAAGGCGGCGCGCGAGGCGGAGGCGACCCGGGCCCGTGCCGCCGAGGCTGCCCGCAACGCCGAGGCCGCCCGCCTCGCCGAAGCCGCACGGCAAAAGGAAAAGCCGCGCTCCCGCCCGAGCGAGGAAGTGCGGGAAGTGCCACGCCCGGCGCCGGTCAGCGAACCAGTGCGTCCAAAGGCGGTCGAAGCCGAGAACCATTACGAACCGGCCGCCAGCGACGGCAGTTTCGCGCGTCAGAAGGGCAACCTGCGCCTGCCGGTGCGCGGCACCGTGGCGGGGCGTTTCGGCAGCCCGCGCGATGGCGGCGGCACCTGGCGCGGCCTGTTCATCAAGGCCGGCCCGGGCAGCGACGTCAAGGCGGTGGCCGGCGGACGGGTGGTTTTTGCGGAATGGATGCGCGGTTTCGGCAATCTCCTGATTGTCGACCACGGCGATTCCTATCTTTCGATTTACGGCAACAACGACTCCCTGCTCAAACAGGTCGGGCAAGGGGTCAAAGGTGGAGAAACCGTGGCTACCGTCGGCAACAGCGGAGGGAATCCGGATTCCGGTTTATACTTCGAAATCCGCCATCAGGGGCAACCTGTCGATCCGATGAAATGGGCAAGTCTGAAATGAGCAAAGTGAAAACAATCAGTTTGGTAGTGGGTGGCTTCATCGCCGGCGCGATGATCAGCCTGCACGTCCCGGCGCTTGCCGACAAGGACGCCAAGAGCGGCCTGCCGATCGACGAATTGCGCACCTTCGCCGAGGTCTACAGCGGCATCAAGCAGGGCTATGTCGAGCCGGTCGAAGACAAGACGATGATCAACAATGCCATCTCCGGCATGCTGTCCAACCTCGACCCGCACTCGGCCTACCTCGATGCCGACGCTTTCAAGGATCTCCAGGTGGGAACCCAGGGCGAGTTCGGTGGGCTGGGCATCGAAGTCGGCATGGAGGATGGGCTGGTCAAGGTCGTATCCCCGATCGAGGACACCCCAGCCTACCGCGCCGGCGTCAAGTCGGGCGACCTGATCTTCAAGCTCGACGACACCCCGGTCAAGGGCCTGACGCTGAATGAAGCCGTCAAGAAGATGCGGGGCAAGCCGAAGACGTCGATCCGGCTTTCGATCTTGCGCAAGGGTGAGGCGAAGCCGATCGAATTGACCCTGGTCCGCGAAGTGGTCAAGGTCCAGAGCGTCAAGTCCAAGCTGATCGAGCCCGGTTACGGCTGGATTCGCGTCACGCAGTTCCAGGAAAACACCACCGCCGACCTGGCGAGACACCTGACGAACCTCTACAAGGAAGGCAACCTGCAAGGGCTGGTGCTCGACCTGCGCAATGATCCCGGTGGCCTGCTCAACAGCGCGATCGGCGTTTCCGCCGCCTTCCTGCCGCCCGACGTCAAGATCGTTTCGACCGATGGACGCACGCCGGACGCCAAGCAGGAGTTTCGCGCCAAGCCCCAGGACTATCTGCGCGGCACGCGTGACGATCCGCTCAAGACGATCCCGATCGGGGCCAAGAAGGTGCCCATGGTCGTCCTCGTCAACAGCGGCTCGGCGTCGGCGTCCGAAATCGTTGCCGGCGCCCTTCAGGATTACAAGCGCGGCATCATCATGGGCACCCAGACCTTCGGCAAGGGATCGGTCCAGTCGGTCATTCCTTTGCCCGGCAACACCGCCATCAAGCTGACCACCGCCCGCTACTATACGCCGGAGGGGCGCGCGATTCAGGCCAAGGGCATCGTGCCGGATATCGTCGTCGAGGAGACGGCCAACGGCAGCGGCGCCAGCGGCCGGGTTCGCGAGTCAGATCTCGATCGTCACCTGACCAACGACCGCGACAAGGATGCGTCCAAGGATGCGCAGAAGTCACAAGCCAAGCCGGCGGCCAAGACCGGCAAGGACAAGGACAAGGGCGGCAAGGAAGAGACCGACGAGGATCCGCTGGCGCGCCTCGAATATGGCAGCAAGAGCGACCATCAGTTCCAGCAGGCCCTGAACCTTCTCAAGGGTTTGAAGATCATGCAGAATAAGACCTTGTAGGGAATTCATCGGAGGCATGATGAACAGCGGAGATCTCAGGAAGAACCGGGAGATACTGTTCGCCAAGTTCCCGCCCGGCCAGGTGCCGGAAGCGGCCGACGACCTCCAGCGCATCGACGAAGTCGACGTCCAGCCGAAATTCGAGAAACGCGCGGTGGGCGTCAGCTACGACGTGTCGGTGCACACGCTGCGCGAACTCGACGAGCATCTCATCGACCGTGGTTATCATCTCGACAACACGCTGATGAGCAAGCTGACCCGGGCGCTGGTCTACTACGTCGAGGACACGCAGCTGCACAACATGGCCGCCCCGGAAAAGCGTCTCAAGCGGTCATCGCAGGAAGCCTACGTCAATGCCTGGGAGCACCATCCGCACGGCGACCACGACGATACGCCGCCGGAGTGGCGCGAATACAAGTGACCGACGAGCAGCTCTTAAGATACAGCCGCCACATCCTGCTCGACGCCCTCGGTATTGAAGGCCAGGAACGCATTCTCGCCGCCCACGCGCTGGTCGTCGGCGCCGGCGGCCTCGGTTCACCAGCTGCCATCTACCTTGCCTCAGCAGGTGTCGGCAAGCTGACGCTGGTCGATGACGACACGGTCGACTTCACCAACCTGCAGCGCCAGATTCTTCACACCCAGTCACGCGTCGGCATGGCCAAGGCCGAATCCGGCCGCCAGGCGCTGGCCGCGATCAACCCGGACATCGCCATTGTTCCCCTGCAGCAGAGGCTCGCCGGCGTTGCGCTCGACGCGCTGGTGGCGACCGCCGATGTCGTTCTCGACTGCACCGACAACTTCGCCACCCGGCACGCCATCAACCGCGCCTGCGTCCATCACGGGAAGCCGCTGGTTTCCGGCGCAGCCATACGTTTCGATGGCCAGATCAGTGTTTACGATCTGCGCCGCGACGACTCGCCGTGCTACCACTGCCTGTTTCCCGAGGGCGACGATGTCGAGGAAGTGCGCTGCGCGGTGATGGGCGTCTTCGCCCCGCTGACCGGCATCATCGGCACCGTGCAGGCCGCCGAGGCGCTGAAGCTGGTCGCCGGCATCGGCGAATCATTGACCTGGCGCTTGTTGCTGCTCGATGCACTTGAGATGGAATGGCGCAGCGTCCGCTTCAAGAAGGACGCCGGCTGTGCCGTCTGCGGGGCTAAGGGAAACGCGCGATCAGGCGAATATCTTCGCCGATCTGCCGCAGATCGCGAATCTGCAGGCGGCGCTTGCCTTCCAGGCTGGTCAGTTCCGGCAGATTGAACAGGCCGCTGGCCGCGTGGCCCACCAGGCACGGCGCCAGGTAAAGCAGCACCTCGTCAACCAGGCCCTCGCGCAGCAATGAACCGTTGAGCTTGAAGCCGGCCTCGGCGTGCACCTCGTTGATGCCACGGCGGCCGAGTTCGTCGAGCAGATCCTTCAGTTCGACCTTGCCACCGGCATTGGGCAGAATCAGCACTTCGGCGCCGGTCGACCGCAACAATGCCATTTTCTCTGCATTCTCGATTGCACCGGCGATCAGGACCGGGCCGCCTTGCAGGATGCGCGCGCTCACCGGCGTTTCCAGCCGGCTATCGACCACCACCCGCAGCGGCTGGCGGGTCGTTTCGATATCGCGCACGGTGAGCTGCGGATCGTCGTCGCGCACCGTGCCGATGCCGGTCAGGATGGCACAGGCGCGAGCGCGCCAGCGCTGGCCGTCGCGCCGCGCATCGGGACCGGTGATCCACTGGCTGACACCGTTGTTCAGCGCCGTCTTGCCGTCCAGACTGGCGGCGGCTTTCAGGCGCAGCCACGGACGGCCGCGTGTCATGCGCGAGACGAAGCCGATGTTCAGTTCGCGCGCCTCGCTTTCGAGGAGGCCGCTCGCCGTCGCGACCCCGGCGGCCTGCAGCATGGCCAGCCCTTTCCCGGCAACCAGCGGGTTGGGGTCGGTCATTGCCGCCACCACGCGCGAGACCCCAGCCTCGATCAGCGCTTCGGCGCAGGGTGGCGTCCGGCCATGGTGGCTGCACGGCTCAAGAGTCACGTAGGCGGTGGCGCCGAACGCCCGGTCGCCGGCGG
>Ga0115027_10000013_pt1 | contig 19649 bp, 12 predicted proteins | sample Open_0915_D1_FD_83879 | JGI IMG/M metagenome (GOLD analysis project Ga0115027, IMG submission 83879) | Wetland microbial communities from Old Woman Creek Reserve in Ohio, USA - Open_0915_D1 | ecosystem: Environmental > Aquatic > Freshwater > Wetlands > Sediment ...
ACGTCCTCGGCCGCGCGCATCGAGCTGTCGATGCGACCCGCGATCTCGAGCACGGCGGGGTCGTCGGATTGCTCCTCCAGCGCCGAGGCGAACAGGCGCGCCGCGTTGAGCGGCTGCAACAGGTCGTGGCTCGCCGCGGCCACGAAGCGTGTCTTCGTCGCGTTGGTCTCCTCGGCAAGCCGCTTGGCATCGCGCTGCGCTTCGAGCGCGAGCTGCAGCTCGCTCGTGCGTTCCTCGACGCGCTGCTCGAGCGTCTGCTTCGCCTCGAGCAAGGCCTGCTCGGTCCGTTTGAAGTCCGTGATGTCGGTGAACGTCGTGACGTAGCCGCCGTCGGGCATGCCCTGGCCGTGCATCTCGTAGACCCGGCCATTGAGCCATTCGCGCTGGATCACGTACGAACTGCCGGCGCGCATGTGCGCCAGCCGCTTGGTGATCTGCGCCTCCGGGTCCGTGTCGCCGAACACGCCGCGCTCGGCGTTCCAGCGGATCAGGTCGGCCACCGGACGGCCTACGTAGACCATGCCCTCCGGGTAATCGAACATTTCGAGGTAGCGCCGGTTCCAGGCGACGATGCGCGCCTCAGGGTCGGCCACCGCGATGCCCTGCGAAACGTTCTCCATCGTGGCCTGCAGCAGCTGGCGGCTGAAACGCAGCTCCTGCGAGGTCTCGTCGAGCAGTTCCGCGACTTCCTCGGCGGTGATTCCGCGGCCCCGCAGCGCGTGGGTCAGCATCAGCCGGGCCGACGAGGCGCCGATCGCGCCGGCGAGCACGCGCTCCATCGATTGCAGCAGGCCGCGATCGGCAGGTTCGGACGGCCGCGGCATCGGGCGGCCAGCCTGGTGGCAGTACTCCTGCAGGGCGCCCTCGGTCGCATCTGCGCCGAGGATGCGTTCGGTGACTGCGATCAAGTCACCAACCCGTGCGCCGCCGGCGTCCGCGATACCGGGCACCGGTTGCGCACCCCGCAGAAAGTCCGTTGCCTTCATCCGATCCCGGAACGAGACGCCACCCAGGCGCGAGATGGCGACCATGACGAGCACGTTCGCAGCGGTTGCGAGCATCCAACCGTTGAGCAGCGAAAAGCCGACCAGGCTGCTGACGCCGAGCGCCGGCAGCAGCAGCCCGTAGATCCAGACGACATAGCCTGCGGCGAGCCCCCAGAACACCCCTTCGCGCGTGGCGCCGCGCCAATAGAGACCCGCCAGGATCGCCGGCGCGAACTGCGCTACTGCGGTGAAGGCCAGCAGCCCGATCGAGGCGAGGCTCGCGGGCGCGCTGATGGTGCGGTGGTACGCGTAGGCGACCACGGCCAGCAGCACGATGGCGATGCGGCGCAGCCGCAGCACCAGCCTTCCGACGCCGACGTCGGTGGCGACGCCCTGCCAGCGGCTGCGCCATAGGGCCGGCATCACGAGGTCGTTGGTCATCATCGTGGCGAGCGCGATGCTCGCCATGATCACCATCGCGGTCGCGGCCGAAAGGCCGCCGAGGAACACGAGGATCGCGAGACCCGTCTCGCCGTGGTGCATCGGCAGCGTCAGCACGAACGAGTCCGGATGGTGCCGATCGCCGAGCCCCGAGCCGAGGCCGGCGAGGACGACCGGGATGACCGACAGCGTGAACACGGCGAGGTACGCCGGAAACAGCCAGCGTGCCCTGCGCACGTCGGCCGGGTCCGCGCACTCGACGACGCCGACCAGGAACTGGCGCGGCAGGCAGAAGATGGCCGCTGCGGAGAGCAGCGTCGAGGCGGCAAAGCTGGTGCTGGCGAGATCCTCGAGATCGCCCAGGCGCGTCGCCGCGAGCGGGGGTGCGTCCTCGAGGTGCAGCAACGCGAAGATTCCGATCGCGACGAACGCGAGCAGCTTCACCACCGACTCGAACGCAATCGCGAGCATCACGCCCTCGTGGTGCTCGGTCGCATCGAGCCTGCGGGTGCCGAACAGCACCGCGAACAGTGCCATCAGCATCGCCACCCAGAGCGCGGGGTCGGCGAACCAGACCGGGTGCGTCGAGGTCGACCCGGTCAGCACGTCGATACTGGTGCCGACTGCCTTGTACTGCAATGCCAGGTACGGCACGCCCGCGGTCAGCGCGATGACCGCAACCAGCGCGCCGAGCGCTGGACTCTTGCCGAATCGCGACGACAGCAGGTCGCCGATCGAGGTGATGTTGTGCGCGCGCGCGACCGAGACCAGGCGCACGAGGAAGGGTGTGCCGAACAGGAAAACGAGGGCGGGGCCCAGGTAGATCGGCAGGTAGGCCCAGCCGTCGCGCACGGCCGTGCCGACGGCGCCGAAGAACGTCCAGGTCGTGCAGTAGACCCCGAGCGCGAGGCTGTAGATGTATGGACGCAGCTGCACGCGGCTCGGATAGATCGATTTGCGCTCCCCGTAGAACGCCACGGCGAACAGCAGCGCAAGGTACGCGATCGCGAGGGTCGAGAGGAACAGCCCGGAGACCATGGGCGGACTGTAGCCTGAGGCGGGTGCTTATCCCAAGCAACCCTCGTCCCGGCCCTCTCCCGCGGGTGCGGGAGAGGGCCCGGGAGAGGAGAGGGAATGCGTCAGCGCGACTTCCAGGCCACCGAGACGCCGTAGGTGCGCGGCGGTGCGAAGATCGAGAAGCCGTTGCCGAGGAACGGGATGATGTGCAGCGGGTACTCTTCGTCCGTCAGATTCTTGCCCCAGACGGAGAACTCGATGTTGCGGTCCTCGAGCTGGTATGCGGCTCGGGCGTCCAGCAGCGCGTAACTCTCGATCTCCGTGATGCGCCAGTTCGGGGCGTCGTTGTAGTAAGGGATCTCGGTCCGGTAGTCATCTGTCCACTTGAACTCGCCGCGGACAGACAGGCCGCCGCCGGCGACCGGCCACGAATACTCGGCGAACGCGCCGAGCGTGTGTTCCGGCGCGCGCGGCAGCTGGCCGCCGTCGTTGAGCCCGCCGTCCACCTCGGCCTTCAGGTAGGCCGCATTCAGGCCGACTTCGAGGCCATCGGCCGGCGCGGCCAGGATCTCGAGCTCGGCACCCTGGTTGACCGTGTCCTCGGTGAACGTGAAGAGTCGCAGCTGGGGATCGAGTCGGAACAGCTGCAGGTCCTCATAGTCCATGTGGAACAGCGCAAGGTTGACGCGCAGCGTGCGGTCGAACCACTCGGTCTTGGCACCGACCTCGTAGCTCCAGACTTCTTCCTCGGGCGTGGCGATGCCGACGTTCTGCACGACGTTGTTCTGGCTCGGGAAGATGCCGGACTTGAAGCCCTTGCTCGCGCTCGCGTACAGCAGCTGGCCGGAGCCCGTTCGATAGTCGATGCCGAACCGGCCCGTGACGGAATCCCACGAGTCATCGGCCGTGACGTCGTACGGCTGGCCGGGGAACAGCGGGATGCCGGGCGTCGCGTCGTTCGGGTCGTTGTTGCGGCCGATCTGGCGCGCTTCCTTCTCATCTTCCGTATAGCGCAGCCCCAGCGTCGTGCTGAAGCGGTCCGTGAACGGGTAGGTGATCTGGCCGAATGCGGCGTAGCTGTCGGAGTCCACGTCCTGAACGAACGTCACGTCACCACCGGCCGGCGGTGCGAGGCTGAACTGCGTCAGGAAGCTCTCCGTGCGGTCCACGGTTTCCGTGAAGTAATACAAGCCCGCGACCCAGAAGACCCGCGCATCGGCGGGAGAGGTGAGGCGCAGCTCGAGGCTGTACTGTTCTGCATCCTCGGCTGCCTCGTCGCGGTTCTTGAGCACCCAGCCGTAGGGCTGCGGGAACGGAGGCGTCACCGGCGGGAAGCCGAACGGCTTGAGCCCATCGAGGTCCTCGAGCCAGTTCAGCTCGACGTTGCGCCAGCCGCCGAGCACGGTCCAGCTGCCGTAGCTGGCATCGTTCTCATAGCGGACCGTGAGGCCGTTGATCTCGCGCTCCTGGAACGACTCGGGGACGGAATACGACTTGCGGACGTCGGAGCCCGCCGGCCAGATGGCCCGCAAAGCCCTCAATGCGAGATTGTTGGCGGCGCCGACCTGGCCGGTGTCGAACACCGGGAACGGCACGCGCGCGTTACCCTCGGTATCGTCCTTGACGTAGTCGTAGCCGAGCAGCAGCCGGCTCGAGTCGCTCGGCGTGAAGAGCAGTTGCCCGCGCACGCTCCAGTTGTCCCCGTCATTGAGCTCCGCGCCGGTCGTGATGTTCTCGGAAAAGCCACTGTGCTCGCTGCGACTCAAAGACAGGCGCCCGGCCACGCTGTCCGTGAGGCCGCCGTTCACGACGAGTCGGCCGTCGATGGCGTCGTAGTTGCCGTAGGACAATTCGGCGCTCGCGTAGAAATCCTGCTCGGGGCGCTTCGGGATGAAATTCACCGCGCCACCCGAAGTGTTGCGCCCGAACAGCGTGCCTTGCGGCCCGCGCAGGACTTCGACGCGTTCCATGTCGAAGACGTCGAAGGCCGCACCGCTGATGCGGCCGACGTAGATCTCGTCCTGGAAGACGCCCACGGTCGGGTCGCCCGCGGCCGAGTCGGAATTCGACCCGACGCCGCGGATGTAGAACTGCGGCTCGCCGACGTTGACCCGCATCATCGTGAAGTTCGGCGTGCGCATCACGATCTCTTCGATGCGGGTGATGTTGGCGCGCGCGAGTGCGCTGGAGTCGAAGACCGTCAGTGCGATCGGCACGTCCTGCGCGCTCTCGACGCGTCTCTGCGCCGTGACGATGATTTCCTCGAGGCCTCCGGCCCGGGCCGTCTCCTGGGCGAGCGCGGGCGGCACGGTGACCGCCGCGCCTGCAGCCGCCATGAGGCACCGCGTCACCACTGTCCGAATCATCGTCATTGCTGTCTCCCCCGGTAGAACGATTTTTTTGCCGCTGCAAGTCACTTGCACAAGCAGACCTATACCCCAGTTGCGGCGTGCTTCGCAACGGGTGTTGCGTTCACGCGACCGGACGGCGCGATTGTGCAATGCGAAAGCGGGCCGCGACGAAGGCTGCGTCCGTCAGCGTCGCGTTGCCAGCGGCATTCAGGCCGGTGACGTGGTAATCGCTGTAGGAGGCCGCGAAATTGAGCGGCATCGCGCCGGTGAGGTTGCACGTCAGTTGCGCTCCCGCCGTCGCATAGGCCACTTCGGCCGTGGCCAGGAAATCGTCCCGCTGCGAGTACACGAAGGCGCTGATGCCGCCGGCCGCACGCACGTCGGCCGTGGCCGATTCGAGCGCACCGGCCGCATCGTCCGTCTCGATCACGAAGCCGATCGGGCCGAAGCGTTCCTCGCAGTACAGGTCGCGCGCGTCGGGTGCGACCCGCAGCAGCAGCGGTGTCGCGGTGCGCGCCGCCGGGAAGTCCGGGTGGGCGTATGGCACCGAGTCGAGCAGGACCGCGCCGCGTCGGCTGCCGCTGTCGTGCATGCGCCCGACCAGGTCGAGCGTCGCGGGCGATTGCACCGTCGCGAGGATGGACGCGGCCCGCTTCGGTTCCGCGACGACGGACCGGAAGGCCGCCACCAGCGCAGCGCAGACTTCGTCCACACTGGCCCGCCGGCCGCCCACGGCGACGCCGCCACGCGGCACGTAGATGTTCTGTGGTGAAGTGCACATCTGCGCGGAGAACAGGCTCATCGTGGTCGCCAGGCTGCGGGCGACGGGCTCCAGGTCGTCCATCGACTCGAGTACGACGGTGTTCACACCCGAAGTTTCCGTATAGCTCAGCGCCGGGTGCGCATTCTGTTCGACCCAGGCGCCGAACCGCGCACTGCCGGTGAAGTCCACGATCGCCGTGCCCGGATGCTTCACGAGTCGCATGCCGAGCGGAACCTCCGGGCTGTCCACGGCAAGGGTCACGAGATTCGGGTCGAATCCTGCCTCAGCGAGCACGCGGCGGACGGCACGCACCGACAGTGCCATGGGCAGGATGCCGGTCGGATGCGGCTTGACGATCACGGCGTTGCCGGTCGCGAGGCTGGCGAACAGCGCCGGAAATGCGTTCCAGGTCGGGAAGGTCGCGCAGGTGAAGCAGACGGCGACGCCGCGCGGCACGAGCCGGAAGCGCTTCTGCAACCGAATCGCGGCCGCGCCGAAGCGTCGCTCCCACAACGCCTCGCCAGCCACCGCGGTCATCGCCTGATGAGCGTAGGCGATGGCCTCGATGCCGCGGTCGAGTGCATTCGTGCCGCTCCCTGCGTAGCTCATGGCGGGGCTCTGGCCGGCGGTGTGCATGACGGCGGGCACCAGTTGCGGCACTTCGTCGAACAAGGCCTGCACGATCTCCAGGCAGACGCCGACTCGCGCCTGTGCACCGGCGTCCGCCCAAGCGGGCATGGCTCTGCGCGCGGCATCGAACAACGCATCCACGTCCGCCCGCGGGTAATCGATTCCGAGCCGCTGGCTCGTGTAAGGAGAGACCTCGTTGCCGAGCCGCCCGGCCTCACCCGGCTGGTCGAGTTCGAATGCGCGACCCAGTTGTGCCTCGAAAGCCGCCCGGCCGCGTTCAAACGCGGCGGCGGAGTCGGGGTAACGATCCGGCGTCTCCGGGAACGGACTGAAGTACTCGCGCGTCGCGCAGGCCTCGATCGCACGCTGCAGCAGCAGCCGGTGCCGTTCGTACAGCCGGGCGGTCGTCTGGTTCATGGCCAGTCCGGGACGATCTCGACGACGACCGCGGCGCCCAGCCCGAGCGCACCGCTCACCGCAGCCACGCCGCGCCGCAGGCCGCCCCGCTCGAGTTCGTCGACCAGCATGCCGACCAGCGTGGTGCCCGTCGCACCCATGGCGTGGCCGAGCGCAATGGCGCCTCCGTTCACGTTCAGCTTCTGCGGCGGGATGCCGAACGCGCGGGCAAAGACCAGCGTCGGCGCGGCAAAGGCCTCGTTGACCTCGAACAGGTCGATCTCCTCGACCCGCAATCCCGCGAGCTCGAGGGCCTTGCGGGTGGCGCCGAGGGCTCCGTTCAGCGCCAGCACGTGTTCGTCCGCGTGCACGGCGGTTGCGATGACGCGGGCGCGCGGCCGCAGCCCGAGCGCGGTTCCGGTCGCCCGGCTGCCGAGCAGTACCACCGAGGCCCCGTCCGCCATGGCCGGCGAGTTGCCGGCATGGTGGTAATGCGTGACTGAACCGAGCGCCGGGTAACGTTCGAGAATCAGCGCGTCGGCCCATTGCGCACCCATTTCGGCGAAATAAGGCGACATCGCCAGCAGCTTCTCGAGCGTCGCGTTCGCGCGAATGGTCTCGTCCTGGGCGAGCAGCACGGTCCCCGCGGAATCCCGGACCGGCACCAGCGACCGGTCGAACCGTCCCTCGGCGCGCGCGCGTGCCGCGCGCTGCTGTGACTGCACGGAGTACGCCTCGGCCTCTTCGCGCAGGATGCCGTACAGCGTCGCGATCGCGTCCGCGCTGACGCCCATCGGCGGCGTGCGCAGCCGCTGCACCGTGGCCGGGTCGCTGAGGAATGGCGGTCGGTCGGAGGCCATCGGCACGCGTGACATCGATTCCACGCCGCCCGCTACCATCAGGCCCTCGCCCGCGAGCACGCGAGCCGCGGCCGTGTTGAAGGCCCACAGGCTCGACGCGCAGTAGTGGTTCACCGTGGCGACGGAGACGGAGTCGCTCCAGCCGGCCTCGAGCAAGGCGACCTTGCCGACGTTGCCGGCCTGCTCGCCGATCTGCGTGACGCAGCCGATGATTGCTTCACCGACGCGCCCGGTGTCGAGGCTGGCGCGCCTGGCCAGTTCCCGCAGCAACCCCGCGAGCAGGTGCGCCGCCGGCACGCCCGAGAGCGCACCGCCGGGCTTGCCGGCGCCGCGCGGTGTACGCAGGCAATCGAAGATGAACGCTTGCGTCATGCCCCGCGACGCCTCAGCTGGTTCGGCAGAGCCGCTGCGAGCTGACCCAGGTACCGTGGAAGCCGTGCGGCACCCGACGGGGCAACGGAATCCGGGCCACCGGCCCGTCGCCCAGGCTCGTGCCACGAGCGTCGAAAACCTGGAGTTCCGTCGTCGCCGTGTTCAGGTCGGTCACGAAGCTGACGAGGTAGCCGTCGTCCTCCGAGGAGCGCGCGTCCGAAGGCGCGAACGGAGACTCGCTGTACCACAGGTGATCGCCGCCGCTGTAGGCCGTGAAACGGCCATCCGTGCAGTCGTACTTCGCGAGTCCCGCGAACTGCGCGCCGAGCGGGCGATTCTTCATCAGCACGTTGTAGGAGTAGCGGGTGGGCACGCCCTGCAACCAGCTGTTCATCGTCGGGAACTCGGTGTTGATCGTGTCGTCGATCAGGCGCTCGCGAGTCGCCCCGGTGCGCAGGTTGAAGCGCCATTCGTAGAGGTACGCCTCGATCTGCAGGTGCGCGATCGCCTTGGCGAAGCGCTGCTCGTCGGGCGCGCCGGCGAGGTCGCGCGGCGTCTTGTAGCGGCAACCGACCATGACGACCTCGTCGCCGTCCTCCCAGGCGTTGACCACGTGGTAGATGAAGCACGGCTCGGCTTCGAACCAGCGGATCTCGCGCTCGCTGCCGTACTTCGGGATCACGGCGAAGCGCGCCGGGCGCTCGCTGAAGAAACGCAGCTTGTGGCGGCCGGCCGCGAACGCCTCGGGGTCGTAGGTCAGGGACAGGTCGTGAAGGATCACGTGCTGCTTCGTGAAGGCCATGTCGTGCGGCAGGCTCGGCCCGGGGAGCTCGACGTTCGCGGTGTGCCGGATCGCGCCATCCGGCCCGGCGATGCCGTAGCTCATGTACGGCCACTGCTTGCCGTAGTCGAAGTAGATGAACTCGTCGGTCTGCTCGTCCACTTTCGAATGCGCCGAGACGTGCGTCCTGAGCGTGCCCTTGAAGTCGGCCGGGCCGATCGTCTCGAGCGTCCAGGGATCGACGTGATACGGCTGGCCGGCGAGATACCACATGGTCACGAGCCTGCCGGCGTGGAACTTCACGTCGGTATTCGAGGTGTCCTTGAGCGGCATGTCCGGGCGGTCGGCGCGCGGCGGATCCATGATGCCCGGCCAGAGCGCGCGGCCTGCCGCTTCTTCCCCGCGGAAACAACTCGTGCGCACCCAGCGGTTGCGATAGGTGAGGCGGCCGCGATCGAAGTGGGCGGCGTGCAGCATGCCGTCGCCATCGAACCAGTGATAGCGGCCGGGACCCGCGTAGCGCGCGTTCGGCCCGTTGCGGAAGTACGCGCCATTGAGGTCCTTCGGCAACTCGCCGATCACCGGCAAGTCCTCGTAGACCGACTCGTCGTGGATCGGGCCGTGCGTGCCGGTCAGCAGGGGGCTCTGGATGGCGGACATGGCGGGTTCCTCTTCAACCGAACGCTGGCAGTGCCAGGGATTGCGCGTACTCGGCACGCAGCCGCGCGATGATGTCGCCTGCACCCTCGACGCGGGTCACGGCACTGACGGACTGGCCGGCGGACCAGATGTCCTTCCAGGCCTTCAACTGCTGCTCGGAATTCTTCCAGTCCATCGCGGTCTTCCCCGACAGGTTGTCGGGGTCGAGGCCGGATCGTTCCACGCTGCGGCGCAGGTAGTACGCGTTCGCGCCAGTGAATGCCTTTGTCAGCACGAGATCGTCGACGCCCGCGTCGACCACCATCCGGCGGTAGTCGTCTGGCGCAAGGCTTTCCCGCGCGGCGATAAACAGCGTGCCGATGTCCGCGAGGTCGGCGCCCGCAACCTCGGCGGCACGGATCGCGCCGCCGCTGCAGAGGCCGCCCGCCAGCACGACGATGCCGTCGAAGAACCGCCGCACGGCCTGCACGAAGACGAACGGCGACACGGAGCCCGTGTGGCCGCCCGCGCCAGTGCTGACCAGGATCAAGCCGTCCACGCCGGCCAGCGCCGCCTTCCTGGCCATCGCGACGCTGCCCACGTCCGCGAGTACCAGCCCGCCGTAACCGTGCACCGTCTCGATGACGCGAGCCGGACTGCCGAGCGCGGTGATCACGATCGGCGGACGATGGCGCTCGACGAGCTCGAGCTCGGCCGGCAACCGATCGTAGGAACTGTGCACGACGAGGTTCAGCGACCACGGGGCGACGCGTCGCCCGGGTTCCGCGCGCCGGGTTTCGGCGAGTTCCGCCGTGATGCGCGCCATCCAGGCGTCGAGCACCTCGAGGGGTCGGGCGTTCGGCGCCGGGAACGAACCGATCACGCCGTGGCGGCACGCCGCGATCACGAGGTCCGGCCCCGAGACGAGGAACATCGGCGCGCAGATCAGCGGCAGCGTGAGCTGGTCGCGCAGCGCGCCGAGGCGGTCGCGTCGCGCGGCGGGCTCGGCAGGCGGGGAATCGTGCAACGGCGGGTCCTCGATCAGGCTTGCACAACTAGACTAGCAACCGGTGTTCGCCGGGATCAAGCCCGGCGTGGGTTCCCGCGGCCGCCCGTGTCCGCTACAGTGCCGCTCGTGTCGGAAGTCGCCCTCCACATCGCCACGAGCCCGGTCACGCGCGCCATCGACGTGGTCGGCGACCGCTGGGCCCTGTTGATCCTGCGGGACGCATTCCAGGGCGCGCGCCGCTTCGAGGAGTTCGTCGAGCGCACCGGGGCGACCCGTGCGACGCTCACGAACCGCCTGCGGGCCCTGGTCGAGGAGGGGATTCTCGATCGGGTGCGCTACAGCACTTCGCCCCCACGGTTCGAGTATCGACTGACGCGCCGTGGGCGCGACCTGTTCCCGGTGGCACTCGCCGCCTGGCGCTGGGAGCGGCGCTGGGCCGGACCGCGGGGCGGCGTTCCGACGCGCTTGCGCCACGAAGCTTGCGGCCATGCGACGCGGCCGGAACTCGTCTGCGCGGCCTGCGGCGATCCGCTTGACCTGCGACGCACGCGATTCCGCAGCCGGGTGCCGTCCGGGCCGGTGCCGCGCCTGAAACCCCGGTTGCGCCGGCTGTCGCCGTCGACCGCCGTGACGCACCGCGGCTCGAGTTGCGACATCATCCACCTGGTCGACGTCGTCGGCGATCGCTGGACGCCGCTGATCGTCTCCGCTGCCTTTTTCGGCCAGCGTCGCTTCGAAGACATCCAGGCGTCCCTCGGCATCGCCAGCAACATCCTGACCGCGCGCCTCGCCGTGCTGGTGGACCTCGGCGTGCTCGAGCGGCGCAGCTATTCGAGTCACCCGGCGCGCAGCGCGTACCGCTTGACCCGGAAGGGCCGGGACTTGTTCCCGTATGCCGTCGCGCTCAATGCCTGGGGCGACCGATGGCTCGGCGGCCGCGCCAGCGCGACTGCGATGCTCTACCACGAGACTTGCGGCAAGCGCCTGGTGCCGCAGGCGCGCTGCAATCATTGCGGCGAGCCGGTGTCGATCGCCGACGTCCGCTTCCAGTTCCCGACCCACCGCCAGCGCCAGCAGGAGAACGGACGTGCGCACGACGCCCGCTGAAGTCATCGACCGCTATCGCCGCCAGGGCTGGTGGACGGACACCACGGTGGACGACCTGTTTCGAGCGGCGACGGCTGCAGATCCCGGACGGCCGGCCGTGATCGATCCGGCGAACCGCGCCGCGCTGGGATTGGGTGAACCGCAGCGGCTCGACTACGCTGAGCTCGACTCGCGCGTCGATGCGATCGCCGCGCAGTTGCTGGGGCTCGGCCTGCGTCGCGGCGACATCGTCCTCGTCCAGCTGCCGAACGTCTGGGAAGGCGTGGCGCTCTATCTGGTCGCGGCTCGGCTCGGACTCGTGCTGAGCCCGGTCGCGATGCAGTACCGGCGCCATGAGCTCGAGCAGATCGGCCGGCTGCTGCAGCCGCGCGCGGTGGTGACCTGTCGCGAGTTCAAAGGCTTCGACCACGCCGAGCTGTGGGCAGGACTGGCGAAAGAGCTCGGCGTCCAGCTGCTCGTGGTCGGGGACGAGTCGCCCACCGGTGCCCTGCTGCTGCAGACCGGATCGGCGACCGAAGCCGACCGGGCTGCAGTCGCTGCCGCAGTGGCGGTCGCACCACCGCTGGCGGACGACGTTTACACGATCTGCTGGACCTCGGGCACCGAGGGTGCGCCAAAGGGAGTGCCGCGTTCGCACAATCACTGGATCGCGATCAGCTGGGCACATTTCGAGGCGGCGAAGATCGCGCCGGGCGATACGCTGCTGAATCCGTTTCCGATGATCAACATGGCGGCGATCGGCGGCTGCTTCCTCAGCTGGCTGCACGGCGCGGGCACGCTGCTGCTGCACCATCCGCTCGACCTCGAGGTCTACCTGCGCCAGATCGCGATCGAGCGCCCGCAGTACGCGATCGCTCCGCCGGCGGTGCTCAACATGTTGATCCGCGACGAGCACCTGCTGGCCAGCGTGGATCTCTCGTCGTTACGCTGCATCGGCTCGGGTTCGGCACCGTTGTCGCCGGCGATGATCGCAGGCTTCCGCGATCGCCTCGGCATCGAGATCGTGAACCTGTTCGGTTCCAACGAGGGCGTGTCGCTGGTAAGCGGCCCGGACGAGATCGCGAACCCGGAGCGGCGCGCGAAGTACTTCCCGCGCTTCGGGCGTGCCGATCTCGAGTGGCCGCACCGGGTTTCGAAATCGATCGAGACTCGCATCGTCGATCCCGACAGTGGCGAGGAGATTCACGAGCCCGGGCGGCCCGGCGAGCTGCTGGTCCGCGGCGCGATCGTCTTCGACGGCTACTTCAAGGCGCCCGAGATGACTGCGCGCGCGTTCACCGCAGACGGCTTCTACCGGACGGGCGATTTGTTCGAGATCGCCGCCGACGAGCTGGGGCCGCGCTACTACCGCTACGCGGGCCGATCCAAGCAGATCATCGTGCGCGGCGGCGTCAAGATCTCGCCGGAGGAGATCGACGAAGTGCTCGCGACCTGCCCCGACTTCGTCGAGGGCGCCGTCGTCGGTGTTCCAGACGAGGTGATGGGCGAGCGCATCTGCGCGGTCGTGGTGCCGAAGCCGGGCGTCGAACCGTCGCTCGAGGCACTTGGTCGATACTTCGAGAGTCGCAGCGTCGCCGTGTTCAAGTGGCCGGAGCGCCTGCGCACTGTCGCGCAGCTGCCGCGCAATCCGGTCGGCAAGGTGGTCCGCGCCGAGCTGCTGCGCGCGGCCATGACCCCCCAGACCTGAGGAGCGGCCGCGATGACCGAACCCGTGTACGTGCTCGGTGGACTGCAGACGGATTTCGCGCGCAACTGGGCGCGCGAAGGCCACGAGATCGCCGACGCGATGCAGGAAATCGTCGTCGGTGGCCTGGCCCAGGCGCGGCTCGAGGCGCGCGACGTCGAGGTCGGCCATGTCGGCAATTTCGTCGCCGAGCTGTTCTGCAACCAGGGGCATCTCGGCGGCGTGTTTGCCGCAGCGCATCCGGACCTCGCCGGCGTGCCCGCCGGGCGTCACGAGGGCGCGTGTGCGTCCGGCAGCCTCGCGCTGCTCGCGGCGATGGCGGACCTCGAATCCGGGCGCTACGGGCTCGCGGCCGTGGTCGGCATCGAGCAAATGCGCAACGTCCCGGGCGAGCAGGCCGCACAGTACATCGGCGGGCCGGCCATGTGGGCCGGGCACGAATGCCACGGTGTGCGCTTCCCTTGGCCGCACGTCTTCAGCGAGCTCGGCGACGAGTACGAGCGCCGCTTCGGTCTCAGCAACGCGCATTTGGCCCGGATCGCCGAGATCAATTTTGCCAATGCGCGGCGCAACCCGAATGCGCAGACGCGCCGCTGGACGTTCACCGAGCGGAGCTTCGCGGCCGACGACGAGGCCAATCCGGTCATCGACGGACGCATCCGCAAGCAGGACTGCGGCCAAATCACCGACGGCGCGGCGATCGTTTTCCTGGCCAACGGTGCGCGGGCAGCACAGTACTCCCGGTCGCGCGGACTCGATTTCGAGGCGCTGCCGCGCATCCGCGGCTGGGGACACCGAACGGCGCCGATCACCTACGCGGCCAAGGTGCGCGCGAGCGCGGGCGATCCCTACGTGTTTCCGGAGGTGCGCCGCGCGATCACCGATGCTTTCCGGCGCGCGGGTGTCAGTGGCGTCGACGAACTCGACGGTATCGAGACACACGACTGCTTCACGACGACCGAATACATGGCGATCGACCATTTCGGCATCACGCCGCCCGGCGAGAGCTGGCGGGCGATCGAGGGCGGCGACATCGAAGTCGGCGGCCGGATCCCGGTGAACCCGAGCGGCGGACTGATCGGCACCGGCCATCCCGTCGGCGCGACCGGCGTGCGCATGGCGCTCGATTGCTACAAGCAGGTCACCGGCACGGCCGGCGAGTACCAGGTGCCGGACGCCCGGACGTTTGCGACGCTGAACATCGGCGGCAGCGGCACAACCATCGTCAGCCTCGTGATCGGGCGGTGACGCCGGCGAGTCAATCCTTGCGAGGCCCTGGGAAAAACGCGTTCGTCCGTCGCACGTACTCGACATAGGCCGGTCGCCGCTCGCCGATGTCACGCTCGAGCAGCCGCACGCCAGAGAATCGCAGCAACAGGAACGACATCATCAGCGGGCCGACGATGCTCCACCAGGCGCCTGCCGCGAGCGCCATCAGGTAGAAGCCCCACCAGACGCAGAAGTCGCCGAAGTAGTTCGGGTGTCTCGTGTACCGCCAAAGGCCGCGGTCCATGACCTGGCCGGCGTTGGCGGGATCGCGCTTGAAACGCGCGAGTTGCCAGTCGCCGCCCGCCTCGAACACGAGGCCTACGGCCCATGCGGCGACGCCCGCCGCGTCCAGCCAGCCCAGCGGCGAGTGGCCCGCGGCGGCTCCGGCGAGCGGCAGCGAGATCACCCAGGCCAGCACGGCCTGGAACCCGAAGATCAGGTAAAGGCTCTTCAGCGCGAAATTCGGCTCGTTGCGCTGGCGGATCGCCTGGTAACGGCGATCCTCGTCGTGGCCGAAATTGCGCCAGGCCAGGTAGATCGCGAGGCGGGCTCCCCACAGTCCCACCAGCGCGACCAGCAGCCAGGCCCTCGGACCGGCTGGCCCCGCCGCCGCGTAGGTCACCGCTGCGAGGATGAACAACACGGGCCACAGCGTGTCGACGATCGTGACGTTGCGTTGCATGACGCTGACGGCCCACGTGATCGCCGCAGCCGCGAGCAGGACGGGTAGTGCGGTCAGCCAGGAAGCCAGTTCGACCATCGGGACACTCTAGCAGCGCGGCGCGACGGCCGCAGGGGTGTCAGGAAAGGACTTCGCGCAGCAGCGCGTCGTCGATGTTGCCGCCCGACAGGACGACTGCGATCGTCCGGCCGCGCGCTTCGATCCGGCCCGCCATCAGTGCAGCGAGCGCGACGGCGCCACCGGGCTCGACGACCAGCTTCAGCGTGCGCACCGCATAGGCGATCGCAGCGCGCACCTCTTCGTCCGAGACGGCGAGGCCGCCCGCGAGCAGTTGCCGGTTGATCGCGAACGTGAGCAGGCCCGGCTCCGGAGCCAGCAGCGCATCGCAGATCGAGCGCGTGCCGGGTGCGTTCGATTCGCGCCGCCCGGACGCGAGCGATCGGCGGTGATCGTCGTGGCCGGCAGGCTCCACGCTCCAGATCCGTGTAGCGGGCGATCGTGCCCGGACCGCGAGCGCCGTGCCAGCGACCAGCCCGCCACCGCTGGTGCAGACCAGGACGTCGTCGAGTGCGGCCCCGGCTGCAGTCGCCTGCTCGACGATCTCGAGTCCCACAGTGCCCTGCCCGGCGATGACGTCCGGGTCGTCGAACGACGGCACGAGGATGGCCCCCCGCTGCCCGGCGAGCCGCGCCGCGATCGACTCGCGACTTTCGCGCAGGCGATCGTATTCGACGACCTCGGCGCCCAGGGCCAGTGTGTTGCGCATTTTCACCCGCGGGGCGTCGGCCGGCATCACGATCGTCGCGGGAATGCCGAGCAGGCGCGCCGCCGCGGCCACGCCCTGTGCGTGATTGCCCGACGAGAACGCGACGACACCCGCGCCGCGTCGATCTGCCGGGATCTGCGCGAGGCGGTTGTAGGCGCCGCGGAACTTGAACGAACCGGTATGCTGCAGTGTCTCGAGCTTGAGCAGGATGCGCCCCCCCGTGCTGGCGTCGAGCGGGGTGTCGGCCAGCAGCGGCGTGCGCCGTGAATGACCGGCGAGGCGTTGCGACGCGCCGAGCACGTCGTCGAACTCCGGCAGGCGAGCGCCGTCCACATCAGACATTGAGTCCGTCCTGGCATTCACCGCAACATGCAGTCGTGAGCGTACAGCATTCCCTGCCGCCCGGTTGCGAGCCGACCTGCCACGGCTGTCGCCACCGCGCGTTAGGCGAGGCGGCGAGCCTCGCGCAGAAAGCCAGCTACCTCGCGCGCGTGCTCGCGCCCTGGTCGGATCGCGTCGCGCCGATCGTCGGGCCCGTCGCGGAATCCCGCCTGGGTTACCGCGATCGCGTGACGCTGACCGCGCGCTGGTCGCCGGAGGACGGTTGGCGATTCGGCCTGATGCGGCGTGACGAGCTGATCGCAATCCACGATTGCCCGGTGCACTCGACCCGCGTGCGCGATCTCGTGCACCGGCTGGTTCGATTGCTGCCGGCGGGTGACTTGCTTGCGCTGGCCTACCTGCACGTCTGCGGCGCCCAGGCCACGCTGATCGTCAAGGCGCACCGCACTCCGATCGGCGTCTTACAGCCTTTGCTCGACGAATTACCCCGGAGCGGACTCGAGGGACTGTGGTTGCACCACCATCCCGCAGCAGGTCGTCGATTGTTCGCGCGCCGCGGCTGGCAGTTGCTATGGGGCCAACCGCGGTCCCTGGACAAAAACGGCTTGCGACACGGACCGACCGCGTTTGCGCAGGCGTTGCCGGCACTTCACCGGCAGGCCATGCACGCTGCCCGGCAGCACCTGCGCCCGCAACCGGGCGCCGTCGTGCTCGATCTTTACTGTGGATTCGGGGCGAGCCTGCGCGAATGGACCGACGCGGGCAGTGCCGCGCTCGGGGTCGAGTTGTCCGGCGAGGCAACCGAGCTGGCGGCACTGAACGCTCCGCGCGCGACCGTGCTGCGGGGCACCTGTGCACAGCGCTTGCCGCAAGTGAGGTCGTGGTGGCGCGAGCGCGGCGGGGTGGGAGTTGCTTACGTCAACCCGCCGCGTTCCGGGCTCGAGGCTGAGGTGACGCAGGTGCTGGCCTGCGAGCTCCGGCCGGCGCGCATCGCGTACCTGTCGTGCAGCGCTGGTACGCTTGCGCGCGACCTCGCGATGCTCGAGTCCGCCGGCTACGCCGTCACGCGAATTCACCCGTACGATTTCTTTCCACTCACCCACCACGTCGAGGCGCTCGCGCTCCTCGACCTTCGCGCATGAGTTCCGCCCGGGCGGCGGCGAGTTCCCGCTGCTTGGCCTCGTCCACGCGCGGGTAGTGGAGGTCGAGCGACCGGAGGCCCTCGATGATTGCGGCCGCGACCACGGCTCGAGTGAACCACTTGTTGTCCGCCGGCACGACGAACCACGGAGCGTGGTCGCTGGCCGTGTGCCGGATCATCTGCTCGTAGGCCTCCATGTAGTCGTCCCAGTGACCCCGCTCCCGGGCGTCCGCCATCGAGAACTTCCAGTTCTTGTCCGGATCGTCCAACCTCTCCAGGAAGCGCTTCTTCTGCTCATCCCTGGACACGTGCAGGAAGAACTTGAGGATCAGCGTGCCGTTGCGCGCGAGGTACCGCTCGATCTCGCAGATGTTCTCGTAACGGTGCTTCCAGATCTACTTGGTGACGAGCTGGGGCGGCAGCTTCTGCGCGGCGAGCAGGGTCTCGTGCACGCGCACGACAAGCACTTCCTCGTAATAGGAGCGGTTGAAGATGCCGATGCGGCCGCGCTCCGGCAGGGCTTTCATGCAGCGCCAGAGATAGTCGTGGTCGAGTTCCTCGGCCGAGGGCGCCTTGAACGAGGTGACGTGGCAGCCCTGGGGATTGACGCCCGAGAGCACGTGCTTGATCGCGCCGTCCTTGCCGGCGGCATCCATCGCCTGGAAGATCAGCAGCACCGACCAGCGGTCCTGGGCGTACAGCCGGTCCTGCAGCGCGGCGAGATACTGCACTCCCTTCTTCAGCGCTTCCTGCGCCCGGGGCTTGTCCTCCGCGCCGAAGTGCAGCGTATCGCCGGGGTCGATCCCGGCGAGCCGGAACTGATCGCCGCGCGTCACGCGGAAGTGCCGGATGATCGACTGGATGAACTTCTCTTCCTGCTTGTTGATCTTCATCAGGGATTCCCCCGGTTGGCGCGACGACCCGAACGCGACGTGCGTTCACTGCGATCAACCGTTACGTCGGTACTGTAGGATAGCTCGCCGCCTGGCTTGGGCGCGCCTGGAGGGATGCAAGTGGTGCTGCAGATGGGGGGACGCTACGCTGGCCTGCGTCGAATGCTCGCGGTTGCCGCGCTGCTGCTGGCGTCCGTGATGACAGCGCCCGCCGCCGAGCCGGAGGCGGTCCCACCTGCCGATGTTGCGGCCTCGGACGCAACATCGGCGCCGATCAGGTCCCGTCCGCGCATCGGCCTCGTGCTCGGTGGTGGCGGTGCCAAGGGCGCGGCCCACGTGGGCGTGCTCAGTGTCCTCGAGGAGCTCAGGATTCCCGTGGATTGCGTGATCGGCACGAGCATGGGTGCGCTCGTCGGCGGCACGTTTGCGTCGGGCGTGGAAGCCAAAGAGCTCGAGGAGGCGGTTCGTTCGATCTCGTGGCAGGAGGCCCTTGGACGCAGTGGCCTGCGCGCCAAGGTGCCGATGCGCCGCAAGCTGGCCGGGAACACCTACAGCAACAGTCTCGAATTCGGCGCGCGCGACGGCCGTCTGGTCGCGCCGAGCGGTCTGATCAGCACGCAGAACGTGGATCTCACGATCCAGTATCTCGTCGCCCGCAGCCGCGGCATCCGCGACTTCGATCGGTTGCCGATCCCGTTTCGCGCGGTGGCCACCGACATGCAGAACGGCGACATGGTGGTGCTGCGGGAGGGCGACCTGGCGCTCTCGATGCGCGCCAGCATGGCCGTGCCCGGCGCGTTCGCCCCAGTGACCATCGACGGTCGCATCCTCGGCGACGGCGGGCTCACCCGCAACGTACCGGTGGACATCGCACGTCAGACCTGCGCCGACGTCGTGATCGCCGTCGCGGTGCCGAACCCGGTTCCGACCGCGGCGGAGCTGCGCTCGCCGCTGACGCTGATGTCGCGCACGCTCGACGTGCTGATCAGCGCGAACGAGCGGCAGCAGCTCGAGACGCTCGGCCCCGACGACGTGAAGATCATCATCGAGATGGGCGACATCGGCTCGGCCTCTTTCGAACGGGTACCCGACGCGATCCCGCTCGGCCGCGCGGCCACGCTCGTCCACCGTGCCGAGCTCGAGCGATACTCGCTGCCCGAGGCCGAGTTCACCGCCTGGCGAAGCGCGAAGTCGCGCCCGAATCGCAAGCAGGTGCAGCTCGCGGCCGTGAACGTCGTCGGCGCCGAGCGCGCCAACCCGGAGTTCATTGCCCAGACGTTCGGCCTGCAGGCCGGCGACGTGGTCGACCACCGCAAGATCGGCGATCGCGCCACTGCCGTGTTCGCGTTGTCGGATTTCGAGCGGGTCGCCTACACGCTGGACGGCAACGTCGAGGAGCCGACGCTCAACCTGCACCTGCTGGAGAAGTCCTGGGGGCCCAACATCGTCCGCTTCGACCTCGGGTTCCACATCGGCACCGACGCCAACACCGCGTTCACGATCGGCGGTGATTACCTGCG
>Ga0115027_10000014_pt1 | contig 19307 bp, 11 predicted proteins | sample Open_0915_D1_FD_83879 | JGI IMG/M metagenome (GOLD analysis project Ga0115027, IMG submission 83879) | Wetland microbial communities from Old Woman Creek Reserve in Ohio, USA - Open_0915_D1 | ecosystem: Environmental > Aquatic > Freshwater > Wetlands > Sediment ...
GATTGCCGATCCTGCTCGTTGACTCTTGCCAGCATCCAGCGAAACGCGCCGTACGGCAGCAGGCGGAAATACCCGCCGCCCCCGCATGGATAGTTTCGCCCGCCCATGCGCACCGTCGTCACCGGGATCTCCAGGATGCCGTCCGGACGAAACCGGAACGGAAAGCGCGGCGCGTCGGGCATGCCGTACAGATCGTGGCGTATCGGGTAGATGCTGGAACTGTAGACGTGCCCAGTTTCCTGCAACACGTCGAGGGCCCAGAGATTCTTCGCGTTGATGGAATAGCTTGGGGCGCGGTAGCCACGCACCTGCACACCGCCGATATCCTCGAGGACAGCCTTCGTTCGCACGACGTCCGCCCGGAACTGCTCCGGCGTGAAGTTGTGGACACGGGTGTGGTCGTAGCCATGACTGGCAAGTTCGTGGCCGTCCTTGACGATGCGGCGCACGAGTCCGGGATGACGCTCCGCGATCCAGCCAAGCACGAAGAACGTGCCTCGCACGCCCTGCGCGTCGAACAGGTCCAGCACCCGACCGCAGCTGTATTCAACCCGCGACTCGGCCGTGTCCCACGAATCGCGGATTATCGTCCTCTCGAACGCGGCGACCTGGAAGTACTCCTCGACGTCGACGGTCAGCGCATTGCGAATCAAGGCCGCCATCGTACGCGCAGCCCCACCCACCAACCGTCGTAGGCGTCGAACCCCGCGCTGTTCAGGTAGCCCGTCTCGAACGTGGTGGTGAGCTTTTCGCCGGAGGACGTGCGATTCAGGCGCGCGATGAGCGTCGTGTCGTAGCTGCTCTGCTTGAAATTGACCGGTGGGTTGCCCAGGTCCCGGTTCGTCTCATAGTCTTCGTAGCTGACCCAGAAGTCGGCCGACAGGTTCGACGCGAGTTGCCGGGTCACTTCGAACCTGCCGCCCGTGGTGGTGTCGTCGTTCTGGGCGTTGCTGATGTAGTCCTGCACGTTCTGGTAGCCGGTCAGCGAGATGCGCGTGCGCGAACCGATGGCGGCTATGCCTGCGCTCGCATTGTTGCCGATGTATGGGTCGCTGTTGATGCTTCCGGTGTTGAAATCTGGAACGCCGGGTGGAAGCTCGCCGGGATTGAAATCTCCGAGGCTCAGAATCTGGTCCTCCACTTCGGGGCTTTCCGAGTAGGTGGCCCAGAATTCGAACATGCGGGCCGTACGACGCGCATTGAGGTAGTACGTGTCGCCGAAGAACCGGCTACCGTATCGAGCCTCCGCATACGTGCGGTCGTCCGGTTCCCAGCGCAGCCCGACGTCCCAGAAGTTGCTGTCGAGTCCGCCTTCGCTCGTGCTCTCTTCCAGGTCGCTCTCGATGCCGAACCGGCCGACGAGAGCCGTGGACGGCGTGAACTGCCAGGCAACGTCCGCTCCCACCTGCTCGTATTCGTACGGCAGCGCGTTGTCGTAGTCTGTCTTCTGCCACTCGTAGAACACGTCGCCAGTCAGTTTTCGCCCGGACTGCGTGTTGCCGTCGGAGAAGTATGCGAGCTGGCTCCGAGAGTCGTCCTGATCGAGGAAGCCCACCTGATTCGCGTTGTCGCCTTCGTCGAAATACCAGACGCGGCCGTACGAATACTGGGCCAGCAGGTTGAACTCCCCGAACCGCCTGTCGAAAGTCGGCGTGACCCCGAGCGCCGCCTGCTGGGTGAGATTGTCGGCTCCAAAGAGTCCCAGGCCGCCGTAGTTCGTGCCCAGCAGGGGACTGATGACGTTGTCGGTGATGCTGCCCTGGGCGTCTATGTAGAAGAGATCCGGTACCGCGATCCAGCGCCCGTTTGCGGCGCCTTGCTGCGAGACGTTGTCGTAGTCACTGTCGTCCCAGACTCGCCCGATGACCGAGTAATCGATTGCCGCCGTCACCGAGCTGGACGAATACGCGGCATAGAAGCCAGGGGCCAGCTCGAGGCCCCAGGTGTCGACCTGCTTTTCCCCTTTCGAGGCCGTATTGATGTTGTCGACGTACTGGACTGCCGTCTCGACCCGCGGCCGGAACACGCCGCCTCGGGGCAAGGCCTCCTGGCCCAGACCGGTGCCGAAGGTCTGACGTGCCGAGGACTGGAAAGGAATCGTCTGGGCTCGTGCAGCCGCGGCCGACAGCAGAGCCAGCGCGACTGCAGCGGCAACCAGTTCAGGCCGGACCGACCCGACTCTCGGCCTCGCGCCAATCGAGGTGTTCATGCATTCCCCTTCCCCGGTCTCTGGCCACGACCGTAGCCGTAGCCGTAGTAATACTGGCCGTAATAGCGGCTCATCGCAGAGGCCTGGACCCTGTTCAGCACCGCGTTGATCGGCGTGGACTTGTCCACCAGTGCAATCGCGTCCTGGACGGCCTGCTGCTCGGTGTCGTCGGCGCGCACCACCAGCAATACCTGCCCGACGAAGCGCGTCGCGGCCTGTGCTTCGTTGGTGGCGAGCAACGGCGGCGAATCGAGAATGATCACACCGTTCCCGACGCGACGGCTCAATGCCTCGAACATCTGCGGCATCCGGCTGCCGGCAAAGAACTCGGGCGAGTGCTCGTGCCATTTCCCTGCCGGGATGAAGAACAGCCCCTCGACGTCCGTCCGGTAGGTCACCTCACTGACGTCCAGGCTCGCGTCGTCGAGAACGTCGTTGAGGCCTGGTCGCCCTTCGAGGCCCAGCGTCGGCGTGAGCCCCGGGCGTGCGACATCGCCATCCACCAGGATCACGCGCATCTCGCGGTCGCGAACGATGCTGAGCGCGAGGTTCAGCGACATGAACGTCTTGCCCTCGTTCGGCACGGCGCTGGTCACGAGGATCACGTTGTTGCGTGTCGGGGCTGCGCCTTCATGACCCGCGATGGCCTTCAGCAGCGGCCACTTGATGCGACGGATCTCGTCCTCGGTCTGGCGAGCCATGTCGGGAGACGGCAATCGGCCATCCGCCGCAAGCCGCGCCGTGTCGAAATGCAGGATCTGCTTCAGGTCGCGGGACGTGAGTGACGAGTCGTCGCTGCCGCGCGCGGAGTGCCTCGCGATCGGCGTGGTGACGGGATCGGGAACGGGCGGCGACCGCGTGGCCGGCTCCATTGTTCCCGCCTCGGTCGAGCCCGGCTCGGCGGCGGAACCCGCCCTGGCTGCCTGCTGCGCCTTGTGCAACGCTTTTTCCACGATACTCATTGACTAGATCCTTCAGCCCAGGACGTTGCGGATCACGGATCGCAGCGACTCCGACAGCACCAGGTTGAGCAGGTACGTCATCATCAGCAGGCTCAACGCGCCGCCGACCAGCAATGACTGCCGCCGGTACCAGGGCACCACGTCGGCCCGAACGGCTGCCGTCACCGTACCGAGGACCCGGATGCCCGTGACCTTCTGCAACAGGTCGCGCGTCGTGAAGGTCGGGTGCATCTGAGCGATCAGGATTGCCAGGCCAAGACCAGCCCCCAGCGCAGCGAGCAGGACCAGCGAGTCCAGCATCGGGCGGACCGGGCCGCTCGGCTTGATCGGCACCGTCGGCGGCTCGATGACACGGAACTTGACGCTGTCGGTGTTCTGTTCGGCCGACTCGGAAATCCTCGCGGACTCCAGACGCTGAAGGAGCGTGTCGTACTGGGTCTTGTTCACCTCGTAGTCACGATTCAGCCGGACGAGCTCGGCTTCGACTTCCGGGATCGTGTTGACACGACTGCGAAGTTCGGCGACGACCGCCTGCTGCGCGGCCATCTGGCCACGCATCTCAGCCAGGTCCGCATCGGCCTGGCTCAGCGATATGCGCAGGTTCTGATAGACGGGATTCATGTCCAGGCTGCGCACCATTGCCTGGTCACCGCTGATGTCCGCACCGGGCGGTGCGACGCTGGACGACACCTTGGCGCCGGCTTTCTTTTCTTCCTGCAAGCGGGCGATCGTGTCGTTGAGCGACTGCACCTGCGGATGCTTCTCCGTGTACTGCAGCAGCAGCTGGTCGCGCTGCGCCTTGAATCGCGCAATCTGGCCGTCGATCGGACTCCCCTCGGCCGAGCCCATCAGGCCAAAGGTCGGCTCCTCTCCCTGCAACTGCCGCTCGAGCTCGTTGCGACGGTTCTGCAGCTGGCTCGCGAGCTGCTGCATCTGCCGCAGCGACTCGGTCTCCGTCTCGAGGCGCTGGTAGTAGTCGCCGCCGGAGCCCGGCATCAGCCCGACATTCTGTTGCTTGAAATTCGCAAGGCGCTGCTCCGCTTCCGTGAGTTTCTGCTCGTATTCAGCGATCTGGGACTTCAGGAAGCGCTGCGCGACACCGGAATCCGAGCGCTTCAGGCCAAGACTGTCTTCCATGAAGGTATCGAGCAAGGTGCGTACGACCTTGTGCGCCATCTGGGGATCCTTGTTCTCGAAGGACACCAGGAACGTGTTCTGCGTGCCCGGCCCGGTCGGACGCCCCAGCTGGATGCGCCGCGCCAACGAGTCGATGACCGCCTCCTGCTCGCGGCGCGTTGTCGCACCGAGCAGGAGATCGGTCTTTTGAGCCACCTTCTCGAGGTTCGGGCGACTCAGCATCACCGCCTGCATCATCGCCACCTGGCTGAAAATATCCCGGTTGACGGCAAGACCCGTGAGCAACGGCTTCAAAAGCGACTCCGTATCGACGTAGACGACTGTCTTCGATTCGAACTTGTCGGGGATGAACTGGACTCCGATCCAGCCCAGGATCGCGATCAGCCAGGCGGCGGCAACGGCCTGCCAGCGATAGCGCCAGGCGCCGCGCAGGAGGACCAGGATTCGGGCGATTACTTCTTGCATGTGCGGGTTTCGGTGCTTGGTTGCTTTGTAGCGCGGGCCACAATCGGCGGCCGTGCGCGACTTAACAGAATCAGAATCGGCTCTCGGGAATGATCAGCACGTCGCCCGGGCGCATCGGCACGTTGGCCGAGATGTCGCCGTCGTCGATCAGGTCGCTGATTCGAACGGGCATTCGTGTCTGCTTGCCGCCCTCCTGCCGCACGATCACGGCGCGATTGCCGGCCGCGAACTCCGCGAGACCGCCCACTGCGATCATCACGTCCAGCAACGTCATGTTGGCGTTGTAGGCCAGTGCCTGCGGCTTCGCGGCCTGCCCCACTACGCGAATCTGATCCGCGTAGGTGCCGACAAAGCTGGTCACCATCACGCTGACCGTCGGATTGCGCACGAACTCGGCCAGGGCCACTTCGAGATCCTTGGCCAGCTGCGGCGGGGTCTTCCCGGCCGCCGGGACACCCGAAATCAATGGTGTCGAAATCATGCCGTCCGGACGAACCGGCACAGTGACTGTCAGCTCCGGCTGGTTCCAGACGAACACCTGCAGCGTGTCGCCCGGACCGATCTTGTATTCGGACTGCTCGGCCTGGTCCTGGGTCTGCATCGGTACGGTGACCGTTTCCGGCGTGCTGCCGCATGCAACGAGCACTGCACCGCACGCGGCGAGCGCGAACCACCGAACTCCGCCCATGAAAAGCCTGGGAATCGACATCTGATGCATCATCGCCTCTCTCGTCCGAGCTATTTTGTGAGCTGCTGGAGCAGCTGCTGTGCGTCAGCCTTGAGGTTGGCCGGCAACTGGCCGTTCACGGCTTTCTTCAGCAGCGCCACGGCCTCGGCCTTGTCACCCTTCCGGGCGAGCGCAGCCGCGTAGTGGTACTGCACCTCGGCGTTGTCCGGCATGCCCTTGATGGCCTCACCGAGCAGACTCAATGCCTTGTCGTTGTTGCCAGCCTGGAACAGCGCCCAGCCGTAGGTGTCCTGGATCGCGGGCGCCTTCGGAGCGGCGTTGTACGCCTTCTCGGCGGTCTCCAGGGCCTTCGGGTCGCCCTTCGCCCCGTACAGCACGGCGAGGTTGTTCAGCGTCAACGGATTGGCGGGCACCTGCGCGAGAATCTGCTCGTAGAGTGCAATGGCCCGTTCGTTATCCCCTCGGGTCTGATAGGCCTCCGCGAGGACCGCAGCAGCATCGAGATCCTTTGGATTGGCGGCGACCCAGTCCTCCAGCACCTTTTCCGGCTGTGGCGTCCTGGCCAGCGCACCGGCACGGTACTGGGCGAGGACGATCTCGCGGCTCTGGCCCTTCGCGCCAGCCTTGCGGTACAGCTCCAGCGCCTCGCGATAGCGCTTCTGCGACATGGCGAGATCGCCCTCCAATGCAAGCGTAGCCTGGGTGTCCGGCGCCGCCTGTCGCATGCGCTCGACGTAGCCGGCCGCCTTTTCCACCTGCCCTGCCTGCAGCGCGGCGGCCGCGGCGAGGGCCAATGCAGGGATGAATTTCGGGTCAGCCTTGAGTACACCGTTCAACACGTCGAGCGCAGCGTCGATGTCACGGTTCGCGAGGTGTGTCCGCGCGAGATTCAGCGAGTACACGTAGGTCTTGGGGTCCTGCTGAGTCGCCTGCTTGAAGCTGGCCATCGCACCCGGCAGGTCATTGGCACCCATCTGCGCGAAGCCACGGGCATTCGAGATCGCCGCGTTGTCCGGCCATTTCTTGCCCGCCGCGTCGATCACGGCGCGCGCCTTGCCGAAGTCGCGCGTGCCGAGATAGAACTGCGCCAGCGCCAGCTGTGCGTCGGCGGACTCGGGATGGTCCGCGACCGCCTTCTGCAGGTACTTTTCCGCTTCCTTCTGCTTGCCCTGCGCGCTGACGGCGACAGCCATGCCCAGGGTTCCAAGCAGGTTCGTCGGATCTGCCTCCAGCAGCTCGCTGAAATTGGCCACCGCATCGACGGTCTTGCCTTCCGCAAGGTCGAGCCGCCCGAGGTTCAGCAGAGAATCCGGATCGTGACGCTTGAGCTTGAGTGCCTCGTTGAACTGCTCGCGGGCCGCAGCCGGCTGCCCGGCCGCCGCAAGCACGCCGCCGGCGAGGTTGCGTACCGCGGGATCGCTGCCCGAACGCTCGACCAGCGCCTTGGCTTCGGTCACGGCTTTGTCTTTTTCTCCCTTGAGGAGCAGCGCTCGCATCAGCAGGTACTCGCGCTGATAATCCGTCGCACCGCCCTGGGGCATGGACTGCAGCAACTCCACCGCGCGGTCCAGGTCGCCGGCCATCAGGTAGCTGCTCGCCACCTCGAGCTGGACGTCCGGGGACGTGGCGCTTGCACCGGTCGCGGCGGTCTGGGCCGAAGCCTTGGCGAGATACGCCAGGCCCTGCTCGCGATCGCCGCTCGCAAGGCTCAAGCGCCCCGCCATGGCGAGCAGCGACGGGTCGGCGGTCGACTGCTGGAGTGCGGACTGCATCGAGGCCAGCGTCTCCTGCGGAGTCTGGGATTTCATGCGAGTCTCGGCGAGCAGCCGCTGTGCGCGCACGTCGTTCGGATTGTTGGCCACGACGCTCGAGAAATGCATCTCGGCCTGGCCGAGGTTGCCCTGCTGCAGGTTCACGATGCCGAGCAGCGTGCGCGCCTGGTGGTTCTCGGGCATCTCGGCGACGGCCTCTTCGAGCAGCGTGCGCGCCTCGTCGAGCTTGCCGCCGGCCGCGGCCACCTGCCCCCGCATCTGCTTGACCATCGGGTTGTCGGGCGCCGCCTTGATCAGCAGGGCGGTGGTCGCTTCCGCTTCCTTGATCTTGCCCTGGCGCATCTGCACCTCGGCCAGCGCACCGAGCGCGGCCAGTCTCTCCACGCTTTCCGGGCCCTTGCCGGCGAGATCCAGGGCCTTCTGGTAGTCCTTCTCGGCGGCCGGGAAATCGTTGCCTTCGAGATTGATGCCACCCGACGCCATCCAATAACGTGTCTGCTTCCTGACCGACTCAGGAGCCTTGTCGATCACCGACTTCGCCGCGGCCAGGCCTCCGGTCTGGTACGCGGACGCGGCGAGTCCGATCAACGCTTCGACGCTGTCCGGCCTCGCGGCAAGCGCCGCCTCGAACTGGGCCTTGGCGTCGGCCGGACGCGCCAGCGCGATCAAGGCCTGGCCCCGTGCGATCTGCATCGCCGCCTTGGCGGACGCCGGCGCCTTTTCCGGGTCGCACTGCGCAAGGACCTTGTCTGACTCGCCCTTGGCCGAGAGCAACTGGCACTCCGGCACCATGAGGACGTCGGCCTTGGCGCCGAGGTCCTTCGCTTTCTGGATTTCGATGGCGCCGCCCTGCAGGTCGCCGGACTGGACGAGCGCCTGACCGAGAAGGGCGCGTGCCCTGGCGTTCTGGGGCTCGGAGTCCGCCAGGTTCCTGAGGTCGATGACTGCGGCACGGTTGTCGCCCCTGGCCAGGGCCTCGCTCGCGCGGTTGTACAGCGCTTCGCCCTTCGGGGAGCAGGCCGCCGCCGTGATCGCAAACGCGATGAGCAGCGGATAACGGATCGTGGACGGCGGATAGCGGCGCATTTCCTTCGACATGTTGCTCACCCTTCTGCGGCTCTTTCCGGTGCCGCGATGCCATTCTTTTCCATGAGGTCGTAAAGCGTCGGACGCGTGATACCCAGCAGGTCCGCGGCGCGCGACAGGTTCGAGCCTGCGATGGCCAGCGCCTGGCGGATCGCCTCCCGCTCGCCGCGCTGGCGGGCCACGCGCAGGTTCAGCCACGAGAGGTCCGTGGTGCCGTCTCCGGGCAGGCCGAGGTCCTCGACACCGACGTACTTGCCCTCGGACATGATCACGGCGCCGTTTACCCGGTTTTCGAGCTCGCGGATATTACCCGGCCACGGGTACGCTTCAATGGCTTTGAGCGCCTCGGGCGTGAAACCCTTGATCTGCCGGTTGTGCTCCTGGGCGCGGCGCTCGAGGATCGCCTGCGCAATCACGACCGCGTCCCCCGAGCGGTCCCGCAGCGGCGGGATGCGCACCGTGACTTCGCTGATGCGATAATACAGGTCTTCGCGGAAGCCGCCGTCCTTGATCAGGTTCGGCAGGTCCTTGTTGGTTGCGCAGACGACGCGCACGTCCACCGGATAGCGTTCGCGGCCGCCGATGCGCTCGACGACCCGGTCCTGCAGGAACCTGAGCAGCTTGGCCTGCAGCGAGAGCGGCATGTCGCCGATCTCGTCGAGGAACAGCGTGCCGCCGTTGGCGTGCTCGAACTTGCCCTGGGTCTGCTTGACGGCGCCGGTGAATGCGCCCTTCTCGTAGCCGAAGAGTTCGCTTTCGAGCAGCGTGTCCGGGATCGCAGCACAGTTGATCGCGACGAACGGCTTCTCGGCGCGCGGGCTCTGCGTGTGCACCGCGCGGGCGAGCACTTCCTTGCCGGTGCCGCTCTCGCCGAGCAGCAGCACCGTCGCGTTGGTCGGGGCGACCTTCTCGATGGTGCGGCAGACTTTCATCATCGGCTCGCTGATCGCGATGAGCCCCGCGAGCGGCATGACACCCTGGCTCTGAATCAGCGCCCGGTTCTGGTCCTCGAGCGCGCGGATGTGGAAGGCGCGCTGGACCAGCAGGCGCAGCACGTCGTTGTCGACCGGCTTCTGGTAGAAATCGTAGGCGCCCATGCCGACCGCCTTGACGGCGTTCTGCCTGTCGAGCTGGCCGGTGACCACGATCACCTTGGTGTGTGGGGCGACCCTCAGGGTCTCGAGCAGGGTCGCGAAGCCCTCGGAGACCCCTTCGGCGTCCGGGGGCAGGCCGAGGTCCTGCAGCACGACGGCGGGCTCGTGGCGGCGCAGCGCGACCAGCGCGGCCTGGCGGTCCGTCGCCGCGATGACCTCATAGTCGTCGAAACACCACTTGAGCTGCTTCTGCAGCCCCGGGTCGTCCTCGACAATCAACAACTTGGGCTTGTCCTCGGCCACACGGTCTCCGGGGCGTCGCCGGTGGGCGGACGCCGCTGGTACGGTTCATTAACCGTGGATGATACAAGGAGATATAGCCGAAATTTGTGAAATAGGTTCAAGGAACCGGGGAAATAGGGGACATTCACCGTTTCCGGGAAATAGGGGACATTCACCGTTTCCGGCCCTGGAGGGCCGGAAACGGTGAATGTCCCCTATTTCCCGGAAACGGTGAATGTCCCCTATTCGCTAATTGATGGTCTTGGAGACGGCGCCGGTCGAGGCGCTCTCGACACCCGTGTTGGTGTACGAGGCGATCGTGAAATACCAGATACCGGCGGCCAGCCCCTCGATGGTGGCGCTGGTACGGGCCGGGTTGGGGACATCCACCACCTGGTTCAGCGCCGCGTAGGACGAGCCATAGCGGATCTTGTAGCCGGCCAGGTTGGTCAGCGGAGTGCCGTCCTCGTTCAGGGTCGGGGCGGTCCAGATCAGTTCGGCCGAGCCGATGACCGGCGTCTTGACGACGATGCTGAACGCGGGAAGCGTCGCCGACGCGGTGCCATCCGACACCGAGATCACGACGTTCGCGTAGGTGGCCACGTCGGCGGCGGCCGGTGTGCCAGTCAGCATGCCGGTCGCGATGTCGAAGGTCGCCCAGGCCGGCCTGTTGGCGATGCCGAAGGCCAGCGACTGACCGTCCGGATCCGAGGCGCCCGGCTGGAACGAATACGCCTGCCCTACCGACACGCTGGTGGCTGGCGTGCCGGAGATCGTCGGCGCCTGGTTGGGCTGAGTGCCCGGGATGACTGTGACGCTGAACGCCGGCAGCGTAGCCGACACCTGCCCGTCCGACACTGAGACCACGATGTTGGAATACACGCCAGCGGAGCCAACTGCGGGGGTGCCGCTCATCCGGCCAGTCACGTTGTCGAACACGGCCCAGGACGGCATGTTCGCGATGCCGAAGCGCAGCGCCTGGCCGTCGGGGTCCGAGGCGGACGGCGTGAAGCTGTAGGCGATGCCCTCCTTCACCGACGCGGCCGGCGAACCCGAGATCCTCGGCGGCGAGTTCACGCTCGAGGAGGCGACAACCGTGATCGAGAATGTCGGCAGCGTCGCGGACGACTTCCCGTCCGAAACGGTGATGCGGATATTGCCGTACGTGCCGACCTGCAGGTCGGAGGGCCTGCCCTGCAACTGTCCGGTCGTGAAGTTGAACGAGAGCCACGCCGGCTTGTTGCTGATCGTGTAGCTGAGCGCGTCGCCGTCGGCGTCCGACACCGTGGCACGGAAAGAGTATTCCTGCCCGGCCTTGACGCCGGTTGCAGGCGAGCCGGTGATCGTCGGCGGCGTGTTGGCCTGCGCGACTTTCGTGACGGTGATCGAGAACGCCGGCAGCGAGGCAGACGCCTTGCCGTCCGAGACAGTGACGACGATGCCGGAGTACGTACCGGCCGAGCCCGCGGGCGGCGTGCCGCCGAGGCGACCGGTGCCGGCGTCGACGGCGAGCCATGCCGGCAGGTTGGATGCGGAGTACGTCAGCGTGTCGCCATCGGCGTCGGACGCGCCCGGCTGGAATGCATACGCGACGCCTTCGACGGCGCCAAGCGGGGCCGAGCCGCTGATCGTCGGCGGACTGTTCGACGTCCCAGTCTTGTTCGGCGACGCAGCGGCCACGGTAATCGTGAACGGCGGCAGGAAGCCGAACACCTTGCCGTCGCTGACCGAGATCACGATGTCGGCATACGAACCTTCGCTGCCCGCCGGTGGCTTGCCGGTCAGGCGGCCGCTGTTGGCATCGAAGTTCGCCCACGACGGCGCGTTGACAATTGCAAATCGCAGCGTGTCGCCATCGGCGTCGGCGGCGGCCGGAACGAAGTCGTAGATCTGACCGACCTGGACCGAGCCCGGTGGCGTGCCCAGGATCTGCGGGGCGGCGTTGGTGGCCGCAGCAACGGTGATCGTGAACGGTGCGAGGCTGGCGGTGCTCGCGCCATCCGTGACCGAGACGCCGACGTTCGCGTACGTGCCAGCGCTGCCCTTCGGCGGGGTGCCGGACAGACGGCCGGTCGCAGCGTCGAACGTCGCCCAGGTCGGCTTGTTGATGATGGCGTAGCGCAGCGTCTGCAGGTCGCCGTCCGCGGCGGACGGCTGGAACGCGTAGGCCTGGCCTTCGCTGACTGCAGTGGTCGGGACGCCTGAGATTGTCGGTGGCTGGCCCTTGACGACCTTGATGCTGAACTTGCCGAGCGACTTACTGCTGGTACCGTCGCTCACCGAGATCTTGATGCCCTTGATTCGACCAACGTCGCTGACGACCGGCGTGCCGTGCAGGCGACCGGTCTTCGCGTCGAACGTTGCCCAGCGCGGAAGCCTGTTGATGCTGAAAGTCAGCGGATCGCCGTTCGGGTCGGCGGCGGACGGCCGGAAGTCGTAGAAGGTTCCGGCGACGATCATGCGGGTGGGGTTGCCGGCGATCGTCGGCACACCGGTGGGCGCGGCGGACTTGACGGGGACTGTGCCCACCATGCTTTGCGCATGGACCGAGGTGCTGGCAATTCCCGCGAGGATCAGCGTTGCGAGCCTGAGTGCCTTGTCGAGTCCCGTCGCCTGAGCCGTCATTTCCTGTCGCTCCCATGTGTCGCCTTCGCGGACGATCGGGAGGAGTGCTTTGGATTGCGGCTACGGTTGCGGCAGGCTGCGCCGGCGCCTCATTAAGCGACGGCGTTCTTGCTGGCAACCCCGCTATCCGTGGCGCGACTCACGCCCGAGGACCGGAGGCTTTGCGTCCCTGCCTTACGACAGGTTTGCCCTTAAACAGACGAGCGGAAGTATCGACTCTTGCGCCGCAGGCACAATGAGCAGTCGCCCAAAGTGTGACGAAGGACCAAACAGGAGACATTCTCAAAATAGGGGACATTCACTGTTTTCAGAAATAGGGGACATTCACTGTTTTCGAGCAAGCGCCGCCGAAAACAGTGAATGTCCCCTATTTCCGAAAACAGTGAATGTCCCCTATTTTGGCGATTCTGGTGCGGTGGAGAGTGGCATCCGAATGGTGAACCGCGTGCCGGTCCCAAGATCGCTCGCAACATCCACACGTCCGCCGAGCGACTGCACGTACTCGCGCACCTGGTACGCGCCGATACCCATGCCCTTGCTGCCCTTGGTGCTGTCGAACGGCTTGAACAGCCGCTCCTGCACGAACTCGCGGGTCATGCCGGCACCACGGTCGGTCACCGTCAGCGTCGCCATCGGCACACGCAGCCGGCTCGTGTCGCCGATGGGCACAACTTCATCGTCACCGGCCCCGCCGTCCACCGTCACGCCCACGCTCACCGTCCCCGACTCGCTCGACGCGTCCTGCGCGTTGCGGATCACGTGCTCGACGATCATGGTCAGCCGCTCCGGATCGGCCTCGACCCAGACGTCGCCGACCATCGCGTGGCACACCGGCACCGGCTTGCGAACCGCGCAGCGCTCCGCAGCCACCTGCGCAATCTCGACCAGCGACACCCGGCGCGCGAGGCTCTGAACCTCACGACGCTGCAGCTGCGCGATCAGCCGCTGCATCCGCTCCGTCGAGTTCGCGATGGTGGCGATCGAATCGTCGACGAACTCGGGGTTGCGCTTGTGCTTCTCGGCATTGGAGACGATCAGCGCCAGCTGCGCCGCGAGGTTCTTGAGGTCGTGCATCACGAACGCCGTGAGCCGGTGGTATGCCTCGAACTGCCGGCTCTCCGACAGGCGGCGATCCGCCTCGTACTGCGCGAGATGCACCGCCACGTGCCGCCCGACGGTCTTCAGCAGGTCGCGGTCCTCGTAATTCGGCTTGAACGGCGGCGGCGGGTCCGCCAGCACCGCGAATCCGATCAGCTCTTCGCCATGCGTCAGCGGCACCACGAGCCGCAACTGCCGCTGTCCACCGATCGTGTCCGGCAGGGAAATGTTCTGGTAGGCGTCCGGCGACTCACGCAGCTCGGCGAGGTCGATCACCCACTGGTGCTGCGCCAGGAACGCAACCATCTCGTCGTCCGGCAGCAGCGGCGCATGACGGCGCGTGTCGAATTCCTGCGACGGCCAGGATGCGACCGGCCTGAACTCCGCGCCGTCCTCGCTGCGCAGGAACAGCACGCCGCCGGGGCTGCCGATGATCTGCGCGATCGCTCGCACGGCGTTGTCGCGAGTCTCTATGCCCTCCTCCGGCCGCGACAGCGTCTGGATGAAACGCAGCCACTCGATGCGGTAGTCGTACTTGTTGCGGTAGAAGTGCTTGTTGAGGAACACGCGCAGCCGGCGGCGCAGGCTGCTGGACGCGAGCAGAGCCAGCAGCACGACGCCGGCGCCGGCGAAGAACACGAGCTGCGCCGCGCGACCCCAGGTGCCGCCGTAGATCCGGATCAGGTAGCCGCCGCCCGCCATCAGCAGCAGGTATGCGCCGACCACCATGAACGAGGTCGTGTAGAAGACCACGTGCCGCGAGACGAACACGTTCAGCGACCATTGCGGATTGCGGCGCGCCGCGATCGCAAGCAGCGGCACCATCAGCAGCACGACGAAGCCGCGGGCGTCCCACGAGGCGGGCTCGATGCCCTTGAGCAGCTGCGCCTGCGAGTACAGGAACAGGTCGTAGGCGAACATCAGCCCTACGGCGATGACGAAGAACTTGAGCGCGTAGCGCCCGCCCTCGCGCGCATTGCGGAAGATCTGCTCGAGCAGCACCAGGCCCAGCAGCGCCATCAGCAGCCCGCCGTTCGCCAGCACCGAGGTCGGCTGCGGCGCGGGCAACCCCGCCGCGACCAGCATCGGCGTCGCGAACAGCAGCACCGCTGCGCCGATCCACACGACGTGCACGAAGCGGGACAGACCGGACGCAATGTCCGCCGACTTCGTGAGCCCCGTCAGCACGACGAACCACGCGCCAAAACGCAGGAACTCGGCCAGCAACAGCAGCGGCACGGAGACGAGCGCCACCTGCGAGCCGAGCGCCAGCAGCGCCGCCCACAGCGTGGTGACGGCGCAGGCGATCACGAGGCGCACGCCGAGTGCGCGGCCCTCCCAGCTCGTCAGCAGCAGCAGCGTGAGGAGCAGGAAGCCGGCGGCGGCGAGACCGTAGGAGAGGAAACCGAGGCTGAGCGTCACCGCGCGCCCTTCCCCCACAGCACCACCTCGACCGTCTGGACGAGGATCGCGAGGTCGAAGATCAGGCTGCGATTCTTCACGTAGTACAGATCGTACTGCAGCTTCTCGAGCGCGTCCTTCTCGGACGAGCCGTACGGGTAGCACAGCTGCGCCCAGCCGGTGATGCCGGGCTTCACCGTGTGGCGCTCGCGGTAGTACGGGATCTTCTGCTCGAGCCGCTCGACGAACTCGGGACGCTCGGGCCTCGGGCCGACGAAACTCATGTCGCCGCGCAGCACGTTGACGAGCTGCGGCAACTCGTCGACGCGCGTCTTGCGCATCACGGCGCCGACCCTGGTCACACGCGGATCATTCTTGACCGCCCAGATCGCCTCGCCCTGCTCCGCGTCCACGGACATGCTGCGGAACTTGAGCACGTCGAACGGCTCGCTGTAACGGCCGACGCGACGCTGACGGTAAAGCACCGGCGCTTTCCAGCCGTCTTCCAGCCGAATGGCCAGCACCGCCAGCAGCATGACGGGCGTGGCGATCAGCAGCAGCCCGAGGCTGGCGGCGATGTCGAAGCCGCGCTCGACGGCGCGCTGCAGCGGCGACGCCCGGAATCCTTCGCCGAAGATGATCCAGCTCGGGTTCAGCACGTCGAGACGCACCTTGCCGGTCTCGCGCTCGAGGAAGCTCGGCAACTCGAGGATGTCGATGCCGGCAAGGCGGCATTCGAGAAACTCGTGCATCGGGAACGATCGTCGCCGGTCGTCCATCGCGACGACGATCTCGTCGATCTCGTGCTCGACCGACCAGCGGAACAGGTCGTCCGGACGCGTGGTCAGCCGTTCGGCGGCCGCGGTCACATGATCGCCCTCGGCCGCAATGAACGCCACGAGCCGGAACCCGCGGGTGTCGGAGCGGCGCCGCAGCTCGAGCAGGCTCGCCGCGCGGCGACCGGCGCCGTAGACGAGTACGCGCCGCTTGAAGACATTCTCGTCCACGATCCGCTCGAACAGCACACGGATGATGACGCTCTGGACGACTGCGATCCCGGCGGTCAGCGCGAGCAGCCCGCGGCCCATGCCGATGACCGGGAAGAAGAAGTAGACGAGCGCAGAGAGCATCACCGCGCTGCTGACGGCGGCGACGACCCGGACGCTGAGGCCGGCCACGCTCGTCCGCTGGCGGGTCGAGTAGAGGCCGACGGCGAACAGCGATACGAGGCCGAAGAATGCGAACAGCGCCGCCGGGACCAGCAGGCCGCTGGGCGGCGACGCCCAGTCCGGCAGATTGCCGTCGAAGCGGATGGCGGCGGCGAGGTACGGTGCGAAAAGCAGCAGCGATCCCTCGATCAGTGCCAGCAGCACGACCGGGACCTTCACATAGAGCCGGAACAGCCTGATCGACAAGCTGTTACCTCGACGCGCCCGTCGCCAGCGGGTCGAAGCTCGGTTTCACGCGGCGTGTCCCCATCCTGTTCTGCATTTTTTCAGGAAAACCCTGCATCTGCGAGGGAAATCAACATTGCTGCGCAAAGTCCCTCGACTGGACAGACGCACTCTACGCCGGCGGGCGCCGGGTACCTGCGAACACAGTCGCAGTTTGGCGGGGAAGCGATTCGCGGCGCGCAGACGCAGAAACGCCGCCTGCTTCAGCCAACAGTGGCTTCAGACAGGCGGCGTGTTCGTAACGCGGAAGATCAGCGACTGATCCTGGCGGCCTTCCTGCGCGAGAGGCCGAGGCCGAGCAGGCCAAGACCGAGCAGGCCGAGCGTGCCGGGCTCAGGCACGACCGCTGGTGTGACAAAACCAGCGGACCCAGGTGTCCCGAGCAGCGACCCGGACTGGATCGTGTCGGTCAGTGGATTCGTCGGGGTGGGCGACAGCGCGGCGAGAACCGGCGGTGGGGTGCACGGCACGCCAGTCGCGGCTGCAACCGGCGCGACGACCGGCGCTGCCACCGTGGGTGTGCTCGCGCGGAACACGGTCCTGATGCCCGTTCGCTTGTAGAGCGCGTCCGCCTTCGCCTGGCGGCGGCGTTCCAGGTCTGTGGGACCGACGACGGCGGCTGGCGCCTGCGCGGCAGGTGGCGCAACTGCCGAACCCGTGCCGGCCGGAACGCAATTGGCGCTGCCCGCCGAGCCCGACACCACTGGTGCCGGCGACTGGGGCATGACCCGCGGCTGGAGAATCGTGATCTTGCCGGTGCGCTGGTACAACGCCGCCGCCTTTTCAATGCGGCGAATCTCGATCGCGGTCAAAGGCACCGGATCGTTCTTGTAGTAATCGAGGCTATAGCGGTCCACGTACGGATTCGTGGTCACCGCGCCGGCCGCTTGGAATACCGGGGGAAGCGCAAGGAGCGCGAGGGCGGCGGATGCAGTCAGAAAGCGTTTCATCAATAATCACCTGATTCATGTTCGGCCGCGACGATCCCTTCCCCGTCAATCATCGCGACGCTTTTGCCAAGTACACAGCAAACCTCTTGCAAGAACAAGGCCAACGGATACAAGGGCAGTAAATTCATGGAGATAGGGTTTTCATATCATTGTTAAATGTAAAAATTTCCGACACTTTCGCCGAAGTCCAGGGACCCCATCGAGCGTCGCCGTTAAGGGCAACTTCAGATGCTGCCGCAGCGTCGGAAGGCGGACCCCGAAGCACGGCCGGCAGCTCGTTTGACTTCGTGCATTGCGTCCCCCAGAATTCGCGCCCTTCGCGAGTGGGGCCATAGCTCAGCTGGGAGAGCGCCTGCATGGCATGCAGGAGGTCGACGGTTCGATCCCGTCTGGCTCCACCACTTTCGAGACGTCTTGGCCGCGTCCCCATCGTCTAGAGGCCTAGGACACAACCCTTTCACGGTTGCGACCGGGGTTCGAATCCCCGTGGGGACGCCATTAGAAAGCAGAGGCTGCGTGCGCGACGATCGCACCGGGCCTGGCATCGGCCCTCCAGTGTCGCAACCGACGGCATTCAGCCTCCAGCCGGCGCGAGGAGCGCACCTGCTGCGGGTAGCCGGAAACGTAGAATTTGAGCAGCTCCGCCGGGCCGCAAGACGGACGAGCCGTGGCGGCCGCGGAGGCTTGGCGAAGCCGAACTTGCCCAGATCGAGCCGCGCCACGACGGCATCGATCACGCGCGACAGGTGATCGGCAGGGATCAACTGATCCAGGCTGACCGGGAACGGCGCACCTCGATCCCGGAACTCACCGCGAACATGACTCGTAAATCAAAAGATGCCCGAGACTGACGTCACGGGCATCCTTTTGAACCGCAGGCCCCAACTCAAGAGTTCTTAGCCACTCTGACGGGCCGGGCTCTCCCTGCTCACTGCGCCGAAGCAGACCGCTTCGGCGCGTAAGTGGCTTACCGGCGCTTGCGGAACGTCGCGGCCACCAATGCCACGACACCGACCGCCATCAAACCGAACGTGCCGGGCTCCGGCACAGCGACAACGGCCATTGCCGGCGCGCTCATCGCAATCATGGACAGGGCCACCGCAACCTTCTGAATCGACGACATGCTAGGAACTCCTCAGTTACAAACTTCCCGGTGCGTCCACCGGATTTGGCGTATTACATCCTGCAAGTCTCGGGCCAACAAAATATTGGCGTTCCAAATCAGCGAGTTAGGCGGTCGAGGGTCAGCACGTTGGGTCTTGCGGCGCCGCAACATGTAAAGAATTTCGACGTTTTTGCCACGGTCGGCTCTGGTAGCGCCGCGACAGGCTTCGGACGGCTCGATATTCGCTGTAGAAATCGAATTCGCTGCGCAGGAAGCCGGCCTCGACCATCTCAAACAGCGGCTATGTACCGTGCCTGGCTACCGCCAGCGCCCGATCGAGCCGCTGCAGGGTCGTCTCCCGCCCCAGGATCTCGAGCGTGACGTCGATCGGCGGCGACACGGTCCCGCCGGACACCGCCACGCGCATCGGCTGAGCGACCTTGCCGAGACCGACGCTCTGCTCCGTCGCCACGGCCATGATCGCCACGTGCACGGCCGGCGCGCGCCACTCGGGCAACGCGGCGAGCTTGTCGCGCGCAGCCTGAAGGACCGGCGCGGTCGCGGCATTGAGGTTCTTCGCTGCCGCCTTCTCGTCGTAGGCCGTCACGTCGCGGAAGAAGAACTGGCTGTTCGCCGCCATCTCCTTCAGCGTCTTGGCCCGCTCCTGCTGAGCCTTTGCCACGGCCGCCACCGTCGCCATGTCGTGCGCGACGAGGCCCAGCGCCTCGAGCTGCGGCTTGAGGTAGATCGCGAGGTGCTCGGGCGTGGACCTGAGCATGTGCTGCTGGTTGGTCCACAGCATCTTGTCGAGGTTCAGCGCCGAGGCGGACTTGTTCACGTCGTGGATGTCGAAGAGTTGCGTCATCTCCTCGATCGAGAAGATCTCCTGGTCGCCGTGTGACCAGCCGAGGCGACCGAGGTAGTTGAGCAATCCTTCGGGCAGGAAGCCGTCGTCGCGGTACTGCAGCACGCTCACCGC
>Ga0115027_10000015_pt1 | contig 17937 bp, 10 predicted proteins | sample Open_0915_D1_FD_83879 | JGI IMG/M metagenome (GOLD analysis project Ga0115027, IMG submission 83879) | Wetland microbial communities from Old Woman Creek Reserve in Ohio, USA - Open_0915_D1 | ecosystem: Environmental > Aquatic > Freshwater > Wetlands > Sediment ...
CCACCCCACCAACCGTCACAGACGCAGCTCGTCCAGCAGCGGACGCCGCAGCAGCACCCGCGGCTACGTCGTTCGTCGCATGGACAGTCGCGTCAACCGACGTCGCCGCGCCGGCCGCCAATCCGGCCACGGCCGATACCCCACCCGCCGTGACCGATGCCGCCTCTGCCGCAGCAAGCGCCTCTGCCGCTACCGCAGACGCACTGCCAACCGTGAATACCGTGGCCGAGCGCACAACTCCAACAACGTGCGCCGCGCTGGTATTAACCTGCACGCCTCCCACATCCACCGACACAGGTTGAGCCGTGGTGGTAGCAGCTGCTACGGACGCAGTGACGGGGGAGTTCGCGTAGACCGTGGCGTCGCTAGCCGCTGCCGTCGTGGTGGCGGGGCTGGCATCGGTTTCGACCGCGCCGGGCTGCACGGAGGGGCCGACAGCGCTCGCGGTGGCCTGGGACGTGTCTGCCGCGGCCTGTGCGCCGCCGGCGAGCGCGGAGGCATCCTGAGCGGCTGCATCACCGTGGGCAGCAGCGGTGGCTGTGGCCGAGACCCCTCCTGCGAGGACGGTTGCGGCGACGCCGCTTGCTGCGACATCCGCGTAGCCAGCTGCGACCTGCACAGCGCCTGTGACGACCGTCGCCGCGAACGTGTCCGCCGAGCTCGCCGCAGCTACAGCTGGGACGAAGTTCTCAGCGTGGACAGCGGCGTCCTGCGCTGCAACTGTCCCATCTGCCAGGCCGGCGTTTGCTGAGACCGCTCCAGTCAGAACGGTGGCTGAAGCTGCTACAGCATCGGCGGCTGAGGCAACCGCCGCAGCACCGGACAGGGTCGAGACGGTTGCATCGGATGTGCTTGCCGTCGCATCGGTAAGGCCTGCTGTGGCCGAGACCGTGCCGGGCAACACACCTGCCGCCACGCTGCTCGCAGTTGCATCTGCGACTGTCGTGGCTGCTTGAACAGCACCAACAGTGACCGTCGCATCTTCGGTGGTCGCGGTGGCATCGGCGAAGTCAGCGGCGACAGCATTCGTTGTGTGAACTGCTGCAGCTTGTGCAGCCGCTGTGCTGGCGGCAGCTGTTGCATCCACGGTGACGGCGCCGACGGTGACAGAAGCAGATGCCGTTCGTGCTGTTGCAGCGGCTGCCGTGGTTGCAACAGCGTTCGTTGTATGGATGGTTGCCGCGACCGCAGCAGCGACTGCGCTTGCGGAGCTTGTGTCGACGGTGACAGCGCCGGCAGTAACGGTTGGTGCTACTGCGCTTGCATCTGCATGCGCGGCGGTTGTTGGAACAAACGTCGCGTTGGCAGTGGCATCAGCATCTGCTGAAGCGGCAGCAGCATCGGCCAGACCTGCAGTAACCGAGACACCGCCGGCGAGCACAGTTGCGGCGCGGGCAGCCGCCATACCTGTTGAGGCGGTTGTAGTGACCTGGACGGCACCGACGGAGATCGAGGTGGCGCGTGCGTTTGCGGTACTCGCCGCAGCTGTTGCCGCGGCCTCGCTAGTTGCGTGCACCGCGGCTGTGACAGCGGACGCGTCGGCCGCAGCGAACCCTGCTACGACCTGCACGCCACCGACGGTGACGGATGGTGAACGGGATGTCGCGGTGCCAGCAGCTGCTGTGGCTGCGACATCGTTTGTCGCGTGCACCGTTGCGTCGACGCTGGACGCGATGCTAGCCGCCGCCGTAGCGTCAGTGGATACTGCACCCGTGGTGACGGCAGCTGCGACGGCGCTCGCGTCGCCATGCGCTGCAGTCGTTGCGACCTGGACGGCACCGACCGTTGTCGTCGCCGCGGTGGTGCTTGCGGTTGCGTCGGCGAGGCCTGCAGTGACCTGCACCGCACCGGCTTGCACAGCAGCGTCAGCACTAGACGCGGTTGCCTGCGCAGCGGTTGTCGCGACCTGGACTGCGCCGACGGTGACAGTACCGGGCCGCGCTGTTGCCGTGGCAGAGGCGAAGTCGGCTGCGACATCGTTGGTTGCGTGAACCGTTGCAGCAACAGCCGAAGCAGCAGCATCCGCGAAGCCTGCCACAGAGGAGACCGCACCAACGGTGACAGTGACGGCTCGGCTGGAGGCGGACGTGGTGGCGGTGCTAGCAGCAACGTTATTCGTCGCATGGACTGTTGCATCGGCAGCCGACGCGGCAGCGTCTGCGAATCCAGCGTTTGTGGAAACAGCGCCTGTGGTGACACTAGGACCACGCGCGGTGGCGGTAGCCTGCGCGACAGTTGTTGCTACTTGAACCGCACCGACGGTGACCGTCGCGTCCGCGGTGCTTGCTGTCGTGTCTGCCAAGCCTGCCGTGGACTGGACGACGCCGGCCTGCACGGCGGCGGCGGGTGCAGACGCGGTGCCGAACGCGGCTGTCGTCGCGACCTGGACTGCGCCGACGGTGACTGTTGCAGACCGTGCAGAAGCAACGGCATTGGCGAGACCGGTCGCAACGTCGTTTGTCGTGTGGACTGTTGCGGCGACAGCCGCTACTGCGGCGTCTGCCAGTCCGGCGACCACCGACACTCCGCCGGTCGTGACGGTAGTGGATTGACTGGAGGCGGACGCGGTGGCGGCTGTCGCGGCGACATCATTTGTCGCGTGGACTGAGGCATCCACCGATGAGGCAATGCCGTCAGGCAGTCCAGCGGTTACCTGCACCGCGCCGACGGTGACTGTTGCTGGTCCAGCTGCTGCAGCTACCGCTGCTGCAGCTGTGGCATTCACATCAGCGTCGGCTCTACCTGTAGCAGCCAGCGCATCGGCGCCTGCTGGTGCTGTGCTCGCTGCGACCGAAACGGCACCGACGACGACTGTTGGTGGAAGGGCGATTGCCTCGCAGGATGCTACATCGGCGTAGACGCTAGCCGATGCTCCGGTGGTGCCCTCCGCCTCATCCCAGCCGTAATCGGAGCCGAACTCAGTACCGAAGCCGCCGAAGGACACGGTCGAGCCGCTCGACTCCGTGAGCTCCGGGCGTACAGTAGCGGCGCGAACGCGGCCTGTCGCTGTCGAGCAACTCGCGGTTGCAGAAACAGCACCAGTTGTAACCGTAGGACTCTTGGCTGCAGCGATGCTATTTGGCGGAGCGGCGCTACTAGCGGACACGCCACCGGGTGTTTCTGTTGTTGCAAGTGTGCTGATGCTAGCCGATGAAGCGATAGCAACAGCGCCCTCCAGAGAGAGCTGCCCTTCTGCTGCTACAGAAGCTGCTGTCGCGTGAGCTGCTGTTGTCGCTACTTGCACAGCGCCGGTAGTTACGGCTGGACCTCTAGCTGTGCCTGTGACATGCGCTGCAGTAGTTGCTGCGGTGAGGGGCCATGGGCCAAAGCTCTGGTCGTCGCTCTCGTTGACCTGCAACGAGAGGGTCTGCGCCATGCTTGTGTTGGCGTTGCCGCAAGCGACGCAGACTTCGAAGCGGTCTGTTGCAGCACCGGCGGTGGGGGTCCATGTTGCGTTCGACGCTGTTTTGACGCCGGTTCCGCTGAACACGGACTGGGACTGGACAGCTGTTTCCGCCTCGGAGGTCAAGCCGGCGTTAACGCGACCGAAGTGTCCGGTCACGCTACCAATGGTGAGCAGACCGTATGTGAGATCGGCGCCGGCCGCATCGCAGTCCAGTGCGACTTGGTACGCTGTTCCGCCCGAGCCTGCGGGCCACGCAGCGCAGTTGGGCTCATTCGCTGGCGTAGTGAACGCCATCGAGAGCTCTTGCGTCTCGCGAGCCACCGATGAAGTGATTGACGCCGCCGACCCGGAGTAGCTTGCGAGGAGAGCGCGCTCTTGATCACACGAGTGAATGCCCGTCGCGCTCGAGGTATCGCTCGTGTAGTAGTACCGCGTGCCACCTGGTTTGAACCAGCGACCCAGAGGGATCTGCTGCGGTACCCGACCACCCACGACTTCGTGTTCGGGGAGTCCCTCCACGAAGTCGCGCCAGCCTTTGTGGCTACGGGCGGCGACGTGCTTCTCCCACAGCGCGTCGTCCAGTTGTTTGCCATGCCGCACAAGAGACGGGGATGGCTCAACGAATTCGGTCCACGGTCTAACGACGTGTCCGAGGCTAATCAGATAAGGGATGAGCTCGGGATCTGCGAAGCGCTCCTGTGTCTGGCACGTGTTGATCGCGCCGTTGCGCTGGAGATCTGGCCGAAGTGTTTTGAACAGCCATACTGACGCTTGACGACGTCCCGGCTCGTCATCGCACCACGTGTATACACGACAGGTCTCATCGTCTACGTGCTCGACTGCGAAGTGGTCCTGTGCATCAAACAGCACACCCTGCAGATTGATTGCCGCAATGAAGCCCGCAGCGCTATCTACCGAGGAGCTGCGCCCCTTCGCGGGTTGCGACGACCACGTCTGGGAGTCTACCTCCTCCCAGTCGCGTGGCTGCTGACGAGCCCATTGGACCAGAAAACGCATCGTCGACCAGTCCTCAATCTGTTCCGAAGCCGCTCATCTTACTTGCCGCTTAGTGCTCCGTCGATGTAGCCGAGTGCTTTCACGCCATGGCTTAAAGAGGTGTCAACTCCACCAGAATAGTATTGATACATAAACCGCTTGATGGCTCCGCGAGGCAGCGGCATTTCGATAGTAGAATAGCCCGTAGAGTAGGCAGCCGGGCCAATCTTCTTCTGTTGCCGTGCAGTTGTGTTCGCTTGCGGATACGTGAAAACAGATATGTTGAGGACGCTCGTAGTACCAGATCCCTTTAGGCAGTACATCTCACCAAGCAACACAATGGCTGTCGGAGGACACTGCGCAGAACAGTCGATCGCCAACGGAGGATCTACCGTCTGCGATGTATACGATGCTATGGATATGCAATCGTTCCACAAAACCGTGTAACCACTTGCCACGTACGAAAAGGGGGCGATGTTCTCGTCGGACCCTGCACGTGCCCAACCCAGGAACTCGTATAAAGGATGCTGAGTCGGACCCACCTCGGGGCCGTTGAGCGACGCAATCGGCACGAGTACGGCATCGTTGCCAGCTGATGGTACGAGGTAGTTCGCGTACCACTTCGAGGCTGCGGGCTCTCCTCGATCCAGCCCGTACTCACCGACGGTGTAGTAGTCGATGTGCACCGCATCGGCGTTGATCAGCATCCGCTGCTTGCCATCTTGCAGCGTGCGCAATGCGTACTGGGCTTCGTCATCCTCCAACAGCACGCGGACGTGATGCTCGTCAACGTACCCCAGATTGGGGCACAGCTTGGACTCGCGAGCAGCGCTAGTGATCGTCGCCGACCGTGGCTGCGTCACGCACCAGGGGCTCTCGATCGTCAGCCGTGCGATGGAACCGTCGAGCGGTGTAGAGCCAGCCGTATCCAATGCGCCGATGTGAACCTCGTCGATGAAGTCCCGCCCGTCGCAGCCGCCGATTTGCACACCCGCGGTGATCTCAAAGTTTCTGATCCAGCAGTTGGCGTAGTAGGTGTCGCCACCAGTGCGCCCGACGTTGATCCCGGTCATGCCCGTCGGCAGCGCGGCGTTCGTGCTCTCCTGGTAGACGCCATCTACCCAAGCGGCAAGACGGTTCCAATCCATGCAGACGACGAGCCGGTGAACAGCACCGTCTGCTTGGTCATACGGGAAGGTTATCTCGACCAGCGACGAGCCGGACTTGTAGCTCGAAATAATGAGGTTGTTGGATATATTGACATAAGCACACACGCCATAGGTGGCGGTGCCATCGTGAACATGAAACAGGTAGTGGTAGTCAGCTAGATCCACGTCGTCGAACATATACTCCATCGAAACCGTGAACGGACCCGTCGGAAGGTTCGTGACGTCCGCGCTAAGGTTGTCGGCGTTGTAGGTGACGTAGGCGGCCGTCATCGAGTAGATCGGCGGGCACGATACATCGATACCGGAAACAAACGTCGGTGCGACAACCCAACCAGCAGTGCCATTGCAACCATCCCAGGTTCGGGCCCACGGTGGATCTGCTGAATCCGACGGGGCAAATCCAATGTATGCTGTAGCGGCCGTTCCAGCATCTGCGATGTTTTTCACAATCCAGCAGCGATACCAGTCATCACCAAGACTACGGATACCAGAACTCAGCAGCGTGTTATAGGCTGTCCCTACTGTTCCATTCGCCAAGTCGAAGTAACTGCCAGCATGGTTCCCCGTGACAGGATCTGAAATGTCCAGATAAAGATGCTCTTGCAGATTGGCTTTTGCATCAACCTGGAGTAAACACGCTCCAGTAGAAATGCTCTCACCCGTACCAAATGTACAATAAGTGTAGTTGCTCGTGAAACCTGTCTCGACGTACTTCTGTGCCGTCGACGCTCCATAGGGACCATCGGCGTCATTTGCCGTTGTCGAACAGCGCGAACCCGCGAATCCCCACGACCCAGCGGCCCAGTTCTCGGTGTAGTACAGCAGGTTCTTGCGCGTCTCACCGATCCACGTCCACTCCTCACCGACGAGCTTCAGCCCGTTCCCGAGCCGGGCGTACTTGGTCACACCATCGCGCTCGACTTCGACCACCTGTTCCGTCGCGCGAGTGTAGGTAGGCGTCTCCTCACCGGCAAGTGCCCGCGTCGGATAAATGCCACCGTAGAGCGTTGTGAAGAAATTGGCGACGTTCTGCATCTCAGTCGCGCCCGTCGATCCGGAAGAGAAGATGCTACTCGCAGAGTAAATGAGAAGGTCGCTGATCGTCCCGGCATAGGATAGCGCAGGAGCATCGTCAGAGAACACGGTGAGTACAGCCGAATCCGTGATGGACGCCGACGCGGCGGACGGATTTACACCGGTCCCAGCGTTCCCGGAGGTGAAGACGAACATGCCGTTGGTCGAGTTCTCGTCGCGGTTGATCGTAACGACGTAGACCTCCCAGCGACCGTCGGACGAGACCGGCCCCTCCGCCGTGGCAGATGACGCACCGGACTCGATCATGGCACGCAGGGCGGTTGAGGCACCGAGGATGTGCAACTGCCACCCGTCGCTGGTCCCCGACTGCTTGCGAGTGCCGCAGAGGTACTTCGTGGCGGAGCCGTCGTACTTGAACCGCGCGACGAGGACGATGATCAGATCATTGGCCCCTGTGGTTGGACCAGACGAGCCGTAGAAGTAATTTGTCCCGTCACCGACGAGAGCTGTGTACTCATCATCACTCTGCCCGAACGGGTTGAAAGCGTCGTAGGTGATCCCTCCCGCGCCTCCCTCGGTCAGCTCGTCCCCGCCGAAGTGCTCATACCAGACGTCACCCTCCACAGCCTCGTACGCGTGGTAGGCACGGGTGATCGCAACGCGACGGCCACCGACGTAGATCGACCCATCCCAGCCCATTCCGGTGTAAAGTGATTTCAGCCCGCCCTGTCCTTGCAACGGCTGGGAGTAGCGAGGATTGCCGCGGGACACCAATCTTGCAGCGTTACTGGTCCACGATGTATCGATACGCCCGTCTGAATCAGCAACAGCATGCCGACCATCGGCGAGCTGCCGGCTCGTATCCCAGCCGAAGCGAAGTCTCCTAACGACATTGCTGAAGTCGTCCTCATAGACACGCGGAGCAACTCCTGTGATGTTCTTTCGATCCAATACGTTTACATAGGCGTAACCACTTGAGCTGCGCATGACAGCAATCTGCGGACGGTTATCACTAGACTCCCCAGCGTGTCCGAACAGAAGCGACCCGGAAGTGGTACCATCCATCCGCACTAGCGCAGTCACCTCGCTAGCAGCAACCGGCAGCTTGTGGCTCATGTCCGTCGGTTGCAGATCCTGCACGGCGTTGACTGACGTGCCGTAGCTCGAAACAGTCAGTGCCCTCTCCCACGTCTCGCAGGCGGCGCACCACATGAAGTCGACGAGGATGGCCTCGCCGTTCGTGTTCACCCTGATGAACGCGGCGGTGTCGTTCGCAACGGCAGTGCCGGTGCAGACGACGTACTGCCAGACGGACGTTGCCGTCAGATCTTCCCAGGCGACCTCCGTCGTGTGACTCGACTGCTGCCACAGGCCGATGCGGCAGGAGACATCCGAGCTGGCCTCGCGCTTGTAGAACACGACGAATGTGTGACTCTCGGCAGCGATCGTAGCGAAGTCGTGCTCGGCGTAGCCATTGTCTGCCGTCGCTGCGAGCTTAACGGCGAGCTTCAACCCATCGGGGCCGAAGTCGTCAGCATCCGTCGCCGTGGCATTGGACGTAGTCCAGCCGCTCGCCATCGACCGGGAGTTGGTGATGATGTTGGTGCGGGAGTTGGGCAGTGGCAGCGCGTGCCCACCGGGATTGCCATGAAGCACGTGCAGCTCGTCGTAGCAGACGGGGATCTCCTCCGCGCCGAACGGAGCTACCGCAACACCGACCTCCGGGTCCCAGTGAACCGGGTAGTGAACCGTCGTAGAGGAGAAGGGTCGAGTCGGGCCAGCGCCCCCAGCGTATTTGCGCCAGATCGCATTGTACTCATCGAAGGACATGAGGCGCTTGGCGACGAAGACCTCCCCGACCTCGCCCTCGAAGTAGTACAGGTCTTGGTCAGAGTAGCGACCAATGGTGAGGTAGTGGCTGGCTATGGCGATCGTCGCAGAGGCCGTACTGATGTTCAGCGGAACCGTCGAATCCACACCATCGAGCCAGCCGTAGCAATAGCCATCACGATCGAAGTTGAGCGCCAGGAAGTGCCAGGCGTACATCGAGATATCGTAGATGACTGGCGTTCCACCGCAGGCCACAGAGCCAGTGGAGATGTAGGGAGAGATGTCGACAGAGCCCGCGCCGTCCTCGACGAGCTGGATGCACCAGCCACCATAGCCACCGCTCGTCTGCCACTTGTTGACCAGCGCCTGTACCTCATTTGTTGAGAACGTGCTCGTCGGGCAGAACCAAGCGGCGACACAGAAGTCATTCGTCGTCTGATCGCCAGTCGTGTCAGAGTCAGCAGTGAAGTAGTCGGTCGAGCCATTGAGGCTGATCGACTCACGGTAAGTCGACCCCGTCAGGAACATCTCCGAGTCAGTCCCGTACGACGGTGAACCATTCGGCGAGCAGACCGCAGCGGAGATCGAATCAGTCAGGTCCCCACTCGCCTCCTGCATCCGGAAGTCATATGCAGTGACACCCTGTCCATCGATGAATGGCACGCCCACGCGCGTGTAGCTCAGTTGGCCTTTACTATGATGCTTGTCGTAGCGGTGCCAGTAGTCGCAGTACTCTTCCCAGGTCATCAGGCCCTTGAAGATACCGACTTCGGCAACGATGCCCTCAAACCAGTAAAGCCCACCATCGGTGTAGCTTCCAACCGTGAGGTAGTGCGAGGCAGACGTGAGTGAACCATTGCATGTGCTAATCGCTACTGGGATCAAGCTAGAGCCATTGAGCCATCCTGTAGCGTATCCGTTGCGGTCGAAGTTGATGACCCCGCAGTACATCGTATCCTTGACAGTGGCCTTGAACAGCGTCGTGGTCGGAATACTCAAGACCGTCACGCCATCGCTCATCGCAAAGCACAGATCAACTGAGCTTTCCGCGACGCCAACCGACTCGTACAGAAAGATCTCCCAGCCGTTATAAGTCCCAGCGTTGTCGATCTTTGTGACCAACATCTGGAACTCGTTAGCGCTGAAGGCAGCCGTGCGCTTGAACCAGATGCCGACGCAGAAGTTTCCCGTCGTGATGTCCCCTGTGTCGTAGTCGTCCGCAACGAACTTGTTATCCGTCCCCTCAAAGTAGACGCCACGGCGCATGCGCGTCCGCGACTCGGGGATGTCCGTGTAAGCCTCATACGTGCAGGCGCCGGAGTCGGACAGGACCGCGCCGTTGATCGCGTCCTCGATGTCGTAGTCTCCTGCCGGCTCTCCGAGGCGGAAGTCCCAGCCGTCCGACGCCGCAGCAGGCAGCGAGAAGTAGGGCACAGCCATCTGAAGATCGGGGACGTGCGTCGGGTCGGCGTTGAGCTTGTAGATCGAGTCGTGGTAGTCCTTGTCGAGCAGGACTCCTTTGGTAAACATGAAGTCCCAGAGGACAAGCTCTGACCGCGTGCCAGAGTCGGACGGGGCACAGGCGAACACGGGTCCCGCATCAGAGTTTGTCAGGGTCGTAGCAGAGAGAGCAGAGATGCTCGCAGGATTCCCTGGTACACCGTTGATCCATCCGCGACAGTACCCATCTCGGTCGAAAGCGATCGTCACGAAGTGCGGACGGTGGCGCACCAGTTGTCCGATAGTCGCCGTGTAGGCCGAAGTCGACTGGACCGTTGCACGCAGCTCCGTGCCGCTGCCGTACACGTACCAGCCCGCCCAAGGGTTGGACCAGCCAACCTTGCCGGCGACGTACGTATGCAGTCCGGGTCCCAGCGCACCGAGCGGAATGAGCCAGAACGAGATCGAGAAGTCTCCCGTCGTCACGTCGCAGACGGTATTGTCGTTCACGAGTCCGTAGTCGTTCGTGCCGTCGAAGCGGAACCCACGACGCGTGTACCCCTCGGGGCCAGACACGGGCACGAACACACGATAGTCGATCGCTCCAGCCGCTGCGTAGAGAAGCTCCGAGTCTCCACTCAGGTCGTCAACGCTGCCTGTGTCGTACTCCTGACACTTCCACCGCCAGGTCTTCGTCGGCGAGAAGTCGTCGACGTTGTTCCAGGGGCAGCCACGCTGCTTGAAGTAGTTGGGCGAGCGAAGGTCCACATCGAGCGCCTTGTGCGCCTCGACCGGCTGCGGCAGCGACGCGTTGATCGAATCCTGGTAGCGGTACTGGTGCTCCGCTAGCTGCAACTGGCCCGACGCGGGCTTGACGATGATGGTGATCTCGCAGTCGAGCCCATCCCCCGTCGGCTTCGGGTTCGACCAGCCCGACGAGTTCTGTGCCCTCAACGAAAACTTGTACCCGCCAGGAACGTCGAGCACGACCGTCGGATTCTGCACCGTCGCCTTGCCCGAGGAGAAGCTCCCACACGTCCCGGTGTAGACCTGCGACTTCGCTGGATAGCCACCCTTGTTGTCCGCGTCGAGCGGCAGGCAAGACCATTCCCAAGCAGTGATCGTGGGATTCGTCGCGAAGCCGAAGAGCTGCAACGTCTTCGGCAGCTCGCTCGCCTCGATCTCCACCACGTGCCCACCGTAGATCAGAGCTGTGCATTCCGGAACGGCCATGAGTCTCGTCTCCCCTTAACGCATGGTAGCACCCCTCCCCTCCCCCTGGACATCCCCGACTCTGCACACTCGCATATCTTTTTCTCCTTGACAACAAGTTTATTTTACCCTTACACTGGACGGCGGGTCTGGGTGGGGTGAAGGATATATACTATATCTCACCCGACGAGGCTCGGCACCACGTCAGCGGTTCTCCCGTCGAACAGGGCTCGGCACCACGTCAGAGGACAGGGCCAAGAGAGGAGGGGGAGGGCGAGAGGAAGGGCTACTTCTCGGCGAAGACGAGCTCGAAGGGCGTGAGGGGAAGACGCGCGGCAATCTCGGCGAGCTGGACTACCGTCGCCTTCACCACCACGGTCGAAGTGAGCAGCATCTCGATGTGCGTGAAGCCGAAGTGCTTCCAGACACCCGCCCAGTACTCGGCTACTTGCTTCGACGAGCCTGGCTTTCCTGCTTCGTCGTAGCAGTAAGCCTTCAGCTCGTAGGGCACCTGCTCACGCGCGCACAGCTTGACTCGCTTCAGCTGCGCCTTCACATGCCCCTCGATGTCGCTCAACGAGTAGAGCTTCACCATGTACCGCGGCCATGTCTTGCGCCAGCGGTTCTTCTTCTCGAGTACGACGACGTTCTGCAACCGCTCGGATACGAGCGTGCGTCTTTCGGACATGGTGAGACTTCTCCTTTACCTTACGTGGTGCCCGGCACCACGTCTAGTGTATCCCCGTCGCCTCCCCTTCGGCGTCGCTTAGGAAGGCACAACCACGCGGATCTTCTCGTTGGCGTCGGGGAGCTCGAGCTTCGCCAGCTTGGTGGCGTCGACTTCGCCCGTGACTTCCTTCGAGTTCGCGCTCAGGGCGACGACGAGGCCGACGTCCTTCCACAGCTGGGCCCACACCGCGGCGACCTTGGGGTCGCTGCAGAAGGCGACGCACTTGTAGGCGACCTTGCGTTGCTGGCAAAGGCGCACGCGCCCCACTTGGGCGGGGAAGTTGGCGTTGATGTCCTGCGCGTCGCGCAGGTCGATACGGTAGCTGGGCGGGCCCTTCTTGAAGGTACCGCGCTTCGCGCCGGCGTTAGCTTCGGGCATTTTCGGTTCCTTTCCTGATTTCTTCCCGCTTTCTTTACCCTTGACGTGGTGCCGAGCGGGCCCGGCACCACGTCAGAACTTTCTTCGCGCAGCGTCGCTTCACGTCTCCTCGCGTAGTGACGCAACGCCTAGTTGGAGATCTCGAAGACGCCCTCGGCATCCCAAACGATCGTGTAGTCTCCACCGTTTGGCGCGGGTGGCGTCGTCAGCAGGCAGTTGCACAGCAGCTCGGCCGAGGCGTCCGCCGCGTTGTACTTGTAGACGGCAATCTGACTCGGAGTGTCGCCCGCAGCCAGCGCCGCGTACGTCTCGTCCCCGCAGTCCGCTTGCACCTCGTCGTTCGCGGTGTCGAGCGTCGCCACGGGCGTGTTGTCGGCGAGACTCTGCGACGTGTTCCCAGCCCCCTGCGACATGGTTCCACCCGACGTGTGGTCCAGGTAGTCGTGGTCCACGTCGATGCTGTACGACGCCGTGAGGAGCCGCGCGTACTGCGTCGTCTTGCTGCCACCTGTCCAGATGATCGTCCCATCCAGCAGGTCCTGAATCCCCGTGTTGTACATGCGTGTCATGGCCTCATCTCTCCTTAATTCACCTGGCCCCTAGCCTAGCATCTCACTTGCCCTGCACAAAGCAGCATCGCCACGAAGGAATACGATTTTTGACTTTGCTTAAATTGGCGAGGAGGGTGCTCGCGCCGCGCCTCGATTAACTTTGGTTTGCTTTGTTTGCTAGAAGAGCAAGAAATACGAGATTGGCCGCGAGCCCCAGATCTCGCTCCGGTCCCGCCACCACGTTGAAGGTAAGTCGAGAGGGAGTTGGTCGAGAGGGGAAGAGAGACGAGGGGAAGGAAGCTCAGTCGAGCGAAACGTCGCTTGGCGTCGCGTCGCTGGACGACGCGTCGATAGAGACGCCGCTTCGCATAGCATCATCCGGCGAAGCGTCGCTCGCATCGCGAAGCGACGCGTCGTGAACCGTAGCGTCGCTTCGTGTAGCGTCGCTTAGCGCAGCGTCACTCCGCGAGTCGCCTCCCTTGCAAGAGAGAGCGAACACAGCGCATAGCAATACAACAGCCACTAGCATCACCCGTAGCACCACTTGCTGCGATAGGTTCTTTGCCAAACAGTTAACATAGAACATAGGAACACCTCCATCCGAGGCTACACTTAACACATTGCATGCCCCAGTCAAGTCGAACTTGCTTCAACGGTTCGTCAAGCGCATCCCGCTGGGAAGACTCGCGCCCGTGAGCCACGCGTTGTAGAACTCGTCGAAGGAAAGCGCCATCCCAGTGGCCTTCCGTGGCTTGTCCGAGTCGCGGTATCCCCTATTGTGACGCTGCCACACGGCGCGCACTACGTGCTCCCAGCGCTTGGCGTAGAACGGCCATCGAGCGAGCTCTCGTCGGCGGTGCGCCGCACTTGCCAGGGGGCAGCCGATGCAGCCCAGTCGGTGGAAGCCTTCGTCGTACAGCGAGGGGTAAGCGAGGTGCTCGGCATGAATCAGGTGCCAGACGTCGCTGGCGGACCAGTTGATCAACGGGCGCACGTGCAGGCGGCGGGTGCCGCGGTGGATCTCCACGGCCGGAAGCTGCTCGCGCGCCCTGCTCTCCTCCCGCCGTACCCCCACCAACCACGTCGCATCCAATGGCCCGCGCTCCTCTTTGTACTCTGAACAACACCAGCGTATCTTCGGCGACGGTAACACTCCCTTGCGTATCACTCGCGCAAACAGGTTGCCCTGCTTCGGCCTATCACGTATCACGTGAGGGTATTCCTTCTTTATGAATCGATACACCTCCGGTGGGTCGATAGTCGTAATGTGATAGTGCCACTCTACAGGCACCTTTGCTAGCTTCGCTATGTGATGTAGAGCGATACTATCCTTGCCCCCCGAGAAGGCTCCATGGTACGTCCCTACGCTGGGCAAGCAGTTGCGTAGCAACCAGATAGCCTCACTCACCATGTCGTCTTCGTCGAACATCCCGCGAGCGTAGCACGGGAAGCCATGTAGGGAAATGTAGGCAGTGAATCTGCAGATTTTTCGAAAGAAAAGGGTGTCGGGTATGCTACATCGCGGCACGCTCGGATCCACAAAAAACCAATACTTCCGCTAGGTTAGCTAAGTTAGGGATAGTACAGGCTTTTATTGGATCCTGCGTGGATTTAACTTAGGTTGGCACGCTAAGTGTATGCAAAGCGTAGCGTGGATCTCGGATCCCGCGAGCGTTTCTGTACCAAGATCAAATGTAGGCAAGTGTGCTGCTAACATGCGTTGACACCGCGCTGCGCTGCGCTGGCGGCGATTCTAGGCGCTTTCGGGTAGACTGGTATCGACACTACACCCGAGGCATTCCGAAAGGAAAGCTTGCGAATCGCGTGTTTAGACACGTGAAGTGTAGTCTGGCTTACGCTGGTAGGCAAAGGTAGGACAAAATCGCTGGGCAAGCGCAGCGTTCACAGTAGGGCATAGTGGTACACTGTGCGACGGGATAACACAAGTAGGACAAATCTGCGCTGCTGCGCAGTTTTTCTCGCGTGCGGGGATTGCAAACCGCGATTCCGCTGCTACCGTTACCCCAAAGGGGTTGAACGATGCGACGCAGCGACGGGACGACGGCAACGGGGCTAACGATGCGACAAGCGCGCGACCCGCGCAGCGTCGCGACGTTGGACCGCTGCGCACGCGAGCGTATGCGCACCCTCGCAGAGGGACTCTACCCCCGAATCAGCGCAGCGTTTGCAGCGGGCGACCGCGCAAAGGCTGCGGTTTTGTTGACCATCGCAAGCGAAGCTTTCGCGTCGAACGTGCTCGGTGCGCGGTTTGAGGAGGAAACGCAAGACTAGGACAACCCCGGGGTAACCCCGGGATAACAGCAGGGGAAACCCTGCGAGGAGCAAGGCAACATGGCGACGATTCAGCAGCTTTTGCAGGCGAGTGCGGCGGTGGGGGCGAAGAACGCGGCGGCGGACGGCAAGCAAATCCTGGCGGCGGTCAAGGACGGCGCTCGCGCGGTGGCGCAAGTGCGGCGCGCGCTCGAAGGGGATGCGCACAAGGTGCTCGCGATTCAGCTCATGGCGGGGGTGGGGCTGGACAGCGTCAGCGACGCGGAACTGCGCGCGGACATCGAGGCGGAACTGCGCGCGCGCGCAGACGCTGCGGCGGACCGAGAGGCGGCGGCGGCGGCGGACCGTCCCGAGTAAGCAAGGCAAGCGTTGGCAAACCCCACCCTCACCCTTTCCCCCACCCCCACCGCAGACCCCACCCCTACCCCCACCCCTACCCTCGGCGCGGCATTGCAAGCTGCGGCGGCGGTGGGGGTGGGGGTTGCTTTCCGTCAAATGCTTCCCCTTGCGCGCTCGGCGGACCGTCGCAAATCCGAGCGCGCAAGGGAAATCATTTGTCAAATTGACCGCTTACGCGCAAAAGGTATCCTTCGCGCGCGCAGCGGTTTACCGTGCAATTCCGCGGTGGTAGCTATCGCGTCCCGCTTGCGGCAGCTTGACGCTACCTATCGCACATTGTGCTACTTCCGCGCGGAATGTGCGCGCGACGCATACGTTAAACATGCGACGCTGCTAGAGAATCTGCAAAACGAAATCGCGCGCGAAATCGAATACTTGCGCGATTTCCGCGCTGGGCAAGGGGTTGGCGTTGGCGGCACCGTAAGCGCGCGAAGTCAAATGGTTTTTACCGCGAAACCGCGCAACTATGCGGAATGTCGCGACTATTTGGACATCCCACATGTAGGTGGGTTGACTACCCGTACCTTTGTCAGGCCTAGCACGTCCGCTTTGCGCAATGCGTCGGAACAAGCTCGCGCGGATTCGGAGCTTGTCGACCTTTTGCTTACCACGCGCGACGGGTCGACCCTTGCGCGAACGTCGACGGAACAACCCCGTGCGAAGCGTAGGGCGCGCTCACGAGGTAGGAAGTAGCGTCAACCCCCGGGGGGCAACCCCCGGGGGCATAGTGGGTTGAGCTTTGCTCCCCATTCCGTCCGACGGTCCCCGAGCATAGCTTGGCAAGGTGGGGCTTTGTCCGGGGGCAAGGCTCCCCGGGGGCAAGGCTCCCCGGGGGCAACCCCTAGCAGGCTCCCCGGGGGCAAGCGGTCCGGTCAACCCCCCGGATAACGCGATGCGATGTAATTCTCGCGTTTCGCGTTTCCTGTGCAAGCGGGGCGAATCTAGGCAAGTCAAGCAAGGCGCGGCATTGTGGGCAATGTGAGCTTTTCCCTTAACCCGGGAAAGGCGCGCAATGCGCACAAAGCGCGCAGTGTAGGTAAAGCGCGCATTCTAGGCAAAGCGCGCTGGCACGGAGCTTGCTACACCTACATGTCAGGATGCTGCGGTGCGGCGTTGCACATGTCGGTTTGCTGCGGTGCGTCAGCGATATGTAGGTTGACGCAGCGCAGCACCGACATGTAGGTTGACGCAGCGCGCAACCTACATGTCCTACATCCCCTAGCCGCGATTGTAGCCGCGTAATTTTGGCCGCTATTGATAGCCGCGATTTCAGCGTGGCAAATTCGGCCGCCGGCTGGATTCGCCATACCTCTATATATGGAGGCCAGCCATGTCGACGCAGCCGAGCCTCGTCTCTTTGCTCACCCTCTACGGCGATAGGGAGCCGTGGGAGGGGACCCTGCCGCGGTTGGCGTGGAACGCCAGCCACGGTGTCAGGACCAGCGTTGCCACGATTGCCGACGTGAACATCGGCGCGATGCTGCGCTGGACGCTGCGCCAGCGGGGCGCGACGTGCCCCTCGGTCTACGCCAACCCCTTCTTCAAGACCAGCTACGCCCCGCAGCAGCGGGGCGGGTTCGCCATCAAGGGCGTGTGCGGCGCGTAGGGCGCCCGACACCACGCCAAGGGTAAGGCTTCGCAACAGGCATCGCCAGATGCCAGAAAGGCGTATCATGTCCAGCCTCTCCGCGTACAGCTATGTCTTGCAGGACCACCGCTCGACGCACAGCCGCAAGGCGAGCGTGGCCGCGGCCTTCGCCAAGCGCCAGAGCCGTCGCGCCCTCAGGCGCATCGGCAAGGCCGAGATCCACTTCGGCTGGGTGGGCGGCTCCCCCTGCGAGACGCTGCCCCCCGACGAGAGCCCGGAGCCCGCCGTGGTCTTCAGCAAGCCGAGCTACGACGACGAGCTCGAGGCCTGGGTCTTCAGCGTGGGCACCACAGCCGCGACCGAGGCCAGCGACGCCACCGTGGCCGCCAACGATGCGGGCTTCTACGATAGCGCCGTGGCCTGCCTCTACGCCTCCGACGCCTGCCGCGGCAAGGGCACGACGCTGGCCCACCTCCAGGGGTCGCCGTTCCACGTGACGCGCCGGCCCTAGACATAGGGTGTCGGATTCCCGACATGGGCTAGGCTGCCCAGTGGGCGGCTTTGCCCAGTGGGCAGAACTGCCCATCAGTCAACCGACCGATGTCGGGAATCCGACATGGGGGGAGCCGTGGAAAAACACGCGTCATGCGGGTTTTCTCTACGGTCAGCCGGAGGATGGAGCGGGGCTTCGCGCCTTTGGGCTACGATTTTGGGTAAAGTCGTAGCCTAAGGGCACGAGGAAGGAGCAAGGTGGGAGTCAGGAAGGGGCTCGGCACCACGTCAGAGGTAAGGCGTCGCCGAGCCGTAGAGTGGCTAAGCCTCCCTACTTAAAGCCGAAAAAGAAGGAGCACATGGGGTGCTCCTAAGCGTCGCTCGGCACCACGCCAAGGGTCGTCCTTGGTGGTGGCTAA
>Ga0115027_10000016_pt1 | contig 17722 bp, 36 predicted proteins | sample Open_0915_D1_FD_83879 | JGI IMG/M metagenome (GOLD analysis project Ga0115027, IMG submission 83879) | Wetland microbial communities from Old Woman Creek Reserve in Ohio, USA - Open_0915_D1 | ecosystem: Environmental > Aquatic > Freshwater > Wetlands > Sediment ...
AGAAGAAATAAACTACTAGACTAAGGAGAAAGAAAAGGAGATGAAACAGCTATACATAATTCAATTGAGTGATAGTATAGCTGTTTCTATTTAAATACTATGGAAGAATATATTAAAAAATGTAAAAATGGACATGCAATATCTAATGTTTTAGTTACTGATTCTGAAAATAATAGTTATGTAAGAGTTATAAAGATGAAGGACTGTGTAATTCATTGTCATGTGTGCAATTCTTCATATACAGAAGAATATACAGATTCTATATATATAGGAGAAACACCAGACGGGTGGCATATATATTGTTATATGCCATTTGCAAAATGTAAACATTGTGGAAATCCACAATCACTTTGGACTGTAAAATGTAATACACAAGAAGAAGCTGAAAGACTATATGAATCATATAAAAAAGCTCATATAGTACATATGGGAAGTATTTAATAAGGAAATAAAAAAATGATAGATGGAAAAACAAAAATGAAAAATTTTCTCATTAATTCAGTATTTGCAACAATAGGAGTGGTATTATTAGTAGGACTTGCATTTTTAATAGACTTTTTATATGTTCACTATGCTTTACAGTCTTTTTTAGCATTAGTATTAATAGTTGCATTTATAATGTGTTACCTTGTTGTTGCGTTGATTAGAGAGTGATAAATGAAAAGTAAAACTGATTATGAAGTAGCAAGAATATTTTTAGCTGTGATGATAATAATCTATGCAGTAATCTCACTATATTTAGGATGGAATGGAGCATTGAAATGAATAAAATACTTTTAGGAATGATTTTGATAAGTTTGGCTATTGTAATTATAGCATGTGTTGGTAAACCAGTAGAAGTTAGTAACCCATTAGCAAAACCAACCCCCAACGCATCTTCAGTAGATAATATTGATATTGGAGATGTTCAAAGATATGTAGATAATGAAGCTCAGGTTGTTTGCTGGATATATGATGGATTTTACTCAGGTGGTATCTCATGTTTACCACAACAATATACAGCACTTCCTTTACCATAAGGAGTATTATAAATGAAGTGTCAATTGTGTGAAGAAAATGAACAAGAGTGGGCAGTAGCAGTTCCACTAAATGAATATATTCAACCAACATTTAATAAAATAACAAAAGAAGGTGAATACAGTTATCCACTTTGGTTAATTTGTAATAATTGTAAAGAATCTGGTGAAGTAGAAAAAACAAGAAAGGGTATGTTGAATTTAGAGATAAATTGTGTTGTAGAGGAATTATGACAAAACAAATATATCTAAATGGAAAAGAGAATAGTAAGTTTGCTTTGGTTGATGATGAAGATTTTGAATGGTTAAGTAAATATAGATGGTATTTAGGCTCTAGTGGCTATGCTATAAGTATAAGAAAAGAAAATGAGAAGAATAAAACTTATTTCATGCACAAAGAAATTCTAAAACCAAAAGAAGGCTATTTTACAGACCATATCAATAGGGATAAGTTAGATAACCGTAAAGAAAATCTAAGGGAAGTAACCAGAAGTCAAAATGCTATGAATACTTCCTTCTTAGGACATAAAGATAATAAAACTGGACATGTAGGAGTATACTGGCATAAATCAGCAGGAATGTTTGAAGCTGTAATAACACATAATAAAAAGAAATACCACTTAGGTCATTATAAAGACGTAGAAGATGCTATAGATGCCTATTTAATAAAAAGAAGAGAACTATACGGTAATTTAATGGAAGAGGATATGTAAATGGATTCTTTTGAACAAGAGATAAAAGATTTTTTTGCTAAATATAAAGTTAAATATATAAATGGAACAGATTCTACAACTGATTTAGACTTTAGTGTGAAAATAAATGGTAATATCTTTAATTTTGATGCTAAAGAAAAAAGACAAAGATATAATATGTCTAGTTGGACAAATTTAATACCAGAAGAAGATTGTTTTATATTAGATGAATTAGGAATACGCAAAGTAATGTATTATGGAATAGATTCTGGAATAATCATTCGTAATAATCTATTGGGTGATTATGTATTTCTTAACTTTTTAAATTTAGTGACTATGCCTAAATTAAGAGTAAATCGTAAAGTAAATACTGATGGTTATTTAAAAGGTAAATGGATAATAAATTTAAATAATGGATTACGTCGTAAAACCCTTGAAGATATATTTATAGAAGTAAAAAGATTTGAAACTTATAAAGATAATCTATTCTTTCAAAGTGAGTGTTACGGAAACTATAGTGGAGAAATTATAGATATACGTGGTATTACAAGAACAAATGAATACAAACATATAGATTATACACTTACCCGATAACTAACTTCAGAAAAATTTTTTAGACTAAAGCCCATTTTAACGAGTTGGCTTTTTTTATTACCGATAGTAGAATTGGGAAATTGTGTAAATCTCTTTGGGGTACACACCCGCCGTTCGTATAGTCGAATATGGACAATTTTTATCCAATTAGTGATATTTCGTATAACCAATGGCACAATTGTCCCATAAATGTGCCATAAAAGATGGTCGGTTTGTGCCATAAAAGATGGGCGTTTTGTGTGTTTACTTTGGGCTGGTTTTCCTGTATTATATAGCTGTAAGTTGAAAGCGGGTAAACTGGTCGGGGTAGGTAAAACCGACAGGGTGTTCAGTCGAGAGACTGCCCAGCGATACGTCATATAATCCGCATGGCAACCAGATTGTAACGGGTAGTAGGGGGAAACTGGATAGCGAAGGCAAACTAACCGTCGGTGAAACATGTCAAGCCTGTAAGGCGGAGGTGGCTAAAAGTAACGGCATTTGTTGGATTACTCATCCCGTTATGATTAGCGAACGGTTTCAACTTACCATCTCAATTTTGGAGGATTTTACAATGGCTAGTAACAGAACAGCTTTCTCATCTGGTTTGGTTGAGTTTGCAAAGCTTGTTAGATTGTTTGAGACTAAACAGTCTGACGCCGCCAATGTAGGCAACTGGATTACTCAAGTTTGTGGGAATGACCATCTAAAAAATCGGGTGGAAATTTCCGCAGAGTTTGTGGGTAAGAAAGTTGCTTTCTTTATCGAAAATTGGCAACCCGCTCGCATTTTGAGTAAGGGTTTGTGGGAAAACGTCGTAGACGGAAATCCGAGTGATTTAGTCGGATTTTACGAACGGGGTGAGTTTCCTGCGGAAATCGAAGCGAACGAAACGCTCGCTTTGATTGCCTACCTTGTGGGTTTGAACATTTTCGGAAAACCGCTTTCTGCGGTTTCTGGTGGTAGAGCTTTAGCCGTCGTAAAGTTGCTTGATACAATCAAGCCTAAAGCATTATCCTTGACAATAAAGGATATTAGCGTGGGTGGGAATAAGAAAGATAAATTCTCAGTCACGCTAAACCTTGACGATATAAGGAAAATTGCAGAGGGTGGGTGTTGGAGAGGCAACCTAGTCTTAGCTTTACCTTCGGGTAAGCGGACATCGTCGGTAAACAATTCAATCCTCGACGGGTGGGAAGTAAAATAGCTCCGACGAGATGAAACGTCGGGTGGGTGAGAGAGAGTAAAATCTCTCTCACCTTCCGATGGTAAACTATGGAGGTTATCATGTTTATAAATCTAATCGTCGGATTGTGCTTAGCTTGTTGTTTACTCTATTTTCTAGCAGAATGGTTTCTAGGTGAAGATATGAGAAAATAAACTAAACATAATCCACAATCAAATAGAGAGCGGTCATCTGGTCAATGACCGCTCTCATCCATAGAATTATAGAATGGAGATTATAATGCCAGCAATTGATGGTCAGATGATAATCGGTTTATTAGCGGTTATCATGTTCTTAGCGGTTGCAATTGATGTAATCAAGACAATCAATCGCATGTTCAAATAAATCAAATCCTCCCGATGAAAGTCGGGAGGATACATTCTATCATGGAGGTTACAATGTATGCTTCAGATGTTACTGTCATTGGTTGGCAACCTTTGACCATTAGCGTAAAGATACAATATCTATTAGTCAAAGTAGAAAATAATGGTAGTGAAACTCCAGTATGTTTTAGTGAAGATAAGAGATGTGTTGAACAGGAGATGGCAAAGATGAGAAGACAAAACTCTAATGTTCATTATCGTTTGCTAAAACAATTGACACAAGTATTACTTGATTCACATCTCTAGACAATCGCCCCAACCAGTCATCAAGATTGGTTGGGGCTTTTTTTGTTGCCTATAAATATGACAATTATTATCATAATAGTATTCTTTTTCTTTTTTGCCGCCCATACAACAGCAGCGATTTATTATCTCATAAAAAATTCGGTACCAAGTATTGTTGGTGGGTCAGGGGAGGGCAGGTACCATAACAAGGCTCGAGTACATACTCATAAACGTACCATAACGAGTTCAAAATACATACTCACAGGCGTACCGGTACGTGTCCAAGCGGTACCAACATTTCAGCCGTATTCTAGTCGTAAACCCTGGGTCTTCGGCTCGACCCGCCCATAACGGTCTCGTACCACTATCTCACAGCCCGGTACCAAGTTTTCTCTCAGATTTACTCACATTTGGGTTTGGATATGTACCAAGGTACCATATAACGGACTGGTAACACATACTCATGGCGTGGGTCAAGTACCAAGTATCATCTCATAAGCAAAAAAAGACCTGTGAGTTTGAACTCACAGGTCATGGGTAACTGGTTGAGGTCGCTTACTGGTATTTCTCACTCTGTACCACAAAGGTTACCATTGAACTACTGGGTATAATATAGTAATCATGATTTAAGGTCAACTCCATAAACCTAGTGAATGTACTGAAGGATATGTTATCGTACTCTTCTGTATAGTCGCACCCAATTCCTTCTACGACCCTGGTAATTTGGGCTGACCTGTTACCCTGCCTATCAATGCGAACCAGCATTGTTCGTATAACAGTAAACCGTTGCATACTCACAAAACTAGGCCCAGTACCAAACGTTATGTCATTCTTGTACATCGAGAAGGGTGCTCTGGATGCATCCCATGTACTAGCATTTACTTCAGTAGTGTGATATTCACCTGTGTCCCAGCTATCTACTTTTGTATAATACTGCTTGGATAGACCCATGAAACGACTATATGAACTCGGAGTTACATTCCTGTATTCACGGCAAGCACATCCGAACTTATCCAGACGATGTGTAGCAATCGCCATGATTTGACCCTGATAATAATACAAATAGAAATACTTTCTCATTTTGAACCTCCTTTAGTTTTTGAACTCTTATTATATTTTGCAATCTTGGCACGACGAGCTGTAGCTGACCTCAGGGCCTCTTTAGTAACCAGCGGTATAAACTTACTGGATGGAGTCCAAAGGTGATACTCAACGAAGTGTGTAGGTAACCAACCTAAGAAGGACCAAGCTTTGGCTTCTTGGGTCACCAGTTTTGGGGGAGGACAATATTTCTTATAGCATACTGGGCATTGAAGTGGTTCATTCTGGATTATCTTGCGTATGTGGGTTTCCTTGAGGCCACCTACTGCTGGCTTGGGCCCACCCAACACATGATGCCAATACCATGAGAGGACGTATACAGCAACTATCAATCTATAATTGTACTCATCATAGACATCTAACGAGCCAGTTTGCACCAGCCATTCAGCGTTGCGTACAATCTGTGGTACAAGGGCATGATACTGGTCTTTTGACCCACCTGTGAATAGAAGGTCATGTGGGATGGTGGTTTGCACCAGCCTGTATCTTTCTGTATAACCACCTGTGTACAAATGTTTGAGCATGAGTACAACATCTTGGTACGAAGGCTTTATTTCATCTCCAATTGAGAACGTGAGTCCAGTTGCATGAAAGTGATTGATTCGACCCGTAATGTTCTTGTTGACCTTATCACCTGAGTTCATTTTGTTTTACTCTCCTTTTGAACTAGATTTACTTACAATAACAATTATATCACCCATTCTGTACTTTTACAAGGGCAATCTGTATGACTTGCTGGTACTTGACCTCACAAATTGGTTCAGTTTGAGTTGCTAATAATCTCGCTGGTACCTGAAAGAGGTCATGATGATAAGATGGTGATAATCCCTATAATCTGAACCAAGCCTTACTCTTGTACTCACTTCCCTCGGTACCAACGATAGTATGTATGCAAAATGTGTTATACCAAAAAATGGGTCAACTCATGTAACTGGATACGGTACCAAACTCATCGTCAGGGGTAACGATTGAAATTGAGTATCTGACATTGGGTACGGGTACCAAATGCTATCTCAAGGACAAAAAAAATCCCCCCGACTTTGTATCGGGGGGATGTGTACTTAACTGCTAGTGAAGGTCAACTGGCTTGCCCTGATTTTGCATCCAGAATTTGCTGTACCGAATCATCTTGCGGTAACCAGCGTTGAAAGCCTGAGTCCCAGGTTTCCATACAGCAAGGTAACGTTCAATGGTTGACCTCTCAGTTGAGGTCAAACTCGACAGGAAAGCGTGCATTTCGAGTTGGGCTGCCTGTGTACCCATGCGTTCGTCAGGGTTGAGTAGTGGCTTATTGACCTTCTTAACTGGTTTGCGTACTGGCTTGGCGGGTTTGGCAATAGGTTGGTCTGTCATAGTAAACTCCTTAAGTTTGAACTGAATGTGTGGGTTGAATTTTGACCTCCGAGGTCAAATGTAACGCTCGGAGGTCATATACTGGTAAACTAAAACTCAACGGTGATGTCAGGTGCGGATACACCTTTCTTAGTCCGCTCTTTCCCTGCCATAACCCCGTACTTGTCAAGCGAGGTCTGAATGATTTTGGAACGGCTGATGACCTGAGTTACCAATTCCTGCACCGAGGCACGATATTTGGCACAACCACCTCTGCCTGCGGGAACGATGTAGAGGTCATATTCCTTGAGGTTGGGAATGACCTTGAAAACTTCAGCCTGGTGCTCAGCGACGTATTTTGCACTCCCGTCGCCTGATAGACCCATGCCTGAGAAGTAGGCATCTGTAAGAGCGAACATGAACCTGGAAAGATGACCGAGACCCTGATTAACTTCGCTGACCTGCTCTTTGGGATTGTCGGCCTTGGGTTTGCGGCTGAGCACCACCGTTCCCTTTTTGACATCCTCTTCCGCTTTCTTTACCAAAATTATTGACTGGAACCGCTCTTGGATTGTTGCATCCAACATGCTGTTCACGTCCCCGCTAATGCGATGTGGCACCGGGAGACTAAGGGTTGGCTTTTGAACCTGTGGTTGATTATTCTTAGGCATGTCTGTGTACTCCTTTTCGAGTTCGTTTTTTGGATTTCGGATACAAACGCTTAGGGCGATTCAGAGACCCACGCCTGAAGGTCGCCTTCCTACTAAATACATTTATATTTGTAACCATCGTTCTCCTTTCGACCTCTGAGGTCAAGTTCAGATTTAGGAAGATTTGACCCAAGTTGAAAGTCATGTCTTTCCCATGTGATAAAGTATACCCACCTATATGAACCAAGTCAAGGGTAGTTGACCTCACGCTGGTTCGATATTGACCCATAAGACGCAGGCCAGGTACCAACAATTAATACAACCACAGTTTTCGCTTGGTACCGCCCATACCGTCTAGGTCAATTTGCTCATGCCACGAGTACCAAAAATGAGGTCTGGTTCAACTGGCTGAGGTCTAGTACAAAAAAAACCCCTGCCGTACTCAGCAGGGGTAAACTTTATTTGCAAATAAACTTTAGGATTAAAATAAACTTTATATATAAAGTTTAGTAACGGATTTTGTTTAGTAACTGATAAAGAAAGTTTATGCTATGTATGTGTGTATACATTTACTGTATATAATCACTTATACTTTTAGGCTTTATAAAATGACTAATATTTTATTGTTTCCATTTATTTATCATTTTTACTTCATAAAAAGTATCCTTTCTAGTCTATTTTAGCTAAAAACTAAAGTTTATTTATGGCATTTGTGTAACGGCTAAAGTTTATAAACTGACCGATACTAATTTCTAGAATATATTAAATCTAATGTTAGTTTGTAGTATACAATATATCCTAATTTATCTTCTCTATATATTCCATCTTCAATAACTTCACTATAAAATCATGCATATAAAAGTGTCTATAATGATTTGCTTTATATTCTTTTACTAAACTTTGATAATCTACTCCTTCTTTTACTTTATACTTATTTATATAAAAATCTTCTCCACAGGATATATTCTTTAATATTCTTTCTTCAGGATAATATATAAGTGAATTATACATATTATTTACCCATCCTTTTTAATACTTCTTCTTTACATATTCTATACATATCTAACATATAATAACCATCATCAGGCCAATAATTAGATTGAGTAAACTTGGAAAGTAATTCATTAACTAATTCTTCATTAGTCATTTTCTTTATTTTATCTATATACTCTTTTCTTTCCTTTTCTCTTTTATTCATATTATTTACCTCCTTATTCTATCTTATCATTTATTCTATACAATTGACTTTCTTTCTCACCTTCTAAATCATCTCTCTTTTTATATACAGTAGTTTCCATATTATAATCTACACTAGCAATACCTATAAAGTGTTTTACATTATAACTCTTTACATGAAAGTATATCTTATTATCTGCAAAGCTAACTATTACAGAAACTATTGCATGTTCAACTTTATCTCTAAAATCTCTAGCTTCATTCATACCTAGATTGCAATAATCACTCCATTTTACTGATATTATTTTATCCATATTATTTTATCCTCCTCACTTTATAATAATAACTAATACTAGCATTACTGTTAATACTATATTCCACATACCTAATATTAATAGTTGTTTGTTTAATAATTCTAATACTTTTACTATATTATCATTTATCTGTTGTTGTTTTAGCCAATTATCTTCATTCATATTATCTCTCCCTTAACTTTTGTGTTAAATCTTCTATCTGTCTTTCCATTTCTGCTATTCTATCTAATAGTAATTCCATAGATAATTCAAATCGCCTCATTCCATCTAAAGTATGGTCAGATGAATTATATACAGTAGTATGGACTAAATCTTTATTACTTAAACCTGATATATGTAAAGTATATGATATTTCTTGTCTAGTATTCATTTATATACTCCGTTCTTGTATCACAATTATTGCAGAAACAATTATCACCATCCATTTCTTTCTCACCATCTTTAGTTATAACTATATATGTAGTTATTACTATATCATTACTACCACATTCTTTACATACACATTGTTTAGCCATATTATTTATTCTCCTTACCTTGATAATATCCTGTTACATATCCTCCTACAAATACTATTATTATAATAATAAATAGCCATTCATTTATCATAGTATTAGCATCCAATCTTATTTATGAAATAAACTGCTAGATAGAATAATCCTGCCCACCATACTATGCAAAAACTTACAATAAAAAACCATACAAAACAATTGAAACATCCTAGTTTATACTCATCTATTGTATACATAATATCCTCCTAATTGTCAATTTCATATTTATGATGATGTACATATTGTACATAGTTTTTTGAAGCATATTTTGTTAATAGATTAATTATCATATCACGTTTCCACCAAAGTATTTCATGTTCTTGAGTTAATAAATAAGTAGAAACTAATTTATTATTAAGTTTCTTTAATTTTTTCCTTAAATCATCTGGATGTAAATTACGTAAACTTGTTAAATAATTTTTCTGGGCTCTAGTTAGTTCTAACATAATATTTATCCTCTCTCTTGTGAATATTCTTCATTGTCAAGATTTTCTTCAATCAATTCTATCTTCAATATATTCTTGACAGCAATAGTTTCCATTTTACTTTCTGGATAATATACTGATACATCATTAGTAATATGACTTGTGCTAATTCTTAATACATTTTGTCTAGCCAATACTAATAATAATCCAGCTTCTTTATCATGATAAGTAATATATAGATTATATATCATTTTGGTAAATCCTTTCCTTCTACTATAAATATTTTACCAGTTGAACAGTCTTGAAACTCTAATGTAAACATATCTATATACTGTCTTAATACACAATTATTATCATGTTCATATTTCTCTACTCTTTCTTCTAGAGTTTCAATAGACTTTCTCATATTCTCTCTATTTCTCCACCAATCTTTAACCCATTTATCCATTAAGTATTCTCCATTCCATAAGTTACAATTACATTAGGCATATAGTTTGTTGTATCAGTAGATGATGACCAACTTGCTGTCCAATAATATCCATCATCTTTCTTTACTGGTTTATTTCCAGATAATTCTTGTTTAACTTTCTCAGACACTACATCAACAAAATTTACTATTACTTGTTTCTCTGTTTCTTTTTCCATGAATAATACTACATCTTCATTTTGTAAAATTAATACTATCTTACAATTTTCTTCTATTTGTTGTATCTGAACATCTGATAACATTTATACCTCCATTTGGAGTTTACATTTAACTTTTGTTACATAATAATATATTATAGATTCTATTTCATTTAAGATTAAAGTGGTTTTATTATAATTAGTTTTTACTTCCACTACATCTTTTACAGTTTCTTTTACAGGATTACCATCAATTAAATAAGTTATAGTTACTGTAAACATATTATCACCTCATCCATCTACATTATAATGTTCTGAATAAGTTGTTGCTTCATCAATTAAATCTTTATATTCTTTATCAGATAAAATATGTACACCTTTAAGTTTATTATCTGCCATATCAAGTTTATTCTTAATAATACTTCCTATAATTCTAACTCTAGTTTGCATCTCTTCTACTTCTTCATAGTTAGTATTATCAATATTAATACTTAATTCATGTATATAATTTAATTCTTTAATTAAATTTTCATTAGTTAAATCATTAAGATATTTAGCATAATTCTTTTTCCAATTCTCTTCATCATCAAGTATATTGTATGTCATTTTAGCCTCCTAAAATTCCATATACTTTATCATCTAATAAATCTTGATAATAATTTTTTTGTTCTTCTTTTTTAATAGATTTTTTCCTAGTATCTTTCTTAGGTTGTTCTTGTTTATTGTAAGATTTATTTAAATAATCCATTATAATTTGGTCATCAGTTTTTCTTTTCATATTTATATCTCCTTAAATATAGGATAAACTCCCCACTAAATTAATAGTGGGGAGTTTTATTAAATAAAATTAACTTACAGCCACTTCTTGAATAATAATATCTTTACGTATTGTTACTTTCTTACCATATAGTTTAAAGAATTGTTCCCAAAGTTCTTTCCTAAACTCCCTATCAAAATTTTGATTAATTAGTTTAGTAAACGCTATTTTCTTACCAGTATATTTATCAAATTTATCACCATAGTTATATAGATAACCATACTCAGTCATATGTATATCTATATTACATTTAGCTTCTACAACATCAATTTCTTTCCATACAAAATCTTTATTATCTTCTGGATTAACTACTTTTTCATAAAGCCAAGCCATAGTATATCGTCGATATATTCCATTCCATTTATCAGGAAAAGAAAACCTGATTTGATACGTTTTATCATTAAAGTTGAATTGAAATTTCTTATCCATAGACTTTTTCTCCTATTTTTTGGTTGAATGAATTTAAACATTTTTCTATTAAATCAAAGTTATCTAAAACATAGTTATCAACAAATGTTACAATACTGTTTTTATTCTTATCATAATAACATACTGCCCATCTATTATTTACTAAAATTAACCACATTGATAATCTATTTGATTTATGTTTAATAAACATACATGGAGTAGTTATATCTAATCCTTGTATATTCTTATTTAATTTACATAAATCTTTCTTACTAATAGTTATATTAAACCTTTCCTCTAATCTTTTATTAGTATGTTTCATATTAACCTCCGATAAGAAATATTAGAATATAGTTAGTTTCTCCTACTTACCTTTTAATTTATTGTATATTACAATTCTCTAAATAACCACTTTAATATAGGAATTGTATAAGGAAAATCATTATAAAACTCTGGATGGAATTGTGTTGCCCTTACTTTATCAGTAATATGTGTATAACTTTCTACTACATGATTAAATGCTTCAATACTATTTACAATTAATCCTTTACCTAAATTCTTTACTGCTTGATGATGTGTAGAATTTACTAAAGAATACTCTGGTAAAATATGACGTATAGAATATTCTTTTTCAATATTTAATACTTCAATCTCATGAAAACTATTATGTCCTAATCCTACTTCATCTAAATCTTGATATAATGTTCCTCCAAACATTACATTTAAAAATTGTGAGCCTCTACAAATTCCTATAAACTTTGTTGCTGAGTTATTATATTCATTAAAAATATTCTGTTCATATTGGTCACGTAATTCATTATTATAAGTAAATCTGCTTTTATTTTCACCATAGTAATAAGGTGAAACATCATGACCTCCATCAAATATAATAAAATCATATGAATTAGCAAAATTTACTTCTTCTACTTTAAAATTTTCTTGTGTTCTTACTATGTTATTAAGTAAGAAATTATAATATCTACTACCATTCATTCCCATTTTACTTACACCTAATGTTTTCATGAGTTTACCTCCAATAATACTTTATTAGTTGTTGCTTCAATATAATCAAAGCAACCAGTTTGCATAGCATAACTATTATATTTACTCTTATTGTAATAAATCTGTTTAAAATACTTCATATAATTCTCATTAGTTACTACACCATTAATACCAAAAGTTTTATTTAAAGTATCTACATATCGAGTAGTTAAGATAGTTTTAAAATCAGTTTGTTTATTCTTTATCTTTGTTCTAAATATATTTGCAATATTATCATTTATATCATGACCATCACTACCTTCTGTTCTAAAAGAATATTCATAAATATATTGTTGTAAAGTTTCTGGTATTGGTCTATTTTCCCAACTATCATTTGGTAGCCATATACTAAAGTATTCACTATCCATTCCTCTCAAAAGACAGAATAAAATTAATGTTAATGAATAGTTTAAATCATAAGGTAATTCAATTTTATCTTTAAATGTAATTAACTTGATATTTTTATATCCTGTTTTATACACATCCATATCAAAAACAGTATATATCATATCTTTCATTTCATTAAATACTTTTGTATAGTTGATAAATAAAGTATCTAATTCATCTTTAGTATCATCTTTTGCATATGGAAGTTTTAAGAGATAATAAGAAGTATTTTCTTTTTCCTTCATCTGCTTATATAGTCTAGCAAAACAGATTTCTCTTATAGTATCTTTTAAATCAAATCCGTAGTAAACATTAGTATCTCTATATACATAATTACCATAGTATGAACTATTTTCTTTTCCATATGCATTTTTAGATAACTCTTGTATAAAAGTTTTATGTGTTTCGATAAATTCATTAAAATTTTCCATAAATTCCCTCCACTTCTTTTAATGTTACTAAATTATTATTTAATGACCATACAATACTATCAACCAAGATACTTTGAGCTAAATTCTTGTTATGAGTTGTTAGAGCTTCCCACATTTCTGAAATTCTATCTTTAAAATCTAGATAAAAATCTTTTGCCATATCATTTTCAATGATATTAGCAGCAATAGAAGATGCAGAAAGCATAGTATCAATAGAATAACTATCAGTAATCCATTGATTAGATGGTGGGCGATATTCTATACCATTAATCTTATCAGTATACTTTTGTAAACGAATACGCCCAGGTCTACCATAATACTTTAAACGTTCTAATTCTTGGCTCTTAATCTTTTGACTTCTATCTAGTAAAACATTTGTTGTTCCTAGAATAAAATCTAAAATTATTGGGGCAGTTTCTAAGTTATCAAGATATTTATCTTTATCATTTGTCATATTTTGTATATGAATATGTCCTCCAGCATATCTATATTCATGTTTACTTGCATCTACAATCTTGCAAGTATCTTGTTCATAACCACTAAGCATATAAAGTTTGGGAAAAACATCTGGGTCACATCCAAACCTTACACAATCAATAAAGTTTTGGTCACGCCCTTCCCAATATTCTTTTACATTAAAGTATCCTAAAACATCTGTTGACATCTTTAAAGTACGGTCAATATTATAAAGAAAACCTTCAATAGCTTTTTTAGCAGTATAATATGTATGTTGCAATTCAGTAGAGTTTTCAAAAGGTTTCTTAAAGTTTATTTCTAAAGCTGCCCCATCTTCAATAACTTTATAAGTTTCTCTATCCAACAAAACTCTTTTACCATTTTTTGATAAAGTAAATGGAACATTTAAATCTGCCATAAGATATGCTGGTGGAATTACATTAGGAATATCACCAACCTTATTAATATTGATATTATCTTTGTAAATAAAGAACTCGGGGTCACTTCCAAAAAGTCTTTTGTTCATATTATTTTCTCCTTTATTTGGGTGATGTGAATGTAATTGTTTCTAATTTATTAATTATTAGATATTTATCATCTTTATAAGGATTGCTTAGTTTAAATTTCTCCAACTCTGTTTCATGAATAATTTTTGGAGGAATTACTAATACAATTTTGCCATTTACTAACTCTTCTTTCTTATTCTTAATTGAAACAATAATGAATTTAGTTATTTCATCAAGTTTGTCACTAATTTGACTTCTCATTAATAATTCATCTTGAGAAAGTTGAGCAGAACAGTTTGGACATTTATATCCTTTTATTTCTAGTGACATAAAGTTTCCAATAGAACATAAGACTAAATTAATTGAGTTAGTTAAAATATTCGTGCTAAAATCAGCAGGAACATTTACTATATCAACTTCAAGATAAACTTTGCATCTACACTTTGGGCAATAAAACATAGTAAACTCCTATTCTTCTAATAAATCTAGACGTTTTTGTGATATTTTATAAGTATCAAAAGTTACATCAGTAGTTAATCCAAATTTTATATGAATATTTCTTTTTATCTTCTCTTTCAATGTAACTTCTTCTGGAGTTTCTTTATCAGTAAATTCATTTGAATTAATTACTATATGTAAATCTTCACCATCATATCCCATAAAACAAATATCATTTGGAGTTAAATCTACAATATCTGCATCAGGAATTATTATTACAGGTGTTATGTAATAATCATTATTAGCTAATTGTTGTGCATATCTACTTTGTGGTAATAAACTTTCAAAATCAAAGCTTTGCATAGTTTCAACAAAATCTTTCCAGAATATTACTGGAGATTTTTCATCAAATAAATGTGAAAAATAATTAGGAACAAAAGGATTTTTTACATTACATTTATTTTCTTTATTCTTATCTTTTCCTTTAAGAATTTTTTCAAACATAGTTACTTTCTTTTTGGAAAATTGTTTTAATCTGTCTACCTTTAAATCTTTATTAAATTCTGATACATACCAATTTTCTGAAGGAACTTTTGGTAAAAAATTCATTTTACTCATTGTTTCATAGCCAAGTTTTATAGTTTCTCTATATACTTCTTTGGTATGAAGAAGAGTTTTTATATGATAGAATAAAAAGGAAAATGCTTGAAAAGAAATTATTCTACTATTTTTCATCTTTTCTTCTTCAATAACAGGAAACCTACTTTCTACATAACCTTTAATTGCTAAGAAGATTAGACTATTTATAGTATACATATCAACTAATTTAATTAAATCTCCAATTACAATTATTAAATAATCTTCATTATTCTTTATATCCTCAATTAATGGGGCAACAGTCATTACAGTTAATTCTTGTTTTATAATATTATCATAATCAATATGTGGTAAATAATTATCTTTTTCAAAAGCATAAGCAAAGATATTATAATTAATATCTATTAATATACTTGAAGCATTACAAGTTTTACTAAAATTATTAATTACTTCATATAGTTTATCAACACTTACGTCTATTTCTCTTAATAAAGATTTATTATCTAATTCTACACTATAAAGTGTAGAGCCATCAGCATAATGTTTAATATCAGCACAATAAACTATACGAGTTTGTGGGAGTATCCAAACTTTCATTTTACTTCTATCCGTAGTATCATTATGAATATATCCTGAAAGTTTAGACTTTATAGAATACATTCCTTTAGTTAATATTACTTTAGTTTGTCCAAATGTTTTGTCTACCATTTTATAAACTTCCTTCCTTTGCTAGTTATAGCAATATGTCCTTTTGATATAAGAAATGGCTCTACTTCATTTAACACAGTATCTTTATCTAATTTTACTAATCTAGAAATACTATCTAAGCTTAGAGAATTTACTTTTTGTATAGTTTGTAAATATTTTATATCAATATCAGTATATCCTCCATCATATATTCCAATATCTTTTAAAGCAGACATTATACCTTTAGTATTTAATTTATAATATCCTCTATTTATAATAAACATCACTCTATCAAATAAATTTTTAACTATTCTTGGATTTCCTCTAGAATAATTAGCAAATAAATCTGCTAGAGATTTTTCAATATATATATGTTTTGACTTTGCATATTCAAAAACTATATTTGAAATATCATCTAAACTATAATCTTCATAAAAATATGTAAAACATCTTGATACAAAAGCTTCTGGTAAAATTCCACCTTCATTACTTGCAAATACAAATACATATTTTTTCATATCCATAATAGGATACATAGTTTCTATATGTTTTACAGTATGAACTTCATCTATAAAATGATATTTGTATTTTTCCATATTTTCATTCCAGATTATAGTATACTTTGTAGTTTTATCTGGTATTTGAAAAGTATATCTACCTAAATTTTCTAAGAAATCTTTAGCTAAATGTGTTTTACCACATCCTGCTTGTCCTCTTAATAAGATATTTATACCTTCAAACTTTCTTCTTAAATTTTCAGATATAGAAGTTAATTCTAAAATAATTTTACGTTGCCCAATAAAATTATGAAACATCTATAATCTCTCTTAATACTTTGGCATATAATTCAGCAGTTTGTTTATTTAACCCAGGTGCTGTATTTACTTCCCATATAATATACTTTTTAGTATCTGAGTTATAAGCAATATCTACTCTACCAAAGTTTAAACCAAGTTTATTAAACAAATTTTCACATAAAGTTTGGGCAACTTTAAAATTATTCTCTATATCATTTATTACTTGAAAGTGACAACTTTTTTGATTTTTAACGAATGTATTACTTTCTTGATTTAATACTTTCTTAAAAATCTTTATTACTTTACCATTTACTAAATGAATACCTAATTCTGTATCTGCTTCAATAAATGGAACATAGTATCTATTAACTAAACTATTTTCAACATGTTCTTTAGCAAAATCTTCAGCAGAATTTATAAACTTAATATCACTACCTTGTTTATGATATTTATTTCTTAATAAGAATGGAAATTCAAAGTATTCAACAGTATCTATTGCTTTATATAGTGGTGAATTAAATCCATTCTCTAAACACCATTGACCAAACTTTACACTATCACTACATAATTTTATAGCTTCTGATGAATTTATATTAGTATCTTGGTCAAAATTTCCGTAAGAATTACCATATCTTATGGAAATTTTACCATCTTTTATTTTATTGGGATTACTTGTAGCTTTTAATCCTAATAAAGTTGCTAATAATCTAGCACTAATAAAACTTCCTGTATTATAAAATAAGTAATTCATTAGCCTTCTCCTTTTTAGATTTATCTTCTAAGTTATGTAGAAGATGTTTTAATTCATCTTTAGAATTTAATAAGAATGGATAGTGAATATCTTTATATAAATTAGCTACACTACCATTCTTA
>Ga0115027_10000020_pt1 | contig 17065 bp, 10 predicted proteins | sample Open_0915_D1_FD_83879 | JGI IMG/M metagenome (GOLD analysis project Ga0115027, IMG submission 83879) | Wetland microbial communities from Old Woman Creek Reserve in Ohio, USA - Open_0915_D1 | ecosystem: Environmental > Aquatic > Freshwater > Wetlands > Sediment ...
TAGGCGAGGTCGGCGCAAAGATGGAGCCGCACGTTCTCCGCGGAATCGTGTTCCAAACGGTCGTACAGGCGCTTATCGTAACAGTAGTCGAACCCCTGCTGCTGGAGCTCCCACTCAAGGTCCCAATACGCCTCTGCCATGAAAAGGAAATCCGGATGCGCCTTCTTAATGGCGGAAATCACATCCACCCAGTACTCCGTTGCCGGCCGCTGCCCCGCCCGGTTGCCCCAGGTGCGTTCGAAAACCGAGTTGAGCATCAGCATGGCCATGTCGCAGCGCACGCCATCGCACTGGCCGGCGATGTCCGAAAGGGTTTCGATCACCGCCTGGCGGAGTCCTCGCTGAAATGCATTCAGTTGCAGCACATCCGGCCATGCCGGGAAGTAGGGGTCCCGGCCACAGGCGAACACCTTTCCTCCCACCGCAACGAAGGACGCCGGATCGCTCCTCGCATCGTCAGCGTTCCCCTGAACGAGGTATTCCGGATGATCGATGACCCAGGGGTGGTCCGGCGCTACGTGGTTCGGGACGAAATCGAGGATGAGTTTGAGCCCCCGCCTGGCGAGTTCTCTCCGGGCAGCCGCCAAGCCTTTGCGGCCTACCAGGTGCTCGTCGACCACATATTGTCGCACACAATAAGGAGACCCCACGTTGTCTTCTGAGTGAAAATCGGGAAGGGCCCGCCGGAAATCTTCCAGAAGCCCTTTGTTCTGATTTGCAATGGCAATGCCCGCGGGACTCCGTTCCCAAACACCCATGAACCATACGGCATCGGCGCCGAGGGAGGACAAGCAGTCCCATTCCTCAGAAGGTACTGCAGCCAGCGTGACGGACCTCTCGTATTTCCGGCTCAGCTCGTTAAGCCAGACCCATGTATTAATCTCGTAGATAACCGGATGTTTCGGCCATTGACATTGTGAAATAAGATTTTCCATACGTCTCCTTACCTTGGAACAGAAGGTGCCGCGCCAGCTTCATCCGTCGCAGCAGGACGGCCGAACAATTTTGCTGCAAGCAATGCAAATATCACCATTATGGGAAATCCCAGCACCACCATGATTATGGCTCGCTGATCCATATCTGCTATTGAAAACAGTGGGGCGAGGGCTGCGCCAATATTGCGTGTCGCCATCCCGGTGCTGAGAACGATTTTCTGATCAGGCTGCAACCCGAAGCCACACCAATACGCCAAGGGGGTCACGATCAGAAAAAAGATGACCTGCGAGGCGACTGCCAGACTCCCGCCGACTCCAAGCAAGTCTTTCCCATACACAATCAAACACAGAGCGCCCATAACAATCGTGGCTAAGCCTGTTGTTTTCTTGACGAAAGGCTGGATGCGGGAGGCGAGTGCCGGCGATGCATGGAGGATCGCCATCCCGACTGCCAGGGGCAGCAAGACAACAAGGAGAAGCGGCTTGGCAATGGTCCAGGCACTGACAGTCAAACCCTTGACCATAAGGGGCACCGCAAAAGGCATGAACGCAACCGTGCCGGCTGCGGTCAACAGCATGATCGCTGCCGTGTATCCTAGGTCCCCGTTGGCCTTGTTTACGATCGCAGGGAGAAATGGCGCACAGGGTGTCATTCCCATCAAGATGAGGCCGATCCCATAATGAGATTCCAGTGGAATAACACGGGTGATCACGTAGGCCAGCGCCGGACACAATAGAAAGCCCCATAATAGGGTATGCACGACAAAGCGAACATTCCGCAATCCCCTGAGGGCATCCTGGGGATTGAGTCTGAGACCCATGTCCAGCAGGTTGCCCGCCATGAAGATCACCAGTGAAATCTTAAGCAGGATCATCAAAATATCATTCATGCACTGCACCCTTTCGCACGATCGTCAAGCAGGCATTTAGGCGCAAGCGAAAGCATCTTCCGATACATTCATAGCTTCATCCAACCGCCGCGGTCTTCCACGTGGCATGATCGGATCAAATGTCAGAGAATTGAATAACGACCTTGATGTCATCGCGTCTTCGCTCCAACGCCTGTTTGAAATTCTCCGGTTTTTCCCGCCGCGTAATGAGACGCTCCAGCCACTTCCGATCCGCGCGGGCCAAGGCTTCGCCGGCCTTGAACCAGTGGCGCTTGTTGGCATTCACGCTGCCGACGACCGTGTTGTTCTTCAGCACCACTGCTGCTGCGATGTCGGCTACGGCCGCCCGGCTGGTGATACCGCCGGTCCCGACTCCCGTGAGGCAGACGATCCCGCCCGATGCGACCTTCATGATCGATTCGCCGATCACCGATCCGACCCCGGTGCACTCGATAATAATTTCCGGTTCGAAGCCGATGCTCTCTACGTTGGTCGAGTGATACGTCGCGCCCAGGGCCTTCACTAGATCGGGCTTGTTGCCCGAGGTGACGCGAGCCAGGACATGGACGTCCAATCCATGCTGCACCCCGATCATGGCCGCCAGAAGGCCAATGGGCCCTGCGCCGGTTATGAGAGCTCTCCGTGGTTCCCAGAACGAGCGTTGACCGATCATCTTCACCGTCTCCCACGCTTTGGCCACAACCGTTGTCGGCTCCAGCAACACCCCGAGGAGTCCCAGCGTGGGGTCGATTTTGATGGCGTACTCGGGCTCGATACGCCATCGCTCGGACATATACCCGTCGATCTGTTTGATGCCGCGCTCGGTGTATTGACCGTTACGGCACATATCCCACTCACCCACCGCGCAGTTCGGACAGGGCGCCGAGTCGGGTCTGCGGACAATCCCGACGACGAGATCGCCCTTCTTGAACCCTCTGGCCGTACCCGGGTCGATGACGCGCCCAAGGGACTCATGACCCAGCACGAGACGCGTCTTCCCCGGAGGCGCCCAGCCGTATTTTCCTTCAACCATTTCGACATCGGTTCCGCATACCCCGACGGCAACGGCTTCCACGAGCATCGAACCGTCGTTGATATCAGGTTCCGCGACCTCTTCCAGACGCGCGGTTCCAGGTTTCATCGGTTCAACCGTAATCGCTTTCATTGTGTTGCCTCCTGTTTTTTTACCTGCTGTTAGTCGGATCTTTTTTAACGAAGGCGCCCCGTTTCCCTTCCTTGAGGACCTGCGCGGGATCGAGACTGCCGCGATTCTGAATCAGCAACGCCACCAGTCCGGTCCATCCCGTCTGATGACTGGCCCCGACCGCCACCCCCGTGTCGCCATGGAAGTACTCGGGGAAAATAAGATGATCGCACCAGTGAGGGTCGGTTTGAAACTTCTCCCAGGGCCCGTACAAGGGGCGGCGTCCATTGTCGTCCCGGAGGAAAGCGCCGACAAGACGTCGGGAGATTTCACGTGCCACCTCGAAGAGATGCATCTGCCGGCCGGACCTGGTCGGGCACTCCACGGTAAAAGAGTCTCCGTAGAAGAGGTATAAGTGGAGGAGCGCCCGAATCAGCATGATGTTCATCGGCATCCAGACGGGGCCGCGCCAGTTGGAGTTCCCGCCGAACATGCCGGAATCGGAATCTCCGGGGACATACTGCACCCGGTATTCCTGGCCATTGACGTTGAAGATATAGGGGTGCTCCAGGTGATAGCGCGAAAGCGCCCGGACCCCGTGGGGGCCCAGAAACTCGTTCTCGTCCAGCATATAGCCGAGCATGCGCCGCAAACGGTCCGGAGTGACCAAGGCCATGAGGCCGCGGTCGGCATATCCCCGGCCATGAAAGATATTTTTTATCAGCTCCGGGTTCCGGCGACTTCTCTCCAACCATTGCTCCTCCATCTTGGGCACTTGTTCGCGCTCCCACGCTTCGATCACGCTTGAAGCGCAGAGCGGAAGCAGACCGACCATCGAACGCACCTTGAGGCGGGTCGCGCTCCCGTCCGGGAGCCGCAAGACGTCGTAGAAGAAGCCGTCCTCTTCGTCCCACATGCCGTCCGGGCCGACGTGGGTGACGGCGTGACCGATTGAGATGACGTGGTCCATAAACTTGGCGGCCATGTCATCATAACTCGGATCGTGCATGGCAATCTCGATGGCTAACTCCAACATGTTCTGGCTGTACAACGCCATCCAGGCCGTCCCGTCGGCCTGTTCGAGATAGCCTCCGGTCGGCAACGGCGCCGATCGATCGAAGACACCGATGTTGTCGAGCCCGAGAAACCCCCCTTCAAAAACGTTTTTTCCGAAGCGGTCCTTGCGGTTGAGCCACCAGGTGAAATTGGCCAGAAGCTTGCCGAAGGAGCGTTTGAGAAAATCGACGTCTCCGCTTCCACGGGCGATCTGCTCCGCCCGGTAAAGAGCGAGCGTGGCCCACGGGTGAACCGGCGGGTTCACATCGCTGAAATTCCACTCATAGGCGGGGATCTGCCCGTTGGGATGAAGGTACATTTGCCCCAGCATCAACGCCAATTGCTCCTTGGCAAAATCGATATCCACGGCCTGGAGCGCCAGCGTATGAAAAGCGAGATCCCAGGCCGCGTACCACGGATACTCCCACTTGTCGGGCATGGAGATGATGTCGTCATTGACCATGTGTCCCCAATCTTGGTTCCGCGTCGGTCCATTCCCGTTGGCAACGTGATCTTTTATCCACTTGTCCACTTCGAACAAAAAATATTGTTTCGACCACAACATCCCGGCCAGAGCCTGTCGCATCACGCGGGTTTCATCTTCGGTAGATTTGGTCGGTGTGATCGCGCGGTAGAATTCGTCCGCCTCCTTCAAGCGTTGCTCGAATACAGCATCATAACCGGCGAAGGGATCCATCGATTTCGTAGGGGCGGCTTCCATGAGTCGCAGCCGCACCACCACCGACGCTCCCGCCTTCACGGAGAGTATGTGGTGCGCCGCCGCTTTGGTGCCGGTGCCTGCAGGGTTGACCGCGGACTGGCTGCCGTGAACCACGTAATCGTTAATGCCGTCCTTCACGTAAGGGCCGGCATTCGCCGAACCGAAGAGCCGCTGGTTATTGGTTTCGTTCTCGGTGAAGAGCAGCGGCACGTCCCCCTCCACGCAGAGCCGGCGCTCGCCGAGCTCGGAATGAACGGCGGCGATCATCCGCATGCCCTTCCGTGCCTTGACCTGGGAAAGATTTGGTTTCGCCGCCTCAGGCGACCACGACCAGGTGTTGCGAAACCAGAGCGTGGGCAGGAGATGCAGTGTGGCATCCTCCGGCCCCCGATTGGCGGCCGTGATCTTTATGAGAACGTCCTCCGGAGCGGACTTGGCGTACTCGACGACCACATCAAAGTAGCGGTTATCGCCGAAGAGCCCCGTGTCCAGAAGCTCATACTCCGGCTCGAATTTTGAGCGGCGGTTACCGGTGATGAGTTCGTTGTACGGGTAGGCCCGATGCGGGTACTTGTAGAGCCATTTCATGTAGGAGTGCGTGGGCGTGGAATCCAAGTAGAAGTAGTATTCCTTGACGTCCTCGGCGTGATTGCCCTCGCTGCCCGTAAGGCCGAACAATCGCTCCTTGAGAATGGGATCCTGGCCGTTCCAGAGCGCCAGAGCGAAACAAAGCCTCGCCTTTTCGTCTGAAAATCCAGCCAGACCGTCTTCGCCCGAACGGTAGGCGCGGGAGCGGGCGTGATCGTGTGGGAAATAGTTCCAGGCGTCCCCCTGCCGGCTGTAGTCTTCGCGCACCGTGCCCCACTGGCGCTCGCTTAAATACGGCCCCCATTTTTTCCAGGGGGTCCCTTTCCCACACTCGACTAGACGTTTTTGCTCGGTGTTCATCGGTTTCGATTTCATTTCAGCCCTCCGGTGTTTACGCAATGGGATCATAAGAACGGATGGATGGTTGCTGGGTTGCTCATCCTTTTTTGGCCGCTTTTCGGTCGTTACGAGGCTTCGAACGAGTCCATCGTTGCCGGCCGCCGCCTTCCTCCCAGAGCCGAAACCCTCCCAGGAACGCGTTGGCGTTGTCTCCCATCCGACATCCCTGCGGCAGCCTCGTCAGTTTCTTGGCGTTCCCTCCGCCGAAAACGACTTCGTCGAGGTGGAGCGCGGAGACGAATCGCTGCGTGACTTCCTCGACGCGCCTCTGCCATTTTTTCAAGCCCAGCCTCTCGAATCCGCGGGCCCCGAGATCATCCTCGAACGTCTTCTTCTTGATCGCGAGATGGCCGAGCTCCAGTGGCACGACGGTGCCGTCCACGACCAGGGCGGTCCCGAGGCCCGTCCCGAGACCGAAGAAGAGCATCGTGTCCCCCCGGTAGCTTCCGAGCGCCTGCATCGCCGCGTCGTTGATCATCTTCACGGGGCGTCCGAATGCAGCCTCAAAGTCAAACCCGACCCAGCCCTTGCCAAGGTTTCGAGGTTCGGTGGCGATGCGACCATGGAGAACAACCCCGGGATAGCCGACTGAGACCACATCATACTTCCAATTCTTGGCGAGCTTCTTGACTCTGGCGACCATCTGCTTCGGGGTCAGCGTCGGCCCGGAAGGAAATCTCCGGGGTTCCACCTGCCCGGTAGCAAGGATTTTTACGCTGGTCCCTCCTACGTCAACCACCAACACGTTCAAAGCAACCTCCTTTGAAGTCGAGGTTCTATTCATGTTGACTCCTTTACCCGGCCGCCCTAACTTTTGCCGCGGCCGCCGCATCCACCAACCAATGCAGCTCACCGTTCACCGGTTGAATCAACTGCGAGGGCCACACATCAGGTTGATACGGCCCTTCAAGCACGTTCCACAGCATCTGCGCTTTGCCAGCGCCTTCCGCCAGAAACGCCACGTGCCGCGCCGCGTTGATGAGCGGCGCGGTGAACGTCACCCGCCACGTGGTCATCACTTCAACGTATTGCGCCACCACCCGGCAGGCCGTTTCCCGAACGGCGGCCGTTCCTGGAAACAGCGACGCCGTATGCCCATTGTCGCCCATGCCCAGCAAGATCAGATCGAACGCCGGGAACCGGGCCGATCGATACAGCCTGGCGATCTCTTGTTCATACCGCAAGGCCTCGAGCGTGGGGTCGTCTTCTCCGTGAATGCGATGAATGTTTTCGGCGGGAATATGGGAGTGATCGAACCACGCTTCGCACACCATTCGATAGTTGCTGCGCGCATCGTCGGGCGGTACGCAGCGTTCGTCACCAAAGAAGAGGTGCACCTTCTCCCACGCAATCCGGTCTTGATAGTCGGCCGTCGCCAGTCGCGCATAAATCGGTTTAGGTGTTCCACCGCCGGATAGCGCGATGGTGAATCGACCGCGCTCGGCGATGGCGTCGGCTGCCACATCCACGATGAAATCTGCCGAGCCGTTGACAAAACTCGAATTGTCGGAAAAGACATGTAACTTAGTCATGCTTGTTTCCAGGCAAGAACACTCCGCGCAGACCGTCGCTCCGAAGCGTGCGCGCGGAGGGATCAAATGCCAGAAGCTCGTCGTTCATTTCTGCCCTTCCGCTTCTTTGAACACACGGCCACTTACTCCCACTGCCGGACGATCAGCCCGCTGGCGCTCACATGACGGACAGAGCTCACGGTCCATGGGCGCCGCCATGTAGTCCGGCAGGCGGCGGCGGACGAACTCCCGGTGCGCCGGCGTCCGCGTCGATGCGCCGCAATTGCTGCAGGTCAGCAGCGGCTGTTCGCACACGATGGTGCCCGTGATGATCGTGCGCCGCACCCCGTCCCGATCCTCGATGCGGATCGCGCCCGTCGGACAGACCTGAGAACAGGCGCCGCAACCGATGCACAGCTTCGCCGGCCGGGTGAAATCGAAGTAGGCGAGCCGGCCGGCCGTCGTATCGGACATGCGCAGGGCTTCAACGCCCATCTCGCTGCAGGCGGCCATGCACAGGCCGCAGCCGATGCAGATGTCGCAGCGCAGGCAGCGGCAGGCCTCGTCGTGGGCCATCGCATCGGTCAGGCCTTCCTCGATCCGGACGTAGTTGCCCTCGCCGACCGTTTCTTCGACGCTCCTCTCGGGCATCATGGCACGGCGCAGGTATGTGCGATCGTGCGCCGCGACGGTCAGGGGAACGACGCGGGCGCGGCGCACCGCTTTGCCGGTGGCCGCGTCCATGGCCGTCCCGCGCAGCCAGGCATCGATGGAGGCCGCGGCGATCTTTCCGGAGCGGATTGCCTCCACGGCCGTCCGCGGGCCGTGCTCCACGTCGCCACCGGCGAAGACGCCCGGCACCTTGGTCATCAGGCTCCTTCGGTCCGTGACGATGAAGCCACGGTTGACTTCGAGCCCGCTGCCTTCGATGCTCGTCAGGTCTGTGCCCTGGCCGACGGCGAGCATCACGTGATCGGCTTCGAGCTTCAGCAGGCGGGTGGCGTCGGGCTTCTGTTCGGAGCTGCCGCTATCGTCCTTGACCTCCTCGGAGAACTGGAAGACGACTTCGCCGTCCTCGTCGATGCTTACCGGGCTCCAGCCCGTGTACAACTGTACCCCTTCGGCGACCGCGATTTCGATTTCGTGCGGACTGGCCGTCATCTTGCGACGACTCTGCCGGTAGACCATGTCGACGTGCTTCGCGCCCTGCCGCAACGCCGTCAAAGCGACGTCGACGGCGACGTTGCCGCCGCCGATGACGACGACCCGCGGCCCGACCCGGACCGGATCGCCGCTGCGCACCGCCCGCAGGAAGTCGATGCCGCCGAGCACAAAGGATTGATGGACGCCTTCGATCTTGAGGAGGCGTGACCGCTGGGTGCCAAGGCCGAGGAACACGGCGTCGTAATCCTTGCGGAAAACATCGAGGCTGTCGACCTTGGCGCCGGTGCGGATATTGACACCCAGCGCCCGGATCTGGTCGAGCTCCTGGTCGAGCTGGTCGGGCGGCAGGCGGTAGGCCGGAATGCCGTAGCGCAGCATCCCGCCGGCCTTCTCCTGCCCCTCGAATACCTCGACCTCGTGGCCGAAAGTGCGCAGGTAGTAGGCGGCTGCGAGACCGGACGGACCGGAGCCGACGATGCCGATCCGCTTGCCCGTGGCTGGCGCCAGCTTGGGTTTCGGGTAGCTGCCCTCGACGAGACAGTGCTCGGCCGCCTTGGTCTTCATCGACCGGATGAAGACGGCGCCGTCGCTGCCGCTGCGGACGCAGGCGGATTCGCACGGGGCCGGGCAGACCAGGCCGCAGGTCAGCGGCAGTGGGTTGTCGCGCCGGATGACCTCGATGGCGGAACGATAGTCGCCATGACCGATGTGGGCCATGAAGTTCGGGATATCGATGTTGGACGGACAGGTGCGATGGCAGGGCGCCTCACTGCGCTCCAGGCAAAGCCCCTCCGGGCAGGACTCGCGCCGGACGTGCCGTTCCCACTGCTCGCGATAGTACCGCAGGGAGCTGCTCAGCGGCCAGGCGGCCGCCAGGCCCTGCGTGGCGAGCTCGATAGCGGCTTCGTCGAGTGCGGCGAGATGTGCGGCTGAGCCGCGGCCGAGGGTGATCCTAGCCGCCAGGCGCGCGCTCCGTGCCAGCAACCCACGCACCTCTGTTGCTTCGCCGTCGGCGAGCAGCCAATGGCGATAAAGCGCCCGTCGGGTCTGCTTGACGACACACACGCCTTCGGCCATCTCCATCAGAGTGGACGGTGCCGGGATTATACCCGCGGACGCGAAAGACAACGGCTCGCACGACAGGTCCGCCGCGGAGAGCGGCAGGAAGCCACCCAGGCCGTCGTCGAAGACGAGTACGGCGTCCCGGCCTTGCGCCTCGCCGCCGCCCCAGTTGTCGATCTGGCGCCGCAGATTTCCCGTACGCGCGAGTTCGACCAGTCCGCGCTGTTCCATGCCGCGCCGCAGCGTCAACAACGACGCATGCAGGCCCGACGCGCCGGCAAACAGCAGAGCGACCCGGCACCAGGTTTCCGGCGTGTGGATCAGCCGTGACCGGTCGGTAGGATGTCCCTCGCCCCAGCAGCCCGGCCGGCTGTTGCGCTGGACTTCCACATGGATGCGCGGTGCGGACACCTGCCTGAGCGATTGGATGGCATCGGCCGTGTTCAGGAGCGCCGCTTCGCGGCCGGTCAACTCGGCAGGCAGGCGCAACTCGACCTTGCGGCTGTCGCGCAGGCCGGCAGCGATCAGCACGCCTTCGGCCAGCAGCCAGGGAGCCCCATCGAGAACGGCGGCCGCGCCGCGTGCCCGCGTGTCGAAACCGGTCGCGTCGATCACCAGCACCGAAGGCCCGCGGTCGCGCAGGAATTGCCGCCAGGCGAGATGGATCGGTTCGCCCGCACCGCCGCATTCAACAAGACCGGACGCCTGCAGGCGCTGCAGGCGCTGCAGAGGCGTCATCGCCTGGGCTTGGGTAAGGCCGGGCAGCGCGTCGGCAAGCGTCGGTCCTGGGGGGACGGCGCCCGCCAGGGCGGTGGCGTCAGCGTCGAGCCACCCTGGCAACAGTTTGAGCTCGCTCATAGGACCTCCTTTGCGCCGCCCGGCGACTCGGCGAGGAGCTGGCGGGCGTATCGCTCGCGGCGAGGATCCGGCGCTTCGGTGGCAACCCCGAAGGACAGGCAACCGGTCACGCACTTGGTGACGCAGGCCGGCTGCAGCCCGGCATGCAGGCGATCCATGCAGAAGTCGCATTTGACCACCTTGCGCGTGGCCGGATCCCACTGCGGCGTGCCCCAGGGGCAGGCGGCCATGCAGCTCTTGCAGCCGATGCAAAGACTGGACTGGACGAAGACGATGCCGTCCTCCTCGCGCCGCTGCATGGCACCGGTCGGACAGGCCTTGACGCACCAAGGCTCCTCACAGTGGAAACAGGGCATGAAGACGAAACGGATGCGCGGCCGGCCGCCGACGTCGAACGGGCCGAGAGTGACGATCTTGCACGGGGTTGGGCCGGGGCCGAGATCCTTGTTGGCCTTGCAGTGCGCTTCGCAGGCCTGGCAGCCGATGCAGTTGGGCTCATCGTGGCGTAGGATGTATTTGCTCATTGTTGGGTCCCTCCCGTCACCCGACGCTTGATCTGGACGATGGTCTCGGTCATGGCGCAGCCGCCGCCGGCCGGGTCAAACTCGTAGAGCTTGCCGTGCTGCAGGCGCTGGTCGGCCACGCCGAGGCCGCAAGCGCGCTTGGCGAGCGGCACCGTGGCGCCGTAGCCGTGCAGCATGAAAACCGCCTCGGGGTGAATCCACGGCGTCACCTTGGCCTTGATGCAGCCCGTGTAACGGCCGCCCCCATTGATCTCCACCTCGTCGCCGTCGGCGATGCCGAGCGGCGTGGCACGGTCGGGGTGGATCCACAGCTCCTGTTTCGGCGCGAGCTCATTGAGCATCGGGTTGTTGAGGGACTGGCCGTGCGCCAGCGTCGCCGGGCGTCCGAACAGTAGATAGAAGCGGTCGCCCGTCAGTGTCGCCTTGGGCTCATAAGGCGCCACGCTGGGCAGCCCGGCCTTCTTGAGGACCTCGCTCTCGATTTCGATCTTGCCGGAAAGGGTCGGGATCTTGAGTTCATCCCGCGGTGTCAGCTTCGCCGCGTCGGCCAGGCTGACGATTCCCGCCTCGCGCATCTCGGCGACGGTGACCCCGGTGCCCTCGAGCTGGTAGTTCCAGAGTTCCTCGATGGTCTCGAAGTCGAGCGCTTCCTTGTTGCCCATGCGGCGCAGGATCTCGCGGAAGATCCACCAGGCCGGGCGGCTGTCGAAGCGCGGCGCGATCGCCTGGTCGCGCATGCAGAAGACCGGCACCGGGCCGCTCAACTGGCACAGGATGTTGGCGCGTTCGAGGTAGGTCGCTTCGGGGAGGATGACGTCGGAGAACCAGCCCGTTTCCGAATAGCGCACGTCGATGGAGACGAGCAGCTTCAGCTTGTCCAGCGCACGTTGAATCGCCTCGGGATCCGGCATGGCGGTGAGAGGATCGTGACGGTAGGCGAAGTAGGCGCCGATGCCGTAGGGCTTTCCCGTCTCTAGAGCGGCGAACAGCTGGTGCAGCATGCCGATTTCCGGGTCCCACTGCGGCCGCTCGGTGCCGGCACCGTCCACGCGCGGCTCCTCGACCTTAAGCACACGGTCGATCAGGCGCTTCAAGCCCTTGCGGCCGTAGTACTCGGGTGCCTTCCCCAGTATGCCGCCACCCGGGACCTCGAAGTTCCCCATCAGAACATTCAGGATCATCGCCGAGCGGCTGGTGTAGAACGACTGTTTGTGACGCGCCGTCATCCAGCCCGGATGGAAGATCACGCGTGGCGGATCGGGGGCGATCTCCTCGACGAAGGCGCGTATCTGATCGGCGGGAATGCCTGTGTGCCCCGCCTGCCATTCCGGCGTCGTGTCCTCGACCGCCTCGCGCAGGGTGTTCATGCCGGAGACGTAGCGGGCGACGAAGGCCTTGTCGTACGCCTCTCGTTTCAGGACTTCGTGGATGATGGCAAGGTACAGCGCGTACTCGCTGTTGGGGCGTATCTGCCAGTAGCGGGTGGCCTTGCAGGCCGTGAGGCTGGCGCGCGGATCGATGTAGGTGACCCGCATCCCGCTCGCCATTGCGGCCATGAAGGCCTTGGCCTCCTTGACCTGGATCGATTCGACGATGTTCCGGCCGCAGAGCACGAGGTGCTTGGTGTTCTTCAGGTCGAAGATGCGCCGCGCGTGACCCACGCCGAAGAGCGAGCGCACGGCATTGTGAAGGTTGCCGCCGCAGCTGGCGTCGTGGTTGAAGTAGTTCGGGGAGCCCAGCGCCTGCACGAAGGTCCGGGTCAGGTCGGTGAAGTGGCCGCCCCGGTCGGAAAGTGCAATGCCGCGCTTACCGAAGGCCTCGATCGTCTCGCGCAGCTTGTCGGCGATATAATCGAGGGCCTCGTCCCAGGACGCACGCCGCCACTGGCCGCCGCCACGCGGGCCCTTGCGGATCAGCGGCGTATGCGGCCGCTCGTCGTCGTATTCGAAAGCCATGCCGGCCGAACCCTTCGCGCAGAGGCTGGCGCCGAGGGCTTTGTCGTGCGGGTTGCCCTGCAGCCAGGCCACCCGACCGTCCTCGACCGTCACTTCGATCGGGCAACGCACCGAGCACATGCCGCACATGCTGTAAACCGTGCGTCGGCCCGGAGCGTCTACACCGCGCACGTTTGGAGCCATGGTGGAAATCATTGCAGTCTCCTTTCCTCTATTTGGCTTCGGTCCCCGGATAAAATCGTTCGGGAGCGGGGTCTATCCATTCGTGGGTTAACTCCTTCCGCGTGTCTTGCGATACCGGCGAATCAGCGTGTTGGTCGAGCTGTCGTGCTTGAGTTCAGGCGGCGCCGCGCTTTTGAGCTCAGGAATAATGCGATTCGCCAGCACCTTGCCCAGCTCAACGCCCCATTGATCGAACGAGTCGATGTTCCATACGACGCCCTGCGTAAAGACGCTGTGCTCATACAGTGCTACCACCTTGCCCAGCGCTTCCGGCGTGAGTCGATCGGCCAGAATGACGTTGCTCGGCCGGTTGCCCTCAAACGTGCGGTGCGACGCCAGCCCATCCGGCGTGCCTTCCGCTTTTACCTCCTCGGCGGTCTTGCCAAACGCCAACGCTTCCGCCTGAGCAAAGATATTGGACATCAGGATATCATGATGGTCACCCAGCGGATTGAGCGTGTTGGCGAAGCCGATGAAGTCACACGGGATCAGTTTCGTGCCTTGATGAATCAACTGGTAGAACGAGTGCTGCCCGTTGGTGCCCGGCTCCCCCCAGAAGATCGGCCCGGTCTGATAGTCGCTGATCATCGTGCCGTCGAGAGTGACTTGCTTGCCGTTGCTCTCCATCGTCAGCTGCTGCAAATACGCGGGGAAGCGTTTCAGGTATTGGTCGTAGGGCAGCACGGCTACCGTCTGCGCGTCAAAAAAGCTATTGTACCAGACTGATAGCAGACCCATCAGCACCGGCAGATTCTTCTCGAAGGGTGCGGTGCGGTAGTGCTCGTCCATTTCGTGGAAGCCGGCCAGCAGCGCGCGATAATTCTCCGGCCCGATGGCCAGCATGGTCGAAAGACCGATGGCGGAATCCATCGAGTAACGACCGCCGACCCAATCCCAGAAGCCGAACATGTTGGCCGTGTCGATGCCGAACTTGGTCACCTCGGCCGCATTGGTCGAGACGGCGGCGAAATGCTTGGCAATTGCGGCGTCGTCTTTGAGCGTTGCCAGCGCCCAGGCGCGCGCAGTCTGCGAGTTGGTCATCGTCTCCAGCGTGGTGAACGTTTTGGACGAAACGATGAACATCGTCTCCGCCGCATCGAGGTCGCGCGTGGCTTCGGCGAAGTCCGTGCCATCCACGTTGGAGACAAAGCGGAAGGTCATGTCGCGCGCCGAGTAGTGGCGCAACGCCTCATAGGCCATGACCGGTCCGAGGTCCGAGCCGCCGATGCCGATGTTGACCACGTTGCGGATGCGTTTGCCTGTGAAGCCTTTCCATTCGCCGCTGCGCACACGATTGGAGAATTCGGCCGTCTTATTGAGGACGGCATGGACTTCGGGTACAACGTCCTTGCCGTCCACCACTACCTTTTCACCACGTGGGACACGCAGCGCCACATGCAGCACCGCCCGGTTCTCGGTGAGGTTGATCTTGTCACCGCGGAACATCGCATCGATTTTTCCGCGCAAGCCGCTTTCGTCGGCCAGGTTCAACAACAGCCGTAGGGTCTCATCGGTGATGCGATGCTTGGAATAGTCGAGATACAACCCCGCCGCTTCCAGCGCAAAGCGCTCGCCGCGGCCGGGATCCTGGGCGAACAATGCCCTGAGATGAACCTCTTTGATTTTCCGATAATGGGCCGCCAGCGCCCGCCATGCGCGACCTCCCGTTACCGACTTGGCCGATTCTACCGGGGCTTTCGTTGCAGATTTCCGGGAGGATTTCTTCACTGTTTTCATTTCTGCCATGGTGACCTTCTCCTCGCTCACTTGACCGCCTGGGCCTTCTTGGCAACCACATCCATCATTTCTTCCCACGACTTGACGAACGATTCGGCGCCTTCCTTTTGAAGCCGCGCCGCCAGCGCACCCATGTCGATGCCCTGACGCTCCAATGTGTAAACCACCTCATCGGACTCCCCGCCGCCGGCTGAGAGAATGCGGCCCAGCTCGCCATGCTCGCCAAACTTCAACAGCGTCGCCTCCGGCATGGTGTTCACCGTGTTCGGTGAGGCCAGCGCTTTTACATAGAGATAGTCGGAGACGTGCGGGTCTTTGGTACCGGTGCTAGCCCACAACAGGCGCTGCGGATGCGCGCCGGAATTGGCGAACCGCATCCACCGATCGGAGTTGAGCAGATCGCGATAGGCTTTGTACGTCCGCTCCGCCATGGCGATGCCCAGCCGGTTGTGGAATTCCTTGGGAGTCTTGCCGGCCACGGCGCCGTCCCAGCGGCTGACAAAGACCGAAGCGACGGACTCGACGCGCGGATTCAGGCCCGCCTCGATGCGCCGTTGAATGCCGCGCAGATAGGCCGCCGCCGCAGCCAGGTAATGCTCGCGCGAAAAGAGCAGCGTGACATTCACCGGCACGCCGGCAAAGATTGCCTCTTCAATCGCGGGCAAGCCTTCATGCGTACCGGGAATCTTGATGAAGAGATTCGGACGGTTCGCCTGGGCGTACAACTCCTTCGCCGCCTTCAGCGTGCTCTGGGTGTCGTAGGCCAGTTTGGGCGAAACTTCGAGCGACACCCAACCGTCGACACCGTTCGTGCGCTCGTAGATAGGCTTAAACAGATCGGCCGCGCGAGACAGATCCTCGATGGCGATCTCAAAGAACAGCGCTTCGCCCGACTTGCCTTGCTTGACCTTTTGGGCGATGGCCGTGTCGTAAAAGTTGGAATTCTTGATCGCATTATTAAAAATCGTCGGATTGGAGGTAAGGCCTGTAACGGACAGCTCAGCGATGTATTTCTGAAGCGTTTTACTATCCAACAGGCCGCGCGTGATATTGTCGAGCCACAGGCTTTGCCCAATTTGATGGAGCAATTCAGTGATTTTGGACATGATCGTCTCCCTTTGTGTCGTTGTGAATCATCTGTGGCGTTACGCGCCTAAAGGCGTGTGCCAACCGCCGGGCGGGGTGACCCGCTCGACCTCCTTGGGTCCCCACGTCTGTGGTTCGTATTCGAAAACTGGGGTGTCGGCCTTCAACGCCGGATCAACGATGCGCCAGGCCTCCTCGACATAATCCTGCCGGGCAAACAGGGTGGCGTCTCCTGCCATGGCATCCCCCAGCACCCGTTCGTAGGCGTCCATCTCGCCCGGACCCGGCTGACGCAGCGCCACCATCTCATTGGATTCGCAGACGGTCTCCCCCTGGGCCAGGACATTCGTGCCGATGGCAAGCACGGTTTCGGGACTGATCCGGAACCGGAAGTAGTTCTGCTTCAATTGGAAACCCTGATACACTGGAGGAGGCTCACGAATGCGCACAAGGATTTCCGTGCAGGTCACGGGCAGGCACTTCCCGGCCCGGATGAAGAACGGGACTCCCTGCCAGCGCCAGGAGTTGACTTCCAGCCGAAGGGCGGCAAAAGTTTCCACTTTTGACTCGGGCGCCACCCCCCTCTCCTCCCGGTAACCTTGGAACTGTCCCCGGACAACGTTCTTTTCATCCAAAGAGGGAATCGCCTTCAGGATCTTGACCTTTTCGTCACGGATGGACTCACTGTCCGTTCTGACAGGGGGTTCCATGGCGAGGTTGCATAAAACCTGGAACAGGTGGTTCTGGATCACATCACGGATGGCGCCTGTCTCGTCGTAGAAACCGCCCCGCCCCTGGACCCCGAAACTCTCGGCCATGGTGATCTGGATGCTCTCAACATGGTTGCGGTCCCAGATGGCCTCCAAGAAGGGATTGGTGAAACGAAAGAAAACCATTCTCTCCACGGGCCGCTTTCCGAGGTAATGGTCGATTCGAAAAATGGCTTTCTCCTCAAAGGACCCAAGCAGGATCCGGTTGAGATCCAGCGCCGAGGCAAGGTCTCTCCCGAAAGGCTTCTCGAGGATGACCCGGGCGCCCCTGGCACAACCCGATTTGCCGAGCTGTTCGACGACCGTCTCGAAACTGGTGGGTGGAATCGCCAGGTAGAAAGCCGGACGCTCGGCACCCCCAAGTTCTTCACGCAACGCCTGATACGTTGCCGGGTCCCCATTGTCGCCTCTCACGTAGCGCAGCAGGCGGCTCAGGTTGTCGA
>Ga0115027_10000021_pt1 | contig 17042 bp, 11 predicted proteins | sample Open_0915_D1_FD_83879 | JGI IMG/M metagenome (GOLD analysis project Ga0115027, IMG submission 83879) | Wetland microbial communities from Old Woman Creek Reserve in Ohio, USA - Open_0915_D1 | ecosystem: Environmental > Aquatic > Freshwater > Wetlands > Sediment ...
CCGCCGAAGACGCGGTCACGTATGTTCTGCGCCGCTTCATTCCGCAGGCGCGCGACATTCCTCTGTCTACGCGCCACGCGGTCAGCGCCAACGATCGCGGCGATCTGATCGCAAACACCTACCTCGGTGACGTGGAGCTCAACTGGCGAATCGCGGATGCGAACCTCGCCAAGGACCTGGTCTCCTTCACCGCAACGCCGGGCGAACGCCTGGTCATCCCACTGCCGCCGGGCGCGGCCGGAGCCTGACGCCGCATGTTAGGCAGCATCAAACTATCGCTGCTCATCGGGGCCGGAATTCCCGTCCCGGCGCCGGGCTACGCCATCGAGGCGCTGACCTCCGTGAAGGTGGACTCGGGCTCGGGTGAATCCCAGAGCGGCTTCGAACTCACCTTCGACGTGCCGCTGCGCTCACCACTCCGCACGCTGTTCCTCGCCTCCGGCGGCGGCGCCCTGGGCGGAGTGCCGATGATGCGCGTGGTGCTGGTGGTCACGCTGAACGGCAAGGCCGATCCCATCATCGACGGCGTGGCCACGGACATCGAAGTGCAGCCCACCGAGTCAGGCAACACGAAGATCGTCGTGAAGGGCAAGGACCTCTCCGCGCTCATGGACTTCAACGAGATTCGCGGGCTGCCTTACCCGGCGACGCCGCCCTCGGTGCGTGTGCTCGCCATCCTGGCAAAGTACGCGGCCTTCGGCGTGATCCCGCTGGTGATCCCGGCAGTGGTCGACGAGCCGCCGGTGCCCACCGAACGCATTCCGCAGCAGCAGGGCACGGACCTGAAATACATCCGCCGCCTCGCGAAAGAAGCCGGCTACGTGTTCTTCATGGAACCCGGCCCGGCGCCCGGCATGTCTCGCGCCTACTGGGGCCCGGAGATCCGCGTGGGCGCGCCGCAGCCCGCGCTAACTACCGGCATGGACGGCGTTTCCAACGTCGACCAGATCTCCTTCCACATGGACCGCGAGGCGAAGTCCATCCCCATCGTCTATTTCCACGAGGCGCGGAGCCATCTCTCCATCGGCCTGCCGATTCCCGACATCACACCGATGAACCCGCCGCTGGGTCTCGTGCCGCCACTGCCGCCGAAGATCGAGCATCTCTCGGAGACCGGCCACCTCACACCGGGCCAGGCGATGATGCACGGTCTCGCGTACGTGGCCCAGCACAGCGACGCGGTGTTCGGCAGCGGCACGCTGGACGTGGCGCGCTACGGCCGCGTCCTGAAGTCGCGCTCGCTGGTGGGCGTGCGCGGCGTGGGCCTGCCCTACGACGGCCTGCACTACGTGCGCAACGTGACGCACGACATCCAGCGCGGCTCGTACAAGCAAACCTTCTCGCTGGCCCGCAACGGCCTGTTCCCGACGGTCCCGATGGTGCCGACATGAGCGACCAACGTTTCCTCGGCATGTATCCGGGCCGAGTCGAGAACAACATCGATCCGCTCAACATGAGCCGCATCCAGGTGTCGGTGGCCGACGTGGGAGGCAGCGCGGTGCTGAGCTGGGCGCTGCCCTGCCTGCCGGTGACCGGACGCAACATGGGCATGTTCACGGTGCCGCCCATCGGCGCGGGTGTGTGGGTGCAGTTCGTGCGCGGCGATGCGGACTGTCCCATCTGGCTGGGCGGCTTCTACGCGGACGGTGAGGCGCCAGCGCTCTCGCGCAATGTGCCGCCCGGCATCAGCGGCATCACGCTGCAGACCGTGGGCGGCAACGGCCTGGTCATCAGCGACACGCCAGGCGGCGGCATCCTGATCCGAACCGCGGCGGGCGCGAAGATCGAGGTAACCGACGCCGGCATCACCATCGCCAATGGCCAGGGCGCCGAGATCACGCTGCGCGGACCCACGGTCGACATCAACAATGGCGCGCTCAACATCAGGTAGCTAGTCATGGGATTCATCCTGGACCAAAGCTCGTACGTCACCTGCCCGCACACCGCCGGTGTGGCGACGCCGGACCAGACCGACACGCGCGTCACGCTGTCGGGCCAGCCGCTCATGACGGTGGTGCGTACCTACACCATCGGCGGCTGCCCGCAGAACACGCCCTGCTCGAAAGCGGTCTGGATCAAGGGGTCGGAGAAAGTGACCGCCAGCGGATTGCCGGTGGCGCTGGACACCGGCACTTCGCTGGTGGTGCCGGGCGGCAGCCTGAAACCGATGATGTTCCAGAAGCGCGTGCAGGCGAAGTAGGAGCGGGCATGAACGATCTCGACTTCCCCTATCATTTCGACGGCCGCGGCCGCACCGCCGTCACGGACACGGGCGACCACATCCGCGATCTCATCGAGCAGGTGCTGTTCACTTCGCCGGGCGAACGCCTCATGCGGCCGGACTTCGGCAGCGGTCTGCTCGCACTGGTGTTCGAGCCAAACAGCACGACGCTCGCGGCCACCACGCAGATGCTGGCGCAGGGCTCGCTGCAGCAACATCTCGGGCACCTGATCGCCGTGCAGGGCGTGGACGTGGCCACCGAAGACAGCACTTTCCGCGTGACCGTGCGCTACGCCGTCCTGGCCGATGGTTCGCAGCGTACGGATGCGTTCGCAGTGCCGGGAGCCACCCCATGAAGTTCAGCTGCTGCGACGAACGCCGGCTGGAAGTGCTGCGTCGCTCGGCGGTAAAAGCGAACGCCATCGAATTCCTCGAGGTACTGGATCGCACCGCGCCCGCGGGAGTGCCGCGCCAGCGTACCTTGCTCGTGCGGCTGCTGCGAAAACCGCCCACCCCCAACGTACTGGTGAAGGCAAACCTCGGCATCACCGGCGGCGTGCGCATCCCTTCGGTTGACATCGAGTGGATCGGGTTCGCGGACGAAGCCATCCCCCAGGCGGAACCCGCCTTGCTCACCTTGCTGGCCGGCATCGAGGCGCGTGAACGCACCCTGGTGGTCCGCACGACCAGCGCCGGGGACTTTTCGCGCTACACCTTTGCGCTGTCGAGCGTCGCCAATCCGTCGGAACCGCCCACGGACTTCGATCCTCTGCTTTCGCGCGTCGAATTCTCGTTCAAGGTCGAATGTCCCGCGGACCTCGACTGCGAGGCGCCGCTTCCCTGCACGCCGGCCCCAGTGCCGCCGCCGCGCATCGACTACCTGGCCAAGGACTACGCCGGCTTCCGCCGCCTCATGCTGGACCGCCTGAGCCTGCTCGCGCCGGGCTGGACCGAGCGTTCGGCGGCGGATCAAGGCGTGGCGCTGGTCGAACTACTGGCCTACGTGGCCGACTCGCTGAGCTATCGCCAGGACGTCATCGCCAATGAAGCGTATCTGAGCACGGCGCGCCAACGCGTGTCGGTGCGCCGCCATGCGCGCCTCGTCGACTACTATCTGCACGAAGGCTGCAATGCGCGCGCCTTCGTGCACCTGCAGATCAGCCGCAATGCCAGCTCGCTGACGCTGCCCGCGGGCACGCCGTTGTTCACTCAGATTCCGGCCTTGCCGGCAGTCATCGAGCGTGGAACGCCCGAGGAAAGGGCCGCGCGCCTTGCCGCGCCCCAGGTTTTCGAAACGGTGTTCGCCAAGGAGCTGCACCGCCTTCACAACCAGCTCGAGTTCTACACCTGGGGCAATCGCGAGTGCTGCCTGCCACGCGGCGCCACCAGCGCCACGCTCGCGGGCCATGTCGAAGGGCTGAAAGAGCACGACTTCCTGGTGTTCATCGAGCTCAAGAGCCCGACCACGCTCACGGAAGGCGACGCGGACCGCTCGCACCGCCACGTGGTGCGGCTCACGCGCGTCCAGTTCACCCGGGATCCGGTCGGAAAGCTCTTCGACACTCCGGCCTCGGAAGAGCCGGTGCCCATCACGCGTATCGAATGGGAAGCAAGTGACGCGCTGCCGTTCGCGCTGTGCATCTCCACCGAGAAGGACCCGATGGTCAGCGTGGCCTTGGGCAACATCGTGCTGGTCGAGCATGGTGAAACGCAGCCGCTCCAGGACGAACTGCCGGAAGAGCTGCCGCCCGTGCCGCGGGAATCACCGGCCTACGCCAAGCGCGAGCACGTGGTCGGCGAGTGCTGCGACCCGCCGGAACCGCGCCTGCCACCGCTGCGCTTCCGCCCGCGCCTCGCCAAACTACCGCTGACGCATGGCTTCCCGCTGGCGGCGCTGCTGGATCCGCCTCCTGATGGGCCGCAGGACTTCTGGAGCGCCGCGGCCCTGCGCGCGCTGGAACCGCGCGACGCGCATCCGCAGGTGCTGGAACTCCTCGTCAAGGGCGAGTCGCCGCCCGAGCCCTGGAACGTGCGCCGCGACCTGCTGTCGAGCGCCAAGCAACAACGTCACTTCGTGGCCGAGATCGAGGATGACGGCAGTGCGCGTCTGCGCTTCGGCGATGACGCGCATGGCAAGCGCCCGGCGCCGGGCACGGTATTCCTGCCGCGCTACCGCGTCGGCAATGGCGCCGCGGGTAACGTGGGCGCGGATTCCATTGCGCACCTGCTGCTCGACGATGCGCTGGAGATCGAAGCGGTGCGGAACCCATTGGCCGCGTTCGGCGGTGCGGATCCCGAGGACATCGAGTCCGCGCGTCGCGATGCGCCGCAGGCCTTCCGCACGCAACAGCGCGCGGTCACGGCGGCCGATTACGCCGCCGCCGCCGAACGTCGCAGTGACGTGCAGCGCGCGGCGGCCACGTTCCGCTGGACCGGCAGCTGGAACACGGTGTTCGTCACGGCCGACCGCGTCGACGGAGCCGAAGTCGACGACAAGTTTGAGCGCGGGCTGCGCCGCCACCTGGAACGCTTCCGCATGGCGGGCTACGACCTGGAAGTGGACGCGCCGCGTTTCGTGCCTCTGGACATCATGCTGCACGTCTGCGTGAAGCCGGGATATTTCCGCAGCCACGTGCTTGCGGCCGTTCGAGCCGCGCTGTCCAGCGTGCGACAGCCCGATGGCCAGCTTGGCGCCTTCCATCCCGACAGCTTTACCTTCGCGCAGGCCGTATTCGCCAGCCGCGTAATCACCGCGGCGCAGGCCGTGGAGGGCGTGGAATCGGTGCGGCTCGACCGCTTCCAGCGCATGAATGCGCCGGATCCGACCACGCTCGATAACGGTGTGATCCCCATGGGTCGTCTGGAGATCGCGCAGCTGGCCGCCGATCCCAACTACCGGGACCGTGGCCGCTTGAGCCTGAGCGCCGGAGGTGGCAAGTGAGCACACTGCTGCCGGAACCGCCGCGCCTGCCGGCCATCCCCGATGGCACCGAGAGCTGCGGCTGCTGCGCCGGAGTCGAACGCGCCACTCCGCTTGCCATCGAGAACCGGCCAGGCCTCACGGCCATCCGCTACCGCATCGGCGACCACGCGGCATTCCGCGCCAGCCTGCTTGCGGGGCTGTCCTCGCAGGGTCGCCCGGCGCTGGAGAATCTGCGCACGCGTGATGACGGCGACTTCTCCATCGCGCTGCTCGATGCCTTCGCCTGCGCGGCCGACGTGCTCACGTTCTACCAGGAGCGCATCGCCAACGAGTCCTGGCTGGGCACGGCAGGCGAGCGCGTCTCGCTGGCGGAGATGGGCCGGCTCATCGGCTACCGGTTGAGACCTGGTGTTGCGGCCGAGACATTGCTGGCGTTCACGTTGGAAACTCCCCCGCAGCCGCCGCCTGGAATCATCCCCGAGCCCGGCATGTTCGTCACCGGCGTGCCGCGCGAGATCACGCTCGAGGCGGGCCTGGCCGTGCGCAGCGTGCCCGCGCCCGGCGCGCTGCCGCAGGTGTTCGAGACCGTCGAATCCATCACCGCGCGGCCCGAGTGGAATGCGATCACGCCCTGGCTCGACGAACGCGCACAGCCGAAGCGCGGCTCCACGTTCACCTGGCTGGCCGGCACGGCCACGCAGCTGCGCGCCGGTGACGCGCTGGTGATCGTGGGGGCCGAGTTCTTCGCGAACCATCAATCCAATCGCTGGGACTTCCGTGTGCTCGATCGCGTCGAGGCGGACGCCGCGAGCAACCGCACCTATGTGAGCTGGCGCCGTCCGCTGGGCTCCATCGATCCGCCCATGGACACCGCGGCGAGCGGGCGCGTGTTCGCGCTGCGTCGCCGCGCAGGTGTGTACGGCCACAACGCGCCCAACTGGCACACCATGAGCGACGACTTCCAGAAGAAGTACACGGCGGAATTCGGCTCGGCGCTGCAGGACGTCATCGACCTGGAATTCGAGCTGACGCCCGTGGAGATTGCCGTCGCAACCAGCACGAGCATCGCGAAGACCGCTACGTCCACGCCGCTGAAGCGGCTGCGCACCGACTGGCCGCGCTTCCTTATCTCCCGCGGCGAATTCAGCGTGGACCTCGATTCGGTGTACGCCGAGATTCCCGCCGGAAGCCTCGCGGTGCTGGCGCGCGGCAGCTTCAACTACGCCATGGAACCCGCGCCAACGGATACTTACGTGGAACTGTTCGCGGTCACGCATGCGGCCGAAGCCTCGCGCGAGGAATTCGCGCTGTCGGGGAAGGTGTCGCGCCTCGGACTGTCCGGCGCCAACTACTCCCGCTTCTCGGGCCGCGTGCGTGAGACCGCAGTGTTCGCGCAATCCGAGGAGCTGGCGCTCGCGGCCTATCCAGTGGAAACCGCCGTGTCCGGCGATCTGATCCCCGCGAACGTTGCGCCGGACGGACTGGAACGCGGCCGGCACCTGCTGATCCGCGGACAACGGGTCGCCGACGGCGTGGAGATCGTGCACGCCGCCACGCTCACCAAGGCCACCTCGGCCGGTGTGGGCCGCTCGCTTCTCGATATCGACCCGCCGCTGCCGGCCGCGCTCAAGCGCGGCACCGTGGCCATCCATGCCAACGTGGCGCCGGCCTCGCATGGCGAGTCGGTCACGCAGATCCTGGGCGCAGGCAATGCGGCGGCGGCGTTCCAGCGCTTCGAGTTGCGCCAGTTGCCGCTGACGTATCGCGCGGCGGCCAACGAGCTGGGCGTCGCCGCCGAGCTCACGGTGCGCGTCGACGAAGTTGCCTGGAAGCTGCGTGACACGCTGTTTGGCGCGGCGCCGGCGGATCGCGCCTACACCGTGACCACGGACGAGCAGGGCCGGCAGTTCGTGCAGTTCGGCGACGGTGTGTGCGGCGCGCGGCCGTCGAGCGGCGTCAACAACGTGCGGGCGACCTACCGCAAGGGCATCGGCGCCGCGGGCAATGTCGGCGCCGACAGTCTCACGCAGCCGACGCAGCGACCGTTGGGCCTCAAGGGCGTCAGCAATCCCAAGGCCGCGGAGGGCGGCACGGACGCGGAAGGCGCGGAGACCGCGCGAGCCGCCATGCCGCTGGGTACGCGCACCCTGGGCCGCGCCGTTTCACTTCTCGACTACGAGGACTTCGCGCGTGCCTTCGCGGGCATCGGCAAGGCGCGAGCGCAGGTCCTGCAACTGGGCGCGGGTCCGGTCATCGCCATCACCATCGCCGGTGCGGACGGTAAGGTGATCTCGCCCGACAGTCCCGTCTGGAAGAATCTCTACGCCGCGCTCGCGGCCAACGGCGACCCGCACGTGGCGGTGCGCCTGCTCACGCATCAACCGGCGACCTTCCGCCTCGGCCTCAAGGTGCGCCGCGATCGGGACCATGAATCGAAAACCGTGCTGGACGGGGTCGAAGCCGCGTTGCGCGCTCGATTCTCGTTCGCCTCGCAGGCGCTGGGCGCGCCCGTCCAGCAATCCGAGGTCATCAGGATCGCGCAAGGCGTGCGCGGCGTGGTGGCGGTGGACCTGGACCTGCTCTACGGCGGCACCGCGCCGCCCGCGCAGACGACGCGCTCGCTCCAGGTCCGGCTGCTGGCCACGCGCATGCACGTGGCCTCGGGAGTTCCGCGCGCCGATGAAATCCTCACGCTGCATCCAGGTCCGTTCGATCGCCTCGAGGAAATGCCATGAGCCTGGATGCCGACACGCTGTACCGTCTGCTGCCCGCGGTCCATCGACTGCGCGATGAGGCCGGCGGAAAGCCGCTGCACCAGTTGCTGGACCTCATCAGCCAGGAGCTGGCCGGACTCGAGGAGAACCTCGAACAACTCTACGACGACCAGTTCATCGAGACCTGCGCCGACTGGGCCGCACCCTACATCGGCGAACTCATCGGCTATCGCGCACTGCACGGCGTGGCGGCGCGCATTGCCTCGCCGCGCGCTGAAGTGGCGAACACCATCCGCGTCCGACGCCGCAAGGGCACGGCACTCATGCTCGAGGAGCTGGCGCTCTCGGTCACCGACTGGCCGGCGCACGCGGTGGAGTTCTTCGAGCAATTGGCGACCACGCAGTATCTCAAGCACCTGCGTCCGCACGCGCCGGCCACGGCCAACCTGCGCTCGCAGCAGGCCATGCTCTCGCTGGGCGGCGCGTTCAACACCGTGGCGTGCACCGCCGAGGTGCGCCGTCCGGAAATCGGCGGCCGATACAACATCCCGAATATCGGGCTGTTCCTATGGCGGCTGGCGCCCTATGAGCTACGGAACCTGCCCCTGGTGGCGCAGCCCGGTGATGCCACCGGCCGGAAATTCCGCGTGAATCCGCTGGGTGCGGATCAGCCGCTGTTCCGCGCGCCCAGGCCAGAGCCTGACATCGATCATCTTGCGGAAGCCGCCAACGTGCCCGAGCCGCTGCGAGTCCGCGAATTCGCGCGCCAGGTGCGCCTCGCGACCACCACCGACCAGGCCGTCGCGGCGGCCGCCGACTATGGCGCGGGCCGCAGCGTGGTGCTGACCCGCCTGGGCAGCGTGCTGCCGCTGCGCGAGGCCGGCGTGGCGCCGCCCGATGACAGTGACAAACTGCGGGTGGTGCGCATCGCCGATCTGCGCGACATCCTCGACGGCGGCGGCAACGTCATCGGCTGGGCCCACGAGGATGACCTGGCCGCGCGCCACGTCGCGCTGGATCCCGAACGCGGCCGCGTGCTGCTGGGCGCGGACTGGGTGGCCGACCACGCGTCGTCGCCCATTGCCGCTACCTACCACTACGGCTTCTCGCGCGACATCGGCGGTGGCGACTACGAACGTACTCCCGCCGATGTGAAAGACCTGGCCGCACCGCAGCTTACGGTGGAGGGCGGCGCCACGCTGGCGCCTCACCTGCTGACCTTCGCGACCTCCGGTGGACGACTGCTCATCGGCGACAGCCGCACCTACGCCGAGACGCCGGTGTTCGAAGTGCCCGACGCCGCCGCGGATCAGGGACGCATGGTGGTGGTCGGTGCGCGCAATGGCTGCCGCCCGCTCATCGCTGCCACCGGTGATCTGACCCTGGAGATCGGTGCGAACGGCACGCTGGTCCTGGACGGCCTGGCGATCTCCGGCGGCGCGCTCAAACTGCCCGCCGCGGTGGACAACGAGAAACGCACCCTGGTGCTGCGCGACTGCACGCTGGTGCCCGGAGCAACCTTGAAGGACGACGGCTCTCCGGCCTCGCCCGGCGCCGCCAGTCTCGTCATCGAGCATCCCTTCACCGAGGTACGTCTCGAGCGCTGCATTACCGGCGCGCTGCAGGTCATCGCCGACGCGGCCGCATCCGTGAAGCTCACCGATTGCATCGTCGACGCCGCGGGTGAGGGCCTCACGGCCTATGGCGGCGCGACTTCCGCACGCGGCGCGGAGATCACGCTCGAGGACTGCACGGTGATCGGCGTGCTGAATACCGAACTGCTGCGCCTCGGCTCCAACTGCATATTCACCGAGCCGCTCAATGCCGCGCGCCGTCAGGAAGGCTGCCTGCGCTTCAGCTTCGTGCCGGAGGGTTCGGTGACGCCGCGCCGCTTTCATTGCCTCCCGGACACCGCGCATCCCAAGGCGCATCCGCAGTTCACATCGTTGCGCTACGCGGATCCGGGCTACTGCCAGCTGCGCGCCTCCACCCATCGCGCCATCCGCGAGGGTGCGCACGACGGCGGCGAGATGGGCGTGATGCACGCGCTGCACCAGCCCCAGCGCGAGACGAACCTGCGCATCCGTCTCGATGAATACCTGCGATTCGGCCTGCGCGCCGGCCTGTTCTACGCCACTTGATCGTACGGAGACGACCATGTCCGCCGATTTCTCGAGAGTCCGATCCAACCCCCTGCTCAACTACGCGGGAGTCGAGCTCAAGCAGGGCGCGGTGCTGCTCGACGCGGATGCCAACGAGCTGGTGGCCATTCTCGATCGTCGGCTGCGTGCGCTGGCCAGCGATGTGCTGGGACGCGCCACAGTGGGTGCGAACACGCCGGATGGCTTCCGCATCACCCTGGGCGCCACGCCGACGGGTGCGCAATCCCTCCTGATCGGCCCGGGGCGCCTGTACGTGGATGGCCTGCTGGCCGAGAACCATGGCCGCGTCGCGGCCGCCGAGCGCGTCTTCGATCCGCTCCTGGCCGAGCCCTGCTTCTCGCAGCCCGTTGCCTACGAGTCCCAGCCCTATCTACCCAACCCGCCGCAGCTGCCGTCCAGCGGGCGGCACATCGTGTACCTCGACGCGTGGAACCGGGAACTCACACATCTCGAACAGCCCGACCTGGTGGAGTCGGCGGTCGGCGTCGAGACCAGCTCGCGGCTGCAAACCGTCTGGCAGGTGCGCGTGCTCGCGGACAACGTGGCTGCGGACGTGACCTGCGGCACCCCGGACGACAACATCCGTCCCTGGGCGGAACTCATCGCGTCTTCGGCCGGGCGACTGACCACCGGCATCTACGACGTGGCCGCGGTCACGGATCCCTGCGAGCTGCCGCCCACGGGCGGCTATCGCGGGCTCGAGAACCAGCTGTACCGCGTGGAGATCCACGACGGCGGTCTGCCGGGCAAAGCCACGTTCAAGTTCTCGCGTGAGAACGGCAGCGTGGGCATGCGCATCGTGAGCTTCGTCTCCTCCAGCGAGCTCGAGCTCGACTCGCTGGGACGTGACGACGTGCTGGGCCTCAAGGACGGCGATTGGGTCGAGGTCGTCGACGACGCGCGGGAGTTCGCCCAGGTATCCGGCGAGATGCGGCGTATCGAGATCGTCGCCGACAAGGTGCGGCACATTTCACTTCATGCGCCGCTGCCGCCGGACATGATCCCGGCATCGTTTCCGGACAATGCCTTCGGCGCCGCGCGTAACCTGCGCGTGCGGCTCTGGAACCAGCGCGAAGTGATCTCGAAGACCACGGGCGGTGGCGCCACCGCCGAATACATGGATCTAGACGATACGCCGCTGACCGGCGTGATTACCGTGCCCGCGGGCGGCGAGACGCTGCTGCTCGAGAACGGCGTCACCGTGAACTTCAGCAGCGTGGGCCCGCGCGGCTTTCGCGCCGGCGATTACTGGGTGTTCGCCGCGCGTACCGCCGATGCCTCGGTGGAAGAGCTGGAACAGGCTCCGCCGCGCGGCATTCATCATCACTATGCGCGTCTCGCGATGTGGGACGCGGGCACCAGTACTCCCCCGACGGATTGCCGGCACCCGTGGCCGCCGAAGGGCGGCGATGACTGCGGCTGCACGGTGTGTGTCTCGCCGGCCGAGCACAACAGCGGCGCGCTCACCATCGAGGATGCCATCCGCCGCGTGCAGGAAACCGGCGGCACTGTGTGCCTGCAGCCCGGGCGGTATGCCATCCGATCGCCGATCCGCGTGACCGGCGCGCGTTCGGTGCGCATCAAAGGTCAGGGTCCCGCCACCGTGCTGTTCGGCGACGCGGCCGCGATCAGCCTCGAAGACTGCATGGGCATGGCCATCGAGAATCTCGCCATCACCAACTCCGGCAAGCTGCCGGCGGTGTCGGTGCGCACCGGTATCGGCCTCACGCTGCGTGACCTTGTGGTGCTGGTCCTGAATCCGCAGGCCGATGCCGCGGCCCTGTCGCTGTCGGGCACCGTCGCGGCGTTCTCGCTGCGCGACAGCCTGGTGGTGGGGCCGCATGGACTGCGCGCGCTGGATCGCAGCGTGCCCGACCAGGCCAACGTGCTCATCACCGCCGGCCTGCGCATCGAGAACAACGTGTTCTGGTGCGCCAGCCAGGGCATCGATTTCTCCGGCCTCGCGGGGCACCTGCTCGGGACGCAGATCACCGGCAACGAGCTGTTGGGTTGCCGTGCGGGGGCGATCACGCTGGCCGGCGCCGCGTTCCCGGGCGCGGCGGTGCGCATCGCCGACAACTGCCTCAACGTGAACGGCCCCGGTATCCGCTGCGCGGTGGACGGCGCCTGGATCTGCGACAACAAGCTCAACATGACCGCCGGCGACAGCTCGCCGGGGAAAGCGGTGGCGGGAATCTCGCTGGACCGCGGCATCGACAACGATGGCAGCGACCAGTGCCAGGTGCTGTCGAACCAGATCGCCGGCTTCACCGACGCCGGCATCCTCATCGACGCGCCGGTGCGTGATCTCATCTGCAAGCTCAACATCATCGAGCGCTGCGGCAATGGCATCGTCATGACCAACGGCGGCGATGCTGGCCATGTGTCGATCGAGAACAACCATCTGCGCGAGATCGGCTCCTCGCATGCGAACTCCTCGCTGGGCCCGACCATCGACGGCATCCGCGTCACGCGCGCCTCCTCCGTCAACGTGGTCGGCAACACGCTGCGCGACATCGGCACCAAGGCCGTGCGCGGCATGGACCGTGTCGCCGGCATCGCGCACCTGGCGGTGCGCAGCATGCGCATCACGGGCAATCACATCACCGAAGTGGGGCCGCCCACGGCCGTGCCCATTCCCGTGGTCGGCGGTGTCGTGGTGTTCGGTCCTTACGAGGCCAGCGAGATCTCCGGCAATCATATCTCGCGCGACGCGGCTTCGGCGGCTGAGGACACCATGGCCTGGTCGGGCGTGTTCATCGATGAGCCAAGCCCCACGCGTCCGTCACTGCACGTCGGCGACTTCTCCGTCGCGCACTTGGCGGCGGCGCGCATGCTTGTGCTCAATGGCACTCATGCATTCGCCACCGAGGCTACGCTGGACTTCGCCGACGCGGCCGCCCCGGTGCCGCGGCTCTCGCGCGTGGCCATGCGACACAACACCGTGCGAGCCCGCGGCGCAAGACCTGCCATCGCCGTCGAGGCCGGCGGACACGTGCAGTTCTCGGACAACCACTGCGAGCTCACTGGACGGTCGGCCGCGGCGGTACAGATCTCGGCGCCGGCGGCGGTGGTCAGCGCAAACGTGGTGCTCGGCGCCCGAGACGCCATCCGCATTGGCGCCGACATCAACCGCGTCACTGTGCTGGGCAACGCGACGCGCGGCCGCATCGTCGTCGGCGACAGCAACGACCTGTCCAATACGCCCTGGACACTTCTTAACGTGAGGATCACCTGATGCGCATCTTCATCACGGAGAAGGACTCGGACCTGTCGGCGTTGGCGGCGGAACTGGCGCGAAACGCGCGCGGCGCGGGCACGACTCTGGAACGCGTCGCGGCGCTGAATCCGCATCTCGCGGACGTTGCGCGACTTCCGGCCGGCACCGTGCTGCTGCTGCCGGAGGATGAAGTACGCGCGGGCGCCGGCACGGTGGCCGGTGGATCCACGCTCGCCGAGCTTGGCGATACCGTGGGCGCAGGCATCCGCGCCGCGGCGACGCGCGCGACGCAGCGTTTCGCGACCATAGAGGAAGACCACGCCGCGGTGAAGGACGCCCTGAAGACGGCGCCGGCCAAGCGCCTGCTGGAAGCTGATCCGCTGTTCGCGAAGCGCGTGGCCGCCGCGGAAGCGCGGTTCAAGGTGGAGCAGAAGCAGGCCGCCGAGAACAAGGCTCGCTTCACGGAGATCCAGAAGGCGGCCGCGGCCGAGTTCGCGCGCCTCGAAAAACTGTTGCGGTGAGTTCGCCAAGAAGGTAATCGACGCCCCTTCCTTGAAGGGAAGTTCTGGTGGTGACCTGGCAAGAGTCGCCTCGGAAGGCTGTTGGTCCACTGACCTTCGGCATGACGCGCACCGATGGCACCAAGATTGTCGGTGGCGACTCCGAACAGTTCCGTAACGAGTGAGGGCGCAGGTGGCCAGACCAGGAATCGTCTTTCTGGACGTGGACGCTGGCCTCTGGTGCGAAGGAACGCGCGTGCCGCTCGCGAACGTTGACGGAACGGTCGATGGAGTTGAGGCTCGCTCCAGCGATTGATTGGAGCCAATGGTGGTACGGGCCGGTGAGGCCAGGGCGTTCCAGTCGGTAAAGCGCGTCGAGGGCAACGACCGGGCTGCAGACCGGATGCGGCAGACGGCGGCCGGGCGCGCGTTCACCGGCCGCTCACAGGCCATGGACCTGTGAGTTGTCCGCGCCGCGTCTCGCCAGCGATTTGCGACTCTATTTGTCGGGAACAGCTTTTTGACAATTAGTGTTGTCGAAGTACGATTAAAGCTGTCGGAGAATTTTCACAAGTCGTTTTTCCTGCTCTCACGCAGGTCGTTTTGACAATTAGAACCGTCGGAATCGGCCACCTGTGACGGGGTGACCTGATCAGCGGGCGCTGCGGGTGCCACGATCACGCCGTACGTTGCGATCTCGGCAGAGTAAATCCGTACGCGGCGTCAGGCCGCTTTCCCGATGGCGGCTATCGCTTTGGGCTTACGCCGCACTTGCCGCGATACTAGACTCCCGCAATGACGATACTCCGTCGCTCGCTGGTGGCCGGCTCCTGCATGCTGGTGCTTGGAGCATTGCTCACCAGCGTTTACCTGTCGCGCCCGCTGTTCACGGATACGCTTGATCCTGCCATGGCGACTGGGGTTTCGATTGCGCCTGTGGATCAGGCGCTGACGCTGGCACGGTATCGCGAGCAGGGCAGGCCGCGGATCCTGCTGGTACGCAGCTACGTGGCAGATTCGATAGTCGGCGTGGACCTTACGGCCCACTTCGACCGTCCGGAGGCTGATGCGCTGGGATTGTTCCGCGAGTTCGGCTACGACGCGATGGCCCAGGCGGCAGGCGGCGCGCCGGTGAGAGTGGATGTGGCGATGCTCGAGGTGCCGTTCGAGGGGCGCGAAGCCAACATAGGCATCGGAGCCAGCTACCTGGAGCATGCGCGAGAGTCGCACGTCGAGGAGAAGCCGTTTGTGTTCCCGAAGCTCGCGCGGCCGACGCGCTTCTCCAGCGCCGTGAGCAGGAAGCCCTCCGTACTTCTCGACTATGAGGGCGAACTGGGGCTGGTATCGCTGGAAGACATCGCAGGGCCGGCGCCTGCGCCGCTGACGATGGGATTGGTGCTGTGCAATGAACTCACGGACCGCTGGGCGCTCGTGCGCCACTACCGCCGCGGCGCACCGATGGGGACGACCGGTTTCGTCGAGGGCAAGAGTCGGGAGGGCTTTGCCGTGGTGGGTCCGCTGCTGGTAATTCCGCGGGATCTGGATTCCTTCTACAAGCAGATCACCCTGCGGCTCTACCTGAACGGTCGCCTGCGCCAGCAAGACTCGGCCGGACATATGGCATGGGGTCCAGGTGAAATCCTGACCGAGATCTTCCGGCGCAAAGACTGGGTCTTTCGGAACCACGAAGGCGACGTGCACTTGCTCGATGCCGCAGGAAAGATTCCGGCGGGCACGATGATATTTTCCGGCACGCCGGCCGGCGTGATATTCAGGCCGCACAATCTTTGGAATCCCTGGGTGTACCTGCAGCCGGGGGACGAGGTCGTGATCCGCGCCGATACGCTCGGCGTGATCCGCAACCGGATTGTGGACTGAAGTCTTGGCAGAGCCCGGGACTGGCACGCCGCCCGCGACCGTCTCCAAAGGGTCTTATTCCCCGTTGACCGCCCGCTATCAAGGTCGGATTCGGGGTCGTTGCACGGCAACGGGGGGAAGCGGACATCCGCCTAGGCGTACTATCGGCCAGGAGCAGACCTTCTCCGCATAATGAAACCCCGGCGCGCGGGGCCAGGGTTTCACAGACCAAGTCGAGATCGCCGGTATCGGGCCGGCAATTCTGCTACGGCACGGTAACGCGATATGCGTAGAGGTCGCCGAAGTCGAATTCATACAACGGCATCCCCTCAAACGGATTGTCCGTTGGCAGGTAGATCGCCATCACTGCCTTGATCTTCATGGTCTTGCAGTCATCGAGAATCGTGGCCGTGCCACTGATCTTGCGAATCCATACGATTGCGCTGTTGCTGTCCACGGCCGTGCCAATAACCGAGTACTTGAGCGTCTTGCCGCCGGTTCGTTTCCACGCGCCTCTGTCGGTACTGCCCTTCACTGCATCAGGGAACATACCGAACCAAGTGATACCGAAACCGGGATTTTCGATCGTCAAGGTCCCCCCGTCACTCGACTGCCCTTCAAAGGTTGACAGAAATCCGCCCAGTACATGGGTGTCCGGGTTCACTTGCAGCCAAGTGCCAATGGGCGAGCAATCCTTGCCGCCCTCTCCCGCGGTCGCCACGCCGACCGCGCCGAAGAACGCCAGCAGAATTGTCAAAAAGCCCAGCTTTAACGCTGTCCGTGTCATGACTCCCTCCTGATCCTCCTTTGGGCTGGGCGCACCACGACCGGCGCGTCGTCCGCCCGTCAGACAGACGCTAGCGCGAACGCTGCGACGACCACATTCGGGGTGTTGGAACTGGGTCAGGTATTAATCGGTAGGCAGGCTCGTGCCGTGAGGCTGGACCGTGTCTACGCCCCATGATCGACCTCGGACGATGCCCACGAAGGTGCGCATAGCCACGACCGCAAGGCGCATGGCTTACGTCGTTGTTCAAGTCGGCCCCTCGGGGTGATCATTGAAACGCGACACGAGGCGGCAGCTCTTACGAGGCTTGCCAGCCCTGACGGTGACTAATCGTGCAGAAAGAGAAACCCCGGCGCGGGGCCGGGGTGCAGCAAGTGCTGAGTTTCACTCTGTCCGAATGAAGAGTACTGCTATTACATCGTTATGCTCGTCATTCCCTGGTCACGGCGCCGGCAGCCGCGTGTCCAACGTATAAATTGGAACCGGCGCGGAGCACGCCGGAGTTTCCCCTTCGTCGGGGAACCCGTCGGCCGGGTCGACGTCCTGGCTCGGGAGATAGAACGAGAAATAATGCGTCGATTCGCCCTTTCCGAGTGCAACGAACCTGGTTTCGGTCCTGACCTCGCCGATGAAGACGATCTCGGTCGAATCCGGATCC
>Ga0115027_10000024_pt1 | contig 16705 bp, 15 predicted proteins | sample Open_0915_D1_FD_83879 | JGI IMG/M metagenome (GOLD analysis project Ga0115027, IMG submission 83879) | Wetland microbial communities from Old Woman Creek Reserve in Ohio, USA - Open_0915_D1 | ecosystem: Environmental > Aquatic > Freshwater > Wetlands > Sediment ...
AAGCAGGAACAGGGCTGTTGCAGAGCTGGCGGAGGAGCTGGCTGTGCAGGGGCCGGTGCTAGTGTTCGTACGGCATAGGGAGCACGCGAAACTGTTGGGAGAGATGCTGTCCTGTGCCTGGGTGACATCTGAGACAGCGAAGGAGGAGCGCAAGCGACTGGCGGATTCGATGCGGGCTGGGGAGGTACGGATGGTGGTGGCTACTGCGGTGTGGTCGGTGGGCTTAGACATCCCGTCGTTGCGGTGGGTCATCCTGGCTGGTGAGGGGCGGGCGCCGATTGGTTTGAAGCAGCGGGTGGGGAGGGCGACCAGGACGGCGAATGGGAAGCCGGGCTACGAGGTGATCGACATCTGCACCGAGGGCCCGGACATCCCCGAGGGCATGCGCGAGCAAGCTGCTCAGCGACGGGCGTCGTTGCTCGGTGCTGGGTTCACCGTCGAGGCACCGGAGCGGCACCGGGTGGACGTGTCGCCGTGGAGGGCGCCGAACATCGCCTTGGACCTGGCTCCGTCTCGCCCGGCACCACGACAAGCGCAGTCCCTTCCTGTCCCTCAAGTGTTGCTACAACCCGTGAGGCAGGACGGGGTTGGTGCTTTGCTAGCTGTACTAGCAGCGATAGCAATCGGGCTTGTAGTGATAAGTCCGTTCATACACCGATGACGAACGTAACGTAGCGATGACTACACGAACCCAAGTGAGGAGGACACGAAGATGCGAGATCCGACGCAGCCTGCTCCAGTTACGGTGCTCCTTTTCCGCACGCGATGCCGCAAGGAGCTCGCCGTGCAATCGGCCAATGGGAAGTTCACCCTCATCGACGGCTGCCCTGATGGCAGCACGCTCGCTGCAGGGGCTGCCCTCTCGGATGCGAAGGCTACGTGCAAGGGCTGCCCGAAGGGGTGTGCCGATGGGCCGACCGAGCCTGAAGCGTGCGGCATGCGCGTGCTCAACACGCCCAAGAGCGTAGCGCCTGCTGCGCAGGCGACGCCTGCGGCAACGCCGCCCTTGCCGAAGGCTGCTCCGGCGAAGAAGGGGCGGAAGAAGGCCGAGCCGGCGCAAGAGGCACCACCTCCGGCGAAGCTGGAAGCGCCTCCGGCGAAGCTGGAAGCGCCTCTGGTGTCTCTTCCTCCGATGCCGTCGACGGAGCCAGCTCCGGCGAAGTCAGAGTTGCCCTGCATCGTGCCGCCGCTGCCTGGGCTGGACGCCGCACCGCCGGCGATGCCATCAGCGCCACCTATGCCGGTGATGCCCTCAGCGATGCCTGTCCTGCCTCCTCCCCCGGAGCCGGCTCCTGTGGAGACGACGGAGCTCCCTGCAGAAGAGACAACGGAGCTGCCGTGCGTGGCGCCGCCGATGCCGACAGAGGCGCCGCCGATGCCAGTCGAGGCCCCGCCGATGCCGATGCCGACAGAGGCGCCGCCGATGATGCAACTGGAGGTGCCGCCGATTCCGGCGGTGGCATCGCCGGTCGAGACGCCTCCGCCTCCACCTCCGCCTCTGCCTCCTGCGAAGCAGGAGCCAGTGCAAGGATTGGCATCCACCTTGCCCGACGCGGCTGAGGTGCTCACGGCGCTGCTGATGGGGTCGACGGGGACAGAGGAGCAGGTGGATATCGAGGCGGCGTTGGACACGGTGGAGGGGTTGGAGGGTGGCCCATCGGTGGGAGGCATCTCGTGGCACACGCTGGAGCCGGCGATGCAGTGCTGGCGGAAGGCGTACTACAAGCACGTCTGTGGCTACGTGAAGAAGGTGAAGTCCCGGCACTTCGGCTTCGGCACGCTGTACCACGCCTGTTGGGAGCTCTGGTATCGCTACGGTGGCCGCCGTCCCTACGACGAGCCGTGCGATGCGGTGCGACGGGCGGGAGCGCCGAAGCTCGCAGGTGAGGTGCAGCGTCTCGTCTACATGGAGCTCACGCGCTACGCCGAGGAAGAGGCGAAGACCTGGGACGTGCGTGCTGTGGAGCAGAACGCCATCTTCTGGATGGAGCCGGAGAAGATCGACGGGAAGACCGTCTATGTCCCGCTGACATGCAGGCACGACATGATACTGGCGAAGCACGAAGAGGGCAGCCCCTGTGCACCGCCGGGACCGGTGCCGCACGGCGTATACATCCTCGACCACAAGACAGCGGGTGCATTGACCTACGATGTGACGAAGGGCTACGGGATGGACGGGCAGTTCCGGATGAACGCGCTCGTGTTCAACCGGTCGGGTGAGGTGGAGGTGTTTGGCCCGCTGAACGGAATCCTCGTCGCTGTGGGCATCAAGCATGCAAAGCCGGACCCGAAGAAGAGCTTCTTCCGCATCGAGGCTCCGGTGGAGGACTCGGCACTGGCGGAGTTCTACAAGGATGAGATCCGACCCTACGCCCTCGAGCTCTACCGCCGGCTCGCATCCAAGCGCTATCGGGAGGACCGCTCGCTGTGGGCGAAGTGCACGGCATCGTGCGTCGGGCGCTATGGATGCTGCGAGTTCTTCGACGTGTGCGATGTGGGTGGGGAGGCCATGCTCGAGGCGTCGTTCAAGGTGGATCCGAAGCGCATCCTCGACGTGGAGCGGTTCGCACCACCTCCTGCCGAGGTGAAGCGCGCCATGAAGGAGGACGTTGCTTCGACGGAGGCGAGCCGAGCGGAGACGCAGCAGCAACAGGGGACGATCAAGAGTCGCAGTGCAGAGCGGAAGGCTTTCGGGGAATTTGTGCTGAAGGCGTTCGCCAGTGCGGTACAGCAGTTCGAGGCCTTCATGCCGAAGGCGTACCTCGTACCGGGGCACACCGAGAAGACCGTGCTGACGCAGCTCGAGGACAACCTGCGTCGGGCATGGCCTGTGGACACCGAGTTCAAGCTCATGATTGAGGCAGTGAACGACGACGGCGAGGTAGTGGGTCGTGAGGTCACGATGACCATCATGATCAAGGGCATCACGTGGTCCGTGATGGGCTCGCACGGGCGTCTGACTTACCGCAACGCAGCCAAGGAGATTTGTCGGGACTGGTGGGACATCACGCGTCTGCGCAGTGCGATCACATCGGATAGCACCGTGGTCGAGGAGTAAATCAATGAACGAGGAGAAATATCTCGCGCTCATTGCCTCACTCAACGACGAGCAACGCGCGGCTGTGTTCGCCGGCGACGGCTGCTTCGTGCTAGCCGGGGCGCCGGGGAGTGGCAAGACACGGTGCATCGTTGCGCGCGTTGCTCGTCTCGTCCACGACGGTGTTGACCCTGCGAAGATTCTCGCCATGACCTTCACCCGGGCTGCTGCGTTCGAGATGAACCGGCGGCTCGAGTGGATGGAGATTTCGGGAGCGAGGGTTGGGACCATCCACTCGGTGTGCCGTCAGATCCTCGCCTCTGAGACCAACCTGATGACTCTGTACCGGGTCGACGAGCGCGGGCTGCTTCGCTATGAGATCCGCAAGATGCTGTGGGATGCGCGTAAGGACCGCATCTTTCCACAGCGGGGGGTCGACCGCGGCGGCGTCGAGCGCTTCCTCTCGGCATGCAAGGCGTCAGGCATTTGCTTCGTCGAGGGTGACCCCTTCGAGCTCAACCGTCGCTCCGATGACTTCGTGCGACCCCAAGCAGTAAATTGGGCCATGGATGCGGGCCTCGCCCCTCGCTGGCTCGTCGAGATGCACCACGAGTTCGAGCGTCGCCGTGCCATGCGTGGCCTGCTCGACTTCGACGACATGCTGTCCTGGTGCTGGATGCTCCTGGTGGCATCCGGAGATGTGCGAGCCAGGTGGCGTACCAAGTGGCAGCACGTCATCGTCGACGAAGTACAGGACAACACCCCAGTGCAGTGGGATGTGTCTGGCATGCTAACAGGGCATGCCAGCTGCATCGTGCCGGATGCTGTGCCTGCGGTAGACCGAGGCAATCTCGTCGTGGGCGGGGATTCGGCGCAGGCTATTTATGGCTTCCGTCATGCCGACGTGTCGTTGTACACGACGTACGCGCATCGCAACGATGTGACGACGCTGCGCTTGCCGACGAACTACCGGGCTGGTTCCTACCTGTGCGCGGTAGCGTCGGAGCTAGCGCGTGGCAAGCCCTGGAATCTCGTCGGTGAGATAGCACCGCACCGTGAGCTAAGAGGCGAGCTCGTGGTGCGTTGCTTTCCGGACCAGCTTGCCGAGGCGGAGCATGTTGTTCAGGAGTGCATGGAGCTCTGCGCTTCGGATGGGGACTACAGTCGGTGTGCCGTGCTGGCCCGGCTGAACGTGTCGTTGGACTTGGTGGAGATCGCCTGTGTCCGACGCCGCGTGCCCTACATCCGGTCCAGTCAGACGTCCTTCGTCTCCTCGTCCGAGGCGCGCGATGTGCTTGGGTACATGCGCGTGGCTGCTCTCTGCGACCCGACGGGTGAGAACTTGAAGCGTATCGTCAACCGGCCGTTTCGCTTCCTGAGCCGGCGTCTGCTGGACAAGGCAGAAGCCGAGGCAGGGGCGCGTCACGTGTCGCTTCTCGATGCCTTGGCTGGGATGTCGCACGACATGAGCTACGGGCAGGTCAGGGAGGTCGATAAGCTGTACCGGTTACTGCAAGACCTGTCGGGCGCCATTGCGAACGGTGCGGCACCAGCCCAGTTGATCGGAACCATCCTGGATGATACCGACTACATCGAGTACATCCGTAGGGATGATGGGTTGTTGGAGCTCGACGAGTCGAAGCTGGCTTGTCTCGGTCAGATCCAACACATCGCCCGTGAGTTCACCACCGCTGTGGAGTTTCTGAGCTACATCGATGGCCTCGCCGTCGCCATCGAGCAAGCGGGCAAGACGGGCCTGCGCAAGTTGCAGGGCGGCAACGCCCTCGTGCTGAGTACCATCCACGGATGTAAGGGTTTGGAGTACCAGTACGTACACATCGTGGATGTAGTACAGGGGCGGTTCCCGTGCTGCAAGTCCGGGTCGATCGACGAAGAGGACCGCCTCTTCTATGTCGCCATCACCCGCGCCGCCGACCGCTGCGCTGTCTCCTACTCCACGCCGCCCGAAGACGGAATCCTCAGCAGTCACATCATCGCCCTCGCACGTGCTGTAGAAAACGTAGGCGGTTGCGCTGCTTATGCAGGGCAAAAGCCTGCGCTTGCACCCGTTATCCCTAGCTCCTGCACGTAAGCTGCGTGATTCTTGCGCCCGGACCGCTGAGCGCAAGAACCTTGCCAAACAAAATCGCGTAAATCTTCTACTCATTTTTGGGGGCCAAGCTTTTTGGCAAAGCCCCTCGTGTAGCTAGTATGTAACTGCTGCGGTTTTAGTTATGGGATGGAGCGTAAGTCGAAATTTTTTCGGAAACAGGACTAGATTGGTCTGTAATTGAAGGTTTAGATAAAAAGAGTAAACACTACGCTACTATATGGGGTCGGACTACCCTTGCCAACGCAAAAATCGTCCCGCTTATAGGTATCTAATCTGTAAGAGAAGATCAGATCTAGCGGCGCGCGGGTTTTTATTAGCGCCCTGGGATGGTCTCGCGAATCACCATCCACTGTGGCCGGGACTCCTGATGCAGGTAGCCCTCGATGAGCAGCTTGCCCAGGGACGTGTTCGGAGGGATGGGGTGGAAGAAGCACGCCGGCGGCTGGGGGATGTCTGGAAACGCCCGACGCAGCGTCATGAGCTTCTCGGAAGCCCACTCCCGGAAGGCGGGATTGAAGCTCCACTCACGCGCTGCGTACTCTCCCATCGTTTCCGGTGACACCATCGGTGTTGAGCTCCGGAAGCACCCAGTACTCGTCGTCGGCTTCCCTGAGCTCATCATCCAACAACGCGCGAGCCGCGTCAACTTTGCTGAATTTGGGGATGACTCTCCACCCGGGCAGCGTGCGAACACCCGTCGAGCTACTCTTCGACGGCACGACGGTGGGTGCGTCCTTGGCGACGAAGCCTGCGCTCTCGAGCATGCCGAGAGCGGAGGCGACCTGCTCGGGGCGCACGCCCACGATGTCGCGGATCTGCGTGTTGGTGAGCGGCGTCTCTGCTGCCTTGAGCGTCTCGAAGATGATGTGGGCCACGAACACCGTGCCCACGTGCTCGGGCTTCTTCCCGTCGTACACGGCGAACGTGATGGTGTGCATCGTCGAGTCGATGATGGGCAGCACCGAGAACATGTGCCCCTTCTGCCCGTTGCGCTGCTTGAGCGCCTCGACGGTGACCATCTCTCGAGGACCATCGGGCAGGCCGACGGACACCTTCGACGTGGTGACGTGCAGAATCACGTCGGCCCAGCCAAACCACGCCGTGCTCCCGCGCAGGTCGGCAGCCTTCGACTCGTGATGGATGAGCAGGAACGTCGTGTTGTGCTGGTTGGAGAGGCGGTTGATCGACGTGCGCAGATTCTTCGTCTCTTTGGCCGAGTTCTCGTCGCCGGAGAAGAAGCTGTCGAGCGGGTCGAGCACGACAAGCAACGGCTTGATTTGCTCGATCGCATTCTCCAGCTCGCCAACCTCGTGCGCATCATCCATGTCGAACGGTTGCTGGCAGAAGAACAGCTCGACCTCGACGGGATTCACGTCGTGCGCTCGACAGTGGTGCAGGATGCGCTCCTTGTTGTCGAAGATGCTGCCCTCGGTGGAGACGAGCAGAACGGGCCCGTGCTTCGCTACCGGGAACTGCCGAAGCAGAAGACCGCCCGACGACATCGCCACGCATAAGTCGAATATAATCGACGACTTATAGCTTCCACCCTTGCCGTACACGATGACCTTGGAGGGGTGAGGGATCATCCGAGGGACAATCCACCGATTCGGATCATCTCGGATGGTCAGCAGGTCTGCGACCGAGTAGATTACGCGCTGCTCGTTGGCCATGTCGTCCACGTAAGCCAGATGCCATCGCACGTGTCAATGGGTATCTCACAAGTGGAGATCTGCGCACACGTTTCTCGACGGAGATGTGACGTGGAGTAGACTTTTTGTGGAAGATTTTTTGTTGATGTCGATTTTCTGCTTGACGACCGCACGCCGAGTCTGATATCCCTGCCAACGATGCGTTTGGCGGTCCCAAAAGACCCGCTTGCTGGGCTCGTTTTTTCCCGACCTACCCGCTGGCCTGGCCTGTACAAGGTCCAGATGGTGGACGAGGATCTCCCCGTCGATCAGCTCACCCAGTACTTCACCCAGCTCGCGCAGCACCCGGGCGTGGTCCCACGCACGAGCAAAAACCCTGAGGAAACAGGCTGGTACGTGCCCCGTTCCCTGCTCGACATGGGCCGTCTTGGTGCCGAGCTGGTGGACTACGAACCCGACCCCGTGCGCATGACCCCTGGTGGGTTGTTGCTGCACGAGTATCAACGCCGCACCATCACCTTCCTACGTGCAGTGACGCCGGATAGAGAGGGCGTGATACTCGCTGCCGACATGGGGTTAGGCAAGAACGTAATGGCGCTGTCTGCGCTATATCTGGATGATATGCTGCACGAGCGGGGGCTGGTATGTGGGCCAGCCGTGGCGACGCCGGTGTGGTGCAGTGATCGCTCGGATGCCCAGCAGCAGTTCGGTCTGAGCATCCTGCAACTAGAGGGGATGAAGAACATCGACCCCTCAGTGCTAATGAATCACCCTGTGGTGTACTGCCACTACGGGATACTCAACGCGTGGCAGCCGTGGATCTTCGCAGTACTGCGCCCCTCCTACATCATCTTCGACGAGTCGCACAACCTGAGCAACGCAGCAACGCAGCGCACGTTCGCGGCGCGGCAGATCTCCCTCTGCGCCAGCGTGCAGCGGCGCTACCTGCTCACGGGTACTCCTGTGCAGAACAAGAGGCTGGAGCTCTGGCCACAGCTTGCTGTAGCACAGCCGCGCCAGTGGTCGACGAGCCACTTCGCTTTTGGCCTCCGCTACTGTGCGGGCCAGCAAGCACCCGAAGAGGAGGGTGGGCACTGGACGTTCGATGGTGAGTCGAACGACCTCGAGCTGCGCGCTCGGTTGTCTGGCACGCTGCTGCTATTCACGCGCTACGACGAGGATGTGCGTAGTTCTTTGCCTGGCTTGACGCGCTCCGTGCTCGACGTCGGCTTCCCGACGGAGGAGATGGCCAACGAGTACGACCGGGCGCGATTGAACATCGTCAAGTACCTCAAGGAGAAGGGTAAGATCTCTACGGAGGCGGAGCGCTTCATCGTCGATGGTGTGGAGATGCGTGTGAAGGGCGAGGACAAGGTGAAGGGCGGCGCTGCGCAGCTCGTGTCGATGACGACGCTCATCTCTATCCTGTCCGTGGCCAAGCAGCACGCAGCGGCTGAGTTGGCCTTGAAGAAGCACGACGAGTACGATCACATCGTGGTGTTCACGTGGCGTGTCGAGGCCGCCAAGCACATCGCACAGTTCTTGGCGAACGATGGCGTGCCAGTGTTTGGTCCGATCAGCGGTGAGATGCCGCTGTCCAGGCGACGAGAGCTCGCTAGAGAGTTCGCCGATGCACCGGCTGGTGTGTACGTGGCGACGCGCGGGAGCAGCGGTGAGGCGATCAACGACCTGGTCGTTGCACCCTACGGCATCATGGTGGACCTGTTCTGGAACGCCACCAGCCTCGTGCAGGCTGAGTCTCGTCTGCATCGGCAGGGACAGCACGCAGCGGGCGTCGAGATTTGCTACTTGCGGATCCCCGATACAATCGACGACCACATGCTGAGCATCCTGCAGCGCAAAGCGGACATGAGCTCGCACGTGGCCGAGCGCAACACGACGGGGCTGCGCCTCGTACGGGACTTGGTGCCGGCATCGACAACGGATGACGAGCAAGACCTGGACACGCTGTGCGCGTTGCTCATGGATGCCGAGGAGGATGAACGAAGATGAACTCACAGTACGTTGACCCCGACCTGCGATACGCGGGACAGGAAGGCTTCACGAAGCAGGGCATCACGTTCTTCCTCTTCGGTGGCATCGGGACGATGAAGACGACGTGGGCCGGGATGGCCCCGAAGCCGCTCTTCCTGTCCATCGGGACCGAGGGTGGCGACGACTCGTTGGCCATGTTGCCACAGCTCTACGGCATCCAGCAGCCGCCGTCGTACCACATCACCAGTCCCAAGAACATGAACGAGAAGGTGATCCGTATCTGCAAAGACTACAAGTCGATGGACATCAACACGGTGGTCATCGACTCAATCACCTACTACGTGGATATGTGGATCACCGAGCTCAACACCATTCGCTATCAGCAGCCGGCCGTGCAGAAGCGCATGGAGTCGAAGGGTGGTCAAGCGACCAACATGACGATGCAGGACTGGGGCTTGCTCGCGATGCACATTCGCGACCTAGCCGTGCAGTTGCATCGCACGCAGCTCAACGTGATTTGGATCGCCTTGCAGAAGGAACAGCGCACGAGCAACGAGCAGACAGGCGATTCGATCGTCACGGGCATCGAGCCCTACATCAAGGGCGAGACGAACATCAAGCTCCCGGGCATGTGCAAGATGGTGATCCACGCCACCAAGACGTTGAAGCCTGACCCGAATGTGATGGGCCGCATGGTGGCGGCGCCGGTGTTCTACACGTCGCCCTCGGCGCTGACGCCGATGGTGCGACACAAGTACGGTAACCTGTTCCCGGAGGGCTGCCTGGTCGACGAGAAGTACGGGACCTGGCCCACGTGGGATTGCATCTACAAGCGTATCGGCAACTTCCTGTATCGAACGTAGCAAGAGAGGTGACGGCTCAAGCACGGTGTAGTCAGAGCAAAGGTAAAGAGCAGCAAGCAACAGTAAAGATAGGCGAGGAATGGTCCTCACCGTAGTGGGCGCGAGGCGCCCGTAGCAGAAGGAGAAAGACAGTGATTATCCCCATCAATTTGGCGAACGTACCGGTGGCGACGGGCTTCGACTACCCCCCTGGGAAGTACATCATGAAGATCAAGGGGTCGAAGGTGGCGGCGAACAGCGACGGGCAGAGCCACCGGCTGGTGGTGACGAGCGAGATCCTCATGGGTCCCGGCCCGAGCGAGCAGTTCAAGGGTCGCCCGATGTCGAACTCCTACCAGATGACCGACAAGGGCGCCCCGTTCCTGAAGCGCCTCTACGTCGCCGTCGGCATCACCGAGGAGTACATCGCGCAGAACGGCGGCCAGGTGGACACGGACTGGCTGGTGGGTCGCGAGTACAAGTGCGACATCATCAAGAAGGACAACTACTCGAACATCACGAACGAGGCCCCGCTGGACAGCGCGCCCGCCACGGCCGCCGCTCCGGCGATGGCTCCGCAGCCGTCGCTCCTGCAGCCGACCAACGCACAGCCCCCGATGATGGGCAGCGCGCCCCCGCCGGTGCAGGGGTTCTCGGCTCCGCCGCCTCCGCCGCAGAAGATCATTGGCTCCTAGCTCAGATCTGACGTGGCGCGTGCCGGTCCGACAGCTAACGTGGTGCCGGACCGGCTGCTTTATGCCGCCGCTTCAGGTGAAATGGACCTGGCCGGTGTGATCCGGAGCCGAGGAATTAGGGACGCCGAATACTCGGACAAGCTGGATGTGAAGCCAGCCGGCGGCACTTAGCTGGTGCAGCTCGATAGGTCGAGCAGCTGACCTGTAATCAGCAGGCTGTGGGTTCGAGCCCCACCACCAGCTCGAGTAGCAGACGGCCCAGGGCGAGCACCAAACCCGCCAACGCATCCTAGCCCCCTGGGCCGTCTGGCTTACATCGAAGGAAAGGCGCGGCGGGCGGTGTTCTATTACGTAGACGCAGTACAATACGGCGTGTCGTATCAGGCATGTCCTGCGTGTGACGACCTGGTACCGATGTTGTTTATGCTACTATCAGTCCAGCATCAGACATGGGGTGGGATACCACTTGTTCTTTCCCCAACGATGTGGGTTGAGTTGCTATTCGAGTGCCCTTGTGGAGCCACCTGGTCGGATTATTTTGGATCGGAGATGGCGGAGTGATGATGCCCTTCAGCAGGCCACGAGGGCAGTACTATCACGGGTTGCTAGCGGCGCCCGACTGCTCCTCCTGCCCTCTGATGCACGACAAGCAAGTGCTCCCGGACGGGCCGGTGCCGGCGCGTATCGCCTTCGTTGGTGAAGACCCGGGCCGGATGGAGCTCATGGAGGGTAAGGGCTTCGTCGGTCCTTCGGGGCAGCTTTTGTGGAACCTAGCTCAGCAGGCCGGCTTCACCCGCGATGACGTGTGGGTGACCAATGCGGCGCTGTGTCCGTCGAGGCCCGTGAAGCTACCGACGGGCGCGGTGCTCCCGAAGCACGTCGTGAAGGCGAAGGCGGCTGCGTGTTGTCGGGGACGTTTATTGCGGGAGCTCGTGACGGTAGATCCCATCGTGGTGGTACCCCTCGGGAACTGGGCTTTGTGGAGTGTGTCCGACCTCGCTCATGCTCGTATCTTCGCCTATCGAGGTAGCAGGACAGAGGTGAACTTGTCAGCGCTTGCAGACCTTGTAGCATCGGGACGTGCGAATAGCATGTTGCGCGAGGACAAGCGAGCGGGCAAGTGACGTACATCATACCCACCATTCACCCTGCTAACCTGCTGCACAATCCGCGACCGATTGTGTTTGAAATCATCCGGGACTTGATGAAGGCGAACCGGGTGAGTCAAGAGGGCCCGGTTCAGGACGAGAACCTGGTCGTCGTGCATCCGTCCAACCCGCTCGGCATGCAGGCTGCTGTGGACGGCGCGCTGGCCTGGCTCCGGCGCTGGCACGACATGCGAGTGGCGATTGCAGTCGACATCGAGACGTCGGGTCTGAGCTTGTTCGGGTGCAAGCTCTTCTCGATTGCGCTCGCCGGCTGCGATGGCTCGAACACGGCAGTCGTCTTCACGCTGCATGACTTGCACACGATGCCGTGGGAGTACGAGCGGGCGTTGACCAAGAAGCTCGCGGAGATCCTCGCCGACCCCACGACGCCCAAGCTGTTCCACAACGCCCCCTTCGACATGGCCGTGCTTGTCGGGAAGAAGTACCAAATCAACGGGCCGATGGAGGACACGCTCGCCCTCGCACACATCGTTCAGCCCGACGGCTTCAAGGACTTGGGTTGGGTGGGTCACACCTACCTGGACGTCGAGCCGTGGAAGCTCAACCATCAGACGGGCAAGAAGATGGCGCAGACAGACGACGTCATCTCGTTGCTCGTCTACAACGCCAAGGACGCTCTGAACACGGCCAAGCTGCGCGCGTGCCTGTACGACGAGATCACCGCGAGGGGAATGGGCAGCAACCTCGTGTACTACCAGTGTGAGATGGCGCGGCTCGCTACGCGCATGGAGCTCTGGGGCGTCCCGGTGTGTCATGAGACGCGAAAGCAGATTGGCGAGAAGCTGAAGGGAGAACTCGACGGGTTGCTCTTCGAGCTTCAACAGGACTTGAGCTGGCCCGAGTTCAATCCGATGAACAAGGCCCACGCTGTTGAGGCCATCTTCTCGCGCAAGTACCTTGGGCTCACCCCGAAGGTGCTCACGGAGAAGACAGGGCAACCGTCGACGAAGTACCAAGACCTGCTCGACTACCTGAGCAACCCTATCGTGCGCAAGTTCGTGACGTACACCGAGATGCGTCACGTCTACGCCTCGCAGTTCGGCCCCACGGGTGCCTACTCGCAGGCTATCATAGGTAATAGGTTATACCCCAAGTGGAACTACGCTGGTACTAAAGGGTCGCGCTTTTCTAGCTCCCCAAACGTGCAGAACCAGCGCAAGTCAGAGCGATATTTCTTCAAGGCTCCAGACGGTCGTTGTATCGTCGGTAGTGACAAATCCCAGTTGGAGCTAAGAATAGCGGCGTGCTTAGCAGGAGTAGATGAGCTCATCGCAGAGATGGCCAAGCCCGATGGAGATCCCCATCGTCTGGCGGCCATGGCTGCGTACGCTGACTTTCTCGACCGGCCCCCCGATCAACAGAAGGCGCTGCGCAACGGGGTGAAGACCACGGTGTACGCATCGCTGTACCGCGGTGGCGTCGAGACGGTGTTCAAGACCATCCGCAAGAACAAGCGTCTCGACGCGAAGGTGCGTGCAGCGCTGACGCAGGACGCGGTGTCGAAGATCTACCATGGGTACTTCGGCAAGTACGTCGAGATACCCATCTGGCACGACCGCAACTACGAGCTCGCCTCAACACAGGGCTACCTTGAGATACCCCCACTCGGCAGGCGCCGGTACTTTCACACGCAGCCGCCACCCTACACCGAGGTTGCCAACTGGCCGATTCAGACCTGCGGCTCCGACGTGGTCGGGATGCAGCTGGTTCACGTCCAGCGCGCCCTCGACGAGAAGTACAAGGGCAGCGCCTTTATCGTCGTGCACGGGCACGACGCGCTCTATGTCGAGTGTGACCGGAGCGATGCCGAGGGCGTGTGTAAGATTGTTGAGAGGGAGTTCGGGCACTATCCGTTGCAAGGACCGAAGGGAATCGTTGACCTGACCGCTGACATCCACATCGGTCGCTCGTTGGCACTGGAACCATTCGAGGAGAAGAAATGACCAAAGCAACCGGAGTCGTGTCGAACGGCAAGAAGGTCGAGGTGCCCGACTTGCCTGTGATCAACTTCCTCGACGAGCCCAAGTACGGACTCAACCAGAAGGAGGACATGCGCCCGAGAGGCACCTCGTGGATCCGCTCCGTCGTCCTCCATACCACCAAGGGTATGTGGCCCCAGAAGGTGCTCCCAGGATTCGGACCGGATACCAAGCTAGAACAACGCATCACCAAGCTGTGGTCCACCGACGCGCGCAACGCCGGTGCCCACCTGTCCGTTGACTGGGACGGCACCGTCTGCTGCCATGCTGACCTGTTCAAGTCGGCAACCTACCACGCCACTACAGCCAATGAAGTGAGCATCGGCATCGAGGTGTACCAGGGACCAGATGGTGAGCTCTACGAGAGTCAGCTGGCTACCACCGTGCGTCTCGTCAACTTTCTCACTGCCCTCTTCGGCATCCAACGCCAGATGCCCTCCTTGGACCAGCACAAGAAGCTGGAGCGACTGGCCAATGGAGCCAAGGACTTCGTCGGCGTGTTCGGTCATCGCCACGTGACGGACAGCCGCGGGAGAGGCGACCCTGGCGATGCCGTTTTCGAGAAGCTTGCCGAGGCTGGTTACGAACAGTACATGCTCGACATCCAAGAGGACGAGGATGTCGTCGTGTGGAAGGGGCGACAGGAAGACCTCGGCCTGCCTGCTGATGGGATCCCCGGCCCCAAGACTGCCGCTGCCCTCCTCAGCCAGGGCAAGCCGGATGGCCTCTGGGTCACCGTTTAGTTCTTGACAACCTACTACGATCTTACTATACTCGTCTGCGGCTAGGGGGTCACAGACATGTCTGAGCTGTATTTTCCGGAGAAGGAGATCCGCGAAGCTCTCGGGGGCGGCGCGTCGGAAATGCGCGACGCTGACCGTCCGTGCACGTGCTGCTACGGTGCGGGTAACCTGGAAACGCTACGTCCGGACAAGGGCTTGGTCACCGAGCAGTGCCCTTGGTGCAAAGGTAGTGGCTTCGAGCACATATCCAAGTGGTTCGTACCACCCAAGGAAAACCAGAGCATCCGGGATGCGGTAAGACGCAGGGATGCGAGCTGGCCAGTACAATCTGGTGGCTCCGCCGTTGCAGTGAACCAGCGAGGCGCCGCCAACCCCAAAGAGCAAGGCCCCGGAATCCGCGAGCGGTTCGGCGACGAGAGCACGCAGCCCGAACCTGTCTCTGCAGCACACTTCCACCCCCAGTACTGCCGCCGATGCGGCCATGCCAGAGGTTGCATGTGCCCGCGCGACGCCGAGCACACGTCACGGGTCATACCTTGCCCGGACATGGGCAAGACGCGGAACAGGTTGTAGGAGTCACGATGGCTACTCCAATCAGCGGGAAAGAAATCATCGGGAAGACTGTGGCTCGTGTTGAGCACGTCTGCGACAAGAACGTCATCGTGTTCACCGATGACACGTTCTGCGTGCTGACGCACGAAACAGACTACGACGGCGAGTGCTATGTGTACCTGGGAGACGAGGCAGATGCGCGGGATATGCTCGGGTACCACGACGCCATCGGCGCCGGGTTGATCTCCGCCCAAGAATACCAAGCCGACGTCGCTCGCCGGGAGGAAGCAGTCAAGCATCAAAGGGAGCGCAATGAGTACGCGCAGTACCTCGACCTGAAAGCGAAGTTCGATGGGAAGTGATCCCTACCGCTGCGTCCTAGCCGACCCACCCTGGAATGAAACCGGAGGTGGGAAGTGCAAGAGAGGTGCTAATAGACACTATCCCCTGATGAAGACTCCTGCCATCCGCGAGCTCCTGTTCACAGAGCTCATCAGCAGTGAGCGCATCGACCTAAAGGCATGCCACTTGTGGTTGTGGACAACTAACAACTTCCTCGTGGATGGGCTCGAGGTGATGCGCTTCCTTGGCTTCAGGTACATCAACAACGTAGCTTGGGTGAAGGCGCGGCAAGAGAGAGAAACACGCGCACCAACCCTGTACGGTGAGGGTTGGCTCTTGCAGCGCATCGGCCTCGGACAGTACTTTGGAGGACAGCACGAGCTGCTCTTGTTCGGCGTCCGTGGCACCCTCCCGGCTTTTTGGCACTACGCGGACTGCCGTATGTCGAGGCCAGGCACCGTACTACTCGCGCCGCGTGGCGAGCACTCTGAGAAGCCCGTCGAGCAGTACGACATCATCCGGCGTGTGTCTCCTGGTCCACGCCTCGAGATGTTCGCCCGTAAACGCGTGGAGGGGTGGGATGCCTGGGGAAACGAAGTGCCGGACGAGGCTTGATGATGCCACCGCACGGAAGACCTGCCAAGTTGGGCTGTCCTCCTCCTGGTGAGATGCGCCAGTTGACCAACAACGAGTCTCTGGCGACGGGGCTGACACGCGGAGCTCTCATCTGCGGGCAGGTGAAGGAGAACAACACAGGGCTGCACGACTTCACTTTGTTCGAGACGATCGATCGCTACCACCGGAAGTGGCGCGAGGTACCCGGGCAGGCGATGGCATATACAGAGCTGATTCGGTTCTGGAACAAGCGATAGAAGGAGCTAGTTGTATGCAGGGAAAGCGATTGCAAGTCATCGTACCGCCGAAGACGGCGGATGCGATTGAGAAACTGGCAGCGGCGGCTGGGGTTTCTGTCAGCCGCTACGTAGCCGGGTTGATCTCCGGGCACTTGAGACGCGTCAGCACGCTGCCGCCAAAGAAGTGACGCGATGACGAGGGGTGAATCATGAAGTTCAACTGCCCAAATTGCAACGCGTTCCTGGGAGAGGTCCGTGAAGACGGGATGCTTGCCCTGTACGCACAGAGCACCGTGTGCGTCGGAAAAGAAGAAGGCACCATCCGATTCATCTGCGCGTGCGGCCATTCGTTCACGGTTCTGAAGCCGGAGGGGTTTCACTGGCCTGCGATAGACGATGATGGGTGGAGAAAGAGTCCTGATACTCCCCCGCCCCCTCCACAAGCAGGTCAATCGGCTGGAGCATTCCCCTCACAAGAGAACGTACAGGAGAGTGTCAAGAGCGCTTTTATTGCGCACAAGAAGGCCATCGCGGAGTGGATCAAGGGCTGTGTGCGGGTGACCTTTGATAGGACACCCTCTGTACAAGTCGAGGACTACGGTGAGGAGGTGTTCTTCAGCGTGAGCTTCGACATTGACGGCGCGGTCTACCAAGACGTGCTGGTTGAATCTGTCTTCGCCCTGAGCAAGGTCACCTACGACGACGTCAAGCACTGGGTCTCTAAGCTCCTTCCGC
>Ga0115027_10000025_pt1 | contig 16605 bp, 11 predicted proteins | sample Open_0915_D1_FD_83879 | JGI IMG/M metagenome (GOLD analysis project Ga0115027, IMG submission 83879) | Wetland microbial communities from Old Woman Creek Reserve in Ohio, USA - Open_0915_D1 | ecosystem: Environmental > Aquatic > Freshwater > Wetlands > Sediment ...
ATAACTCCCGGTCACCTTCAGCGTTCCTATGGCCCCGACGTACAAATTGTGGCTCTGTCCATCCCCAGATCCGTTGTTGCCAAATTCACTGCTTAGGATTTCAAGCGTCGAATCGACATCGCCGCCTGTCAAGATCCCGTTTTCGTTTTCCAGAAATCGGCAATTCTCGACTCTAAGGTTTCCTTTTTCGAACCTTATTCCAGCACCATTTCTGTCTGGAACCGCCGCACCGACAAAATCGAATCCCTCGACTGTGACCTTTCCACCGCGTACAACCCAAATACCTTTTGATTCTGCCGATGCACCTTGCGCAATGAGTCGGGCACGCCCGTTCTTTGCTCGCAAAGTCAGATCATTCTGTGTCCAGACAGCGACATCCCCCACGTAGTCACCGCCATCGACTTCGATAACAGCGCCGTCTCTGGCCAATTTTGATGCAGCAGATAGGGTTTTGACTGTGCGTTGCGGGCCGACTTCAATGACCCTTCCCGGTTCAAGCGCCGCAGCCGGACGAACTGCGAGCAGATTCCCAGCAAGGAAACAACACGCAGTCAGCGCCACCACTCGGGAAATCTTGTGAGAATTTTCCGAGAACAAGATCCTTGATATCGCGCTCGAGGAGTCAATCAACATGAACGGCTATCCCTTTGAACACCAAGAAAACGGCGTTATGAACCAACAGGAGATGAAATGGCTCGCAGAAACCAGTGGCCAATCGGCTCTTGTACTTTCGGAATACGAGGCGCTTAATTTTCCGGACTCACAACCCGCCCGCTGCCACCATTACTCCGTGCGACAGCCTCCTGCCATTTTCCGGCCTTTTTCAACTTATCCCGCAACCCCGGCAATGGAAATCCAGAACCATAGGCGCGATGAGCAAATGACAATGCCTTGTCGTAGTCCTTCAGGTCAAAATAGATAAGGCCCATATTATAGTTTGCATTTGGACTATCTTCTCCCAACTGGATTGCTTGGTTCAACTGATTCAGCGCTTCAGTTTTGTTTCCAGCCTTATAGAGATAAGAAGCGTAGATTGTTCTGACAACTCCATCATCGCCCCGGAACATCAAGGCCCGCTTGAAATAGCATTCGACCGAGTACTTGGCACCCGTTGGCGTGGATCGCTTTTCCTTTTCCCCAAGCCTCAGCATGGAAAACAAGGCCACATGGTGGTTGGGAAAATACCGGAGCACGAAATCCAGATCCGCACCTACGCTACCCGTTTGTCCTCCCTTAACCAGATTGATTACATCTGGGGACAGATGGTTGCCTTCTACCTGCTTCAAACGAGTGCCACCCAAACGGTAATCGTATGGCCCTTCCGGATTTGTTATCGAACCGCAAGCGTAATCGGCGACTTCGGCTACGCTCTGCGACGAGATCAGAAATCCCAACCCCAAAAGGAAGAACCGACAAACTGCCGCAAACTTCACATTCATTCCGCCTCCCGCATCCATTATTGGGAATTGATCCTTGATGCCACCGCCTCCAGCAAAGAGGATTCGGAGCCACCAGCACATCCAGAATTCGCAAAACGACCAGTATAGAACATGCTTGGCTATCACGTACGCAGATCAGGGCTGACGTGTTAGACCCAAGCGGCAGTATCCGGTCCGAGCAGAGCAGTAATGTCCGCTTCAGAAGGAAGGGAAGATGGCCCAGACGGAATTGGCTTGAACGAGAGGGAACCGAAACGGCACGGGGTGCTGGAGAGGCTGAAGTCTGGAGGGCTGAATCCGCCTTTCATACTTCAACCGTCACGCTTCAAACATGCCAAACCGATTTCTGATGCAAACTTTGTCCAGTGCTTTGGATTGCCACCAGTGCTCACCGCGTTTTGGGGGTCGCCACCAACTCATCAAGGAGTCGCGCAAGCTCCCCCGTCCGTGAACGCCTCGAATTCGCCATGGCGAAGTCGCGAGGGACACCGCTGCATCTTCCATTCCGAAGCTTATCGAGAAATACTGAAATCGCGTCGGCAATCTGCTGTGCATCAGCCATGTTGGCCTGATCTTCGACTCCAGCCTCTCTAAGCATCGTTGCCGAGATTCCTTCAGGACCGACCAAAGCAAGTATCGGTCTGGCTGCACGGTAATACTCATAGATCTTTGCCGGCACCTGATGATCACATACACTCCCCTGGAAAAGAAGTAGCGCATCAGCCCGCAACATCTCACGAAGCGCTTCGCGGTAAGCAATAGGAGGTTCCAGTCGGACAATATCCTGGAGGTTCAGGGCAACTAGTTGCGAACGGTAGAGATCATCGCTTCCGGTGGCTCGAAGCACAATCTGAAGCTGACCCGCATTTATCATGCCCGCAATTTTCAGTTTGCTCAAAGCCGCGAAGAACGCCCGTGGGTCGCGCTCTTTCGGGTAAAGAATCCCGCTATGGACAAGAGTCAATTGACCCGGTTTGCCAAGGGGAATGAGTTCCAGTCCAGTTTCCGCATCGAGAAAATTGTCTTCATCAAATCCGTTTTCTATAACCGCCCATTTTGAGTTCGGAACTTCCGGATACCTTTCTGCGTACATGTCTCTGGTTGGCTGTGCCGTGAACACCGCCCTCGCACATTGCTTCACCGTAGCGACTTCCAGCCGGCGTTGAACCTTCCATGTCAGCGGGTCTTGAGGATAGCCTTCTTCAATCATTGCGTCTCGAAAATCTGCAACCCATGGCAATCGACTGCGCTTACTCAGGCTCAAGCCAATGAGATGTGCTGTTGCAATCGGAAAGGTTGAAAATATGGCGTCTGGCTGATACTTATCAATCATCCGCATTCCCGTCCAGACAGCAGCAGGCCACCAACTGATCCATCGATCAGGCTGAGCCATGAAGTTCGAATATTTGCCTCGAAAAGACAAATGACGCGATGTATCGAGCCCAAAGGCACGTTCAACCACCACGTCATCAGGGATTTCCTTCAACTGATCCGGACTCGATACCTCGTATGCCGTCGGTGAGATCGTCAGGACAAGAGGGTCCCAACCATGGTCACGAAGATAGGTGCAGAACTTCAAAGTGCGCTGGATGCCACTGCTCACTCTGACGGGCGGAAAATGATAGGCCACCACCAAGAGCCGTCTGTTTACCGTCATGTTTCCTTGTCGCCTTCTCGTGACGCTGTCAAATTTGTAGTTGACACAAAGATTCTGGGGATTCTCTGGATAACCATCAAATCTTCGTGGACCTTCATAGAAATGATTCAAATTGGGCGCATGTTAATTCCCGACCAAGCCAAATCCTCTTCTTTCGGTGCATCTTCCGGTTCACGGGGCGCACTTCTCCCCGCAGGAAATGGATTCGCTGACGCGTGAGCGACATGTCGGCCCGCGACAGAATGCATTGGTTGGACTCCACAATCATTCGTTTTTCTTCCAATTCGTGCCCAAACAACCTGAGAGCCATCCCAAAGTTCTCCAAAGCGCTACTCACCGCTCGCGATCACGGCAGAAACTGCCATCGAATCGAGTTCCAAAACTGCACCCAAGAGGAGTACCTTCGAAGAGAATTCCGCAAGACAACCACGCCGACTCAGGACCTCATCCAGAAGGGATAGCACCGCTGTTTTCGTTTCCAAGCCCACGTCCAACGATGTCAGGCTTGGCTCGGGGAATTATAGGCGGAGAATGTGGTGCCGACCGTGAGATACCCCACAGTGAGACGTCTATGAAAGACCCAAACCCATGCGGTACTTGACGCCTCTTCCTGGACTGATTTCCCCCGCTGCGAACCGTGGTGCCAGCCCCCTGGGCGGAATAGGCTCAGGCGGGTGCCGCAGAGATCGTTTTGATCTTCCCGGATTTGAAGAATGACAACCCAAGCTATATGGAGTTTGTGGGGGGCTGACGAACTGTGGGCAGGCGGTGGGGAACGCAACGCGTTGTCCATGGCTTGTCTATCCACGCCATACTCAGAAGCCAGCACCGCCAGGGTCTTGCCCCCGCGCCAAAGCCCCGATCGCCACTTCTTCCTTCAATTGCACGTTGTGTTGCTTGCGCTTTGTGCCAGTACTTCACGTCCCTTTCAACGGGCCGACGGCTCCATTCCGCGTCTCTCCGCCAACAGTCAGCAGACGGCCAACGACCGTGAATTAGTTCACAGGCGACGTCAGTGAACCTGGATAGAATCTGTATCAGCACTCTGACAACCTGACCAACTCCACCCACCCCCAGATGATCCGGAATCTCCTTTCCAGCCGGGTAGTCAGGGAAGGTGTCGCGTTGCCATGGGCAACAAGGGACGGGTTTCGGGTTCGGCACGATCAACAGGGCATCAAAGGACAACGATGAACCGGATGTTCACTCACTGGCTGTACTGGCGACCTCTCGCACGAGCACTGTTTGATTCAGCCTTCCTCGTTGTCGGTGCCCTCATTGGCTTGGGGTGGGCTAGCAGCGGCTTGCCGATCAATCATAGACAGGTCGTTCTGTTCGGTCTGATCTATGTGGCTGTCGCCATGTTGATTACCGCGCTGCTGGGCATAAATCAGCGCATCAACCCGCGAACTGCCATTGGGCCGCGAACCCAAATACTCTTCTCGGTCTATCTTTCGTTTCCGATTGCCTATCTCATCGATGTTCTGTTCTTCGTCCGGTTCGATCGTGAATTGCTCTACCTTTCCATCATGGCAGCGGTGTTCGGGGTGCTTGTCTCACGCATCGGAAGTTCAGGCTCGCGCGATTCGGAGCTCGCGAAGCGTCGAATACTGGTTTTCGGAACAGGCTCCAAGGCAATTGAAGTCAGGGACGCACTCAGGAAAGCGGATAAGAATGCCGTTATCGTCGGCTTTTTTGCCGGGCCCAATGAGAACGACTCGATCATTCAGGGGAGCCGTCTGGTTGCGCAGGGCGGGAATCTGCTCGACACCGCAATCGCACTGGAAGCAGATGAAATTGTCATCGCCTTGTCTGAACGACGCGGGGGTTCCATGCCCATGCGCGAACTTCTGGATTGCCGTCTGAATGGAATCCGCGTTCTCGACCTGGCCAGTCATTTCGAGAGGACGCTCGGCCAGATCCGCCTGGACTCACTTTACGCTGGCTGGCTCATTTTCGGTGAGGGCTTCAGTCAAGGCGTCGTTCGCTCAGTCGTGAAGCGAATCTTTGACATCATTGCCTCGCTCATTTTGCTGATCATCGGGGCACCGGTGATGGTTGTCACCGCGTTGCTGATCGGACTGGAAACCGGCTTCCCACTCCTCTACCGGCAGGAACGAGTCGGGCATAACGGACGCTTATTCACTGTCATCAAGTTCCGCAGCATGCGCCAGGACGCCGAGAAGCATGGAAAGCCCGTCTGGGCGTCATCATCTGATGATCGTGTGACAAAGGTTGGACGCATCATCCGCAAACTGCGCATCGACGAACTGCCACAACTCTATTGCGTCCTCAAGGGTGACATGAGTCTTGTTGGCCCACGCCCGGAACGGCCCTTCTTTGTCGATCAACTGACCCGGGAGATACCGTTCTACGCGGTCAGGCACAGCGTCAAGCCCGGGTTGACCGGCTGGGCTCAGGTTTGTTATCACTATGGCGCATCTGCCGAGGATGCAGCGGCGAAACTGCAGTACGACCTATACTACGTGAAGAACCACTCTCTGTTTCTTGACCTCGTCGTGATCTTCGAAACAGTCGGAGTTGTACTGACAGGCAAAGGTGCGCAATAGACCACGGTTCCACGGCGCCTTTCATCGCGTCGTTTGCTGACTGAGCCATGAATCACGAAACGGCATCGCTCATCGCATGGAGTATGGGCACCGCAGCAGTCAGCTACGGACTGCTCGCTGTCCACCTCATTTCTCTGGGCCAGGACTGGCGTGGCAATCGGCGCGTTCAGGCAATACTGGCGTCCGTCGTTCTCGCGGCGCTTTGGGCAATCGCTGGCACTCTGTTTGCTCTGACCGGCAAGAGTATTCTGTTTGTATCGAGCGTTCTGCTCGATACCCTGCGCTATGGCGCCTGGTACGTCTTCCTGATCCTTCTGCTTTCTCCACCCGAAACAGATCGACGCCCTGATCGGATCGTTCCCGTCTGGCTGATTATTGCAGGCTGGGCAATGGTCACCGCCGGTATCGGATTGCATCTGGCGATTTCCATGCGTTTTCTGCAGGCGTCCCAATGGGTGAGGACGGAACTTGTCCTGGGGCTGGGGCTGGCCGTCGTCGCCTTGATTCTTCTGGAGCAGGTCTTCCGGAACGTAACGGACGATGCGCGCTGGAATGTCAAACCGCTTTGCCTGGCACTGCTCGGGCAATTCGGCTTCGATCTCTATCTCTATTCGGATGGGCTCTTATTCAGCCGGATCGATGCCGACGCCTTTGCGATACGCGGATTCGTCCATGCACTGGTCATCCCGCTGCTTCTCGTCGCCACCGTTCGTAGCCGCGACTGGAAGACAAAGATCCAACTTTCGCAGAAGGCTGCGTTCCACACGGCCACGCTTGTGTTTGCGGCTCTCTATCTTCTGCTCATGGCTTCCGTCGGCTATTACGTCCGTTTCTTCGGTGGCGACTGGGGACGCGCACTTCAGTTTTCTCTGTTGTTCGTCTCGATGCTGTTCCTCGGGGTGCTGGTCTTTTCAGGCTCGATGCGGGCAAAACTTCGCGTCCTGGTGGCGAAGCATCTCTTCAGGTATCGCTACGACTATCGTGAGGAATGGTTGCGATTCACACAAACCCTGTCATCACAAGACTCTCCCCGAGCCATTGGGCAGCAGACCATCCGCGGCCTTGCCAACCTTGTCGAGAGTCCGGCAGGCGGCCTGTGGCTCAAGGAAGCCGGGCAGAACGTCTACAGGATGGCCGGAAGATGGAACATTCCGGCCATTGACGTCTCCGAAGACGGCGATTCATCCCTCTGCCGCTTTCTGGTCAACAGGGGCTGGGTCATCAACCTCGAGGAGTATCGGACGGCGCCGGGGCGCTATGCCGGATTGGAAATCCCGGAGTGGGTGTATCGCATTCCGAACACCTGGCTGATTGTCCCGCTGATGGTCAGTCACGAAATGACCGGCTTCGTGATCATTGCGAGCGCCCGAACACGCATCGACGTGAATTGGGAAGTGAATGACCTGCTCCGCACGGCCGGCTGCCAGGCAGCAGGTTTTCTGGCGCGGATGCAAGCCACGGAAGCCCTCCTCGAAGCCAGGAAGTTCGATGCATTCAACAGGATGTCGGCGTTTGTAGTGCATGATCTCAAGAATATCGTTACCCAACTTTCCCTGATGCTGCGCAATGCCGAACGCCACCGGGACAACCCCGAGTTTCAGCAGGACATGCTGATTACCGTAGAGCATTCGGTTGAACGCATGCGCCAGTTGATGATGCAACTCCGTGAAGGCACGAAGCCGCCAGGAACGGCATGCGGCGTGCAACTTACCGATGTCATCGAGCGTGTTCGCCAGAGTAAAATGAAGCAAGGGCGCATAGTTGAGACGAGGATAGGCGAACCGTTGACGACGCGCGGTCATGAGGAAAGACTGGAGCGCGTCATCGGTCATCTTGTTCAAAATGCGCTGGACGCCACAGCCGAAGATGGCAGGGTTTGGGTTTCGCTGAAGCGGCGAGGTGACCGGGCGGTTGTTGAAGTCGGTGACACGGGGCATGGAATGACCGAGGAATTCATTCGGGATCACCTCTTCAAGCCCTTCCAGAGCACGAAACAGGCGGGGATGGGCATCGGCGCTTACGAAAGCGCACAGTACATACGCGAAATGGGCGGCGAATTGCAGGCTGAAAGCCAGGAAACGATAGGGACGCGGGTAACGATGATTCTTCCTTTGCTTGACGCAGGAACAAGATCCGATCTGCACGATACGGAGCAGGCATGACCGGCGAAAAGCTGCGTCCGCTGCTGATTGTCGAAGACGACGTGGCGCTGCAGAAGCAGCTGCGCTGGTCTTTCGACAAATTCGAGGCGTTGACCGCAAGCGACCGCGAAAGCGCCCTGACGCAACTTCATCGTCACAGTCCGGCGGTCGTGACCATGGACCTTGGACTGCCACCCGACGCGGATTCGGTCTCCGAGGGCTTTCTGCTCCTTGAGCAGATTCTTGCCGCCGCCCCCGATACGAAAGTCATCGTGCTTACCGGCCAGAACGACCAGGCCAACGCATTGCGTGCAATTGCGCTCGGCGCCTACGACTTCTTCGCCAAGCCGTTCGAACCCGAACTCCTGACACTGACGATAGATCGGGCCTTCAGGCTGTTCGACCTACAGCAGGAAAACCGGCGACTCCAGGCCATGCAGCAGCCGGCTGCTCTCGCCGGCCTGCTGACCCGGGACAGCGAAATGTTGCGTGCGTGCCGGACAATCGAAAAGGTCGCAAGTACCAATGCGACGATCCTCCTGCTCGGCGAGAGTGGCACCGGCAAGGAGGTTCTCGCCCGCGGACTACACGAAGCGTCAAACCGCAAGGGAGAGCGCTTTGTGGCAATCAACTGCGCTGCCATTCCGGACACTCTTCTTGAAAGCGAATTGTTCGGCTACGAAAAGGGCGCGTTCACCGGTGCCGGCAAGACGACCCAGGGCAAGATCGAATCGGCCGGTGGCGGAACGCTGATGCTGGACGAAATCGGCGACCTGCCCCTGGCGTTGCAGGCAAAACTGCTGCGTTTCCTGCAGGAGCGGGTCGTCGAACGACTTGGCGGACGCCAGGAAATTCCTGTCGACGTCCGCATTGTCGGGGCCACGCATCAGGATCTGAAAGCGCTTATCAAGGAGGGGCTTTTCCGCGAAGACCTATACTATCGACTGGCCGAGATCGTCATTACCATTCCCCCGCTGCGTGCCCGAAAGGGTGATCCGGCCCTTCTCGCCCACGCGTTCGTCCGCCGGTTCGCGGCTGAGTATAATCGTGCAAACATCAGCCTGTCCGAAGATGCCCTGCGGGCAACCGAAGCTTATGGCTGGCCAGGAAACGTTCGCGAGCTGGAAAACTGCATCAAGCGCGCGGTTATCATGGCTGAAGGCCAGCAAATCACCCGCGCAGATCTCGGCCTGGACATGGCAGCCGAAGATGGTGATGGCTACATAGATCTACGCCACGTTCGCGATGAGGCGGAGAGGGGTGCCGTGGTCACCGCGCTTGGCAGAGCCAACGGCAATGTGGTGCGTGCCGCCGAGTTGCTGGGAGTCAGCCGCCCTACCCTATATGACATCATGCATCGCCTGGGGCTCAAATAACCCACAGACATACCGGAAAACGAATGTTGAAAAAGCCAGCCATCTACCTTCGCGTCACCCTCGCCGCACTTCTTGTGACGACCCTGTTTGCCGGGTGTGGCGCCAAGAATCCCGATTCACTCATCGCGTCAGGAAAGGACTACCTCGCGAAGAACGACAGCAAAGCTGCCGTCATCCAGTTCAAGAACGCGCTGCAAAAGAATCCGAACCTCGGCGAGGCACGCTTCCTTCTCGGCAAGGCGTTGCTCGCAGCTGGCGATCCTCAAGGCGCGGAACTCGAGTTGAGAAGGGCACTTGACCTCAAGTATGCCCCCGAGCTGGCAATTCCCCTGCTGGCCCAAGCCCTCCTCCGCAATGGCCAGGCAAAAAAGGTTGTCGACGAGTTCTCCCGGACGGAGCTGCCTGGCGAAGCAAAGGCCAACCTCAATACGACACTGAGTCTTGCCTACCAGGTGCTGGGCAACGTTGAAGCGTCCAAGGCCGCGCTGGCCGCCGCGCTGGCTGCCCAGCCGGATTTTGCACCCGCACTCATTGTCGAAGCCAGAGGCAAGGCAGCGGACAGGGACATTTCGGGTTCCCTGGCGACTGTCGACCGCATACTGGCGAGAGAACCAGCAAATCACGAAGCGCTGATGCTCAAGGGTTCTCTACTTGCCCTCACGGGTGATCAGGACGGCGCTATCCGGCTATACAAGATGGCCCTTCAGAGCCGGCCGGACTTCATTCCAGCGCACTCGGCAATAATCTCTGCTCTGATGCAGAAAGGGGCCGCTGAGGATGCCGGACAGCAACTGGAAGCTCTCAAGAAGTTTGCCCCCAATCATCCCCAGACGATTTATCTCGAAGCGCAGATGGCATACCAGCGCAAGGAGTACAGAACCGTGCGGACTCTGGCGCAGCAACTGCTGAAGTCCGCGCCGAACGACCCGACTGCACTGCAACTTGCCGGCGCGGCCGAGTATCAACTTGGCGCGTATTTTCAGGCCGAGTCCTACCTCAACAAGGCCCTGCAACTGGCACCAGACCTGCGGCTTGCGCGCGGTCTGTTGATAACGAACTATCTGCGCGCCGGTCAACCTGCCAAAGCACTCTCCACCCTGCAACCGGTACTGGGCAAGATCGAGGAGGATCCGGACTTTCTGGTGCTGGTCGGAGAGGTCTACCTGCAAGCCGGCGATCCAAAGAAAGCCGAGGAGTATCTCAACAGAGCCAGCAAGCTCGATCCGAATGACCTGACGAAGCGAACGGCCGTGGCAGTTGCCCATATGGCTCAAGGGAGGGTCACCGAAGCCGCAAGCGAATTTGAACAAATATCACGTGTCGATGAGGGGATCACTGCAGATCAGGCGCTCATCGCTTCCCATCTGCATCGCAATGAACTGGACAAGGCTCTGAGCGCCATAGACACCCTCCAGAAGAAGAAGCCTGACGATCCTGCGACCTATAGCTTGCAGGGACGTGTCCTGCTGGCCAAGAAGGACAACGCGGCTGCTCGCCAGAGCTTCGAGAGGGCCGTAGCAATGAATCCTGCCTATATACCCGCAGTTGCCAGCCTGGCATCAATGGACATGGCTGAAGGGAATCCCGCCCGGGCGCGCAAACGCTTTGAGGAAGTACTGGCGGCAGATCCAAAGAATATGCCCGCGTTGCTCTCGCTGGCCAAACTGACCACGGCGACGGGCGGCACCGCTGCCGATTCCCTAATGTTGATCAAGAAATCAGTCAGCGCAAATCCCGACGTATTGGCCCCCAGACTGGCATTGATTGACTTCTACATGGCAAACGACGAACCGAAGAAGGCCGATTCTGCCGCGCAGGAAGCGCTCGCAGCGATCCCTGACAAACCCGAACTGCTGGATGCCGCCGGGCGTGCCCAAGCAAGAGCCGGAGAAGTCAACAAGGCCTTGGCCACCTATGGAAAACTGGCCGCGGTGCAGCCATCCTCGCCACTTCCATATCTGCGCATGGCAGACATTCAGCTAAACAACAAGAACACGGATGAGGCCGTCAAGAACTTGCGCAAGGCGCTGGAGATCAGGCCCGATGTGTTCGAGGCGCAGCGAAAGCTTGTCCAGATACTGTTGGATCAAGGCAAGACCATCGATGCGCTTGCCATTGCTCGGGAGATCGAAGGGCAGCGCCCGAACGAGGCGGTTGGTTACATACTTGAAGGTGATATTCATGCCTCCGAAAAGCGTTGGTCAGATGCCGCAGTCGCCTACAGGAACGGAGTCCGCCATGCACCCGCATCGGAGCTTGCCATAAAGCTGCACAGAGCCCTGCTATCCGCCGGAAAAACTACCGATGCTGACAAGGCTGCCAACTCCTGGCTGAAGGACCACCCGAAGGATGTTGCATTCCGCCTCTACTCGGGCGATCTCGCGACGGCGCGGAAGGACTACCCGGCTGCCGTGCATTACTATCGTGCAGCAGTCGACATCCAGCCAGAGAATGCGCTCGCCCTCAACAATCTGGCATGGGTTTCCGGGCAGATGAAATCCCCGAAGGCTCTGGAATACGCAGAAAAGGCCAACAGACTCGCTCCTAACCAGCCGGCATTCATGGACACGCTGGCCATGCTGATGGCAGAGCAAGGGGACACCGCGGGCGCGATCGAACTCCTGCTCAAGGCACTGAAGCTTGCTCCGCAGGCTGCTGAAATTCGCCTTAATCTGGCCAAGATCCTGATCCTTGCTGGGCGCAATGATGATGCCCGTGTGGAACTCGATGCCCTCGCCAAGCTGGGCAACAAATTCTCCGAACACGCTGAAGTAAGGCGCTTGCAGGGGACACTCTAGATTTTTTCAAACACAAGACGAGAAAGATGATGAAAACCATTGCTGTTGTCGGACTGGGTTATGTGGGACTTCCGTTGGCGGTTGAATTCGGCAAGAAATTCCGTACCATCGGTGTCGACCTGTCTGCCGAGAAGGTCGCGTGCTACAAACAGCATTTCGACCCGACCGGCGAGGTAAGCACCGAAGACCTCAAGGCTGCCACCCTGCTCGAGATGGGAACCGACCCAAGTGCGTTGAAAGAAGCCGATTTCGTGATCGTCGCGGTGCCCACTCCGGTCGACGACGCACATCAGCCCGATTTCAGTCCGCTGGTCAGCTCCTCGCGCGCCGTTGGCCAGAATCTGAAGCAGGGAGCAATCGTTGTGTACGAGTCGACGGTGTATCCGGGAGCCACCGAGGAAGTCTGCATTCCCATCCTTGAGCAATACTCGGGCAAGAAATGGAAGACCGACTTCTTTGTCGGCTATTCTCCCGAGCGCATCAATCCCGGCGACAAGGAACGTACCGTCACCAAGATCGTCAAGGTGGTCTCGGGCGACACCCCCGCGACGCTGGCAACAGTCACCGAGATCTACGGAAGCGTGATCAAGGCCGGCGTCTTCCCGGCTTCCTGCATCAAGGTAGCGGAAGCCGCGAAGGTCATCGAAAACACTCAGCGCGACCTCAACATCGCCCTGATGAACGAACTGGCCATCATCTTCGACAAGATCGGAATCGATACGCTCGAGGTTCTTCAGGCAGCCGGAACGAAGTGGAATTTTCTGCCCTTCCGCCCCGGCTTGGTCGGTGGCCACTGCATCGGTGTCGACCCCTACTATCTGACCCACAAGGCCCAGAAACTTGGCTACCATCCCGAAGTAATCCTGGCTGGTCGCCGTATCAATGACGGAATGGGTAAATTTGTAGCCGAACAGACGATCAAGCAACTGGTGCGGAGAGGTCATCCGGTCAAGGACTCCCCGATCATCGTTCTGGGTCTTACATTCAAGGAAGACTGTCCCGATCTGCGCAACTCACGGGTCATCGACGTCATTCGCGAGTTGGAATCCTACGGCGCCAGAGTCATTGTTCATGACCCGGTGGCGGACGCAAAGGAGGCGTTTCACGAGTATAAAGTCGATCTCCGTGCCTGGGACGATCTGCCCAAGGCTGGAGCCATTGTTGCCGCGGTCAACCATCGCGAATTCAAAGATCGGCCAGTTGGCGACTTCTTGTCTAAACTCGAAAAAGATGGTGTGATAACCGACGTAAAGAGCATGTTCGAAACTGCAGCCTTTGCCGGATCGGGTGTTGAACTCTGGCGTCTGTAAGGGGGGGTCCAAGATGAAGCGCACAAGGTTTGATCAGCACCTTCCCGGGCCTTGGGTGCTTTGTGCCCTGCTTGCCGTGACCCCCTTCAGCAAGCTGGCAATGGCCGACCCGCTCAAGAGCGAGAAAGCGGCGGCCCTGCGCATCGAGGGTCGCAACTACGAGCATGGGAATACCGCAACGCGCGACCCCGCCAAGGCGGTGCAGCTCTATTGCGAAGCTTCGCGCCTGGGTGATGTCGAGGCTCAGTACAACCTCGGCTGGATGTACGCCAATGGGCGAGGCGTTCGACGCGACGATGCGACTGCCGCCTACTTCTTCGCGATGGCTGCCAAGCAAGGCGATGCGCTGTCGCAGCGAATGCTGCGCCAAGTTGGCGACCCGGCCGGCAAGCCACCGGAGTGCCTATTCGATAGCGATGGACGCGACATTGTCGCGCAGGCCGCCCCCGATCGGCGCAAAGTCATGGAAATGGTCTTGAGACTGGCACCCGAGTATGGTGTTTACCCGCGGCTGGCGATGGCGGTCATCCGTGCCGAATCCAATTTCAATCCCGGTGCCGTCTCACCAAAAAATGCGCAGGGATTGATGCAACTCATCCCGGAAACGGCCGAACGTTTCAATGTCAAGAAGCCCTTTGATCCCGAACAAAACATCCGCGGCGGCCTCGCCTATCTGCGCTGGTTGCTGGCCTACTTCAAGGGGGATATCGCACTGGTTGCGGCCGCATACAACGCCGGCGAGGGCGCCGTAAATCGCCATGCCGGCATTCCACCCTACGCCGAGACACAGGGCTACGTGAAGCGCATCCGCGAAATCTTCAAGCGTGACGAGCACCCCTACGACCCGGCAGTGACCGATCCTTCACCGGACCTGCAGAAAATCGCCTCACGCAGGCTGATGTGATTCGCGCCCGGCCCCATCCCCGATTCCTGCTGGCATTCCTTGTCTGCCTGTTGTCGAGTGTGGCGTCAGCCGAGATGTCCGACACCATCCAGCAGGTTAAGCCTTCGGTCGTCGTCGTCGGCACCTACAAGAAGACCGACAGCCCGCAGTTCGCCATGCGCGGCACGGGCTTTGTGATCGCCAGCGGCAACCTCATCGCGACAAACGCCCATGTCGTTCCAGACAGTAGCGACCCCGATGCCCCGGCGCTGGTCATTCAGTCGCGCAATGGCTCGGGAGAAACGCAGGTTCGTCGCGCCCATGTCGTCAACAAGGATCGCGAGCACGATCTCGCTGTCCTCCGCATCGACGGTCCTTCCCTCCCCCCCCTCAAGCTGCGCAACTCCGAATCGGTACGCGAAGGCCAACCGGTGGGATTTACCGGGTTCCCGATCGGAGGGGCGCTCGGCTTCTCGCCGGTGACCCATCGCGGCATGGTGTCGTCGATAACTCCGATTGCGCTGCCGGCGGCGAACGCGCGCCAAGTTAATGAAAAACTGGTCCGCCAGCTCAAGAGCGGATCATTCAACATTTTCCAGCTCGATGCCACGGCCTACCCAGGCAACAGCGGGAGCCCGGTATTCGATGCCAGCAGCGGCGAAGTCATCGGCATCATCAATATGGTGTTCATCAAGGGAAGCAAGGAAGCAGCGCTGAGTCAGCCGTCCGGAATCGCCTACGCGATACCGGCGAATTACCTGAAAGAGCTGTTGGTCAAGTCGCCGTAACCAGTCGTTTCCCTCATTCCTGCACCCGCTTGACCGGTTGAAACCCGACCCACATCTTGTGCAGCAGGTGGATCAGAAGCAAGTTTGGCGGCAAACGCAGCGACAATTCCCGAACCATCAACAGCCAGTCCGCCATCGCCTGTCCCCGGATTCGCGTGTCAGGGTGACGTGAGTAGACTGCCTTTTCGACCAGCTTAACGAAGGCGGTCGGCTCCTGCTTCAGTAACCGGTCATCAACCGGGGTCGAGAAGAACCGCCTAGCCAAATAGAGCGCTTGCCGCAGAATCGCGTCGAGCCCGACCTCGGCAGAACGGGTGATCAGGCGTTTCGGGAACTCAGCCGAGACCGATGAAAAATGGCGGAAGAGAAGGTCAATGTCGCAGAGATCCCGCAGACCGCGATCAAACTCCCCGTTCAGCAGCAAATGGGCGGCCGCATGCAGCAGGATATCTTCATCCCGCAAGCGCCAGAAACGCCCGCTCCCGGCAATTGGCACTGCTTCATTGACCATCCTGGAAGAATCGACAGCAATGCGGCATGTTGGCATGACAAGTGAATGATGGAGGTCAATCGTGGTGCCGCGATGCGTGTGAGTCATTGGCGGAATCTCATGGGACCACTGTCTGTAGTAGCGGTCGTCGTACGCATCGAGCTGGCCCGTAATCCAGCCACCAAGCATCAGTTCGCTCTCGACAAAGCGAATCTGTTTGTCCGCAACGAGCAGATCGATATCACTGAAGCTCCGGCCATCCGCAACAGGCAAACCCAAAGCCACATAGGATGCACCTTTCAGTAGCAGGATCGGCGTCTCGACATGGACCAGCGCACTGCTGATCGATCGCAGTTCTCGCTGCACATCGCGGCGAAAGGCTGCCGATTGGACCAAGGCTGCCACCAGGCTGCCTTGATGGCGTGGCGGGACACTTCCAGCGATTGACGAGCAGGATGTCCAGTGAGCGATCCGTGCCAGCATTCCCGCGTGCCGTGCCTCGGCAAGCACGAGGCTCCACTCTTCGCCGGAGAAGGTGTCTGCCACCCCCCGATCCCGCAGGAAGCGAATCAGGGGAGAAGACTCAACCATGCTGCGCGACAAGTTCATCCAACGCGTCCTTGGCTTCATCCAACGACGAGTACTCGATCTCCCAGGCCTCGGCAGAACGGACCAAGCCGGCCAGTCTCTCAAATCCGGATGCGCCGAGGGTCGAATAATTGAACGACTGATCGATCAGTCGCATGGCGGCCTGCCCCTGGCCAACGGCATGCATGCGTAGCGGGGCACCGTCCGTCCATTTCGGGAAGACGATCAAACGGGGCGAGGCGCTTTCGCTGCCCCGTTGGATAGAATCGCCGGGTGCCGGCAGGTGCGCGATACTCCCCTTGTGCGTATTTGTCGCGTGAGGTCCAAATACGACCTCCGGGTGCCTGCATTGGATGAGAGCGATGGATGAATTCTTCAGACTGACCGGTCGCACACAAGGAATCAGCTCGAGGCTCTCGTCAAGCAGGGCAAGTTCGTCCGAGAGCAATCTCCAGCCGCTCAGCGCGAGTTCCGCCGCGAGGGTGCTTTTGCCGCTACCCGAGACTGCCGAGAGAAGAACGCCCGCGCCCCGGGTTTCCAGGACGGCCGAGTGGAGTATCAGATA
>Ga0115027_10000026_pt1 | contig 15859 bp, 13 predicted proteins | sample Open_0915_D1_FD_83879 | JGI IMG/M metagenome (GOLD analysis project Ga0115027, IMG submission 83879) | Wetland microbial communities from Old Woman Creek Reserve in Ohio, USA - Open_0915_D1 | ecosystem: Environmental > Aquatic > Freshwater > Wetlands > Sediment ...
ACGACAACTTCAATCCGGCCGGCTGCCGGACCCTGCACGATGTAATCCGTTTCGCCCACGAGATGTCCATGCGGGAGATGTTCCGCATCAGCGACAACGTGTCTCCGGATGAATGCGTCGCGGTTCCGCTGCGGGCGTATCTGCCCATGAAAATCGTGGTGGTGGACTTGGGCAACGGCTTGCGCCAGGGTCGCAGCAGCTCGCTGGCCGAGCTGGAGGATGTAACCTCGATTCCCTTCCAGGCCCTGTTGCGGGGCATGAAGCATGAACAGGTGAACTGGTCGCGCGATGTGGGGATCAGCTGGGGCGGGTTTGCCTCCATCGTGGCTCAGACCGCGATTCGTGATCCCATGACCGAAGGTCGCATGGGCGCTCCCAGCTACGCGGTCATCGCGGGCCACTACCTCAACTTTAACTCCCGTCTGGGGTTTCACTTCACGACCATCGATACCTACTCCGGCCCGAAGGTGAACGACAACTATATCACGTTTTACTTCAAGGGCGGGGCGGCCGACATCGGGCGCCGGTCGCGGCGGGCGCTGATGATCGCGCAAATCCTGAAACAGCTGGGTTTCAAGGTCGAGCTGAAAGGCGACATGGTTCGGGGGGAAATCAAGAAGTACGAGGAGAACTTCCTGGTGGAAAAACTCGACCAGCTGGGCCGTTTGCTGGGCACGGTGCGTCTGCTGGACATGCACCTGGCCGACGACCGGCAGGTGGACTGGTACGTGGAGCAGTTCATGCAAGGAAACTACCAGTTCGAAGCGAGGACCGCATGATCCGCACGCTCACTGTGCTTACGGCCCTGCTGGTTCTTGCGATCGGGTGGAACGCCGTCGAGGCCGTGGAGAAGGCAACCGCCCCGCCGTCAGCCGTCCCCTGGAGCGCGTTGCGTTTCCAGGCGGAGAAGATGGCGGGTCGAATCACGGCCGAAGTCTGGATCGAGCCCGAACAGGCCGCGTCTCTTCCCCCCGGGCGGTGGCCGGCCGTGAAAGGCGAGCCCCTCCGGCCGGCGGGTCCGACTCTGCTGAAGCTCTCGATTCGCCTGAAGATCGAGCCGCCCGGGATGGCACCCCTGCGGATGGAGAACCAGCTCTGGTTCGATTCGCAATCCGGTGCGCCGCTGCGCCTGATCCGCACCCGGGCGGGAATCGACGATTACGTTCAGTGGTTCGTCTTCGGCCGGGAGCAGGTGTTCCGTCGTCAGCATGAACCGGGGAGTCCTGGCCAGACGAATGGCCCGCCGGAAAGCTGGACGCGGGTGAGCGAGAGAGCTTACGCCTTTCGAGCCGAAGGCTGCCCGCGCCCCGCCGAGACCTCGATGTTGGTCTACCTCCTGTCCGACGCGGTCGCCAGGGGCGCCCTTGACCTCGGCCCCCGGTGCGTCTTCCACAAGCGGCAGCTTCACCGCCTGAGCTTCCGAACGGAACGACAGGAGCTCGTGCCCTACGACTATCTGGAACGAAGCGGCGGCGAGTCCCGGCGACGTACGGGAGCGGGGGATGCCGTGACCGTCCGGATCGAATCCACGCCGGTCGGCACCTACGAGGGAAGCGTTGAGCCATGGTTCAAGGATGGCTTTCTCACCTTCAGCGCGGACGGCCGCCTGCCGCTGGTGGTCGCCTGCGACCTGCCCGTCGTCGGGCACGTAGAGCTGCGCCTGGACGAGGTCCGTTGGCACTATCCGCAGAAGGGGGCGGGTGAGGAAAAACGGCGCGCGGGAACCGATTCGGCCTCGGGCGTTTCCCTCGCGTCACGTCCGATCGGTTCCTGCCGCTTCACGAAATAGGGAACGTCGATGCGTGCTTATTCTTTACACGCGCCGGTTTTCGCTGTACTTTGCTTAGCAACGCTCAGCTGGGCGGACACCGCGTCCGCCAAGGATGGCGGGGCATGTAGGGTGAAATGGATTTTTCCAGATACCAACGATATCTTGCGCGAATGCAAAAAAGGCACAGCGCCTTCCATGGCGATGCTGCGAATTTTCGAAAATTGGTTCGGGTGTGCGTTGATACGTTCAGGCCCGTGACAGAGCCTTTGGTGTTGATTTCACAGATCCAACGGTCGGGCGGCTCTTTGCTGAGTCAGCTGTTCGACGGTCACCCCCAACTCCATGCGCACCCGCACGAGCTGAAAATCGGCCATCCCAAGAAAAACAACTGGCCCCCCATCGAATTGAGCGATCGGCCGGAACGCTGGTTCGACATTCTGTTCGAGGAAACCTCGATTCGGCTCTTTCACGAGGGTTACAAGAAGGAGCGATTGTCGACCACCACCTACCCATTCATTTTTTTGCCGGCGCTTCAAAAGCGGATTTTTCTCACCTACCTGAAAGGTATCGAGGCCTGCCGCCCTCGTGATGTCTTCAACGCGTACATGACGTCCTATTTCGGCGCCTGGGTCAATAACCAGAACTATTCCGGCACGAAGCGCGCGGTGACCGGCTTTACCCCGCGCGTCGCCGACGACGAGCCCAACGTGGAGCGCTTCTTCGCGGTATACCCCGACGGCCGCCTGATCTCCATCCTCCGCAACCCCAAGAACTGGTTTCCTTCCGCCTCCCGCCACAACGCCAAGATCAAGAAGGACAAGTACGGCGAGATCCGCCAGGCCCTCGAGCAGTGGCGCACCTGCGCCCAGGCCATCGTGCGCAACCAATCGCGCTACGGCGAGCGCGTGTGCGTCCTCCGTTTCGAGGACCTGGTGCAAAGCACGGGGCGCGTGATGAGGCGGCTTGCGGATTTCATCGGGATCGAGTTCGATGAGATTCTGCTGGTCCCGACCTTCAACCGCTGTCCGATCCAGGCCAACACCAGCTTCGACAACCATGAGTCCGGGATCATCCAGGGAACGCTCGCCCGGCACCAGGCCCTGACAAGCGCCGAGCATGACATCATCGAGGAGATGACGAACGACGTGTATCAGACGGCGCTGGGGTGTGCGCTGGCCGTGTAGATGAGGTCATCGGCCGGCCGCCTTGCGCCTGGCGGCGGAAAGCTCGCGGTAGAGCGACATGTAACGGTCGAGGGTGCCTTCGAGGTCCATGGTGGCCTCGATCCAGCGGCGGGCGCTGTTCCCCATCGCCCGCCTCCGGTTCGGATCCTTCAGAAGGGGTTCAATGGCGTCGGCCAGATCCGGTGAGGTTCTTTCGGCGACGCAAAAGTCCCGTCCGGCCTCTCCGATGTCTGCGGACAGAGACTCGAACGGGGTCAGTACCACCGGCAGGCCGCAGGCCATTGCTTCGAGAACGGCGTTCGGCATGCCTTCCTTCTCCGAGGGGAAGACGAAAATGTCGGCGGCGCGGTAGTAATCTTCGACCCGATCCACAAAGCCTGTGACGTGCAGGCGATCGGCGGCTCCCGAACCCGCGCTCAGACCCTGGAGCCGGCGCGCAAACTTCCTTTTCTCGGGATCGTCCCCGGCCGTGTCGAACCCTGCCCCCACCAACGCGAGGTGTGTTTTCGGAAAGCGGTGATTCAAGCGGCTCCATGCCTCGATGGCCAGATCGATACCTTTGCGGGCGGTGAGGGAACCGACCGCCAGCAGCAGGGGGGCGTCCGCGTCGATTCCGAGCGCTTCGCGAAGCGCTCGGCGTTCGACCTCCAGGGCGGCGGGCTGGAACCGCCGCAGGTCAACACCGTTGGCGATGACCTCGATACGGGTTTCAAAGCCCATGGCGCGGGCCTGGGCGTACATGGCGGTCGCGTTGACGATCACGCAGTCGATCTGGCGGCTGAGGAGCCTCATGAACCCGCGCCGCAGGGCGCGGCGCACCGGGTTGAGGTTTTGGTTGAAGGTGATGGTATAGCCGAAGACGACTGCCGTTCCTTGTCGGCGCAGAGGCCCGGGGCGCAGCAGCGAGCGATGCGGGAGCGAGGAGATCAGCTGCAGCACGTCGGGACGGTAATCGGGCGCGCGGCACACCCGATGCACTTCGCGGTTCATGACCCAAAGCCGACGCAACCCCTTGCGCGCCGGAAGACGCACGCGGTGGATGGGCGCGCCGTTCAACGGCTCCGCCGGAATGACCGCGCCCACGGGGTAGCGAGCCCATTCCCGGACGATCCCGGGCGGAGCGATCTGGCTCCGACGCGGCGTGCCGGTCACCACCCGGATCGATGCCCCGCGCCGTTGCAAGCCGGGGAAATAGCGAAGAAACCGCAGCGCGGCGCCGCCGGGCACCGGGTAGAAATTCTGGGCTGCGATGCAGAGCTCCAGTTTTTCAGCCACCGCCATGAAGACCGGCATTCCTCAGCGCAGGAAACGCTGAATCAGGGTGTCGGCGTAACGCAGGACGATGTTGCGCGTAACCTTCTTCGGCAGGCTTTGCATGTAAACCGACGAGAATTCAGGCTCGATCTCGGGTGACGGGCTGATCGCCCAGTCGTTCGCGTCGTAGCCAATCGTCTCCATGTAGGGCCGGAAGGCCGGCTCGAAGAGCTCGACGTCTTCCTGGAGAAACCAGTGCCGCCAGTCACCGCTGGCCTTTTTGCGCACGACCTTCTCCTTGCCCGTGCCCTTGGGAACCTCCGCCTCCGTCCGGACGACGAACCCGAGGTAGCGGTTCAGTTCGTCAAAACGGTTGGTGACCATGTCCTCGTACTTGAAAATGAACCAGTCGGGGCCCAGACTCTTTACAAAGTCCCGCATGCGTTCGTAGCGACGGCGTTCCTCTTCGAACACCTGTTCCCGGGAAAGCGGCCAGCTGCCGTGACCGGCATAGCGGCATATTTCGAAAAACGGCACGGCCTGGGGGTTCTTTTCCTTCTTCAACACCATCGCCACGTGGGCCTCGTATTGCTTCTTGCTGCCGAGCGTGCCGCGATGCCAGCGGTAGAGCATCCGGCTGACCGCTACATCCCGCGGATCGCGGGCCATCCAGATTTTGCGGTCGTAATGCTCCTTTTCGAGGTGCTGGCGGTAGACGTCAAAGCTTTTGCCCTTGCGTTCCTCGTAGGTGTGCTTGTAAACGGCGTTCTCGTAGTCGCCGACATACTTGCCGGGCTTGCCCCCTGAAAACGCGTGGCAGTTCGGAAGGTTTCCCGAAACCTTGTAGACCATGGCGGTGGTACCGGATTTGCCGGTCCCTAAAATCATGACTTTCATCGGCGTTTATTACCTCGCGTTAAAAAGTGTGGCGACTATAGGCCAGTTGAATCTTCGCTGTCAAGCCACGGCCATCGCTGTTCATCGGGCTTTGCCGATACTGAAAATCTGCTCAGCCAGGGGCTTGGCATGAATGGGCGTTGGATCGTTCAGAACCTCGCGGAACCGCGCGATGCGCAGCCGGACCTCCTCGATGTCGATGCCCGGGAAGCGGTGGCGGTGGAATTCGGGCGGGGCGTGGCTGCTGGAAATCCCGACGATCAGTTTTTTGAAAAGAAAACGGCCGGCCGAGTAGGCGGCGCCGAGCGCGCGGCTGGGCAAAGCGGGGGCGCGCGGCGGACCCTGCTCGGCCAGAACTTTTTCGAGAACATCCATCAGACGCTCGCAGGCCAGGGGGCCGTCCTGGGCGGCCAGATAGCGTCGGACGAGGGCCTGGCGTTCATCGCCACGGGCCGCGCCGAGGCGGCCGTCGAGCACCGCCTGGAGCATCGCTTGCAGTTCGTCATAGGAAAACGCCGCGTGGCTCAAACAGTTCGGCAGCAGGTAGAACCCGTTGTCATAGGTTTCGTTGACGACGGCGCGGTAGCTGACTGCCGGCACGCGCATCACGAAGGCCTCCACCCCCGTGGTGCATCCGTTGTGGATGAGTGCTTTGGCCGCGAGCAGCCAGGGGACCACGTTGCCTTCGTTGGTCACATGGACGCGGGGATGCGCGGCCGCGATGTGGCGATAGATCTCCTGGCTCTCGGTGGGGTGAGGCCGGACGACCAGTGTCAGTCCGGGAAAGTCGGCGGCCAGCCGGGGGATCAGGCGCTGAAAGGCCTCGAAGATCGCCTGCTTGTGGTCGCGCAGGCCTTCGGCGTAGGCCCGCGTCATCCCCACGCCGGCTTTGCCGAATTTCGCTGGACGGCCGGCGCGTCTGACCGGTTTGAAGAGATTCTGGGCCGGGAAAAAGGCGTTGACGTGGTTGAAGTTGGTGTTGATCAGAAAAAAATCCCCGTGCTTCCGGCGGATCGCGCGAACCTCTTCGGCGTAAAACGGATGCAGTTCCGGACGGAGCATGTCATTTCGCGGGTTGCCGGTAACATGGATCGGAAGGTCCGGCGGCAGATGGGGGTACCGGCGCCACAACTCGGCATTGTCCTCACCCCAGGCAAACAGATGGCTCACGTAGCGGATGGCGGCCGGCGACAAGCGCCGCGGATAGTAGATGTCCGGCGGCAGGTGCACCAGGGCTTCTTCGTCCCAGGTGAGGATGCGATGTCCCGCCCAGCGCATCACGCGGAACATTTTCAGGTTTCGATCCGTCATGCTCTTGTTGAGGTAAAGGCCGAGCGGCAGTTGGCTGATGCGGAAGTCGATTTCGCGGTGAGAGCCGATGATGGAGGTGAATCCTCGCCGGGCTGCGACGCAGGCCAGCAGCAGCTTGGGGTCCAATTCGCGGACCTGGTTTTCAACCGGAATGATCAGCGGTGGTTTTGGATGCATGCAGGCTTTCCTGGGCCGGTCACGCGACCCGGAGGCGATAGATGGTGGCGGTGACCGGTTCGACCGCCAAAGGGATGTCATGCCCCAACAGCCGCTGGAAGCGGGCGATCCGGGAGCGAACCTCATCGAGCGGAAGGCCGGGATAGCGATGGCGCTGAAACTCCGGCCGGTTGTGGGAGCCGGGCAGCCGGGACTTGACCTGCCGTAGGAGATTCAGGCCCCTCCGGACTATCCAACGGTCGGCGCGATGTATCCAGGTGCGGGCAAACGGGTTGACCGGGTCGGCCGCGATGCGCTCCAGAACATCCACCATGCGTTCGCAGGCCAGGCGTTTGCCGTCCATCTCGGCGAGGTGATGGCGAACGAGCTCCCGGCAGCCATCGCCCTCGGGTGGGCCGAGCGATTCCTCCAAAATGCGGCGCAAGGTTCCGCAAAGCTCGTCCAGCGTAAAGCACTGATGGCTGAGCGCATTCGGCAGGCGGTAAAACCCGGCATCGTAGGCGTCGTTGACGGTGGCGCGGTAGCTCACGGCCGGGACCCGCAAGACGAAGGCCTCCACGCCCGTGGTGCAGCCGTTGTGGATCAGGGCCTTGGCGCACAGCAGCCAGGGAACAACGTTGCCCTGATTGGTCACCCGCACCCGCCGGCAGCGTGCGGCGATCTGTTGATACGCATCATGGCGCTCGGTCGGATGCGGCCGGACGACGATCAGGTGATCCGGAAAACGCTTTTCCAGTTCCGGGATCAGGCGTTTGAAATCCTCGAAGACGGCCTGTTTGTGGTCGCGCAGGCCTTCGGCGTATTCCCGGCTCATGCCGCGGGCGGCCCGGCCGAATTTAGGCGTTTGGCCGGGCGTTTTCGTCGGTTTGAAGAGGTTCATGTCCGGGCCGAAGGCGTTCACGTGGTTGAAATTCGTGTTGACCAGGATGAAATCTCCGAATTCCCTGCGGATACCGTCGATCTCATCGGCATAGTACGCATTCAGTTCGGGGCGCAGCATGTCGCTGCGGGGGTTGCCCGTCACATGGATGGGAATTTCCGGCGGCAGGTGGGGGTATTGGCGCCAGAGTTCCGCATTTTCCTCACCCCAGGCGAAGAGGTGGGTGACATAACGGATGGCGGCGGGGTGCAGTCGTCGGGTAAAGTAGATTTCCGGCGGCAGGTGCACCAGGGCCTCCTCGTCCCAAGTGATGATGTTCACAGCGAATCGGCGGGCGACGAGAAAGAACAGGAGGCTGCGGACCGTCATGCTTTTGGACAGGTAGATGCTGGATGGAAAGGCATCAATCCGCATCTCCATTTCCCGCCGCGACCCGATGACCGATGAGAAACCGCGCTTGGCGGCGACGCAGGCGAGCAGCAGCTTCGGGTCGAGCTCCCGTACCTGGTTCTCAACTGGAATCAGTAATAAGGGTTTCAAGGCGGCCATGTACCTGTTTGCCTCGGCGAGGGATCTGCGGCGACAGAGAAAAAATGAAATGCGCCGTTTGGCGCATAACAGCATAAAACCGTCGCGAATGGCTATTTTTACGGTGATTTACCTGTTTCCATAACCCCTTGTCAATACCCGGCTGTCGCCTATTTACAGGTTTATTACTCCGGCAATGAAATAGGCCTAACGCGGCCATGCCACGCACCGGCGCCGCGGGGTTTCGGCCGCGGCGCGCAGCAGCCATCCGTTTTCAGCCTTTTGGGGCGATAGAAGCCATTTCACGGTAAAGCGCGGCATACCGGTCAAGGGTCTTCTCGATATCCATGGTCTGGACGATCCAATCGCGTGCGTTTTGGCTTAGCCGTTGCTGAAGCCGGCTGTCCATCAGAACGTCGACCGCAGCTTTCGCAATCGCTTCAGGATGGTGATCGGCCAGCACAAAATGTTCATCGGGCCGGCCCAGGTCCGGTGAGAATCCGATGAAGGGGTTGGTCACGACGGGGACGCCACACGCCATGGCTTCGAGCATGGCATTCGGCATTCCTTCAATTCGGGAGGGAAAGAGAAACAGGTCGGCGGCTTTCAAGTATTCCGCTACATTGGGAACGTAGCCGGAAAAGTGGATACGGTCGGCGGCGCCGGACGAACCGACCAGCGCTTCCACGGATCGACCGAACTTTTTAAGCTTGGGGTTGTTCCGATCGTGGCGCATTCCGATGAGGAATAGATGGGCATCCGGTATTTCCCTGGCGATTTTGGGCCATGCTTGCAGCAACAGGTCGGTCCCCTTGCGCGGGTGCACCGCCCCCACGGTTACAATTATTTTTCCCCCGGGCGGACAGGCCAACCTGCATCGCAAGGTCATTTTTTCCGTTTCATCGGCCGCCGGGTAAAAATTTTTAAGCTCCACCCCGTTCAGGATCACCTCGACCCTGCTCTTGACTCCCAGGCGCACTAATTGATCGCGGTTGGTGCGGCTATTGGTAATAATGCAGTCAATGGAGTTAAAGTTTCTTCGAAGTTGAAACCGTTGCCAATGTCTCTTGATGGGGTTGGAGGATCCCTTGGGAGGAAGCGTGAAGGCGTAAAGCGTGGGAATCCCCAACGTTCGCATTTTTTCTAAAAACGCCAAACAGTTGCCGGGAAGGTCGGCGATCAACTGGAGTACATTCGGGCGCGATTTGGGATCGCGGCAGACACTGAGCAGGAATCTGTAATAAATTGAAGAGCGGTTGGCAGACTTTTTATCCGGCAGGCGAATCTTGTGAACAGGAACTTCGCCGATGGTTCCCATCGGCAGGATTTCCCCGGCTTTCAATGTGAACCAATCCGAGAATTTATCATCTGCCGTTATTTTTTTTAATTGAGGAGTGCCGCTTATGATGCTGCAGGCGAGGTTCCGCCTTTGCAGCCCAGGCAAATACCTCAGAAAGCGAAGCTCGGCCCCTCCCCGGGCCGGAAGGAAGGCAGGTGAGGAAAGTAAAAGATTGATGCGATGTTGGTCAGGGTCAGACATCCTTGACTCCGGGTGATGAGCAGGTGGATTCTGCTTTGGATTTCAGATGGCTATTTCAATGGTTCTATTCCTGCCGGTGGATAGAAGCGATTTCACGATACAAAGCGGCATACCGGTCGAGGGTCCGTTCGACATCCATGGTTTGCTGGACCCATAATAAAGCGTTTTTGCCTATACTGAGACGAAGCTCCTGGTCAGCTAAAAGCCGCTCCATCGAAGCAGCTAGCGCTTTGGATTCGTATTCCGCCATGAGATATTCATGTCCCGCTTTGCCAAAATCCGGTGGAAGCCCGATGAAGGGAGTGAGAATCGTGGCCACCCCGCAAGCCATCGCTTCAAGGACGGCATTCCCCATGCCTTCAGTCCGAGATGGGAACGCCATGATGTCTGCAACCTTCAGATAGTCTTCCACGTTGCTGATGTAGCCTAGAAAATGAACTCTATTCGCTGCTTGCGAGGCTGTGATCAGGGAGTCAAGCTTCTCTTTAAAATCGCGGAGCTTCGGTGAGTTTAAATCATGCCTCATTCCAATCAGATAAAGGTGTGCTTCAGGAAAACGCTTTGCCAAATAAATCCACGCCTCCAAAAGGAGGTCCACCCCCTTTAGCGGGTTGATGGTGCCGATGAAAACTATGACTTGTGCGCTATCCAGGATGCCCAGGGATGCGCGCAGTGCAAAGCGTTCATGCTCATGTTTCACCTGCTGGAAACGTTGGAGGTCTACGCCATTGGGGATGATTTCAATTCTGTTTCTCACCCCTATTTGTCGCAGAACTTCCTTTGCGGCGGAGCTGCTGGCAACAATGCAATCGATGTGATGGCAAATCCCTCGGAAGCCTATGCGACGTATGAATCGCTTAATCGGGTTAGAAGGCCATTGCACGTTGGAGGTATGGGCATAGACAATCGGGATACCCAATAATTGAAGTTTGGCCAGATAAGGCTTTATTGATGGGCGCAACGTTGTGAGCAGCTGCACGACGTCAGGCCGGTTGTTGGGTCTCCGGCAAAGTCGAAGGAGTTCGCATGCCAGCATCGCTGAGCGTTTTGCAGAGTCGTGTTCTGGAAGACGGATGCGATGCACGGGAGTGCCCTCAATCGTTTCTGTGGGGAGAACTTCACCCACTTGGTGCTGATACCAGTCCTCTCCAAAATCGGATTCTACGATCTTTCGTGCTGGAGGTGTACCGCTTAAAACTATTGTTTTAACACCTCTCTGGCGAAGCCTCGGCAGGTAACGGCGGAACCGAAGCTCAGCCCCACCACGAGTAGGGTAAAAGCCAAGACTCATCAAGAAAAGAGAAATATAATATTCAGATTGTGTCATGTCGAACGAGATTCCAAACCGTGTGCCCAATAACGTTATCTGGGATTCATTTGCGGCATTACGAAGCTGTTCTCAAGCGAACCAATGAAAGCCGCATGAAGCATCGAGGTAAATCTCGAGGCCTAAGCTACCATCCTGCGGGCATACTTTAACGTCGATTGGAAAACATGTGACGAAAGAATTCCATATACTTTGATTTCTTGTTTTTTTTGTGAAAGTGATTGGACGCTATTGTAAATTCCTGTTCCAAGGACATATGAAACGTATCCTCCAGATATTTTTTGGCAGATGAATTGGTTATTAAATAATAGGCGTGGTCCATGTAACCGAAAGCCATTGCTATCAGAGCTGACTTCACTATAAACTCCATCGGCCTTTGCAGCACCTGCTCGGGGCTTAAAAAAAAGAGCATGTCCCCATGGACGACTTGCCCTTTGGAATATGGAAGAGCTCCTTTTGCTCTTTTACGGGGATTTTTTTTAGTCATCCGACGCCAATAATGAAGCTCAAGAAAGTCCATTGGAACAAAATGATATCTTCTCAAGTGAGCTTCGATGTCCCCGTAGCATGGCTGCCCGATTCGCGTACTCAAAAAACTGACCTCCAGACGGAGTGATAGAAGGGTAGATGAGAGAAGCCGGGTAGCGGACTGCAACACTTCCAGTTCTGCCCCTTCAACATCGATTTTCGCATGTACCACATTGGATAGTAAATTCGCCGCTAAAAATTCATCCAATGGCATGGTTGCAATTTCACAAGTCGATTCAATGGTCACGTAATCGTTTCGGGAAAATTGGCTGCCGATATCTGCTATAGGCGATAGGAGGCTAGACGCCCCTTTATGCTTCATTATAAACAGCGTTCGTTTTTCAGATTTCTGCCCTATGGCCACCGGGAAATAAACGATCTTTCGATAAGGCAAAGACGCGCCGCTCGAATGCAGGCTGTTCAAACGTTCGCATTCACCTTTGTCCGGCTCAAATCCATAAAGCTCAACGGCGGGTGCCAGGTTGAGGAGGTCATCTTTAGGCGCTCCTCTCGCTCCAATATCAATGCATTGGATTGGGCCGTGTGTGGTTAGTACACTAGCGAATTTTTCTGAGCCTAAAAATCTGTCGGACATGACATCGCTCCAGGATCAAAGGTTTTCTGCCATCATGGCAAATTTTTAACAAAGATCTTCGAAAATTTTAATTTATAACATATTCCGCATAGAAAGGAGAACAAAAAAATTCCCCTAATGCTCGAAAATGGGTATGAGAAAAAACCGTAAATTAGAATCATCATGCAGCCACCTAAGTGGTTGTCAATTAATAAAATTTACAGTTTAGTGGTTTTACTTGGGGCAAATAAAATAGTTCCATTCGCCGTGAAACGCTTGGGGTTTCAGGTTGACCATAGCGAATTCTTCATCGGTCACTTGGCGGCCAACCGGATACTTGCGGCGATCCAGCCGACAGGTGGCGGTCAGGCCTTTGGCGGTTGTCGTTCCTGCAATCAACCGCACCAGGGCCTCGGATAATGGCCAAGACCCATGCAGGCTTGTATCTATCTCTCAGGCTCAGGAATTTGTTGCAAGTAATCATTGTAAGAGTAACTAAGACAGCTGCAAGCCATGCTGATCTGGATTGTGAAAAAATCACCCCCAAAGAACTCACGATGGTCATTGTTAGCCAAAAAGCGATCCTTGTCCAAGACAGGATTCGGTTAGCGGGGCCGCCGCGGAACTCTCTGTGGAGCAAAATCAGATTAGAAAAATCACACTGATCCATAGGCCGAATAAATTCGCCGAAGATCCAAACGAGGCACGACGGGAGGCGCTCCAGAGTTGGCAGGCCATTTCGAAACAGTTGGTCCATTCCATACTCCGAAGAATTTGGGCCAAAAAACCTGCCAGCAACACCGGCACAAGCCAATCTCATTTCCCCCTGGCACGATCCAACCAAAAGGCAACCAGCAAGGTCAGGAAGAAACCACCCATGAGGTGGGTGATGGTCCCGTCGAGGGTGAATGCCTGGTAATTTTCGAATTCGATCACGTACCAGATGCTGCGGATGGTCAAAAACAGGAGGAAAATGATGCTCAGGCAGAATAGGTGATCGCGAGTCCATTCTTTCGCAAATGATTTAAAAAGGATCAAGAAAGGTATGGACATCAGCAGAATTCCCTTTAACGCAATTGAGGGCTTGTTGAAAATGCTGAATGTGAAAATGAACAAGCCGGCGAGTCCGACGAATTCAATCCATCCGTCGGCACCCTTTCTGTGGATCCTGGAAGGTGCTCTTTGGATTAAATCATGCATCAGCGTCCATGCCTTGAATTTCGGCGCGATTGCAGTTGTCATTGGGGCAGACTCGGTTAACCTCACCGCTCAGAGAATGCTGAGCGCGTTACAGCGACCTCGATGATCGACTCGAATGATCAATGTTGGATGATGTGGCACATCAGACCATCATGTGAACGGATTTTTGGGTATGCTCGGAAGGCTTGGCCGGTACGTTTTTAGCATATGCTCGGCCAGTTCCCAGTCGAAGGGATTGTTCACATCGAAGCCTTCCGCGTCGCGGGTGAGGAAAGGCATGACCACATTGCCAGCGAGGGTGCGGCCTTCCAGGACCACGCGCGACCAGGCGATCTCAAGGCTCGCATTCTGAACGTACACTTCAGGCAGGGACGGGTACTGACTGCTGTGCCAGGGCTGGTCGGCAGGCCCGATCGGCAGCAACGGCAGCATGTGCCGGCCGCGGATCACCCACATTTTTCCGGGGTGCTGGGTGCATTTCTCAACGGCTCGCAGGGAGTCGACGCCGGTTCCGGCGCGGAACTCGGCCCATGGGCGCTGGATGGTCTCCGGCAGCCGGAACGGGATGGTGGGCCTTAGGATGCTGAAACCATCGTAGGCGCGTCCCTCGGCGGCAAGCCGTTTGAGCGTGTACTCAACCCTTTCGATGTCGGGCGAGCTGTCACCGGAAAATTCGGCCGGGCGCATGAAGGGGACCTCCGCCCCATAACAGCAGGAGATTTCCGCGTAGCGCTCGGAATCCGTGGAAACGATCACGGCCGCGAAGATCCCGCTCTCGATCGCTGGCGCTATGGAGAATGCGATCAGCGGATGCCCGGCCAGGGGCCGGATGTTTTTGTCCGTTACGCGCTTCGAGCCGGAGCGAGCGAGAATAAGAGCGACAATGCTGGGTGTTCCTGAAGAATTTGGTTGGCTCATCATCGGAATGTGCTCTAAGGCCTTGCGATACGGTATCCAGTATCGAGCGTCACATATTAACCGGGGATCAGCCTGAGAACAAGATGAATCAAAACTACGGAAAAAGAATACCTACATTATAGAGAATCGACCTGGCCCTGCCTTTGAGTGGAGTTTTTAACCATTTAAAATTCAAAAATAATATCGCAAATAATCCCCCGGCCATGGCGGGTGGCACGAGTCCTGCTTAACCTGCGACTTCTACGCCGCGCAAATTCTGTGGCGCATTTTTTTCTAATCGATAGGAAAACCATATGCCTCTGCCATTAGGACATATCGCCGTTGGACTGGCTGCCCACGAACTGAGCACCACCCGCTCGGCCTTCAACCGCTGGAAGATTTTTATGGCCATCGTCGTTCTGGCCAACCTTCCCGACATCGATGTGATTTTCGGTCTTCTGCTGCAATTGAACGGCAGTGCCTTTCACCGAGGGCCCACGCACAGCCTTCTGTTCGCCCTGGTTATTGGATTTTTGGTATCCAAAGCGGCTCAGAGCTGGGACTGGCTTCCACGGCTGGGTTTTTGGAGCTGCTTTTCACTGATCCTGTCGCACGTGGCGGCCGATGCCTTGCTTTCAACTTCAGCCGTATCGTTTTTCTGGCCCCTTGAGACCAATTGGTCCACCGGGCATAGCGGCTGGCAGGATGTGGTCGGCATGGTCCTGAGGGGAGATGACCAGGAAGCCTGGATTTCGATAGGCGCCGCCGCCGTCATCATGATTCTTCGCGCAGCCCGCACCCTGAACACCGGCCGCCTGATACGCTCGGGCAGCAAAAGTGCGGGGGGTTAAGTCAGAACCTCAGCGCCTACCCACCGATTTGCCGCTTTACCAACCTGAAGGTCTCTTCGTAGATCGTTTTTCGCGGCCCTATCGCCACGATGTCGATGACGCCGGGTTTCGCAACACGATAGATGATTTGCAGCCGCCCGAGCCGATAGCTTCGAAGCATGAAATTCTCAGGATCGGCCGCAAAGCTCGTCCACCTTGCGGACGTAGGCATTGATGTCGCACTTGCGCTCGAGGCCCGAAGCCATCATGGTGCGGACTTTGCCGTAGATGGCCCGCTGCGGCCAGGCCCGGTCGTGGACCCCGTAGACCCAGGCCACGCCGGTATAGGAGTTGGGGTCGCGGCCGTCGATGAAGTATTTGTTGTTCAATGCCAGGGTCGTTGCGAACCCTTCCTCCGGGGATCGAGACCACTCCAGGATTTTTTTCCCCCAGTACATGCGCATATAGGTTTGCATGAAGCCGGTGCAGACCATCTCGCGCATGGCGGCGTTCCAGTAAAGGTCGTGGGTGGCGGCGTTCTCGAACTGTTCTGCCGAATACCGATAAGGGCGGGGGTCGCGGCGGTGTTCGGCCAGGCTCGCCTGCGCCCAGCCCGGGATGCAGGCAACGGAATCGTAGTTCGGCGTGTAGTGCGTGAAGTTACAGGCCAGCTCGCGCCGCACGATCATTTCCTCCAGGAAGGCATCTTTGGCTGCTTTCGGGCCGGGCGTCTTCATGACCTCGAGGGCCAGGTGCAGCGGAGAGATCTGCCCGAAGTGCAAATACGGGCTCATGTGCGAGGTGTCGTCGGTCTGGGGCTGGTTGTGGTTTTGGTCATACCGCGCAAGGCGGTTTTTGAGGAACTCGGCAAAACGCCGTTTGGCCTCGTAGGCCCCACCCTTGAACAGCCCCGAAACCGGGGAGACGCTGCGGTCGATCCGGAAGGTCTTGAGCAACGCCG
>Ga0115027_10000027_pt1 | contig 15744 bp, 18 predicted proteins | sample Open_0915_D1_FD_83879 | JGI IMG/M metagenome (GOLD analysis project Ga0115027, IMG submission 83879) | Wetland microbial communities from Old Woman Creek Reserve in Ohio, USA - Open_0915_D1 | ecosystem: Environmental > Aquatic > Freshwater > Wetlands > Sediment ...
CCCGTCGGCGCTTTTCTTGATTTTCTGCGTCGCCGCGCCATCCACCCGGTAGTCCGCCACCGCCGCCACCGCGATGAAAACATCGCTTGGCAATTCGGCCATGACCGCTTCGCGCATTTCAACCGCACTTTGTACGTCGATGCGGCGCACCCCAGCAGGCGGCGCGAGACAGGTCGGCCCCGATACCAGGCACACCTCGCCACCCGCCTCGGCTGCCGCCTGTGCCACCGCATAGCCCATCTTGCCGGAACTGCGGTTGGTGAGCCCGCGTACCGGATCGACCGGCTCGAAGGTCGGCCCGGCAGTGATCAGGATCCGCTTGCCGGCCAGGGGGCCGGCGCCCAGCATACCCGGCAGGGCAGCCAGAATATCGGCCGGCTCCAGCATCCGTCCCGGGCCCGTCTCACCGCAGGCTTGCTCGCCCGCCGCTGGCCCCAGGAGGGCCACGCCGTCTGCTCGCAGTTGCCCCAGATTGCGCTGGGTCGGCGCGGCCGCCCACATTTCGCGGTTCATCGCGGGGGCCACAGCGAGCTTGCAGGTGCGCGCGAGGCACAGTGTCGAGAGCAGATCGTCGGCCCGACCGTGCGCGAGCTTCGCCAGGAAATCGGCCGATGCCGGCGCGACCAGCAATAAATCGGCATCGCGCGACAGATGAATGTGTTCCATGCCGTCGCCGCTGGTGGCGTCCCACAGGGAGGCCAGCACCGGTTTGCCGGACAGCGCCTGAAAGGTCAGAGGGGTAACGAACTGCTGCGCGGCAGCCGTCATCACCACCCGCACCTCGGCCCCGGCCTTGACCAGCAGTCGGCACAGTTCCGCTGCCTTGTAGGCGGCGATCCCGCCGGTTATCCCGAGGATGATTTTTTTGGTCGCCAGTGGCACGGGGTTCGATTCCTAGTGCGCTTTCAATGAATAATGACGGCATTCTACGGGAGGGAGGCAGGCATGGCGATCAGCGACTGGCCGGAGGACGCACGTCCGCGCGAAAAGCTCCTGAAGCAGGGCGCCGCGGTGCTGACCGACGCCGAGCTGGTGGCCGTCTTCCTGCGTACGGGCGTGGTCGGCAAGAGCGCGGTCGACCTGGGTCGCGATCTGATTGAGCGCTTCGGCGGGCTCGGCGGACTGTGCCGGGCCGACAGACACGCTGCCTGCGCGGCGCCCGGCGTCGGCGAGGCCAAATATGCGCTGCTGCAGGCGGTAATGGAAATGGCCCGGCGCACGCTGGCCGAGGACATGCAGGCGGGAGACGCGCTCACGTCCCCCACCGCGGTGCGTGACTACCTGCGGCTGATTCTGCGCAGCAAGGAATATGAAGTCTTCTGCTGCGTGTTTCTCGACGCGCAAAACCGGGTGATCGCAGTGGAAGAACTGTTTCGCGGCACGCTGACACAAACCAGCGTCTATCCCCGCGAGATTATCAAGCGCGCGCTGGCGCACAACGCGGCCGCGCTGATCCTTGCGCACAATCATCCGAGCGGGGTGGCCGAACCCAGCCAGGCCGACCGCAGCCTCACCCGTAAACTGGCGGACGCACTGGCCCTGGTGGACATCCGTGTGCTCGACCATTTCATCGTCGCGGGCGCGTCCTCGCTGTCGTTCATGGAAGCCGGCCACCTCTGACTTGTAGCCGAACTTGCCCAGCGCTCGCAAGCTGTGGTATAAATCGCGGTTCTCGGGTTAACCCCTTTCGTTAACCCTCACTGGTTAACCCTCAATTTTGGAGCAGCATCATGGCTCGCGTATGTGTCGTGACGGGCAAAAAGCCCATGGTCGGGAACAACGTTTCCCACGCCAACAATAAAACCAAGCGTCGTTTCCTGCCCAACCTGCAATACCGCCGGTTCTGGGTCGAGAGCGAGAATCGCTGGGTGCGTATGCGCCTTTCCAACGCGGCGCTGCGTACTATCGACAAAAACGGCATTGACGCCGTTCTGGCTGACCTGCGCGCCCGCGGCGAAGCCGTTTAAGGAGTTGAATCATGGCTAAAGGCGGACGCGAAAAGATCAAGCTGGAGTCCACTGCGGGCACCGGCCATTTCTACACTACGACCAAGAACAAGAAGACCATGCCGGAGAAGATGGAGATCAGCAAGTTTGATCCCAAAGCTCGCAAGCATGTGATGTACAAGGAAACCAAGCTGAAGTAATCCAGCTGGTCACCCAAAAGAAAGCCCGCCATTCGGCGGGTTTTCTTTTGTCCCTTCCCGCCGATCGACGGGTTGTTGTCTGCGCGGGCGGCCCGGAAAGCCGCCGACACGAGATCAGGCATAGCAGCGCAGGCGCACCGAGAAATCCTTCAGCGACTGGATGCCGCTATCTTCGGCGCGTTTGCACCAAGCCTGCAACTGCTCCAGCAGTTGCTCGCGGCTGGCGGTGGAACGGCTCCAGATGGCGGCGAGTTCCTGGCGCATGCGATAGACGGTTTGCAGGCGCTCGCTCTTGCCCAGCAGGGTTTCGAGCGCTGCCTTGTCAGCTACAGCAAGTTCGGCAGGATCCTTGTACAGCCAGCGGCGGAAACTGTCGAGGTTCCAGTTCTGCGGAAGGTTCGCGCCTGCCTTCAGCTTGGCGATTTCGGCAGCGCTGTCCGCACGCACACTCTTCACGAAGCGCGTCATCACGTCGTAACGATGGGTGATGACCGCCTGCAGGGTGTCGAGATCGCACAGCGGCTTGGCCGGCTGCCATTTCACGGTGGGCGCCACCTTGCGAATGGTGGCCAGCCCCACGTAGGACATCAGTTTGATATAAAGCCAGCCGATGTCGAACTCGTACCACTTGTTCGACAGTCGCGCCGAGGTACCGTAGGCGTGGTGGTTGTTGTGCAGCTCTTCGCCACCGATCAGGATGCCCCAGGGGAAGATGTTGGTGCTGGCATCCTCGCTGGCGAAGTTGCGGTACCCCCAGTAGTGGCCGACCCCGTTGATGATGCCGGCGGCCGTTATCGGAATCCACGCCATTTGCACTGCCCAGACCGTCAGGCCGATGGGGCCGAACAGGGCAAGATCGATTGCCATCATCAGCCAGATGCCTGCGGCCGAATGACGACTGTAGACATTGCGCTCCAGCCAGTCGTCGGGCGTGCCGTGGCCGTATTTTTCCAGCGTCTCGGCCACCTTGGCCTCGGCGCGATAGAGTTCCGAGCCTTCCCAGAACACTTTCTTGATGCCGCGGGTCTGCGGGCTATGCGGATCTTCGGGCGTTTCGCACTTGGCGTGGTGCTTGCGGTGAATTGCGACCCATTCTTTGGTGACCATGCCGGAGGTGAGCCACAGCCAGAAACGGAAGAAGTGGCTGACGAGGGGATGGAGATCGACGGCGCGGTGCGCCTGCGAACGGTGCAGGAAAATGGTGACGGCGGCGATCGTGATGTGCGTCAGCGCCAGCGTAGCCAGCACAACACCCCACCACGGTAGATCCAACAAGCCTAATTGCATGGTTTTCGAGTTCCTAAAACAGGACAATAACGTCCGGAAATATACGGATAAATCCCATAAAAATCAAGGATTTTTTTGCGTTTCACTGGCGCTCGACGCCAAGTGGACCACGCGCTGCGGAAAGGGAATTTCGATCCCGGCAGATCTGAACCGCCGCCAGATGGCCCAGTTGATGTCCGAACGCAGATTGTTCTGTCCTTCACTGGGGTCGCGTATCCACACCGCCAACTCCAACACAATCCCATTATCGGCAAATTCCTTCAGAAATACCCGTGGAAGATTGTCCGGGTCGTCGAAAATCACGCGCTTCTGATCATGTGCCGCTTCCAGCATCAGCGTCTCGGCCTGCTCCAGGTCGGTATCGTAGGAAACCTGCACCGGCAATGCGACCCGAACATTGGGTTCCGACAGGGAATGGTTGACCACCGTCTGCGTGATGAAGGTCTCGTTGGGCACGATGCTTTCCGTTCCGTCCAGCGATCTGAGCAGGGTATAGCGGGTATTGATCTGGCTGACCTCGCCGTATTTGTTGTCGACCGTCACTAGATCGCCGATGCGCACCGAGCGATCGAGCAAGATAATGAACCCGGAAATGTAGTTGCTGGCGACTTTCTGCAGGCCGAAGCCGATGCCGACGCCGAGTGCGCCGCCGAAAACCGACAGCACGGTGAGATCGATCCCCACCGCCGGCAGCGCAACCAGCACCGCCAGGATCAGCAGCACCGTTCGCGCGGCCTTCGACAAGGCCATGCGCAACGACAGGTTCATCTGGGTGACGCCCATCAGGCGGTTCTCGACCAGACGCGCCAGCATCAGCGAGACGATGATCGCCACCACGATGACCACCGCTGCCTGGAACAGCAGCCACAACGAGAAGCGATGGCTTCCCGACTGGAACGACAGCGCCTCCATCGCAGCATGGATGCGCGGCAGCAAACCGGTGATGTGCAGCGCGAACGCGCCCCAGATCAACCATGAGGCGCTGCGTTCCCACACCCGCAGCGATGCGCGCGGTTCAAACACATAGCGCAGCGAAAAGATCACCAGCCGCACGCCCATCCACGACAGCAACAGGGGAACCGCCAGATTCAGCAGGTGGGTATTCGCCAGCCAGATTTCCGCGATATCCCGTCCGACCAACAACGCGAGCAGCATGGCCAGCGGGAAGCCGACGCGGCGCATCCCCGCGCGCCCTGCAGTCCACACGGCATCCTGGTCTGCGGGCTGCTTGGCGAGATAGGGTTTAAGCAGCCGGGTCACGCCCCAGGCCGCCAGCGCGCAGACTGCGAGCACGCCGAGCTGCCACAGCAGGACGACGTCCTGGCTGTCTTCAATGAGACGCGTCAGCAGGTTGTCGAAGGCGATGGACTTGGCCAAGGCGGACTCAGAAGCTATGCGTGTACTGTGCGGAAAGGATGTCTACCGAGGAATCGTAGGTACCGGTCAGCCTCACGGGACCTTCGAGCTTGTCGATATCCGCGTCCTTCACGAACAGATGCGCGTACCCAAAATCGAACGCGCTCTTGTCTGACAGCTTGTACTGCGCGCCAAACGCAATCCAGGTGCGGTCCTCGTCGGGAATGCGCGCTGTGCGGTAGGTATCCGACACCGGCGTTTCATCATAGGCCACCCCGCCGCGCAGGATCAGCTTGTCCGAGAAACGATAGTTGGCGCCCAACGAATAACGATAGCTGTCGTCCCAGTTTTCCGGGGTGACGCCCACCAAGGCACCACTGGTGCGGAGAATGCGCAGTTCATCAAAATCGGTCCACCCCATCCAGGTCACATCGGCAAGGACCTCCCACCGGTCGTCAAGCTTGTGGAACAGCGACAGGGAGGCCGAATCCGGCAGGGTGGTGTCCGCCGTCACAGGCCCGTTGAGGGCGGGAACGCCCGAGAAGGTGACCGTGCCTTCGAGCGTGTAGTCGACCTCGGAGCGGTAGGCAAGGCCGACGCGGGTGGTCTCGCTCACTTGCCAGATGGCACCGAGGTTGAAGCCCCAGCCGTAGTCGTCGCCGTCAACGGTGACCAGCCCGGCCGGGCTGGCGTTGGTGAGAGTGGCCTCGGCATACTGGATGCTCACGCCCGCGCCGAGCGAAATCGCTTCGCTGGCCTTCCAGGCAATGGACGGATTGAGGTTGATCGTCTTCAGCTCGGACTTGATCGCCTGGGTGCGGCCCGCCCAAGCGCTGTCGTATTCGGTCTTCAGGCCGAACGGGGCGTTCATTCCCACGCCCAGAACCACATCCGGCGTCAGGCGAGCCGCGAAGTAGGCATTGGGGACAAAGGTGAGGCCGCCGGCATCGCCGCCGTTGCCGCCGCCAATCGTGGAACTTCCGCTGAACTCAGCCTCGGGCTTAATGAGATGCCCCACCAGCACCAGCTGCCGGTCGGGCAAATAGGTCATCCCTGCCGGGTTGAAAAAAACCGTGCTGGCGTCCGTCGCAGCCGCGGCCTGGCCGGCATACGCATTTCCTAGCCCGCTGGCATTCTGTTCGATCAGCGCGAATCCGGCGGCGTGTGCAAGGTGGGTGCAGCCGGCCAGGACGAGGCCGGCGGCCAGACGGTTAACACGATGCGACATAAAATCTCTCCCTGAATATTGAAATCTTCAACGCGCGAAATCGGCATACATGGCCTCGACCACCGCGCGGTAACGGTCGAGTACCTGGTTGCGTTTGACTTTGAGGGTGGGGGTCAGCAGGCCTTCTTCCACCGTCCACGGCTTGAGTTCGGGGTGCAGGCGACGGATCTGCGCATAGCCCGGGAAATGCTTGAGCTGGTGGGCCACGTGCCGGGTCAGCGCCTTCACCACCTTGGGGTTGCGCAGGGTCGCCGGATCCAGGGGGTCGACATGGAGGGTGGCGGCAAAGGCCCGCCAGTGGTCATCATTCAGCACGATCAGCGCGGCCAGGTAGGGCTTGCCCTCGCCGACGATCATCACCTGTTCGAATAGCGGGTCGAGCAGGATGGCCGATTCCATGTCAGCTGGCGGTACCTTCTCGCCGTTGCTGAGCACGATGATGTCCTTAATGCGGCCGGTGATGGTGTAGTGGCCGTCGGCGTCGACGCGAGCCTGGTCGCCGGTGTGCAGCCAGCCTTCGGCGTCGATCATGGCGCGGGTGGCGTCCTCGTTCTTCCAGTAGCCGCGCATCAGGCAGCGGCTGCGCGTGAGCAGTTCGTCGTCGTCGCCGATCTTCACCTCGACCTCGGGCAGCGGCTGGCCGATGCTGGACGGGACGTTGGACCAGGGGCGATTCACCGTCACCACCGGGCTGGCTTCGGTCAGACCGTAGCCCTGATAGATCGGTACGCCGAGGCCGACGAACACGCGCGCGATCTGAGGGCAAAGCGCGGCGCCGCCGGAAATCGCCATTTTCAGTTGCCCGCCAAGCTTCTCGGTGACGTTGCCCGCCACCAGCTTGTTCAGCACTGGCCACAGCAGCTGCTCCGGCGTCCACGCTACCCGTCCCTGGCTATGCTCGAAGCGCCGCCAGCCGACCCGCACCGCCAGCCGGAACAGCAGGCGGGCGACGATCCCCTTCTTTTCCAGGCTGTCGAGGATGCGCGTATAGACCCGCTCGTAGATGCGCGGCACGGACACCAGAATGGTGGGGCGAATGAACTGCAGATCCTGCGCCAGCTGGGCGATCGAGCGCGCGTAGGCCACCTCGGCACCGATCAGCATCGGCAGGTAATAGCCGCCGGTACGTTCCAGGGTGTGCGACAGCGGCAGAAAGGAGAGAAAGACCTCGTGCGGGCCGAAGTCTGCGCACTGCGACGCATAGTAGGCGTTCCACAGCAGGTTCTCGTGCGTCAGCATCACGCCCTTGGGGCGCCCCGTGGTTCCCGAGGTGTAGACCAGACTCGCCAGCAGATCGGCTGTCACCGGGTGCTCGGGGATCGGGGTGCCGGCCGCGTCTGCCAGCCAGTCGGCGGCGACCGAGAAACGCGAACCCCATTCGGCCAGCCCGTTTTCCGGGGCGACCAGGCTGACAATACGCTGAAGATTGCGGGCCGAACCGGCGATTTCCGTCAGTTTCCTGAGCTGGAACTTGCCTTCGACCAGCAGCAGCTTGGCGTCTGCATGGTCCAGGATGTAGGCGGCATTGTCGGGCCGGTCATCCAGGTAGAGCGGCACCGTCACCAGTCCGAGACCCAGCGCGGCCTGATCGAAGATCACCCATTCGACGCTGTTTTTCAGCATCACCGCCACGCGGTCGCCGGGGGCCAGCCCCTCCTTCGCCAGTGCGGCCTGCCAGCGCGGCACCTGGGCCGCCACCTGAGCCCAGGTGAAGCTCACCCAGGTTTTGCTGACTTCATCGAACTGGCGGTAGGCAAGCTGATCGGGCGTCGCCGCGACGCGGGAACGAAACAGGCCGCACAGCGAACCGAGCGCATCGGGATGAAGGGGGATGAACGACGCAGCCGTCATTTCAGGTCGCTAAAGCCGCCAGCCGGGAAGACGCCGCATTGATAACCGCAAAGCCCTGACGGGTCAAGCGCCGGACTTGACCAGAACCGCGGCGAAAAAGCCGTCGGTTCCATGCACGGCAGGCGAAAGCTTCAGCATCGCGCCGGTATCGAGGTCGACCTTGTGCTGTGCCAGCAATTCGTTGACCGGCAGCAGCACAAACCCGCCGTCGGCCAGCAATGCCTCGACGATGGCCTCGTTCTCTTCCTGCAACAGACTGCAGGTTGCGTACACCAGCCGGCCGCCGGGCTTCAGCAGTTTCGCGGCGGCGCGCAGGATGGACGCCTGTTTCTGCGTCAGTTCCGCCACGCTCTCGGGGGACTGGCGGAATTTCAGATCGGGATTGCGGCGCAGCGTGCCGAGACCCGAGCACGGTGCATCGACCAGCACGCGATCGAGCTTGCCGGCCAGACGCTTCACCCGGGTGTCGTTCTCGGATGCGATCAACTGTGGCATCACATTGGACAGCCCCGAGCGCGCGAGCCGCGGCTTCAGGTTGGCGAGCCTTTTTTCCGCCACGTCGAAGGCGTACAGTCGCCCGGTCGACGCCATCATCGCGCCGATGGCCAGCGTCTTGCCGCCGGCGCCGGCACAGAAGTCGCACACCATCTCGCCGCGCCGCGCGCCGAGCAGCAGGGCCAGCAACTGGCTGCCCTCGTCCTGCACTTCCAGGCTGCCGTCGAGAAACAGCGGATGGCGATTGATCGCAGGATGCGCCTTGAAGCGGATGCCCCACGGCGCATAGGGCGTGGCCTCGACCGCCAGCCCTTCCGCCTGCAGCTGCGCCAGCACGCTATCGCGGCTGGCCTTGTGTGCATTCACCCGCACGTCCAGCGGTGCCGGCTGCTGCAGCGCGCGGCCAAGCGCGAGAATATCGGCGTCGCTCATCGACTGCCGGAGTCTTTCGATCACCCAGTCGGGCAGCTCGGCCGTCACCGCCAGTGGCAGCTCATCGGTTTTGGCGTTGCGGATGTGCTCGACGAGTTCCGGCTTGGCGAATTTTTCCAGCGTCGCCCCGCTCATGCCGCGCGCCTTGATCAGCCAGGCAATGATCAGGGTGCGCGGATTGGCTGCCGGCACGACCACCGACAGATAACGATAGCGACGCAGCACCCCAAACACCGCCTCGGCCACAAACGCGCGGTCATGCGAACCCAGCTTCTTGTGCTCGCGGAAAAAGGCCGACAGCACGGCGTCGGCCGGTCGCTTGAAGTCCAGCACCAGGTCGAGCGCCTGGGTGGCAGTTTGCAGAAGCGGGGGGGAGAGTTCCATCAGCGGGCGACAGGCAGGTTGGCGGGCGGCAGGCGACATCCTGCCGAAAAAATCACTCGTCTTCGCCGAGTTCGGGGTCCCAGCCTTTTTCCCGCGCACGCTCCACCGCCATCTGGTATAGCGCGGTGTGGCGGTCGCGCAATTCCGGCGGCAGGCGACTGGGCAGGTTGCCGTATTTGTCCCACTCGGCTTCGACCTTGTCGGTCAGCGCCTGCATTTGCCCGAGCTGCCAGCCGGCGCAGTCCTCGGTTTCGGGGATGAGGCCAAACAGCCAGCCGTCGAGCACGACGCGCGCCAGCATGGTGACGCCATGCTTGTCCTTGTAAAACCCCGGATACGTCATTTTGCTGTTCATGAGTGTGACTCTTTGTCTTTCGAATGTTCGTCGTACGGATAGCGCACATGGCCATAGCGGATCACCAGCACCGCGAAGGCCAGCAGCAGCATCGAGGCGGTCACGCCCACCATGCGCCAGACATCGAGGCTTTTCATGTCGAGCACCAGATAGCGTGCCAGCGCGACGATGGCGATGTAGATGGGGAAGCGCACCGGCAACTGGCCAGACTGGAAATACACGCCCACCATGGCGAGAATTTCCAGATACAGGAACAGCAGCAGCAGATCGGCCAGCGTCACGGTGCCGGCTGCGACCATCACGCGCACCTCGACCACGCCCGCCACCAGCGTCGCCAGCGTGATGACGACGAGGCCGATGGTTTCGAATACGCCCAGTGCCCCGAGGGCGAAGCGCGACAGCTTTTGATCTTTGGCGGGATTCATGTCGGTGCCGGCGTATGCTCAGGGGAGCTATTCTAGCCCACGCGCTTGTGCACCAGCCACTCGCGCCAGATGGCCACCGACACCGCCAGCAGCACCGGCCCCAGAAACAGACCAATCAGACCGAAGGCATTGAGTCCGCCAAGTACGCCGAGAAACACCAGAAGGAAGGGAATCCGCGTCGGCCCGCTGATGACAAGCGGACGAATCAGGTTGTCGACCCAGCTCACCACCAGCGCACCCCACAGAAACAGGCCCAGGGCAGCCTGGGTATCGCCATGCGCCAGCAGGTTCAACGACAGGCCGCCCCATACCACCGGACCGACGAACGGAATCAGCGACACCAGCGCAGTGATCACGCCCCACAGCACCGGCGCGGCGATGCCCGCGACCCAGTAGCCGAGCCCGGCGAGCGCGCCCTGCGCCAGCGCGGTCAGCACGATGCCGAACACCACCGCGCGCACCGTGACGCCGACTGCCAAAATATAGCCGCGCGCCGATTCGCCCAGCCAGCGCGTGGCCACCCCGCGAAACTGCGACAGCACGCTGTCGCCGTGGCGAAACAAAAAGAACAGCGCGAACACCGCCAGCCCGAACTTCGCGACATTGCGCCCCACCCCGCCCACCAGCGCTTTGAGCGCCGTCGCGTCGGACAATCCCAGCGCTGCCATCTGCAGGCGCACCCACTCGGGGTCGCCTTGCACACGCTGGTACTGGGCGATCAACCAGTCGCCCGCAGGCCATTCGCGCACCCCGGCGGGCAGCGGCGGTAGGCCCTCGGCGGCCAGTCGTTTGAGAATGACCGACGCCGTGGCGACGTCGCCGACGAGGGTGAACAACACCCACAGCATGGGCAGCAAAAGGGTTGCGGCGACACCCAGCGTCATCAGCAAGGCCGCCAGATTGTCGCGATGCGGCAGGCGCCGGCGCACCCACAGATGCAGCGGCCAGGTCACGTAGGCGAGAATGCCGGCCCATGCGAGCGAGGCGAAAAACGGCGACAGCACCCAGAAGGTGGCCCCGAAAATAAAGACCAGGAACGCAAACGCCGCGGTGCGGCGCGCGATCGGCGAGTCGATGTTGATCGACATGTCAGCCCTCTTCAGGCCTGCCGGCGGGCGCCACGCGTCAGCGCGGCGCGGACGGTTTGCGTGTCACCCACAGGCTGGCGAACATGAAAGTGGCGATGATGAGGCCGACGATGCCCAGCGACAATCCCACCGGGATCTTGTAGAAGTCGACGATCAACATCTTGGTTCCCACAAAAACCAGCACCATCGCCAGGCCATATTTGAGTAAGTGGAAGCGGTCGGCCATGCCGGCCAGCATGAAATACATCGCACGCAGGCCGAGAATGGCGAAGATATTCGAGGTGAAGACGATGAAGGGATCGGTGGTGATGGCGAAAATCGCCGGAATCGAGTCGACCGCGAAAATCAGATCCGACAGTTCGATCATGATCAGCACCAGGAACAAGGGCGTGAACACGCGCACGCCGTTTTCCATCACCCAGAATTTTTCACCGCGGTAGTCCGGCGTCAGGCGCATGTGGCGCTTGATCCAGTTGAGCAGAGGATTCCTGCTCAAGTCTGGCTCGGCCTCGGCGAACATTAGCATCTTGATGCCGGTGACGACGAGAAAGGCGCCGAACAGATACAGGATCCAGTGGAACTCCTGCACCAGCCAGGCACCCGCGAGGATCATCACGGCGCGCATCACGATCGCACCGATCACGCCATAGATCAGCACGCGCCGCTGGAACTCCGCCGGCACGGCGAAGAAGCTGAAAATCATCAGGAAGACGAAGATGTTGTCGACCGCGAGCGATTTCTCGATCAGGTAGCCGGTCAGGAACTCCATCGCCTTGACGTCGGCGACCTCGGCGCCGTAGGTCCCCTTGAGATACCACCACAACCCGAGGTTGAACAGCATGGCGAGCGCGAACCAGACGAAGGACCACGCCGACGCCTCCTTGAAGCCGACCTTGTGCGCCTTGTTGCCGCCGACCAGGAACAGGTCGACGGCCAGCATCACCAGCACGAAGCCGACGAAGGCGGCCCACATCCAGGGTTCGCCGATATTCAGTGCGGTTTCCATGTTCATCCTCGAGTTGCTCGGGCCTTACTGCACCGCGCGGAGCGCGGCGATGCGCTCTTCCAGCGGCGGGTGCGTCATGAACAGACGCTTCAGGCCACTGGCGCCGCCGCCGGCGATGCCGAAGGCTGCCATCTTGTCCGGCAGCGGGTGCGGGTGCAGGCTCGCCAGGCGCTCCAGCGCAGCGATCATCGCGCCCTTGCCGGCCAGGCTGGCGCCGCCGCGGTCGGCGCGGAATTCACGCTGCCGCGAGAACCACATCACGATGATCGAGGCGAGGATGCCGAGCACCAGTTCGGCGACGATCATGGTGACGAAGAACGCCGGGCCGTGGCCCTCCTCGTTCTTGAACACCACGCGGTCGACGGTGTGGCCGATGACGCGCGACAGGAACATCACGAAGGTGTTGACCACGCCCTGGATCAGCGCCAGTGTCACCATGTCGCCGTTGGCGACGTGGGCGACCTCGTGGCCGATCACCGCCTCGGCCTCCTGCCGCGTCATCGTTTGCAAGAGGCCGGCCGACACCGCAACCAGCGCATTATTCTTGTTCATGCCGGTGGCGAACGCGTTGACCTCGGGCGAAGGGAAGATCCCGACTTCGGGCATGCCGATGCCTGCGTCGTCCGCATATTTCTTCACGGTCTCGACCAGCCAGAACTCGGTCGAATTCGACGGCGTCTCGATCACCTGCACGCCCATCGATTTCTTCGCCATCCACTTCGAGATCGCCAGGGAAATCAGCGAGCCGCCAAAGCCCATCACCGCGGCAAAAATCAGCAGCGAGGTGAGGTTCAGCCCATTTGCGGTGAGATAGGGCTCGACGCCCAGAATGCGCATGGTGACAGATAGAACCAGCACGATAGCCATATTGGTCGCGAGGAATAAAAAGATGCGTTTCATGGTGGGTTTCTCCTTGAGATTTCCTAAAGCTTATTGCAGGCTTGTTTCGATACGCGCGCTCACGCTATCTCGGGGTGTTTGCGTGATTTTAAAGACCAGGCGTTCGGCGCCCCTAATATATTCGTGCGTTTCGGCACCAGGTTGCGCAGACTGCACGGTTTGAGCGAAGCCCTGCGTGGCGAACCCCTTGGCATAGTGGTCCAGCACCGCAGCGTAGTCCGCCTCGCCTTCGTATTCGATCGTCACCTGCCTGCCTTCGCGGTGCCAGTAGGTGCGCGCGAGTCCGGGGTAGCGCGCCACCGGGCCCAAATCGGTGCCGGAGACGTCACGTCGCGGCTGCGGGGGCTTGATAGCGGGCACGAACTCGCCCAGTTTCTCGCGCACGCCGGGCACGGCCTGCTCCATGGCGCTGCGCACTGCCTCGGGCGCGGCACCCATCAAGCCCTGCGCCTGCCCAAAAAACCAGCCGATCGAGGCCACGGCGGCCCAGAGCAAAAGCCCGACCAGCACCAGCAGCCCCACGCCGACGGCGACCCAGGTGCGGCGGCGCACCTGGAAGAGCCGGGGCGCAAACTGGGTAGCAAAGGCAAAAAGACCGAGTTTGTTCATAGCAATTTCTCAATGGCCAGGCGATTTCGTGAGCCGATCCATCACAGCGAACAGCACACCCGATACGACGAAGGCCATATGCAAGCCCACCTTCCACGCCAACTGATCGTTGGTGTAGGCCTCGACGTTGACGAACGCCTTCAGCAACTCGATGCCGGAAATCGCGACGATGGAACCGATGACCTTGAGCTTAAGATCGGAGAAGCTCACATGCCCCATCCAGTCCGGGCGATCAACGTTATCTCCGGTGTCGATCTTGGAAACAAAGTTCTCGTAACCGGCGAAGATGATTATGACGAGCAGGTTGGCCACCAGCGCCACATCCACCAGGGTGAGCACGCCTGCCATGACCTGGCCGCCCTCACCGTTCACCACCACCGGCAGGAGAATGATGAACTCCTTGACGAATTTGAACAGCAGCAGCGCGATGGCCGCCACCAGTCCAACATAGAACGGCGCCAGCAGCCAGCGACTGGCAAAGATGAAGCGTTCGAGTGAGTGTTCAATTTTTTGCATCGCGATTCCAGGGCCGAAAATAATGAGCCGTTAACGGTACCGCAGATAGACCGGACGGCTGCTGCGCCGCACGTGGCTGCGCCGCATGATCGCCACCGTCAGAGTCAAGAGCATCGTGGCTGCCAGCGCCGCACCGGCCCACGGAATCCATTCCCCGCTCATGGCCGCACCTCGACTCGGGTATCCATGCCCTCGTTGCCCGGCCCATTCAGCCAGCCGGACGCGAATTTCCGCTGCCGCTCCAGTCGGCGATCCATGGTGCGTCCGGCGCGCTCGGCGGCGCGGTCGATGGCAAGATAAAGATCAGCCTCGGTGTCCTCGATCGCCAGCGCCGGGGCGCGCTTCAAACGCACCTCGATGAAACAGCGTTTGTCGGCACCACCGCGCGGGCCGTTGATGTCGGACAGCCGCACATTCACCCGGGTAATGTGGTCATCACCGTGGCTCAGCCCACAAGCCAGACGCTTCATGAGGTGGTCGCGGATGCCGTCGGTGAGCGTGAATCCCTGGCTTTGAATATCGATTTGCATGACCTTCTCCTTTTCCATGGGTGAGTACAGGATGATCGTACGACCATTCATGCATATGATAAATTCGAATTATCATTATGCTTAGTTCGTATTTATCGATTAATAACCAAACACCATGCTTAACTACAAACATCTGAACTATTTTCGAACTGTCGCCAAAACCGGCGCCATCAACCGCGCGGCTGAGAAGCTGCACCTGACGCCGCAGACGCTGTCCGGCCAGATCAGTTCCTTCGAGGAACGCCTGGGGGTAGCATTGTTTCGCCGCAGCGGGCGACGACTCGAGCTGACCGACGCCGGACGCACCGCGCTGACCTACGCCGACGAAATATTTCACGTCGGCGCCGAACTCGAAGAAGCGCTGCAGAACCGCCTCACCGCACGCGTGCATCCGTTCCGCATCGGGATTGCCGACGTCGTGCCGAAAGCCATTGCCTACCAGTTGCTGGCGCCCGCACTGACCTTGGACGAGCCGGTCAAGCTGGTGTGCAAGGAAGACCGGCTGGAGCAGTTGGCCGCCGACCTCTCGATCCACCGGCTCGACATGGTGCTGGCCGACCGGCCGCTGCCGTCCAACATGGATATCAAGGGCTACAGCCACCCGCTGGGCGAATGCGGCATTGCCTTCCTGGCCGCGCGCCCCGTCGCCAAGACGCTGGGGCCGGACTTTCCTGCCAACCTGCATGGCGCGCCGCTGCTGATCCCGGGCGAGGACAGCGCCCTGCGGGTGCCGCTATTGCGCTGGCTGGAACGCCGCGGCATCCAGCCCACCATCGTCGGTGAATTCGACGACAGCGCGCTGATGAGCGCCTTTGGCCAGGCCGGCGCGGGCGTGTTCCCGGTGCCGCTTACCACCGCGCCGGCGGTGATGAAGCAATACCAGGTGATCGAACTGGGGCGGACGCTGGAGATCCGCGAACGCTTCTTCGCCATTTCGGTGGAGCGGCGCTTGAGCCATCCCGCGGTGGTGGCGGTCAGCGAAGCGGCGCGCAAAAGCCTGGCCGGCGCGTAGGTGCGATCAGCCGGTCGCCAGCCAGTCCGCCGCAGCGGCTGGTCTCATGATCGGGAACAGCGGCGCACAGCGGCGGCGCAACGTCAGCACCGCGCGATCCTTGCTGACCAGCGGCACCGCCAAG
>Ga0115027_10000028_pt1 | contig 15488 bp, 10 predicted proteins | sample Open_0915_D1_FD_83879 | JGI IMG/M metagenome (GOLD analysis project Ga0115027, IMG submission 83879) | Wetland microbial communities from Old Woman Creek Reserve in Ohio, USA - Open_0915_D1 | ecosystem: Environmental > Aquatic > Freshwater > Wetlands > Sediment ...
ATAGTCTCCTTGACGATGTTTCCGAAAAGAAACCATTACATGATTATACCGCCAAGCACGCAAAAGACGCGGGGATTTTTCCGCGCGCTCGGCGATCTCTGTGGTGAATTTATGTGGTCATCGACTTGATTATATCCGAAGCGTAACGAAATCCAAATGCAAAGCAAAATCCTCCGAGTCTACGCAACTTTTCCGCCCGACGCCGACCACAGTGCTTGGCTCACCGCGTGTGCCGTCCATGCGCGATGCGTGCATGTCTTCTGCAAGCGTTCAGCGCGCTCGCGCAGTTGCGCGGCGTAGCGCTGATAGTACGCTCCGGTAAACGCCACTTTACCCAAGCCGGGAATTTGCGCGGCGACGAGTTCATCGAAAAATGGATACAGCGCTGGCGCAACGCACGCCAGAACTGCCGATGCGGTTGCAGGACCGACGCCGGCAAGTTGACAGAGAAGATCGACAGGCTTGCGCGGGTCGGGAATCGCGGCGAATGCTTCCGTCGATAATTTCTTGACCTGGGCTGGCAAGTTGCTCAGCACGAGCAATCGATTGCGTTCGCGCCAGACGCCGCGCTTCATCTTCCACTTGGTCGCGCTTTCCAACTCATCGCGCGTGATGTGCGCTGGCGAACGCGCCGCGATCAGTTTTGGCAGGTCGTTGCGATACCAAGCATCAAGTTCCACCAAGCCATTGACGTGTTGTATTGCAATGATGTCGGCATAACGATCGAGCGCAGCCTGCCACTCGGCGCATTTTGTACGTGCCCAAAGTTTCATAGAAACCCTTTCTGCCACGGAATCACACAGAAACGCGCGGAGATTTTCCGTGTGTTTTTTGGGCTAATTCAGATTCGTCTTTGGTGTGATATGATCAAACAATGTACGCGTGACGGCGGCAATATCATCGACCGCTTGATCGAATGTGGCTTGATTCGCGCGCGACGGGATACGATAGCCGCTGACCTTACGCACGAACTGCAACGCGGCATCGTGCAGTTCTTCATCGGTTGGCGCACGGTCGGGCTGGCGAAGTTTGCGAATGTTTCTGCACATGACTGGATTGTATCCAGTTTCGACAGAAAAGAAAAGACCCGAAGGGCTGGTGAACCCTTCGGGTCTGTGTTACTTCGCCGCAGTCATCCCGCTTGCGCCTTGCGTCGCCGGCACGGCTTTTACCTCGCGGCGGAAAGTTTTATCACCTAGATTACACTCGGTATTTGCTGAAGCGGCGCAACCGCTCCATTGCCATTGGCCGCGCCGGTCGTATCGAATTGGCTGTTATACAGTTTGGCGTAAAAACCGCCGCGCGCCAGCAGCTCTTCGTGATTGCCTTGCTCCACAATGTCGCCGTTGTTCATCACGAGAATCAAATCGGCGTCGCGGATGGTGGAGAGACGATGCGCGATAACAAAGCTCGTGCGATTCTTCATCAAATGGTCCATCGCTTTTTGAATCAAGATCTCCGTGCGTGTATCGACCGAACTCGTGGCTTCGTCCAAAATCAGAATCTTGGGATCCGCCAGGATTGCGCGCGCAATCGTCAAGAGTTGCATCTGCCCTTGCGAGACGTTCGACGCTTCTTCGTTCAGCACCATGTTGTAACTATCGGGCAACGCGCGGATAAAGTGATCGGCGTGCGCGGCTTTCGCCGCCGCAATCACTTCGGCATCGGTCGCGCCGATTCGGCCATAGCGAATGTTTTCCATGATGGTGCCGTTGTACAGCCAGGTGTCTTGCAACACCATGCCGAACAACTTGCGGAGATCGTGACGCGAAAAATCACGAATGTCGTGTCCATCGATCATGATCTTGCCGCTGTTGACATCGTAGAAACGCATCAGCAGTTTGACCATCGTGGTCTTGCCGGCGCCGGTTGGACCGACGATGGCAATTTTGTGACCCGGCTCGGCGACCGCGCAAAAATCGTTGATGATGATTTTGTCGGGCGAATAGCCGAAATGCACATCCTTGAATTCGACGCGGCCTTGTACTTGTTCCAACTTGAGCGGACTCGTCGCGTCGGCAACCTCTTCCGGTTCTTCCAGGAACTCGAACACGCGCTCGGCGGCGGCGGCAGTTTGTTGCAGCACGTTCGAGATGTTTGCCAGCTGCGTGATGGGCTGCGTGAACGAGCGAACGTATTGAATGAACGCTTGAATATCGCCAACGGTAACCGAACCACTCACTGCCAGCCAGCCGCCCACAATACAAATCGCCACATAACCCAGATTACCGATGAACGTCATGAGCGGCATCATCAAGCCGGAAAGAAACTGGGATTTCCACGCTGCATCGTAGAGCGGAGTGTTGAACTGGTCGAACTTGCTCAGGCTGTCTTCTTCGCCGTTGAACGCTTTCATCACCAGATGACCGCCGTACATTTCTTCGACGTGCCCGTTCACGTGACCCAGGTAATCTTGTTGTTGCTTGAAAAATTTTTGCGATTGCTTGACGATCAACCCGACCACGACCATCGACAGCGGGACAATCATCATCGCGACCAGGGTCATTTGCCAACTAATGGTGAGCATCATCACCAGCACGCCAAACACCGTCACGACCGACGTAATGATCTGGGTCATGCTTTGGCTCAACGTCTGATTGACCGTATCGACATCGTTGGTGATGCGCGAAAGCACTTCGCCGTGGGTCGTGCCGTCAAAATAGCGGAGCGGCATCCGATTCATTTTTTGCGAAATATCTTTGCGGAAACGATACGCAACATTTGTCGAAACATTCGCCATGATCAAACCCTGGATGTACGAGAACAGTGTTGCCACCAGGTAGAGACCCAGCACGAGAAGCAACGTGTTGCCGATGTATCCAAAATCGATCGAGCCCGTCCCCGCTAACTGTGCCACCACGCCCTCGAACAGTTTCGTCGTCGCATTGCCAAGTATCTTAGGACCAGCAATGGTGAAAATGGTCGACGCAATCGCAAATGCGGTCACGATCAAAACAAGGATTTTGTATTTGCCCAAGTATTCAACCAACTTGGACATGGTGCCTTTGAAATCGCGGGCGGAATCGCCTTTCATCATTGCCGCCATGGGACCGCCCATGGGAGCACCGCGTCCGCGTCTGCCCCCCATGGGACCGCCGCCCATTGGACCTCCGTGCATCATTCGAGTTCCTCCTTGCTCAATTGCGAGAGCGCAATTTCACGATATGTTTCACAACTTTGCATCAATTCATGATGCGAGCCCTTACCGACCACTTGGCCATCGTCGAGCACAATGATCTGCTCGGCATTCTTGATGGTGGACACGCGTTGCGTCACAATCAACAATGTGCTGTCACCCGTATTTGCCTTGAGGGCTTGGCGCAACGACGAATCGGTCTTGAAATCCAGCGCGGAAAAACTATCGTCGAAGATAAAGATGGGTGGTTTTTTGACGAGCGCGCGCGCAATCGACAAGCGTTGTTTCTGCCCGCCCGAAACGTTCGCGCCGCCCTGAGAAATCTCCGCGGCCATCCCCTCGGGTTTGCTGTTGATGAATTCGGAGGCTTGCGCAATCTCGGCGGATTTTTTCAATCGTTCGGAATTGGCGTTTTTGTCGGCATACTGCAAATTGCTTTCAATCGTGCCAGAGAAGAGCACACATTTCTGCGGCACGTATCCGATCTTGTCGCGCAAATCGTGCTGGGTCACCTCGCGAATGTCCACGCCATCGATAAAAATGGAACCTTCCGTAACATCGTAGAATCGCGGAATCAAATTGACGACGGTCGATTTTCCCGCGCCGGTCGCACCGATGAACGCAGTGGTCTGCCCCGGCTGGGCGGTGAACGAAATATTGTGCAATACATCTTCCTCCGCGTGCGGATAGCGAAACGAGACGTTGCGAAATTCGATCGTGCCTTTGAACGCCGCAGAAAAACTCTTGGGTGTTTGCGGATCGCGAATCATCGGTTGCGTTTCGAGCACATCGGCGATGCGGTCCGCCGAAACAGCCGCGCGCGGTATGATGAGGAACATGAACGACAGCATCATGAACGAGAAGAAGATCTGAAAGGTGTATTGCATAAACGCCATCATATCGCCCACCTGCATATTGGCTTGGGCAACTTGATGCGAGCCAACCCAAATGATAACCACTGACAGGATATTCATGATGAGCATCATCAATGGCATCATCACGACCATCAGGCGGTTGATATACAAGCTCACCGCTGTCAGGTCGAGGTTGGCTTTATCGAACCGATTTTCCTCAAACTCTTGCATATTGAACGCGCGAATGACCATCATACCCGAAAGGTTTTCGCGCGCGACCAGATTGAGTCGGTCGACCAATTTTTGAGTGATTTGGAATTTCGGCAGAGCAAGAGAAAAGACAGTCGCAATGATGCCGACGAGCACGAGGACAGCCACGGCGATAATCCACCACATGGACGAGTCTTTGCCGATGGCGCGAATGATGCCGCCGACGCCGATGATGGGCGCGTAGAAAACCATACGCACCACCATCATCGTCACCATTTGAAGCTGGGTCACGTCGTTGGTCGAGCGTGTAATCAACGATGCCGTTGAGAATTTATCAAATTCGGAATTGGAAAAACGCTCCACGCGACCAAAGATGGCGCGACGAATATCGCGTGCGGAACCTGCCGCCGCACGCGCCGCGAGCAAACCGACGGCGATGGTGCAGGCGACCGAAAGCAAGGTCAATGCCAACATCCATCCGCCAATGCTGAGGATGTAATCGTTTTGCAGTTTGGCGGTGTCCATACCTAGCGCGCTGTACTCGCTCTTAACGGCGCCCACTGCCGCTTGGATGATCATCGTGTCGCCGAGTGCGCCAAATTTTTTATCGATGGCGTCGGTCATTTGTGTGATTTGCGGCGCCGGCAATCGAGCCAACATGGCAAATGGGTCTGTGCCTGGAGGCAGTTTGGAAAGATCGAATCCAGCGCCGGCGTCCATCGTCGCCGCCTTGGACGGATCGGTAATCACCTGCTTGATCGTCGCCACAGCTAAAATTGCTCTGCCCATCACCGGGTTCAATCGATCAGTTTCGGCCGCATCGATATTCTTGAGAACGTAGATCGGCTCTTTAGCAAGCGTCGGATAATCTTTGATGTAGCGATCATAATCTGCTGAGCGATTGTCCACGAGCGTGTAAGCGTTGAGCACCGTGGTCTTGTTTTCGGCGCTCAGAAAAATGACCACGCGATTCATTTCGCTTTGGCGAATCGCCATTGGCACGGCGGTGCTGACGCCGCCTTGCTGAATGCCATAGTTGACGATCTTGGACAGATAGTCGGGCAACGCCAAATCGGCATTCGCTTGCACAAAGAGCAGAACAATGGCAAGAAAGAACATGGGGAAATAGGGCTTGAGATAATTGAATAAGCGAAGCATGAACTAGGTTACTCCTTCAAAAACTTTGGATGCATCCATTTATTCTGGAGATGTTTTGTATGAATCAAGTTCGCTATCTGTGATTTGTTTATGCAAAGACTCGCGCAACTTGCTCAAAAGTTTCAATAGCGATTTTTGTTCCTCCGCCGACAGGGCAACAAAGACTTGTTGCAATGCCGAGTTGTGCTTGGGCAAAGTCGATTGCACAAGCGTCCGCCCCGCGCGCGTCAACTGAATCTTGAAACTGCGTTTGTCTTCACTGCTCAACGCGCGTTCGATTAATCCCCGCTCTTCCAGCGACGCCAAAAGCGAGCTGACTGTGTTCTTGCTGATGGACTGATGATGACTCAGCACGCTGGGCGATATACCTTCTTGATTGCCCCGCTGCTCTTCGAGGTGCAGCCACACAAGCAAACGCAAGCGCGGCAGGGACAGCCCCGCTTCCTGCAAATCGTGATCGGCGACGACTTCGAGCATCCGCGCGGACGCCATGAGCGCGCGCATCAGCGCAAAGCCACGCGTGTCTTCGACGCCGCGCAGGCGCAAAAGGTCCTGCAGTTCTTTTTCTCGCTTCGACGGAGCGACAACCGGTTTCACCATCGCGCCTCCCAAGTAATCACAAGCCGAATTATACGTAATCGAACTAATTTGTCAATTCGCCGCGCGTGAGATACTTGGTAGAAAATCAAAACCCCGAAGGAATCTCATTCCCTCGGGGCAAAAGTCACACTGCAGATAGCAACTTGTCTACCCGATATTTACTCTTTTTCTCCGCGGCGCGTAATGCCTTCACCACCTCATACGCCGCAACGATCTCCTTTGGCTTTTTTATCGATACGAATGCCACAGTCAACATCCAGCCGATTAACGTTTCAAACGCCTCTTTGTTGAACCAATCGACATTATTGTAGCGATTGATTTGCAGAAACCGCCGCGTCTCATCGTCGTCAAACCACGCGTCAAGCACAAGCCGCGCGCGGCTCGCCTTGCGTGCTTGCAAGGCGAACCAGCGTTGCTGTTTGGTCATTAGTTTGACTGCCGCGACCACTTGCCGTGCCTGCGCTTCGGTCAAACTGAAATCTTGCAATGCGCGCGCGATGAGTTTCCCCAACATCCACTCGTCAAGCCAACGGTGACTCTGTTCGATATAGTCGCCGTTGCCCTGCACTTGCGCGACTGCGTGCACGAACGTCCACGCAGACATTGTTGCCCACGCGGCATCATCTTTCATCTGCGATTGCATGCGCTTGAGCGCCGGCGCAAATCCTTTGACACGCGGTGCACGCCTGGTCGGCAATTGTAATAGCGTCTCGATCTCGCGACGCACTTGCTTTGCCAACGCGATTTCATCACCTGTGCCACCGCTGAATTGTTTTGCGGCGTGGGCAAAGCGCAGGAACTTTTCTTCGATGTCGTTTAACAATCCCACGTCAGGACGCAACGGCGTTCGCCCCCTGCGTGAAGGGCGCGCACGTAACAATCGCCCCAATATTTCCGCATTCATCAACTCACGGAACGGTTGATGCACCGGTTGCAAGTACATCTCGCGCAATGCTTCGTCGATGCTGGGCACGCCGCGGCCCTTCAACGATTCGTCCAACCGCGCATATTGATGCCTCGCGTCGTCTTGCACCTCGCGGAAATCGATGAAGACGTGGCGATGATACGCGCTGAGCTCAACGTACAATCCTTTTTCCCATAGCTCGCCGGAATTCCGGATGTATTCCAAACCCGTCACGTTATCGCGCATGATCGTGAAATGCTCGCGCGAATTCCGCAACCCCAATCCTTCCCCCAGATTACGTTGCACCAATTTGCCGCTGGTTTTGTCAAGCACCGCCGCCGAGGTGCGAATCCAACCCGCCGTGTTCGCGTACTTGTTATGATAGACGACCAACCCGCGTTCATCACCAACACGATTGGAAAATGCAAACACATCCTCATTCACCGTGCCATCCGGCATGAAGAAATCGAAGAGCAAAAAGTTTTCCACGCCGGCAAAGATGTGACGGCGATACAGCAACGGAAAGATTTCGCGTTCGTGCCGCCCAACCAAATGCTCGTCGATGTGTTCGTCCCACATCGCGCGGCGGAATTCCATCCCGTAGCGTTCGCTGAATCCTTCGACTTGACCGTGACCGAACATGGGCAAGCCGGGAAGCGTTGCCATCAACGTTGCCACGCCGAAATATTTATCGCCTTTGCCAAACTGATCAACCGCCGTTTTTTCGTCCGGGTTGTTGATGAAATTCACGTAGCGTTTCAGAATTTCAGGATCGAACTCAATCGTGTTCTTGATGACGGAACGATAGTTCGCGTTCTTTTCATCGCGCAACATGTGCATGAACGCCGAATTGTAAACACGGTGCATTCCAAGCGTGCGAACGAAATAGCCTTCCATGAGCCAGAATGCTTCCGCCAGCAAAAGCGTATCAGGCGCTTCTATTGCCACGCGATCCACCACTTCGCGCCAGAATTCTTCCGGCATCGTGGCGTCGAATTGTTCTTTGGTCAGCGCAAAATCGGAGCGCGAGGGAATATCACCGCCCGTCCCAGGTTGCGGAAACCACAAGCGTTGGAAATGTTTTTTCGCTAGGGTCATCGCGGCGTCGAGGCGAATGATCGGGAATTGCCGGGCGACATGAAGGATCGTTTGGATCACCGCTTCGCGCACATCGGCGCGGAGAAAATTCAATTGCGCGGTGTCGTTCCACGGAAAACTCGTGCCATCGTTCCCATGATAAACATAGCGCGTCTCGCCCGTCCAATGATCGACACGCTTGAAAACGACCGAAGCATCGGAACGATTGAAATAATGATCTTCGAGAAAAATTCCAATGCGATTGTCCTGAGACAAGTTCGGTCCGCTGAACGTGTACGACGGAAACGGTGAATAATCCGATTGCACGAACCAATCAGGATGTTCGATGACCCAGGGCGAGTCGATGCCCATGTGATTGGGAACCATATCGCTCGCGACGCGAATACCGCGTTGCCATGCGCGCGCTTTCAAGTTTTCCATCGCCGCGTCGCCGCCCAAATCGTCCGCGATGCGATACTCGGCGACGGAGTATGCGGACGATTCCACGTTCATCGCGCCGCACAATTCTTTGATGCGCTTGGACGCCGGACTCCGTTGCCACAAACCGATGAGCCAGAGCCCAGTGAATCCGCGCTGCGCGAGCAGAGCGAGCTCTTCGTCCGGGATTTGATCAAGCCGCGTGATCGCGCGCTGATATTTTTTTGACAGCTGATCGAGCCAGACGTACGTGCTTTTGGCGATGAGCACCAAACGCGGCATCCAATCGAGATCGCGCGAAAATCGTTCGTACTCGGGGTACGCACCGTCGTACACGCCGCGCATGCCGCCGGGTGTGTACTGCGGCACCTGCGCTTCGCCGGGTCCAAAGAAAAATGCTTTCTGTTCTTCCTTGAGCAAATCGAGACTGGACAATAAACGGGAGAGATATTCGCCGATAAACGTCGACCAGCGCGCGCGGATAAATTCCAACTGCCCTTCGAGCGAATGCGGTGATGCGATTGCCGGGGCGCGAAGCAGATCGATCAGATTTTGCTGATCGGGTCCAAAGCGCGGTTGGGTTTCGAAAAAAGAATAGAGATTAGTAATTAGTAATTGGTAACTTGTTTGCTTTTTCAATCCGGCATCGTCAAAGAGTTCGATGAACGGTGAAAACGCCGGGTTGACGTTGGTAAGCCAGAGCATCAACATTTCTTCGAGAATGATTTGGCGATGCGGCATGCCGTCGGTCGTATCGTTCAAAAATTTCTCCGCATCGAGTTCACCGCGATACACCGCTACATTCGGAAATTCGTCCGCGAATGTTTTCAGCGCCGCATCGACTTGCTCAACGCCCAACTCCTTGTTCAACCAAGCGAGCGCGTTCTGCATCGCAGGCGGATTGACCTGCGCACGATATTGTGCGACGGCGAGATGCAACAACTCATCGATCAGCCCCATCGCGTTGATCTGTCCGGCGCGGACAGTTTGTTCGGGATTATTGTACAAGTCGCGTTGGGCGTTCATCTTTTGCGCGAAGACACGTGCGGCGTGGAAATTGGCAAAGACGATGTTACCGCTCAACGCAAACAACGTCTCATCAAATTCGTACTTGTCGCGTGATTGTCGGGAAACGTGGAATTCAAAGCAAGCGTGAAGGCAACGCTTTCTGCTTTCTGAATTATTCTTCAACATATTCGACATACTCCGCCCGCGCCAATCCTTGCTCAATTGCTTTCATCGCCACTGCGCGTGCGACGGCGCGGTGAACTGCTTTATCCAGTGGGTTGGGCATCAATTCGCCCGCCGGAGTTTGCGCGACAATCGCTTCCGCCGCCGCAACGTACATCTCGTGTGAAATCTGGCGCACATACGTATCGACCGCACCGCGAAAGATGCCAGGAAACCCTAAAACATTGTTGACCGATTTGCCGTCAGCGGCGAATTTCGCCCCGGCATCCAACGCATCTTGCGGTTCGATTTCCGGATTTGGATTCGACAGCGCGAGTATGATTTGACCGGGATGCACCATCGATGGCTTGATGAGACCGCGCGCGCCGGTCGTCGAAATGACAATGTCAGTCGAGCCCATAATCTGCGCGAGCGTTGAACGCTTGCCGCCGGCTTGCTCCAAACGTTTGAGCGCGTCTTCCGACAAATCTGCGCCGAGCACCGGATTGCCGGTAAGATTCATCAGCATTTTTGAAATGGCCAAACCTGCCGCGCCCAAACCAATCTGCCCGATGACCGCTTTGCCCAGATCGCGCCCGGCGATGCGGCACGCGTTGATGAGCGCGGCAGTCGCCACGACCGCCGTGCCGTGTTGATCATCGTGCATCACCGGAATATCCAATCGATTTTGCAAACGCTCTTCGATTTCAAAACAGCGCGGCGCGGAAATATCTTCGAGCTGAATTGCGCCGAACGTCGGTGCAATCGCCGCGACCGCTTGTACGATCTTGTCCGGGTCTTGTGTATCAAGCAGGATCGGCACGCCCGACAAACCGACGAGCGTTTCCATCAGCATCGCTTTGCCTTCCATCACCGGCATTGCGCCCAGTGCGCCGATGTCGCCGAGACCCAGCACTGCCGTGCCGTCAGTGACAATTGCGACAAGATGCGAAATCGCGGTAAAGCGCCGCGCGAGTGATGGATCTTTGGCGATTTTCAAACAGACTTCGGCGACGCCGGGTGTGTAGACGCGTCGTAGAGTTGCCAGCGAATCGATAGTGTAGCGACTGCGAATCGCGATCTTGCCTTTTTGATGCAGCTCTAAGACTTCGTCGCGCACTTCCAACACGCGCGTCCCAGGGTTCGCCGACATCGCGCGGATGATGGAATCGAGTTGCGTTTCGTCTTCGGCAAAGACGACGATGTCGCGCACCTCGCGCTGACTGCCCTCTTTGATCAATTCGATTTCGCCGATGCTACCGCCGGCATCGGCAACGGCGGCAAGCAAGCGCGCGAATGTGCCGCGTTGTTGATCGTTTTGACAGCGCACCGTGCGCATGATTTTGCGTTCCCACGCCATTGCGTCTCCTTGGCTTTGCAGTATAAGGCAAATGCCGCGCGCGCACAAACCTTAATCGACGACCAGCACTTTACCGAATTGTTTTCGTTCGGTGATATATTTCTGCGCCGCCGCCGTTTCTGCCAATGGAAATGTCCGGTCGATGATTGGACGAAACACGCCGCGTCCAACCAACTCCCACACCGCGCGAAACTCTGCGCCGGAAAACGCAAATGAACCCAGTAACGAAATTTGCTTGAAGAATACGCTCCAAATATCCGTCTGCCCGAAACGCCCGGTCGTGCCACCGCACGTTACTAATCGGCCGGTCGGTCGCAACGACGCGATGCTCTTCTCCCACGTCGTTGTCCCAACATGCTCGAACACGACATCAACGCCGCGATTCTGCGTGATACGCATTACTTCGTGCGCGAAATTCTTTTCGGCGTAGTTGATCACATGATCAGCGCCGAGTTCACGCGCCTTCGCCAGTTTTGCATCCGTGCTCGCGGTCGCAATGACTTTGCAATCGAAATGCTTTGCGACTTGGATTCCTGCAACGCCGACGCTACTGCCGGCGGCGAGAATCAACACCCATTCACCGGGTTTGATCGCCGCGCGTGTCACGAGCATGTGCCACGCGGTTCCAAACGCCGTTGGCGCGGCGGCCGCTTGCACATAAGAAAGCGAATCCGGGATCGGCAAGAGAATACGCGCCGGCACGCAAATGTACTCGGCAAATCCGCCATCGATGTTCACGCCGATCACCTTGCGGCGCGGACACAGATTATCGAAACCATGCGCGCAATACTCGCACTGCCCGCACGTAATCGCTGAGCCAACGAGCACGCGGTCGCCGATCTTCCAATCGACGACTTGGTTCCCCAACACGACAATTTCGCCGGCGGGTTCAAGTCCGCCGATGTGCGGCAGTGGCGCGTGAACACCGTGCGTGCCTTCGCGCGTGAAAAGATCGAGATGATTCAAGCCGCACGCGCGTATTTTGACGAGCGCATCGTGCGGCCCCACGCGCGGCGTCGGCACCTCTTCAAATTTAAGGTTCTCGATCCCACCGCGCCGGTGAAAAATTATCGCTTTCATAGTAGAATAGCTCCTGAAGTAATTCTATCCGAGGTTGAAAAACAACGCAATGCCCAACTCACTCGACACGCACGCGATTCGCCGGTATTACGACGAAAACACGAAATTGTTTTTGCGCTTTGCGCCGTCGGCGTCGCTGACGATTCATCGCGCGCTTTGGGCGGACGGCGTCGATTCGCACACGCGCGCGCTTAACTATTCGAACGAGCTCATCCGCAACGAGATTTCAAAACTCGTCGAAGCGCGAAAACTTGCACGCGTTCGCTTGCTCGATCTCGGTTGCGGCGCCGGCGCAAGTCTCGCGTATATCTTGCCGCGCTTGTCGATGCCGACGTTCGGCGTCGGCGTAACGATCAGCGAAGCGCAAGCGCACATCGCCCAGCGCTACATCGCCGTCGCGCAAGCCGATTTCCAGGCGATTCCATTTACGCCCGGGTTCGATGTCGCCTATTCCCTCGAAGCATTCTGCCACGCGACCGCGCCCGAAAACTATTTCGCTGGCGTGGCGCGCGTGCTGAATCCAGCCGGACGCTTGATTCTGGTCGATGATTTTCTCGGCGCGCCGGCGGCGAACGAAAATGAAAAACATTGGCTCAAAGCGTACCAAACCGGCTGGCACGTGCCGAATATTCGGACCATCGAGACGATCACCGCGCTGGCGCAAACATTCGGGCTGAGAGTGATTGAGCAACGCGAACTAACGCCGTGCCTTAGATTGCGCGCGCTGCCTGATTTTCCCGCGCGCATCATCCGCGCTATCGGCGAAAGAATTCCGGCGCGCCACCCCATCGTGCCAAGTATGCTGGGCAGTCTAGCCCTGCAGCAGTGTTTGAAAATGGGCACGGTGCGTTATTGTTTTCTCCTCTTTGAGAAAATCGCGTGAATACAATTACGTTGCTCGCCAGCGGCACGCGCGGCGATGTGCAGCCGTACCTTGCGCTGGGCATCGGTTTGCGCCAGGCCGGGTTCAACCCGCGCATCGCGACGCATGAAAATTTTGCGCCGATGGTTGCGTCAGTCGGTTTGGAATTTGTCCAACTCGCCGACAATCCCAGCGATTTGTTTGCGCGTCTCGGCGGCGAGTACGCGTTGCGGTTTGATTTACAACATCCACTGCGGAACATGCGCGCGACGCTTGCGTATTGGCGCGACGCGCAGCCGGCGTTCGCGCGCTTGATCAAAAGCGCACGGGATGCGGCGCAAAATTCGGATGCGCTCATCTTCGGCTTACCGACGTTATGGGGAATGCACATCGCGCACGCGCTCAACATTCCGGCGATTCGTTGTATGCTTCAGCCGAACACGCCGACGCGCGAATTTCCGAGTCCGCTCTTGCCATTTCGATTTTCGTTTGGCGCAACCTACAACCGGTTGACGTACCGCGTCGTTGAGCAATCGATGCGACTCGCGTGGCGAAGCGCGTTAGAACGCCAGCATCCTTCGACTTTACTTCGTTTGCCTCAGGATACTTTGACCTTGTACGGATTCAGCGCGCACGTCGTCCCGCCCCCAAGTGATTGGACAGCGTCGGAGCAAATCACCGGCTATTGGTTTATGCCAACGTCATCCACCTGGCGACCGAGCGCAGAGTTGGAAAAATTTTTGAGCGCCGGCGCGCCGCCGGTGTACATCGGCTTTGGCAGTCTGCACGTGCGCGATCCGCAGACGACGCTCGTGCTCATCACGTCCGTGTTGCAACAGATCAATGCGCGCGCGGTGCTGGCGGTTGCGCGTGATTTTTCCGATGCGCGCTTGCCGGAAAATATTTTCCCGGTCGTCGACGTGCCGCACGCGTGGCTCTTCTCGCAAATGTCGGCGGCGGTGCATCACGGCGGCGCCGGGACGACCGCCGCAAGTCTGCGCGCTGGCGTTCCGACGATTATCATTCCGCTGGCGGTCGATCAATTCTTCTGGGGAGAGCGCGTCGCGCAACTCGGCGTGGGCGCGCAACCGATTCCACAACGCACGCTCACTGTCGATTCACTTGCGCGCGCACTGCAATCGACGTGCGATACCGGGATGAAAGCGCGCGCTGTCCAGTTAGCGGCAAAAATTTCCGGTGAAGATGGCGTAGCGCGCGCCGTCGATTTCATTCGCGCACTGGTCTAGCGCGCAACGCGACAAATGCCATCGCCAGCGCGGCAAGCGCAAACACACTGCCAAGCCAGTACGGCGCGGTGATATCGATGCGTTCAAACGATAGACCAGCGATCAGCGGTCCAAAGATCAGCGCGAGATTCAACACGACTTGCGTGCCGCCCATCAAGCGTCCTTGCTCGCCGGAACCAGCACGTTGCGAAATCAAACTCGTCATCGACGGAATGCTCATGCCGCTGCCCAACGCGCCGAGCGCGACAATCGGATAGAGCCACTCGTCGCGCGGCGCAAGCGCAACCGCGGCGAGACTCAGCGCCATCAAACCAAGCCCGCCAAGCGCCAAGCGTTTTTCACCAAGACGCGGCTGAACCCAGCCCAGCAAAAATCCTTGGACGAACACAGCACACACGCCGACGAACGCAAAAAAGATTCCGTTGCGCGTCGAGTCCCAGCCGAAACGCGCTTGGCTGAACAAGGGAAAGTTCGTTTGCAGTCCGGCGAATGCGAGGTTCAGCGTGAAAATCGCCGCGAGCAATAATCGAATCGACGCGATGCGAAATACGGCGATGAGTTGCGTAACCCAATTCAGCGCGCGCCACGTATCGATGCGCGTGCGTTTTTCCGGCGGCAATGATTCCGGCAAAACAAAAAAACCAAACGTAACGTTCGAGAGCGCAATCGCGCATGCGACGAACGCCGGCACGCTCAATCCGTACGCGCTGAGCAAGCCACCAATTGCCGGTCCGGACATCAAGCCGAGTCCGAACGCCGCGCCGACCAGACCCATCCCGCGCGCGCGATTATCGGCGGTCGTCACATCGGCGATGTACGCGTACGCGGTACTGAGATTGCCGCCGGTGATGCCATCGAGAATGATCGCGAGAAAAATCATCGGCAGGGAAGCGGCAAAGCCGAGCATCAAGTACGCGATCGCTGTTCCAAAAAGACAAACGAGCAGAACCGGCCGTCGTCCAAAGCGATCCGACAGCGCGCCGAGAATCGGTCCGCTGACAAGTTGCATCAGCGCATACACCGCACCCAGTGCGCCGGCAGCAGTTGCACCCGCGTCTTGCTCTTGCACAAAAAATGGCAAGAGCGGAATGACCATGCCGTACCCCATCAGATCGATAAAGACGGTGATGAAGATGAACGCAAGCGGTGCGCGCCGCGCGATAGCGCGCAAATTAATCGATGGCATCGCGGCTATCTTACCACAAAATATTTTCGTTGGGGCATTGTAAACATTAACCTTTTTCGTTATAATCTTGCCGTGCCTAATCAAATCGATGTATTGACGCGCATCAACCTGCAAGACATGCTCGATAACTTTGGCTGGAGCAGCTTGCGATTCGGACGCGGCATCGTGGAGCGGTTGTTCTGGTCGCCGGCGCGGGTGCTGGCGCA
>Ga0115027_10000029_pt1 | contig 15482 bp, 15 predicted proteins | sample Open_0915_D1_FD_83879 | JGI IMG/M metagenome (GOLD analysis project Ga0115027, IMG submission 83879) | Wetland microbial communities from Old Woman Creek Reserve in Ohio, USA - Open_0915_D1 | ecosystem: Environmental > Aquatic > Freshwater > Wetlands > Sediment ...
TCGCCAGGTATTCGTCGATCCAGCGCGCATTGGCCCGATACGGAAATCCCGTGCCTATCAGCGCGCCTTCGAGTCCCGCCTGCTTGCTGACGCGGATGCGCTTCCCGTCGAGCTGCGCACCGTCGCCGCGGGAGGTGGTGAACAGTTCCTGCCTCATGGGGTCGTAGATGACGCCATGCTCGAGACGGCCGCGGTATTCGCAGGCCAGCGACACCGCGAAAGTAGGGAAGCCGTGCAGGAAGTTCGTCGTGCCGTCCAGCGGGTCGATGATCCAGATGAACTCGTCGCCGCCGCTGCGCCCGCTTTCCTCGCCGAGGAAGCCGTGGTCGGGGTGCGAGCGCCGGATCGTCTCGATGATGTCGCGCTCAGCCGCCTGGTCGATCTCGCTAACGAAGTCGTTGCGACTCTTCGAGCGGACGTCGAGCGACGGCACCCGGTCGACGTTGCGCACGATGAGGTCGCCTGCGCGGCGCGCGGCCCTGATGGCAATGTTGAGTAGTGGCTGCATGCGGGCGGCTAGAATAGCAGAGCATGTCCGTAAGCATCGTCCTCGTCGGCATCTCGCACCCTGGCAACATCGGCTCCGCGGCTCGGGCGATGAAGACCATGGGGCTCGATCGGCTGCGCCTCGTGGCCCCCGAGCGTTTCCCGGCGACAGAGGCCACAGTCATGGCCGCGGGAGCGGACGACGTGCTGCAGAAGGCGCAGGTTTACCCGGACGTGCGCAGCGCCGTCGCGGACTGCGGGTTGCTGGTCGCGACGACTTCGAGGGCCCGTCACCTGCCGTGGCGGGTCGCAGAGCCACGCGAGGCGGCGCAGGAGATCGCCGCCGCTTCCACCACCAGTGAAGTCGCGATCCTGTTCGGCGCCGAGCGCTCGGGACTCTCGAACGAGGACATCGAGCACTGCCAGTTGCTGCTCGGCATCCCGACAGGCGCGGCCTACACGTCGCTCAACGTGGCGATGGCCGTGCAGATCGTCGCCTATGAGGTGCTGCTCGCGAAGCGGGGCGAGGAGGCCGCCGCGGCTGCGCGTGGCGTCGCACTCGCCAGCGCGACGGACATGGAGCGCTTCTACGAACACCTCGAGCAGGTCCTCGAGGAGGTCGACTTCCGCGACCGCAACGGTGAGGGACACCTGATGGCGCGGATCCGGCGGCTCTTCAATCGCACGCTGCTCGATCAGAACGAGGTCAATATCCTGCGCGGGATACTGACGTCGGTGCAGGGCAAGCGGCGCCGCGCGGGCGAGCCGCGTCACCCGCGGCCGGACGGCCAGTCGTGAGGACCGTCGTCTACCTCGACAACGCGGCGACCACGCCGGTTGATCCGCGGGTGATCGAGGTCATGCTCGAGTGCTGCGGGGAGGCCGGCGACTTCGCCAATCCATCAGCCGTCGGCCACGAGCCTGGCCGCCGCGCCAGGGGCCGGGTAGAGCAGGCACGCGCGGAGGTCGCACAACTCGTCGGCGCGACGCCCGAGCAGATCGTCTGGACATCCGGTGCCACCGAAGCGGACAACCTCGCGCTCTTCGGCGCTGCGCGGTTCCACCGTTCGCGCGGGCGCCACATCGTGACGTCCCGGACCGAACACCCGGCGGTGCTGGACCCGTGCCGGCAGCTCGAGCGCGAGGGGTTCGAAGTGACCTACCTGAAGCCGGGAGCGGACGGGATCGTGGCGCCGGAGAGGGTGGCCGCGGAGCTGCGCGACGACACGATCCTGGTGTCGCTGATGCACGTGAACAACGAGATCGGGGTCGAACAGGACATCGGCGCGGTCGGGCGTGCCTGCCGCGCGCGCGGCGTGCTGCTGCACGTCGATGCGGCGCAGAGTGCCGGCAAGCTCGCGATCGACGTCGAGCGCGACTGCGTGGACCTGCTCGCGCTCACGGCGCACAAGGTACACGGGCCCAAAGGGGTCGGTGCGCTGTGCGTGCGGCGCGAGCCGCGCCTCGGGCTGGCGCCCTTGCTCTACGGTGGCGGCCAGGAGCGCGGACTGCGTTCCGGCACCTTGCCGACCCACCAGGTGGCGGGCATGGGTCGCGCCTTCGCCATCGCCGCGGATCACATGGTTGCGGAAGCGGCACGAATCGCGGCGCTCCGCGAACGGCTGTGGGCCGCGCTCGCGACGCTGCCGGGCCTGACCCTCAACGGGCACCCGGTGCGCCGCGTGGCCGGCATCCTGAGCGTGACGGTCGACGGCGTCGAGGGTGAGAGCCTGCTGCAGTCGCTCCCGGACCTCGCGATCGCCTCGGGGTCTGCGTGCGCCAGCACGAGTGCCGAGCCGTCCTACGTGCTGCGCGCGCTGGGCCACAGCGACCGCCTGGCCCAGAGCACGCTGCGGCTCAGTCTCGGGCGATTCACGACCGCCGGACACGTCGAGTACGCCGCCCGGCGGGTTCGTGAAGAAATCGAGAGGCTGCGCGCCATTGTGCCGCCGGGCCTGGGTGCGGGGGAGCGTTGAGCGACGATCCCCGCTACGGTGACGAAGTCCGACGCCGCATGCGCACGCTGGCGGGGGCTGGCGACCTGGCTGCCGGCCCGGGGCTCGTCTGTGCGGCCGCGGGCGACGCAGAGCAGGGCGCGCGCGTGCGCTTCGAGTTCCGGGTGGAAGGCGGCAGGGTGCGGGATGCGCGTTTCCGCGCTTTCGGTTGTCCGCACTTCATCGCGTCCGCCTCGTGGCTCACCGACAGGTTGCGCGGAGCAGGGCGCGCGGATCTCGAGGCCTGGGACTGGCGCGAGGCCGCCGAGGCCCTCGAGGTCCCGCCGGCTAAATTCGGGCGTTTGCTCACGTTGCAGGACGCCGTCCGGGCAGCGGCGCGGAACTGGCCCGGCGCGGCGCAGTCTACCGTGTAGAATCGATCAAACCTCGACGGGGACCTGACCATGCCGGTTTCTCTGACTGCCGCGGCTGCCGACCGTGTACGAACGTTCCTCGAAGCCCGCGGGCGCGGCATGGGCTTGCGCGTGGGCGTCAAGAAGACCGGATGCTCGGGCTATGCCTACGTCGTCAACTACGCGGACGAAGTCGGCGCGGGCGACGTAGTGTTCGAGGCCGCGGGGGTCAAGGTCATCGTGGATGCCGACAGCCTGCACTTCGTCGATGGCACAGAGATCGACTTCGTGCGCGACGGACTCAACGAGGCGTTCCGGTTTCGCAATCCCAACGTGCGCGGCGAGTGCGGCTGCGGCGAGAGTTTCAGCGTCTAACTGCCCGTCACGGCTGAATTTTCTTGGCTCGCGGGTGGCCCGCGGGTATACTTCCCGGTTCGAATTTGGAGTCATGGCCCCACCCGGCCCGCGTGTGCGCGGGTCGCGCGTCCCGGGTCACCGTTTCACCACCGCAGGGGCCTCGCGCCCCGACCAGAGGAATAGCATGGCCGTCGAACGCACGCTGTCCATCGTCAAGCCCGATGGAGTCCGAAAGAACGTCATTGGCGAGGTATACCGCCGTTTCGAGACCGCGGGCCTGCGCATCGTCGCGGCGCGCATGAGGCGGCTGTCGCAGTCCGAGGCCGAGGGTTTCTACGCCGTGCACCGCGAGCGGCCCTTCTTCAAGGACCTCGTTGCGTACATGATTTCCGGCCCGGTGATCGTGCAGGTGCTCGAAGGCGACAACGCCGTGGCAAAGCACCGCGACATCATGGGCGCAACAGACCCGAAGAAGGCAGCCCCCGGCACCATCCGCGCCGACCTTGCCGAGAGCATCGAGCAGAACGTCGTGCACGGGTCGGACAGCCTCGAGAATGCCGCTCGCGAGATCGCATACTTTTTCGCCGAGACCGAGCTCTGCGCGCGCTGAGCCCGGGAACATCGCGCACAGTCGCTGTCCAAGCCGAACATGGGTGAGATCGCCGCCAAGACGAACCTGCTCGGCCTGACGAGGGTCGGGATGGAGGAGTTCGTCCTCGGCATGGGCGAAAAGCCGTTCCGGGCACGCCAGCTGATGAAGTGGATCTACCGTCGCGCCGTCGGAGACTTCGAGTCCATGACGGACCTCGGCAAGGATTTCCGCCGCCGTCTCGAGGAAATCGCCGAGATCCGCACGCCGCAGGTCATCGTCTCGCAGTCGTCGGCAGACGGCACCCGCAAGTGGCTGCTGCGGCTCGAGAGCGGGCAGGCGATCGAGATGGTGTTCATCCCGGAGCCGGGTCGGGGCACGCTGTGCATCTCGAGCCAGATCGGCTGCACCATGGACTGCACCTTCTGCTCCACGGGGCAGCAGGGCTTCAACCGCAACCTCCACACTGCCGAGATCGTCGGCCAGGTCTGGCTCGCCAATCGCGAACTCGGCTACTCGCCCGACGGCGACCGCGTGATCACCAATGTCGTGTTCATGGGCATGGGCGAACCGCTCATGAATTACCGTAACGTGGTGCCCGCGGCCGAGGTGATGATGGACGACCTCGGCCTCGATCTCTCCCGGCGGCGGGTGACGATCAGCACGTCGGGGCTGGTCCCGCAGATGATGCGCATCGCCGACGAGACGAACGTGGCGCTCGCGGTCTCGCTGCATGCGCCGAACGACGAGCTGCGCAGCGAGCTCATGCCGATCAACCGTCGCCACCCTATCGCGAGCCTGCTCGAGGCCTGCTGGCACTACGTCGAGAAGCAGAACGCGCGCAACGTGACCTTCGAGTACGTGATGCTCGACGGCGTCAACGACCGCCCGGAGCACGCACGCCAGCTGGCGGCGCTGCTGCGCGGGCATCCCGCGAAGGTGAACCTCATCCCGTTCAACCCGTTCCCGAATACGCAGTACCGGCGCTCGAGCGAGGAAGCGATCGAGCGCTTCCGCGACCTGCTGATCAAGGGCGGCGTGATTGCGACGATCCGGCGGACCCGTGGCGACGACATCGACGCCGCGTGCGGCCAGCTGGTCGGCCGGGTGAACAACCGCGCGACGGTACGGCTCGGCGACCGCAATCTCATCCCGGTATCGGTGGTGCGCGCATGAGGCGTTTTCGAATCCTGTTCGCCGTCGGGGTCCTCGCAGCGGCCGTCGCCGTACACGCATCGGAGGACGTCAAGCTGACCAAGCAGCAGCGCGTCGAGGCTGCGCAGGTCAACACGCAGCTCGCACTGGCGTACATGCGCGAAGGGGACCTGGCCACGGCGCGTGCCAAGCTCGAGAAGGCGCTGGACCAGGACCCGGATACCGCGACGACGCAGATGGCCGCCGGGTTCCTGTACGACCGTCTCGGTGAGGACGACAAGGCGAAGTCGAGCTTCGAGCGTGCGATGAAGCTCGGCAAGAACGATCCGGTGATCATGAACAACTACGCCGCGTTCCTCTGTCGCAAGGGCGACAAGAAGACCGGCGAGGCTTACTTCCTGCAGGCCGCGAAGAGCCCGCTCTACCGCACCCCGGAGGTCGCCTACGCGAACGCCGGTCGCTGCGCGCGCGCTGACGGTCGCCCGAAGGAAGCGGAGCAGCATTTCCGCCAGGCGCTCGCCATCAGGCAGGACCAGCTCGACTCGCTCTTCGAAATGGCGGAGCTGGCCTTCGACGCCGGCAATCACCTGCAGGCGCGCGCGTTCCTCGATCGTTACTCGGCGTCGGCGCCGGTTTCCGCGACGTCGCTCTGGCTCGCGTACCGGATCGAGCGGGCGCTTGGAGACGACGTCCAGGCACGCATGAGCGCGGCGAAGCTGAAGCGGGATTTCGCGATGTCGCCCGAGATGAGCCTGCTGCTTGAAGCCGAACGGGCCCAGAAGTGACGCGTCCTGAAGCGGAGGTTGCCGAGCTGCCGACCGACCCCGGCTCCCGGCTCGAAAGGCAGCGCGGACTCGCGGGGCTCACCGAGCAGCAGGTTGCCGAGCAGCTCAACCTCGACGCGGCCGCGGTGGCGGCGCTTGAACGCGACGACTATTCAGCCCTTGGCGCGCCAGTGTTCGTGCGCGGCCACCTCAAGCGCTACGCGGCGCTGCTCGGCCTCGATGAAGACGAGATACTGGGTGCCTACGAGCGATCGAGGGCGCACCTTTCGCAACCGACGCTGGTCCCGAAATCACGAGCGGAAATGATGCCCGACCGCCGCAGCCCGAAGTGGCCGTGGCTGCTGAGCGGCGTGCTGCTCGTGCTGCTCGCGGCGGCCATCGCCGCCTACGTCAGTGAGTACGGGGTGCGGCTGCCGCAGTGGTCGGGGGCAGGCGTCGAGCCGCCTGCGCCGGTATCCGCCACGTCTCGGCAGCAGGCCGAAGCAGGCGCCGCGCCCGAAGCGCCGCAAGCGACATCGCCGGCTGCGGTCGGATCCGCGCAGCCCGGGGCAGCCGCGACCGACGCAGTCGGGTCGGGCACCGCGCCAGTTGCCGTGCCTGCCGGGCAGGTAGCGCTGCAGTTGCAGTTCGCCGCCGACTCTTGGGTCGAGATCTATGACGGCTCCGGCAAGGCAGTGCTCTACGACCTCGGCAAGGCCGGCACCGAGCGTGTCGCGACGGGGACCGCCCCGCTCAGCGTGACGATCGGCAATGCGCCTGCGGTGACGATACGGGTCAATGGTCTCGGCGTCACGCTGCCCGCGCCGCCCGCCGGCCAGACCGTCGGGCGCTACAGCATCGGCCCGGACGGGGCGCTGCGCTGAGCGCAGGCAATCCACCATGAGCGGCACCATCCAGTCCATTCGCGGCATGAACGACGTGCTGCCCGGCGATTCCGGCGCGTGGCAGCTGCTCGAATCGGTCGCCCGGGAGACCTTCGCCGAGTACGGCTACCGCGAGATCAGGTTGCCGCTGCTCGAGCGCACCGAGCTGTTCAAGCGTTCGATCGGCGAGATGACGGACATCGTCGAGAAGGAGATGTACACGTTCGAGGACCGCGGCGGCGAATCCGTGACGCTGCGACCCGAGGCGACGGCTGGGATCGTCCGGGCCTGCATGACCAACGGCCTGCTGCACAATCAGCGCCAGAAGGTCTGGTGCGCAGGGCCGATGTTCCGTTACGAACGGCCGCAGAAGGGGCGCTACCGCCAGTTCCACCAGATCGACGTCGAGGCGCTCGGCTTCCCGGGCCCGGACGTGGACGCGGAGCTGATCATGATGTCCGCGCGCATCTGGCGGAAGCTCCGTCTCGGCGGACTCACGCTGAACCTGAACTCGCTCGGGACGCCGCAGTCCCGGCGCGTCTATCGTGACAAGCTCGTCGAGTATTTCCGCGGCCATGCGGCGCAACTCGACGACGACAGCCGGCGGCGCCTCGACGGCAACCCGCTCAGGATTCTCGACAGCAAGAATCCCGCGATGCGGGCTGTCAACGCCGGCGCCCCGCTGATCACGGATCACCTCGACCCCGAGTCGGCCGCGCATTTCTCGCGGCTGCGCACGGACCTGGAGGCGGCGGGCATCGACTACGTCGTGAACCCGCGGCTGGTGCGCGGTCTCGATTACTATTCACGCACCGTCTTCGAGTGGGTGACCAGCGACCTCGGCTCGCAGGATGCCGTCTGCTCGGGAGGCCGCTACGATGGCCTGGTCTCCCAGCTCGGCGGCGACGAGGTCCCGGCCATTGGCTGGGCGCTGGGTGAGGAACGCATCGTCGAACTGCTGCGCTTGCAGCACCTCGCGGGCAGTGACGCTGCCGCGGACGTGTACGTCGTGCTCGGCAGCGGGACCGCCGAGGCCGCCGGGCTGCGCATCGCGGAAGGCCTGCGAGATGCGCTGCCGGGTACGCGGATCGAGATGAATTGCGGCGCGGGCAGCTTCAAGTCGCAGATGAAGCGCGCAGACCGCAGTGGGGCCCGGTTCGCGGTCATACTCGGCGACGAGGAACTGTCGCGAGGAGTCGCCGGGCTGAAGGCGCTGCGAGAGGAGGCGGGGCAGTCGGCTGTGCCGCTCGCCGATCTCGCGGGAGAATTGTCGCGTCTCGTCGCTGGGCGTGGGCGCGTGTTGATGACAAGCAACCAGGGACCGGCAGGCGCCGGCCCCGCATGACGGAGTCCTCGAAGTGGAAGACCTGACCGACAACGAACAAGAAGAACGACTGCGCCGCTGGTGGAGCGAGAACTGGCTCTGGATCGTGGGCGGCATTGCCCTCGGCCTGGCCCTGCTCTGGGGCTGGCAGTACTGGCAACGCAGCAAAGTCGATGCTGCCCAGCGCGAGGAGGCAGCCTACGCGGCTGTCGTCGATTCGCTGGGCAAGAACCAGTTCGACCAGGCGGCGCTGCAGGCCAAGGCGCTGCGCGAGGATCGCGCGACGTCGCCGTATGCAGACCTGGCCGACCTCGCGCTCGCGCGGGCTGCAGTCGAGTCGCGCAAGCTCGACGACGCGGCGCAGCGACTCAAGTCGGTCGCGGACGGCTCGAAGGACCCTGGGCTGCGCACTGCGGCGAGGACGCGTCTCGCGCGCGTGCTGATCGAGCAGGGCAAGTTCGACGAGAGCCTGGCGCTGCTCGACGTCGCCAGTGCGGGGGAGTACGCGGCCCTTTACCACGACATCCGGGGTGATGCGTTCGCCGGCAAGGGAGACCCGGTCGCGGCGCGTCGCGAGTACGCGGCGGCGCTCGCCGCCGCCAAGGGCGACGTGCGCATCGACACCGCATACATCGAGCTCAAGCAGAGCGCACTGCCGGCCGCGGCGGCGCCCGTGGCAGGAGCGTCCGGCAAATGAACTTTCGCCGCTCGCTGGTCGCCCTTGCCGCCCTGGCGGCACTGGCCGGCTGCAACAAGGACAAGGACGTCGAGCCGCCGGCGGAGCTCGTGGACATCGAGGCCACGCTCGCGGTCCAGAAGATCTGGTCCGAAGGCATCGGCGGCGGCGGCGAGAAGCTGAGGCTGACTCTCGGCGTCGCAGGCGAAGGAGAGACGGTGTACGTGGCGTCTCGCGACGGCGAGGTGCTTGCGCTCGACGCCGCGAGCGGCCGGGCGCAGTGGAAGACGAAGACCGGTTTCGATCTGTCGTCCGGACCGGGCATGGGCCTCGGGCTGGTCGTGGTCGGCAGCAGCGACGGCGACGTCGTTGCGCTGGATGCCGCCAGCGGCAAGCAGCGCTGGAAAGTGCGTGTGCCCGGCGAACTGCTGTCGCCCGCACTCGTCGATCGCGACCAGGTCATCATGCGCACGGCCGAGGGACGTCTCATTGCACTCTCGAGCGTCGACGGCAAGCAACGATGGGCAGTCGATGACCTCGTGCCGCGACTGTCGCTGCGCGGCACGTCGACGCCGGTCGCGGCGGGGGAGGCCGTGATCAGCGGCTTCGACTCCGGGAAGGTCATGTCGGTGACCCGCGACACCGGCGAAATCATCTGGCAGGCGCAGATCAGCACGGCCCGCGGCCGCACGGAGCTCGAACGGCTCGCGGACGTGGATTCGGCCGTGCGCGTGTCCGGCAACGACGTCTATGCGGTCGGCTACCAGGGGCGCGTGGCGATGCTCGCGCTCGACACCGGCCAGATCTGGTGGGCGCGCGACGTCTCGAGCTACAGCGGTCTCGCGATCGACGACGACCAGATCTACGTGTCGTCCTCGAACGGCGAGGTGATCGCACTGCGCCGCCGTGACGGCGGCGTCGTGTGGACGCAGTCTGGACTCAAGCAGCGTGGCCTCAGCACGCCGGCGATCGCGGGGCAGGCCGTCGTCGTGGGCGACTTCGATGGCTACCTGCATTTCCTCGATCGTTTGTCCGGCAAATTCGTCGCACGCGAGCATCCGGGCGGCGCGCGCATCGCAGCCCCGCCACTGGTGATGGGCGACCGGGTGTTTGTCGTCGATGAAGGTGGAAAGGTCGTCGCGTTCCGGATCGGGGGCTCAGCCAGGAACTGATCATGCTGCCCGTCGTCGCCCTGGTCGGGCGTCCCAACGTCGGCAAGTCGACGCTTTTCAACGCGATCACCCGCACGCGCGACGCCCTTGTCGCCGACGCGCCGGGACTCACGCGCGACCGGAAATACGGATACACGCGAGTCGGGCCGCGCAGCTGCATCGTCGTGGACACCGGCGGTCTCGTGGAGACCACCCACGGCATCGAACGGCTGATGGCCGAACAGACTCTGAAGGCGGTCGAGGAAGCCGACCGTGTGCTGCTCGTCGTGGAGGCGCGACAGGGTTGCGTGCCGGCCGACCAGCATGTCGCGGACGTCCTGCGGCGCAGCGGCAAGAAAGTCGTCGTGGTCGTCAACAAGGCGGAGTTCCTGGATCCCGAGATCGCGGTCACCGACTTCCACCAGCTTGGTTTCGGCGTGCCGGTGGCGATTTCCGCGTCGCACCTCCATGGCATCGAGGACCTCATGGAGCGCGCGCTGGACGGGTTGCCGGCGCCGCCCGAAGTACAGCAGGAGGCCGACGCCGGGAACCGCGAGATCCGGGTCGCCGTGGTCGGGCGTCCGAATGTCGGCAAGTCCACGCTGATCAACCGGTTGCTGGGTGAGGAGCGGCTGGTCACGTTCGACCAGCCGGGCACGACCCGCGATGCCGTCTTCGTGCCTTTCGAGCGCGATGGCCAGCGCTACACGCTCATCGACACGGCGGGCGTGCGTCGCAAGGCCCGCGTCAGCGAGACCATCGAGAAGTTCAGCATCGTAAAGACGCTGCAGGCGATCGAGGAAGCGAACGTGGTGATCGGCGTGCTCGATGCGCACGACACGGTCGCCGAGCAGGACGCGAGCCTGCTCGGGCTCATCGCGGAACAGGGACGCGCGCTCGTGATTGCAGTCAACAAGTGGGACGGCATCGCGCCCGCGCAGCGCGACGCGATCCGCGATGGTCTCGACCTGCGGCTCGACTTCCTGCGTTTTGCGCCCGTGCATTTCATCTCCGCCCGTCACGGGACTGGCGTCGGCGAGCTGGTCGAGACCGTACGTTCGGCCTACCGGGCCGCCATGAAGGAACTGCCGACCAAGGAGCTGACCCAGGCGCTGGAGCAGGCACTGACCATTCACCAGCCCCCGCTGGTCCGCGGCCGCCGCATCAAGCTGCGCTACGCGCACCAGGGTGGACGCAATCCACCGGTGGTGGTCATCCACGGCAACCAGACCCAGCACGTCCCGGACTCCTATCGGCGGTTCCTCGAGAACCATTTCCGTCAGGTTTTCCGGCTCAAGGGCACGCCGATGCGGATCGAGTTCCGCACCGACGAGAATCCGTTCGCAGGACGGCGCAACGAGCTCACGCCCCGCCAGCAGAGCAAGCGCAAACGCCTGATCCGCAATCGCCGAGCCGGCCAGAAGGGCAAGCGCTGAAATTTCGCGGGTCTTGATAACCTGCGCTTCTGACGCGCTATCCTCCCGGACTTGTTCACCGGTTGGGTGGGCCTAGACTGCCCGCATGGCCATGGCACTTGCTCGTACACCCGCGTCGGCCACCCACGACCTCCCGGCTCGCAGGATCGCGCGCCTCGGTGAGCCGCTGCGTCTTTACCGCGGTGGCGTGGTCGAGCAGCCGCTGGTCGCCTACGAGTGCTGGGGACGGCTGAACCAGGCCCGCGACAACACCATCCTGATATTCACCGGGCTCTCGCCATCGGCACACGCCGCCTCGTCGTCGGACGATCCGCGGCCGGGCTGGTGGGAGACGATGATCGGGGAAGGCCGTCCGCTCGACACCGGCCGGTTCTTCGTCGTGTGCGTCAACTCGCTCGGCAGTCCGTTCGGCTCGTCAAGTCCGGCCGCCGTGAATCCCGGTACCGGCCGTCCGTACGGAATCGACTTTCCCGAGATCGCGGTAGAGGACATCGCGGCCGCCGGGCGCGCTGCAATCCGAACGCTCGGCATCGAGCGGGTCGCTGCGGTCGTCGGGCCGTCCCTCGGTGGCATGGTCGTGCTCGCGTACGGTGCCCAGTTCCCGGACGAAGTGGACAACCTGGTCACGATTTCCGGCGCCGCCCGGGCGTCGCCGTTCGCCATAGCGCTGCGTTCGCTGCAGCGCGAAATGGTGCGCAGCGACCCGGCGTGGCGCGGCGGGAACTACGAGCCCGGCCGGGGGCCGCGGCTCGGCCTGCGCCTCGCGCGCAAGCTCGGCACGATCACCTATCGTTCGCCGGAGGAATGGCAGGAGCGCTTCGGCCGTCGTCGCGTTCCTGAGACGGCCGGTCTGTCCGGAGATTTCCGCCCGGTGTTCGAAGTCGAGGCCTACCTCGAGCACCAGGCGCTGCGGTTCGCCGACACGTTCGATGCGAACGCGTACCTGTATCTCTCGCGGGCCATGGACCGGTTCGATCTCGCCGAACACGGCGGTGGGTCGCTGGCGGCAGCGTTCGCGCGGTTCGGCGTGAAGCGATCGCTGGTGCTGGGCGTCGATACCGACATGTTGTTCCCGATCGGGCAGCAGCGTGAAATCGCGGAGCATCTGCAGGCGGCCGGTGGTTCGGTGGAGTTTCACGCCTTCCCGTCGCTGCAGGGTCACGACGCATTCCTGGCCGATCCCGACCGGTTCGAGCCGGCCATCGGCGGATTCGTGGCGCGGATCGCGGCAGAGCGCGGATAGCGCACGACGGAAAGCGGAAGTCGGAAAGCGGTTAGTGATCAGCGGTTAGCGGTTAGGAAGAGGGCCGGCGTTGCCGGCCTCCGCGGCTCTACTAACCGCTAGTCACGAGTCACTGGTCACTCTCCAGTCATCAGTCACTATCCGCCGCCAGGAACAGCGCTGGATCCACCATCGCGCGATTGACCGCGATTCCCCAGTGCAGGTGCGCGCCCGTCACCCGGCCGGTCGCCCCGACCTTGCCGAGCACTTCGCCCGCGGCGATTTCCTGGCCGGGCTTTACGTCGATGCGGCTCAGGTGGCAATACAGCGTCACGACGCCCTCGCCGTGATCGAGGAATACAGTGTTGCCGTTGAAGAAGAAATCGCCCGCGTCGAGCACGCGCCCCGGTGACGGCGCGCGGATTGGAGTGCCGGTGGCTGCCGCGATGTCCATTCCCGAGTGCGGATTGCGGGCCTCGCCGTTGAAGTACCGGCGCAGTCCGAAGCTGCTCGATCGTGCGCCGGTCACTGGCGGGCGCATCGTGAGTTCGGGCAGGCGGCCGGCGGTGTAGGTGCCGAGCGCCGCGTCGATGCGCTTGCGCTCGCGGTCGATGCGCTCGAGGTCGTCTTTTTCAGGATTGACGTGGCGCTTGTTCTTCACCTGCAGCCGCTGCTCCGCGTACTGCTTGCCTTTCACGATGAACTCGAGCGGCTGCGGTTCCGGCTGGCCTGCCGGCAGGAATCTCCCCGACTGGGGACCGGGTGACGTGTCGAGTGGGATGCCGATCAACGCGACCCATCCCGAGGGACCCGGCAGAACGGGTACGCGATGCTCGTTGAAGAAGACCTCACCCGGGGACTCAACCCCGACCCCTAGGTCGATGATGGCGATTCCCCCTGGAACCCGGCTCTCGCGCGGGAGATCGACCCCGCTCGAGGCAGTCGCGCAGGCCAGTCCTGCGATGAGTCCGGCGACGGCTGACGGCCAGGCGCGGCAGCCAAGCCACCTGCGTCGATTGACGTTTCGCGCCGTCATCGCTCGAACTCCCGCACGGTTGCGCCGTCTTGTGCCGTGCCGGTCACCGTGGCGCTGAATCGTCCCCGGGCCAGTCGCGCCTCGACTCGATCGCCGGCAGCGAGCGAGGCGGCGTCCTGCACGACATTGCCTGCCGCGTCCGCCACGATCGCATAGCCGCGATCCAGCGTTGCGAGCGGGCTGACCGCATGCAGCGTCCGCCCGGCAAGTTCGAAGCGACGCTGTGCGGCGGCGATGCTTCCCCGAATGCCGGAGTTCAGGGCGCGGCGTGCGGCATCGAGACGGATGCGCTGCGACTGCACGCGAATCGCCGGCGAGGCGCGCAGCAGCAGTGACGCAGCCACCGCGTGCCGCGCCCGCGCACGCTCGATCCTCGCGCGTGTCGCGAGCCTCAGCCGCTCCTCGAGTTCGTCGAGGCGCTGCACATGCTGGCGCAGCCTCAGGCCCGGGTGCGTACGGGCAAGCCGCTGCTCGCGTACCCTCAGGTCGCTGCGCAGTTCGTTCAGACGCCGGCGCATCCCGGCCTGCACGCGCCGAGCCGCAAGTGCGAAACCACGCAGCCATTCCGCCCGGTCCGGCACGACGCGCTCGGCCGCACCCGACGGCGTTGGTGCGCGCTCGTCTGCAACGAGGTCTGCGATCGTGAAGTCGACCTCGTGACCTACGCCGCTCACGACCGGAATCGGGCAGGCAAAAATGGCGCGTGCGACCGCTTCGTCGTTGAACGCCCACAGGTCCTCGAGCGAGCCGCCGCCACGCGCGACGATCAGCACGTCGCACTCCCGGCGGGTGGACGCCAGACGCAAGGCCTGCTCGATCTCGCGCGGCGCCGCTTCGCCCTGCACGGCGACCGGGTAGACCAGCACCGGGACCGCAGGAAAGCGCCGGCGCAGGATGTGCAGAACGTCGCGCAGCGCGGCGCCGGTCGGCGATGTAATGACGCCGATGCGCCGGGGCAGCCGCGGCAATGGCTTCTTGTGCCGGGTGTCGAAGAGCCCTTCGGCGCCGAGTCGCGCCTTGAGCTCCTCGAAACGTCGCCGCAGGATGCCTTCGCCGGCCTCCTCGAGGTGATCGATTACCACCTGGAACTCGCCGCGCGCCTCGTAGAGGCTGACGCGCCCTCGCGCGAGCACTTGGGCACCGTCCTTGACCGGAAACCGCACCTGCAGGTTGCGCTGCCGGAACATCGCGCAGCGGACCTGGGCCGCCTCGTCCTTCAGCGAGAAGTACCAGTGGCCCGACGACGGGCGGGACAGGTTTGAGATCTCGCCCTCGAGCCACAGCGTCCCGAGGCCGCGCTCGAGCAGCACCCGGGCCTCGCGGTTCAGGCGGCTGATGGTGAAAATCTCCCGCGGAGGCGGGGAGTTGGGGTTCGAGTCCGGGTCGGTGTCCAGCATGGTGCGCAGATCTTAGCGGTCGCCGCCCGCCATACAAGGCGCCCGGCCGCCGGTTTCCCCCGGGCGGCCGCGGCGGGTACAATTGCGCGCTTCCTTTTCCACGCCCGGGTCAGCCCATGCTGCGCATACTCGAGGAAGCCCTCACCTTCGACGACGTCCTGCTCGTGCCGGCCTACTCGCAGGTCCTGCCGCACGAGGTCGACCTCGGCACGCAGCTCACGCGCGGCATCCGTCTCAACCTTCCAGTGTTGTCGGCGGCGATGGATACGGTCACCGAGCACCGCCTCGCGATCGCGATCGCGCAGGAGGGCGGTGTCGGCATCATCCACAAGAACATGACCATCGAGTCGCAGGCGCGGCAGGTTGCGCGCGTCAAGCGGTTCGAGAGCGGCATCATCCACGACCCGATCACCGTGCGCCCGGAGGCCACGATCCGCGAGGTGCTGGAACTCACGCGAGCGAAGAACATCTCCGGAGTGCCAGTGGTTCGCGACGGCAAGGCCGTAGGCATCGTCACGCACCGCGACCTGCGCTTCGAGACGCGCTACGACGCGCCGGTGTCTTCGGTGATGACCCCGCGCGAGCGGCTCGTCACGGTCCGCGAGAACTCGCCGAAGGAAGAAGTGCTGGGGCTGCTGCACAAGCACCGCATCGAGAA
>Ga0115027_10000030_pt1 | contig 15330 bp, 16 predicted proteins | sample Open_0915_D1_FD_83879 | JGI IMG/M metagenome (GOLD analysis project Ga0115027, IMG submission 83879) | Wetland microbial communities from Old Woman Creek Reserve in Ohio, USA - Open_0915_D1 | ecosystem: Environmental > Aquatic > Freshwater > Wetlands > Sediment ...
GGCCCGTTCGACCCGGGGTTTCGGCACGGTTTCGCCGAAGAACACCACCGCCGGTTTCCGCATGCCACCGCAGTGCGAGCAGCCGGGAATCCGGAAGTCGCCGAAGTCCACCGCGTCGAGATCGGCGTCGCCGTCCGGGCCGACCGCCGCCGCCAGCGCCGCGAACGCCGGATTCTGTTCCGCGAGGGCGTGCTGGAACGTGGTTCGCGAATCCCGGGTTCCGCAATCCAGGCAGACCACGGTATCGAGCCGGCCATGCAGGTCGATCACCCGCCGGCCACCGGCCCGTTGGTGCAGGCCATCCACGTTCTGAGTCACCAGTTGGTGGATGAACCCCGCCGCTTCCAGCCGGGCCAGCGCCGCGTGGGTGGCGTTAGGCCGGGCACGGGCGAACGCCGGCCAGCCCAGCAGGCTGCGCGCCCAGTAGCGCTTTCGGACGCGCTCGCTGCCGACGAATTCCTGATAGCGCACCGGTTGCCGGCGTTTCCAGTCGCCATTGCGGTCCCGGTAGTCGGGAATGCCGGAATCGGTGCTGCATCCGGCGCCGGTCAGCACGAACAGACGCGGATGGCGGGCGACGAAATCGGCCAGGGCATCCAGCGGAGCGGAGCGGGCCGGAGAGCGGGCGGCGACGGCCATGGCCAGTACCGGTGGCGCGGGCCGAGATTCGCGCGATGGAAAGGTGCCGCCAGCTAGCGGTGGTGGCGCCCGCCCCGCGCGTTGGTCGGCGCCCGTTCCTCGTTCACCTTCAGGCGCTGGCCGCGCAATTCCCGGCCGTTGAGTCCGCCGATGGCGGCGCGGGCCTCATGGCCTTCCATCTTGACAAAACCGAAACCGCGACAAAGCCCGGAAAACACATCCCGGGTCAGCCGCAGCCCGTGAACCCGCCCGTAAGCGGCGAATAAATCAGTCACTTCCTGGTCAGTGGCATCCGAAGGTAAATTACCGATGAAGACGGTTTTCATATACGGTCTCCTGTAGTCGCGGCCCGCCGGGGCGGGTAAGAATGATGGCGTCGCCGGGATGAATCGCCGGACCCGGTTTCCGGGCGCGCGGACCAACGCGGAGACGACGACGCAGGTCGCTCTCCGGGGGTTGGGCCAGCGCGGTGAGTCGGGTGGCGCCGCGCGCCGGACGCGGTGGTGGCTGGCGCTGGCGACCGCCGTCCATCGCTGGGCGCAAACCCTTCGACCACCGACGATGGCAATTGATGGCCCAGCAACCGTTGAATATCCCGCAGGCGCGAGGCTTCATCCACGCTGACCAGCGAAATCGCCAGCCCGGCCCGGCCCGCGCGGCCGGTCCGGCCGATGCGATGGACATAGTCCTCCGGTACGTGCGGCAGTTCGTAATTCACCACCCGCGGCAACTGTACGATATCCAGACCGCGAGCGGCGATGTCGGTAGCGACCAGCACCTGAATCCGGCCCTGCTTGAAATCGTCCAGGGCGCGGGTACGGGCTGACTGGCTCTTGTTGCCGTGCAGAGCAGCGGTACGGATGCCGTCGCGTTCGAGCTGGCGGCTCAGCCGGTCGGCGCCATGCTTGGTGCGGGTAAACACCAGAGTCGCGTCGCGCTCGCCGGCGCTCAGCAGGTGGCTGAGCAGGGCGGCCTTGCGCTCCGAATCCACCGGATGCACCTGCTGCTCCACCCGGTCGGCGGGCGCGTTGCGCGGGGCTATATCAATCACCGCCGGGTCGCGCAGAAAATCGCCCGCCAACTCGCGGATCGGCTCGGCGAAGGTAGCCGAGAACAGCAGAGTCTGCCGCCGCTTGGGCAGCAGGGCCAGCAGGCGGCGGATCGCCGGCAGAAAGCCGAGATCCAGCATCCGGTCGCCCTCGTCCAGCACCAGAATCTCGACTCCGGCCAGGCTGACGGTCTTCTGGCTCAAGTGGTCCAGCAACCGCCCCGGCGTGGCCACCAGGACGTCGACCCGGCGGCGCAAGGCGTCGAGTTGCGGGTTCATGCTGACGCCGCCGACCAGCAAGGCGGTGCGGGGCGCGAGGTGGCGACCGTAGACGCGCACGCTGTCGGCGATCTGGGCGGCCAGTTCGCGGGTTGGGGTCAGCACCAGGGCGCGCGGCCGACCGGGCGGCAACGCCCGATTCTGATCCAGTTGCAGCCGCTGCAACAGCGGCAAAGTGAAGGCGGCGGTCTTGCCGGTGCCGGTCTGGGCGGCGGCGAGCAAATCGCGCCCCGCCAGAATCATGGGGATGGCCTGGGATTGAATCGGGGTAGGCGCAGTATAGCCCTGAGCGGCGACAGCGCGCGCCAGGTCAGCGACCAGGCCGAGAGAAACAAATGGCATTCACAACTCCTGAATCCACCTGCCCATGCGTGGCGCAAGGAACCGGTCCAGGCGGAATAATTTTGAAAATGGAGGGTAATCGGGGAGCCCCGGCAGGGGCGAACCACGGCGGGTTTGCGGGAGGAACAGGGGGTTGTGTGACCCGCTGGCGACAATTCCAGGAGGAACGGCAGAAACCTCGGGGGCGCGAACCGGACCGCGCCGCGACAAACTCGGCGTCGAATGTACCACGCTTCGCGCGATTTACCTAATCGGGCCGGATGGAGCGAGGGATAAAGGCCCGGTGGGCGAACTGGACCCTTTCGCCGGCGCCATGCGTCACAGCACGCTGAGTCGCGCGTTGATCGCGGTGCTCAGGTTTTGAATCCAGTCGTTGTAGTTGCTGTGAATGTTGACGCCGTCGTAATTCAAATTATCGCTATCCCGGTAGAGGATGCTGTAGGTGTGCCGGTTATAGGGGATTTCAACCTTGGCCATGTGATCGCGCACATACAGCGTACCGATGATCAGCCCGGGCCTGACATCCTTCATCCGCCAGCCCAGCGAGACCCCCGCCTGGTGGATGGCATTGCGCACGTCGTTCAGTTTATAGCTGCGCGTGCTGGTGGAAACCGGCGCTCCCGAAACGTTGTAAACCGGGTTGGTCCGGCAACCCACCAGCACCAGGGCCAGGATTGCAACGAGCGTGAACCATACTTTAGCTTTCACGGTTTCGCCCTCTCTATTCGGAGGGTGACGAAATTTCATTACCAGGCGCTGGTAAGGGTAGTAGCCGCAGCGAACGCAGTAAACCGAATGGATACAGGCCGCGCCTTAACAGTGACCACGCCACCAGATTCACGATCCGCAATGTGTCCCGCCAGGGCCGGTAATGGCTGGGGCGACCCTGGGCATGATAGATCGTCTCAATAACGACCACACCCGGATAGCGCCGCTGGCAGCCCGCCTGCATCAGCAGGGCGCTTTCAAACGCAAAACCGCGCCGTTCCGGTTCGGGTCCGGTCGCGTGGCGCAGAAACTCGGCCGGATACAGTCGGAACCCGGACTGGGTATCAGGAATCGGGCAACCCGCCGCCCAGGACACCCAGAAATCGGCCATGCCATTGGCGAAGCGCCGCAGCGGGGGCGCGGCTTCTCGGCATTTCAGGCGGGCGGCGATGATCGGGCAACCAGGCCAGCGCTGGCGGGCTTCCAGCAGTTTCGGAATATCCTCGGGCCGGTGCTGACCGTCGGCGTCCAGGGTGATCACCGCCTCCGCACCCTGCGCCAGCGCGGTTTGCATCCCGCGCCACAGGCTGGCGCCCTTGCCCTGATTCTTTGGCTGACGGATTACTACCGCGCCTGCCGCCTCGGCCTGGGCGGCGGTGTCGTCGCGGGAGCCGTCGTCCACCACGAACACCCGCTCCACTTGTTGCCGGGCGCGGTGAACAATACCGGCGATGGTGGCGGCTTCGTTGTAGGCAGGGATGACGACGGCGATGGTCATGGGCGGCTTTAGATAATGCCGCCGTTGAGGCTGATGATCTGGCCGGTCAGGTAGGCCGCCTGGTCGGACGCCAGGAATCCGACCAGAGCGGCGACTTCATCCGGCGTCCCCGCACGCCGCATCGGCACCAGGGTCTTAATCGTCGCCTTATCGAACACTGCGTCCGTGGCCGGTCCGGCGATGATGCCTGGCGCGATGGCGTTGACCGTGATCCCGCGCGAGGCCAGCTCCAGCGCCAGCGCCCGGGTTGCACCGTGCAGGCCGGCCTTGGCAGCGGCGTAATTGGTCTGGCCGCGATTGCCGGTCACGCCCGCCAGCGATGAGATGTTGACGATGCGGCCCCAACGCGTGCTCATCATCGGCAGCAGCAAGGGCTGGGTCACATTGAAAAAGCCGTGCAGGCATACGTCAATCACCCGCCGCCACTGCAACGGGGACATGCTCGCCATGGGCGCGTCGTCGTGAATGCCAGCATTGTTGACCAGCACCTGAATCGGTCCGGCCTCGAGCAGTTCGGTCAGCATCCGGCGGGTCTGCTCGCCGTCGGCGACATCGAACGCAGTCGCTTCTGCCGAGCCACCGGCGCTCCGAATGGCGTCCACGACTTCCACCGCCCGGTCGGGATGCTGGTGGGCGTGAACGATGACGTGCAAGCCGTCACAGGCCAGCCGCTGACAGATAGAACGGCCAATGTCGCCGCTGCCGCCGGTGACCAGCGCTCGCTTCACGGGTCGATCTCTACGCGCAGGGTCGCGCTGTCGCCGGCGGACAGGATCACCTGCCTTGCCGCGCCTTGAGCTATAGCGCACAGCAACGGCAAGCTCCGGGCGCTGGGATTCCCGGAACGCAAGTGCTCCAGGCCTTCATCGTCCAGCCGGTCCGCCGGTTCGTTCCGACTGGAGGTCAGGCGCAGCAGCGCCAGGCGGTTGGCTGGCGGCGCCGGATTCAGCAGCAGCGCCACGCCAAACGGCACGACGATTTTGCGGTGCCCAGCCATCGGCGCCGGCAGCGGCAGGTCATAGGCGACCAGCAACACTCGCGCCTGGTCGGCCCACGCCAGCGCCGCCGCTTCCCGCAGGCCGGCGGCGAAGCTGCCGTCGTAGGCGGCCAGGCTGAGCGAGGGTTGCATACAACTGGTGGCAATCGCCCAGTAGCCGGCGGGTGTGTTATGCACCGATTGATGAAAATGAGTTGGCGATACCGGCCGGTCGGGCTGGGTCAACGCCGTGCAGATTTTGTCCAGCACCTCGCTGTCGCCGCCCGAGGACGCAAACACCGTGCGCACCGCGCTGGCATCGAGATCAATTTGGGCCATCGCCTCCTGCGCGACCTGAAGGGCGAGCTTGATCGTAGCGGTCACGCGCCGCCGTTCATTGGCTGGCAACAGGGTGGCCATGGCCGCCGGCATCGGCGCGGCGACGTAGGGTTGCTGGCCGGCGAGCACCGCCTGGCTGGCAGTCCAGCCCGCCAGACCTGGCGCCATGAGGCCCACGGCTTCCACGAAGAGCGTATTCATGCCACCCCCTCACCCCGACCCTCTCCCACCCGGGGCGAGGGAGACCGTACCCTGCGTCCAAACAACAGGCTGCAATTGGTGCCACCGAAGCCGAAGGAGTTGCTCAGCGCTAGCCGCAGCGGACTTTCGCGGGTTTCCAGGACCAGGCCCGCGCCCAGTTTCGGATCGCGCTGGCGGGTATTGAGCGTGCCGGGGATCAGGCCCTGTTCCAGGCACAGGGAAACGAAAATGGCTTCGGTAATACCCGCTGCGCCCAGCGTGTGGCCGGTCCAGCCCTTGGTGGAACTGCACGGCGTGTCCGACCCGAACACCCGCACGACCGCCCGATCCTCGGCGGCATCGTTCAGCGGCGTGGCGGTGCCGTGCAGGTTGATGTAGTCCACCTGCGCCGGGAGAACCTCCGCCCGCGCGAGGGCCTGTTGCATCGCCAGCGCCGCCCCGGCCCCTTCAGGATGAGCGGCGGTCATGTGCCAGGCGTCGCTGCTTTCGCCGTAACCGAGCAGCAGGACGCGATCATCGCCCGGTTCGGCCCATTCCAGCAGCGCGAAACCGGCCGCCTCGCCGACGCTCAAGCCATCGCGTTCAACATCCCAGGGCCGGCAGGGCCGGGTGGACGCCAGTCCCAGCGCGTTGAAGCCATAGAGGGTGGTCAGGCACAGGCTGTCCACGCCGCCGACCAAGGCGGCGTCGCAAAACCCCGCCCGCATCTGCCGCCACGCGGACGCGAACGCCTTGGCGCTGGAGGAACAGGCGGTGGAAATGGCGAACGCCGCGCCGGTCAGGCCCAGCCAGCGCCGGGTGAAATCCGCAACCGAGAACACGTTGTGGGTGTGCCGGTAATCGAAGGTCGCCGGCAAGCTCCGGGTGATGAGATCGCGCTGGCGATAGGCCTGTTCTGTCGCGCCGATGCCGGAGGTGCTGGTGCCCACGAACACGCCGATCCGGTCGGGGCCGTAACGGTCGCGGGCCTGGCGCACCGCCGCACCGAATCCGTCCTGTTCCAGGCCCAGCCGGGCCAGCCGGTTGTTACGGCAATCAAACGGCGCAAACTCGCCGCGCAAGGGTTCCTCTTCCAGCCCCGCGACCCGGCCAATCCAGGTATTCAGCACCACGTCCTCGAAATCGCAGGGCCGCAGCCCGCTTTCGCCGCGCCGCAACGCATCCAGCGAAGCCGCGATGCCGGGTCCCAGGGCATTGGTCAGGGTACAGGCGGCAATCGCCAGCGGCTTGATCGCCATCAATTCAACTCATCCTGGTCAACAAGGGTCGAGCCGCTATCAGGGCGGCCAGGAAACTGGCGGCCACGCCCAGGCTCACGGTCAAACCGATGGCCCGCAGCGCCGGCAGTGCGGAAGTTGAAAGCATACCAAACACGATCAAGGCGGAACCACAGCAGACCAGGAGGGCGTGCAGGGTGCGGCGGCGCAAATCCGGATCAGCGCCGGACCGGCTGAAAAACAGTCCGTAATCCACGCCGACCCCCAACACCAGCAGCAGCGAGACCAGATGGAACAGCGACAGCCGCTCGCCCAGAGCCAGCAGGGCCGCCACGGTGAACACCAGCGCCAGCCCCACCGGCAAGAGCGCGGCTATGACCTGCCGCCAGGCGCGCAATCCCAGCCAGACCACCGCTACGATCAGCACGGCGCCCCACCCGATCCGCGCCAGCGTCGCTTCGCGGAAACCCGCCACCAGCCGGTTGGTTTCCGCCCGCAGGTCCAGATAGTAGGCCCGGCTGGCCTCGCCTTGTGGCAAACCAGCGGCCAGCGCCTGCGCATCCCGCACGCCGCTGAGCGGCAGCAGCGCGGTCCAGCCGTGCTCGCCGGGAAACAGCAGGGCGTTGACCCGCGTTCCCAGCAGCGTGCCGCGCACGTCCTCGGGCCGCAGCGGCGGCGCAGTGCGTGCGGCGGCGATGGCGGCGAGAAAGGGCGCGAACAGTCCCGGCTTGAACGGCAAGCCTGCCAAAGCGGCGTTCAGGTTGGCGGTCAGCGTTGCCGCATCCGGCAACCAGGCCTGACGCTGCTGCTGCATCTGCGCGCTGGGCAGATAGCGCATCGCGCCGTCGTACCCGGCCAGCGCGCCTTCCCGCTGGCGCTCATCCAGATAGGCTGCAATCGTTTCGCCGTGGCGCAGGGCAGTTTCGGCGTCCGGCGCGGTGATCGCGATCAAATGACCGACTTCGGGCGCACCCAGCGCGGTGCGCAGTTCCTGATCGAGCCGCAACAGTTCATGCGGCACCGGGCTGAGCGCGGCCAGATCGTTTTCCCACAGCGCCGGCGCCTTGCCGATCAGGATCAGCAGCGCCAGCAAACCGCACCCGCCCAGCGCCAGGGCCAGCCGGGGCCGAGGTTGCAACACCCGGTCCGCCCAGGGGCCAATGGCGGTCGGTCGCGGTGGCATCCAGTCCGGCGGCAGCAGGGCCGGCAACAGCCAGCGGGTAGTTGCCACGGCGGCGGCAATGCCGGCAACGGTGAACACGCCCAACTGGCTCAAGCCGGGGAAATCGGCGTCGAGCATTGCCAGGCAACCCAGCATCGTGGTCGCCACGCAAAGCCGCAAGGTTGGCCACAACTGGCGCACCGTTTCCGCCACGGTGTCCGCCGCCCGCCTATGGCTGAACAGGTAGGTGGGATAGTCCAGCGTTTCCCCCAGCAGGGTCATGCTGAACGCCAAGGTGATCAGGTACATCTTGCCGAAGATCAGGTCCACCGCCGCCGCACCGGCCAGCAATGACGACAGCATCGGCAATGCGCCCATCCAGACCGTGCGCGCCGAGCGGTAGACCAGGAGCAGCAGCAGCACCACCGCAGCCAGCGCCAGCGTGCTGAGCCACTCCGCCTGGCCGCGGATCGTGTCCGCCGCCAGCGTCGCCAGCACGCCGGGACCGCTCATTTCCAGGCGCACGCCGGTTCCGGTGCTGGCGGCGGCGAACGCCGCACGAATCGCGGTCACTGCCGCACGCTGGGCGGCGAGGTCGTAACCGGAGGCCTGGGTTTCGACCAGCAGCAGGGCGCGCTCGCCGTCCGGTGAGAACCAGACGCCCCGCCGCTTGGCCGGTTCGCGCAAGCCGCCCTGCCACTGTTTGAACAACGTCAGCAGCTCGCCGGTGGGGTCGCCGGCCAGCCAGCGTTTCTGGAATACCGCCAGCGGCGACTGCAATTCCGCCAGGCGCTGTTGCAATCCGGTGCGCAACCCTTCCACCGTGAAGCGTTCCGGGGCGACGGTCGGACTCAATCGGTAGCGATGGGCGAAGAGGGCCTGTAATACTGCCTCGGGCAGCGCATCCGCGCCATTGACGACCCGGGCGAACCCACCGTCGGCGCGCAACCGTTCCGCCAGCCGCTGGCTGACAGCGGCGCGTTCGGGTTCCACGTCGCCGGCCAGGCCGAGCAGAATCAGCCGGGTGGTCGGACCGCTACGCAACTGTTCCAGCAGCAGTTCCGTCACCGGATCGGCACGGGAGGCGAACAGTGCGAGGTCGGCGGCAACCGGCGCGGTCAGCACGATCCAGCCGCAGCCCAGCGCGGCCAGCAGCCACAGCAGCGGAATGGACCAGCGGTGCATGATGGACGCTGGCCTCAGCGCGAAGTGATCGTCATCAGGCTGCGGTCGCCGTCCGGCTCCAGCGTTTCCATGCTGTCAATCCGTCCATTCCGGCCACGCAACACGATGGCGGCGACGTAGCGCTGGGCATCCGTATCGCGGGGCGTCAAGCGCAGGCTCCAGTCGGCGGGCGTCCCCCACAATTCCAACTGGTAATAACGCTCCAGCGCCGCCTGGTCGCCGGCCTGAGTCGCGCGGATCGCCTCGACGAAAGGGCGCAGTTGCGGATAGCCATTGAGATTGAACTGCCGACGCCCGGCATCCGGCGTCTCGACCGTCAGCCAATGACCATCAGCCTCGTAATCCTCCGGGTGTGGATACAGGGTCCGCTTGCGCAGAAAATCGGGAGCGCGGTAGTACAACACCCCGCTGGCGACCAGCGGGGTGTCCAGCATCGCCAGGGTCTTTTCCTCCCGGAACGATGCTTCCACTGCCGGCACCGCTGCCAGCGCCCGCATGACCTGGGACAGCGCGTCATCGGCGGCCATGCACGCCAGCGGCCAGTAAAGTAACAACCCAGCCCAGCATTTCACGAACAAACTCCGTTTTCGGGTTGTGGCGCGATGGTAATGCGGGCTTCCGCCAACGGCTGGCTCGCGGCGCTGACCTGAATCGCATAAATGCAGTAGGCGGCATCGCCCAGCACCAGGCGGGCGGCGACCTCCAACGGGGCGTCCACCACCGCCAAGTCCTCGGCAAACCAGCGGACATCGCGCAAGGCGGCCAGATAACCCGCCGGCGCGCTTTGCCCCGCTGCCCGGGCGCGCAGGCCGCCGTGAATCGCCGCCGCCTGCGCGCCGTACTCGCAAGCGTGCAGCATCGCCAACCGGCCCTGGCGGCGCAACGGATTGGCGGGATCACGATGGGTCTGAGTCACGCACACGATGCTGTCCTCATCCCAAGCCGTCACCCTCTCCAGCAGGCACATGGCGCCTGCATGAGGAATCAGGGTTTGAATTTGCCTCTTATCCACCAAAACACCCAAACCAGCCGTTGATGAGGCATGGTCATCCTGTTCCGAGTCTTCCCTTCCGTGTTTTCCGTGACTTCCGTGGACCATTCTCAGGTAATCCTTGCCAGATTATGACGATTGTGGGTCCAGCGCGACCAGACCTTGCCCACCTCATACCAGTGCAGATACCAGGCTTCCAGGCCGAGCCGCCACAGCGTCCGCGGATTGAGGTACAGGCATTCCTCGGCAGCGCACGGCACCGGCTGCAAATCGAGACCGTGCGCCAGCGCCTGACTGCGGGCCAGATGGTAGCGACTGGTCACCAGCACGAAAGGCCGCGCGCCATCCCCGCCCAGCAAGCGCCGCGTCTGGCGCAGATTATCGAGCGTGTTCAAGGACTGATCCTCGACGAACAGACTGGCCGCCGGCAGACCGAGTCCAAACAGCCATTCCCGACCGCGCTCGGCTTCGCTAACGCTGCTGCCGGTATGGCCGCCGACCAGCAGAACCCGCCGCCGGGGATCGGCATGGTACAGCGCGGCGGCCCGCCGCAGCCGGCGGGCGTAGCCGGGCGCGACCTGGTCGTGAATCAATCGCGCGCCCAGCACCACGATCCAATCCCCCTCCATGCCGGCAACCGGCGTGTCGCGCGCAATCCGCCAAACCCGGTGCAACAGCCACAACCCGCTCAAGCCCAGGGTCGCCAGCAGCAATAGATTCGACAGCGCCAGCATCGCCAGACCGTCCCAGCCCATGCCCAGTTGCCGGGCGAAGCGCCGCCGGATGGCCGGCGCTATGCCATTCACGCCTCCTCCTCCCAGTAGTCATAGAAGTTGAACCAGTTATACGGTGCAAGGCGGGCGTAATGTTCCAGCCGGTCGGCGTAACGTTGGACCCAGACCGCGAGTTGTTTCTGACGGCGATTCCGGTCGAGTACGATCCGCTCCGCCAGCCGCTCGAAATGAACTTCGTAACGATGGCCACCGCGATACAGGCCAAAACACAGGATGACCGGGCAATTCGCCAGCGCCGCCAGCACCAACGGCCCGGCGGGAAACGCCGTCTCCTGGTCGAAAAACCGGACGCGCACCGTTTTTTCGCCTGCCACCACCCGATCTCCCAACACGCCGACCATATAACCCTGCGCCACACTTTCCTGAACCCGGAGCAGCGTATCCGGCCCACCGATGGGAATGATGGCCTGGGCCAGCGCTGGATTCAGCGCGTTGAGGAATTCGGTAATATCCCGGTTATGGCCCGTATTCATCAGGATTTTAATCGGGAAGTGTCGGAGGGTGACGCCAATCGCTCGCAGTGCCTCGAAACTGCCCAGGTGCGATCCCAACAGAACGCAGCCCTGTCCGGACGCCGCCTGCTCGATGATCAACTGGTCGCCAAAAATCTCGATGACGAACGGTTGCAACCGCCCGGTCAGGAAGTACACCCGATCCAGAATGGTGGCGGCGAAACAGTGGATGTGGCGAAATACCCCCCACCAGCCTGGCTCGCGCCCCAGCGCCCGCCGCAGGAACCGCTGTGATCCGCGCCGCGCCGCCGGAGCGGTCAGCAGAAAATACAGAGTGATGGGATACAGCAGCGCGCGGCCCACCGGCCGGCCAATATGCAGAGCGATCCACCGAATCAGCCGCAACATCAGCGGGGTGCCACGCTCCGGCAGCCGCGCCCACTGCTGGCTCACCCGGCTCGTCCCGCTCTGGACGCGATCGTGGCAACGTCACAGTAACCCATCGCTTGGCCAGCGCCCTTCTCGACCAGGAGTGCACCGGTCTCCAGCGACGTATTCCGGTCGCTCGATACAGCGGCATGATCCGGTTGCTCAAGCAACCGATCCAGGCGCACGAAATGAAAACCACTACTACGCAGCCGCTCGATCGTCAGTTGCGCGGTCGCCAATACCTGCCCAGGTTTGAAATGACACACACCGTAATAGAGTTCGTGCAACAGGATAATCGAACCGTTGCGCCCCCGGCGGGCAACCCAGGCTGCGATACGCTCGGGATCGCGGTAAACACCCTCAAGGCCGCGCACGTCCCAGGCAACGTTGCGAAGTTGCAGCCGCTGCAGCGCATCGGCCAGATGCGGGCTCGACACGCCCGCCGGCGTCCGCACAAAACGTGGCGGCTGGCCCAGAATCCCGGCGAGCGTCCGGCTGGCCGCCGCGAATTCGGCAAATATCTGCTCGGCGGACGAAACCGCCCAGCCATATCCGTGCCGGTCGGAGTGATTGCCGATCAGGTGACCATCCGCGGCCGCTCGCGCCACCAGATCCGGGTAACGGCGCGCTGCTTCGCCCACGAAAAAAAACGCGGCGGGTATCCGTTCGCGTTGCAACAGCTCAAGCAATAGCGGTGTGGTGGCGGGATTGGGACCATCGTCGAAAGTCAACGCCACCCAGGGGTGGTCGGCCGGACCGCGGCGCACCGCGTGCAGATAGAAATCCAGCCGGGGCACCAGCGAGCCAGCTGCCAGTAGCGCGACATAACATGCACCGAGCCCCGCCAGCAGGCAGGCCTGGTACGAAACATTCTCGACCAGCGCCAGGATCAACCCCACGGCGACCAGAACGCATACGGTACTCCATGCAAATCGGCTCATCGCTACGAATTGGAAATGGTAAAAACAACGATCCAGCTTTGCCCGTCCTGCGCCAAAAGGGTTTGCTGCAAATGACCGGCCCTCCCAAACGACCGGTTTTCAGCGGGTGCGCTGTTGCGCGATGTGCTGGCTCAGCGCCCGCAGTGAGGCGAAAATGCGCCGGTTGTCCTTGTCCTCGGAGCGCAGTTGAAAGCCGTAGGTTTTGGAAATCGCCAGCGCCAGTTCGAGCGCATCAATGGAATCCAAACCCAGCCCCTCGCCGAACAGCGCCTCCTCCGGCGCGATGTCTTCCGGTTGGATGTCTTCCAGATGCAGGGTCTCAACCAGCAGTCGAGCCACCTCCAACTCGAACGACGAAAGAGCTTCCATTGGCGACCTCGTGAGAATGGAATGAAAGACTGATCAGCGACAATGCTATCAGGGCTTGCGAATTCACCGCTAAACTATACCATGCCTGACCGTCAAAACTCGCAACTGTCCAATTTCAAAGCATAAATGCCTGCCGAACCAGTCTTCCCACCACCGGAACCAGCCAGCCTGCTCCCCCATTCCACCCTGGGCTGGCCCGATTCGCGCGCCTTTCAAGCATGACACCCTTCACTGTCTTTTATAGCGACGTGGCGCACGCGAGCGCCTGGTTGAACGATGATCGCCTGCTGGCGCTGATCCGGTTTGGTTCGCCATCCCCACCTGCTGCCGATCCGCGCGTTTGCGCCATTCCCCTGTGCGAACTGGGCGGCGGCGCACCCGCCGAGATCTGGCTCGGCGCGCGGTCGGCGCATACCGGCGTTCTGGACGGGGTGCATTACGCGGATAATGGCGACGCCCTGTTTTTGCATCTCCATCTGGATGAATCCGCTCCAGACCTGCTGAGTCCCCTCACCACCGTCGCCTATCAACGGCTGTTCGCGGCGGCCCGCGCCCGCGGCTATCCGCATGTGCTGCGGGTTTGGAACTACTTCTCCGCCATCACCCGCGATGCGGGTGGCCTGGAGCGGTATCGTGCGTTTTGCGTGGGCCGGCACGCGGCCCTGCGGGCGGAGCGGGCCGAACGGGAAACCCATCTGCCGGCAGCCTCCGCCATTGGAACCAGCGAACCCGGCCTGCGGTTGTTCGCGCTGGCCGCCCGTAGCCCCGGCTGGCAAATCGAAAATCCCCGTCAGGTGAGCGCCTTCCATTATCCGAGCCAGTACGGCCCGCAGAGTCCGTCGTTCTCGCGGGCCATCCTGAAACATTGGGGGGAACAGGATTATCACCTTTACATTTCCGGCACTGCCAGCGTCGTTGGCCACGCCAGCCAGCACCTCGACCTGATGGCGCAACTGGACGAAACCCTGCTGAATCTGGCTGAGCTGATCGCCCGGGCCAGCCAGCGAATGCCAGCGCCGCTGCAGCCGGTGCTGTTTCGGGTGTACGTCCGTCCGGACCTCGATCCAGCGCCGGCGCGCGAGCGGATCGCCCGAACGTTTGGGCCGGATATTCCCCTGCTGTTCCTGCGCGCCGAGATCTGCCGCCGGGAGCTGCTGATCGAAATCGAAGGGCTGGCGGCCAGCGCTACCCGGTAAACCGCCCCAGGACATCACTCCATGAAACCCAACGAGCCGCTCGAACCGCATCCGGTGCTGCCGGACTACTACCCCGATCTGGCGCAACGACCGGCCTTCGTGCGCGGGCTGTTCGACCGCACCGCCCGCTATTACGATCACATCAACCGGCTGCTGTCGTTCGGCTCCGGGAGCTGGTATCGCCGCCGGGCGCTGCTGCAGGCAGGACTGCGTCCGGGCATGACCGTGCTCGATGTCGCCATCGGCACCGGGCTGGTGGCCCGGCAGGCGCTGACCATCACCGGCGATCCCCAGGCGGTCATCGGGCTGGACATCAGCGCCGGAATGCTGGCTGAAGTGCACCGGCTGTTGGGTATTCCGCTGATTCAGGGCCTGATGGAGCAGTTGCCGGTCGCCGACGCCTGTTGCGATGTGGTCAGCATGGGCTACGCGCTGCGCCACATCGCCGATCTCAACGTCACCTTCCACGAGTTCCACCGGGTGCTGCGGCCGGGCGGGGTGCTGCTGATCCTGGAAATCACCCGGCCCGCCCATCCGGTCAAGCGCGCCCTGCTCAAGTTCTATCTGGGCCGGCTGGTGCCGCTGCTCGGCTGGCTGACTACCGGCCAGCGGGATCTGCAAACCCTCATGCACTACTACTGGGATACGATCGAGAATTGCGTCCCGCCCGAAACCATCCTCCAGGCCATCCGGACCGCCGGCTTCGCCGAAGCGAGCTGCCACGTGGAATTTGACCTGTTCCGCGCCTACTTCGGGCGCAAGAGCAGCGGCACATAGCATTTTCAGAGCCGGGTCGCGCCGACCGCAGCCACGACGAACGCCGGGTAGTAATCGCGAATCCGGGGGATATCCGGCCAGACGAACGGGTCCACGAATCCGGCCGCGCGAAACGCCGTCGTCCACTGTTCGGGGGTCAGGAATCCGCCAGTGGGTCGCCACGCCGGGTGAAGGACGGGCGAACGGAAGGATTCCAGCAATTGAAAGACGAATTCGACATGGACCGTCCGACCGGGGAAGGGACGCACGCATTCGGATGCGACAACCAAACCCCCCGGCGCAAGGGCAGTGTGGATCTCGCGCAGGGTGAAGGCAAGATCGTGCGCCACATGCAGGGTGTTGACCCCGTAGACGATGGAAAGGCTGGCTGGCTCCATGCCCGCTTCGGCGAACGGCCGGTTCAGGTCGAGGCGGGCGCAGGTAATGCGGCCCCGCGCGTCGGGACGGGACGCCAGGGTACGCTGGCCGCGCCGCAGGAAGATCGGCGACAGTTCGGTAAAGCGGTAA
>Ga0115027_10000031_pt1 | contig 15310 bp, 14 predicted proteins | sample Open_0915_D1_FD_83879 | JGI IMG/M metagenome (GOLD analysis project Ga0115027, IMG submission 83879) | Wetland microbial communities from Old Woman Creek Reserve in Ohio, USA - Open_0915_D1 | ecosystem: Environmental > Aquatic > Freshwater > Wetlands > Sediment ...
CGATCGTAGTAGCCGGCGCCCATGCCGAGGCGATTGCCTTGCCGGTCGAAACCGACGACCGGCATGAGCACGGCGTCGAGATGGCGCGGAGAAATGGCGGCGTTCGCGCTCGCGACCGGCTCTGCGATGCCGTACGCGTTCGGGTTCGCGCGCAGGCGTGCCCCTGGCGGAAACGGGACGAATCCCATCCTGCCTCGTCGCCGGCTGGCGATCCGCGGGACATGCAGCAGACATCCCGCCCGCCAGCCTGCCTCGATCGTCGGCCCGAGACCCACTTCGCCCGCCATGGCGAGGTAAACCGCGACTCGGTGGCCGCGGCGCAACAGTTTCAGGTGACGCAACGCTCTTCCGATCGCGCGTTCCGCCTTCTGCCGCTCGTCGCGCGGGAGCGAGCGCCGCAACGCGCGCAGCCTGCGACGCAGGGCGCGGATTTCAGGAGTTGGCTGCGCCATGCATCGCGCCGAGTGGCTCGGGTTATGGGGATGGCGCTACCCGCCTGTGCCGTCACGGACCATTGCTCTCGACATGGAGCAATAGGCGGGGAAGGCCACGGCACCTCAGGCTTTCCACTCGAGGTGGACTTGCACAACGGTACCGGACGGCCGACTCCCCTGGGCGTAATGACTTACGGTCGAGAGGTAACCCGGACCGTGTCGAACACCGCAGGCAGCGCCAAATCGTCGAGCAGCGGGACCGTCCCGCTGCTCACAGTTCCAGTTGCTGGCCGCGCTCGAGCGCGGCCTCGACTCGCTCGCGCAACGTCCGGATGCGCGCGCCGACGTCGCCGTCGAACGTGCTGCCGTGGCGGCGCAGCTTGATCAGTTCGTTCGCCAGGTTCAGCGCCGAGATCACCGCAATGCGGTCGAGCCCGACCACCTTGCCGCCGTCGCGCACCTCGCGCATCTTCGCGTCGAGGTACTCCGCGGAGTCGAGCAGGTCGGCCCGCTCCTCGCTGGGACAGGCGACCTGGTATTCGCGGTCGAGGAGCCGGACGCTGACCCGGGAGACGCGATCGTCGCTCATGTACCCTGCTCCATGGCCTTCAGGCGCCCGATCATCGCCTCCACGCGTCCCCGCACCTGCTCGTTCTTCTGCAGCAGGTTGGCGCGCTCCGACGTGAGCGTGTCCTGTCGCTGGCGCAGCGCCCGGTTCTCTTCCTTCAGCTGCCTGATCGTGGCGACGAGCTCGTCCACCCGGCGTTCGAGCCGGCGAAGCTCTGCATCCACGGCGGATCTTGCGGCTGGTTCATTCATGCATCGAACTATAGAGCCGCATCCCGGTGGAATCAATTGAACCGGCGACGATCTCTCGCGCGATGTTACGATAACCGTGATGAGTGAATCGGTCGCTTTCCACGACGTGGCCCGGGCGCTTTCTGAAGCGGGTTCGACCGTCCTGGCGGCCGAGGCGCACGGGTACCTCTGTGGCGCGCTCTGCGTGCACCGCGACTTCAGCCTTGCCGAGTGGCTGGAAGAGATACTTCCCGACGGCTCGACCGCTGACCATGGCCGTTTCGAGTCGCTGCGCGAGACGAGCGACGCAACGCTCTCCGGATCCGAAATGGAGTTCCAGCCGCTGCTTCCGGACGACGAGGAGCCGCTGGCGGTGCGTGGCGAGGCGCTCGGCGCCTGGTGCCAGGGATTCCTATACGGCTTCGGTGCGGCGGGCACGGCCAACCGTTCAGTGCTGCCGGAAAGCGTGTCCGAGTTTCTTGCCGACCTGGCCAGGATCTCCCAGGCGGGCGACGTCGGTTCAGAGGCCGAGGAAGCCGAGGAGGCGGCCTACGCGGAGCTGGTCGAGTTCCTTCGCGTGGGTGTGCAGCTCGTTTACGATGAACTCGCGGCACTTCGCGCAGGCCAGCCCGCCGTGCTCACCAACCACTGACAGGATCATGATAGTACGCAAGGACGAATTCGCGCGCCGCCGGCGCCAGCTGATGCGCATGATCGGAAAGGGTGGCATTGCCGTCCTGCCGGCCGCCACCGAGAAGCAGCGCAACAGCGATGTGCACTACCACTACCGCCCCGACAGCGACTTCCACTACCTGACGGGCTTCAACGAGCCCGAGGCGGTTGCAGTGCTGGTGCCCGGGCGTGCGCAGGCCGAATACATCCTGTTCGTGCGCGATCGCGACCCTACCCGCGAGACCTGGGACGGCAAGCGCGCCGGTCCGGACGGAGCGACCCGCGATTACGGCGCCGACGACGCGTTCCCGATCGGCGACATCGACGACATCCTGCCGGGGCTCATCGAGCAGTGCGGGCGCGTCTATCACACGATGGGCGTTCACCCGGAGTTCGACCAGCGCGTGATCGGCTGGGTGAACACGCTGCGCAGCCAGGCCAAGATCGGCATGCACACGCCGCAGGACTTCGTCGCGCTCGATCACCTGCTCCACGACATGCGGCTCTACAAGAGCCGGAACGAGCTTGCGGTGATGCGCCGCGCGGCCCAGGTCTCGGTCGCGGCACACATCCGCGCGATGAAGAGGACCCGGCCCGGCGTGCACGAGTACGAAGTGATGGCGGAGCTGCTGCACGAGTTCCACCGCAACGACGCCGACATCGCCTACCACCCGATCGTGGGCGGCGGCGCCAACGCCTGCACGCTGCACTATCACGCGAACGACGCCCAACTGCAGGACGGCGACCTGCTGCTGATCGATGCGGGCTGCGAGTACCGCTACTACGCCTCCGACATCACCCGTACTTTCCCGGTGAATGGCCGCTTCACGGACGCACAGCGGGCGATCTACCAGATCGTGCTCGACGCGCAGCAGGCGGCATTCGACCGTGTCCGCCCGGGCAACCACTGGAACGAGCCCCACGACGCGGCCGTGCGCGCGATCACGCAGGGACTCGTCCGGGTCGGGCTGCTGAAAGGTCGGGTGCCCGCGCTGATCAAGGAAGAAGCCTACAAGAAGTTCTACATGCACCGCACCGGCCACTGGCTCGGCATGGACGTGCACGACGTGGGTGACTACAAGGTCGGCGACGAGTGGCGCGTCTTCGAGCCCGGCATGGTGCTTACCGTCGAGCCCGGCATCTACATCCCCTCCGGCATGCGCGGTGTGCCGCGCCGCTGGTGGAACATTGGCGTGCGCATCGAGGACGACCTGGCGGTCACCGCCGACGGCTACGAGGTCCTCACCGCCGGGCTGCCGCGCACGCCGGCTGAAATCGAGCGCTTGATGCGCCCTTGAGGCCGCAGCGCGCCGGCTCATGACGCAGCCTGTGAAAACCGACGAGTACGACGTCGCCATTGCCGGCGGAGGGCTGGTCGGCGCGTCGCTCGCGCTGGCGCTCGCACCGCTCGGGCTCAGGGTCGCACTCGTCGAGGCGGTGGCGCCCGGCTCCGTGGAGCACCCGAGTTTCGATGAGCGCACGACGGCACTGGCCAACGGCACCGCGCGGGTCTTCCGCAGTCTCGACGTCTGGCGCCACATGCAGCGCGAGGCGACCGCGATCCGCCGCATCCACGTCTCCGAGCAGGGCCGCTTCGGCGTCGCACGGATCGATGCGGCCGAGCAGGGGCTGGACGCCCTCGGCTACGTGCTGCCAAATCGCGTGATCGGCGCGGCGCTGTGGGAGGGACTGAGTCGGGTGTCCGCCGTCGAGACGTTTGCACCGGCGAAGGTCACGGCTACCGGACTGGCGGGGGATCGGCGCACGCTTCGCATCGAGAGCGATGGTGAGACCTGCGAGATCGAGGCCAGGCTGGTCGTTGCCGCGGACGGCGCTCGATCCGTCATTCGCGAGCAGTCCGGTGTGGCGGCCGAGCACTGGGAGTACGACCAGACCGCGATCATCGCCACGGTCACGACGCAGCGCTTCCACGACCACGTCGCCTACGAGCGCTTTACGCCGGATGGCCCGATCGCCGTGCTGCCGCTCGCCGATGGCCGGTGCGGCATCGTGTGGATACGGCGTCCCGAGGAAGCTGCGCGACTCCTCAAGCTGCCCGACGAAGAGTTCCTCGTCGAGCTGCAGGCCGCCTTCGGCTACCGGCTCGGGCGGCTGCTGCGCATCGGCACCCGGTATTCCTATCCGCTCGCGCTGTCGCGCTCGGAACGCCACCTGGCACCGCGGCTCGCCATCGTCGGCAATGCCGCACAGTCGCTGCATCCCATCGCCGGGCAGGGATTCAACCTCGGGCTGCGCGACGCAGCGAGCCTCGCCGAAGTCATCGCGGACGCGATGGCGGCTGGTGGGACCGACGCCGGAGACGAGGCCACTCTGCGCGCGTACGCCAGCTGGCGCGACGAGGACCGCCGGCGCATCGTCGCATTTACGGATGGGCTGGTGCGCCTGTTCGGGTCGCCGCTCGGTCCATTGCGAGGCCTGCGCAGCCTGGGCCTGCTTGCCTTCGATGCCTTCCCGCCCGCCAAGGCTGCGATGGCACGCCTGAGCGTCGGCGCCGCGGGTCGAATTCCGCGCCTCGCGCGTGGCGTGCCGCTCGCCGGGGTCGAACGATGACGGGCGCCCGTCGGCACGACTTCGACGTGGTGATCATCGGCGGCGGGATGGTCGGCCTGTGCGTCGCCGCACTGCTCGCACGCGACGAGCGGCTCGCGGGCTGGCGCATCGCGGTCGTCGAGTCCGCGACGTCCCGTCCGCCGGATCCGGCGTCGCCGGACCTGCGGGTCTCGGCGCTTTCCCGGTCGTCGGAGAGAATCCTGCAGGCCGCTGGCGCCTGGTCGGCGATCCGCGAGCACGCCTGCCCCTATTCGGAGATGGTCGTCTGGGACGCCGCGAGCACGCACGACGCCCGTGACGCCTTGCGGTTCTCCGCTGCCGAGACCGGCGAGCCCGACCTCGGGCACATCGCCGAGAACCTGCGCGTGCAGTGGGAGCTGCTCGAGTCGCCGGAACTCGAAGGTGTCACGCACCTGCGCGCGGGGCTGGAAGGACTCGAGTTCGACGCGGCCGGCGCGTGCGTCACGCTGAGCGACGGCCGGCGTCTCAGCTGCGGCATCGTGATCGGCGCAGACGGCGGTCAATCGCGCACGCGGGAGTTGTGCGGCATCGCCCGTGCGGGCTGGAGTTACGGGCAGACCGCGGTGGTGGCGTACCTGCGCACCGAGCGGCCGCATGCGCATACCGCGTGGCAGCGATTCCTGCCCGACGGACCGCTCGCGTTGCTGCCTCTCGCCGATGGCAGGGTGTCGCTGGTCTGGACGACGACGCCTGACGCCGCCGCCGTGCTGCAGGCCGCCGAGCCCGCCGAGTTCAATCGCCTGGTGACCGAAGCGAGCAGTCGCGTGCTCGGGGAGCTGACGCTCGACAGCGCGCGGGCCGGCTTCCCGCTCGCCCTCTGGCACGCGCGGGAATATGTGCGCGGCCGGCTCGCGCTGGTCGGCGACGCAGCGCATACGATTCACCCGCTGGCGGGCCAGGGCGTGAACCTCGGATTCCTCGACTGTGCTTCGCTGGCACAGGTGCTCTCGGGCGCCGTCGAAGCCGGCGAAGACCCGGCGAGCCTGCGCGTGCTGCGCCGCTATGCGCGGTGGCGTCGCAGCGAGAACGCGTTGCTGCTGGGCACGACCGACACCCTCAACCGGCTGTTTGGCGAGCGCAGCGTCGGTATCGCGGCGGCAAGGCGTCTCGGCCTCGCACTGGTCGGCGGGCAGCCGTTCACGCGGCGCATGCTCGTGCAACGGGCACTCGGCCTCGCGGGCGACCTGCCGGAAATCGTCTTGAGACCCGGGGTTGCGTAATGATCGAATCGAACTGGCAGGACAACCTCTTCACGCAGTCGGCGCCCGAACTCGGCAACCAGTACCGCGATGACCCGCTGCTCGGTTCCTGGCTGCGCCGCACGCTGCCGGCCGAGTCGCTGCGAGAGCTCGAGCCGGAGCTCGACGAGCTCGGGGCCGTGGCGGGCGGCCCGCTGTATCGACTGCAGAATGCCGATCGCCTGAACGAGCCGATACTCAGGCAGTGGGACGCCTGGGGCAATCGCGTCGACGAAGTCGAAGTGACGGCGCTCTGGCGGGAGGCCGAGCGCCTAGCGGTGCGCCACGGGCTGGTCGCGACGGGATACGAGCCCGCCCACGGCCGTCACGCGCGCATCGCCCAGTTCGCCAAGGTCTACCTGTTCCACCCGTCGTCCGACGTCTACACCTGCCCGCTCGCAATGACGGATGGCGCGGCCCGCACGTTGCTTGACGCGGGGAACCAGCGCCTCGTGGAACGCGCGCTGCCGCGGCTGACGGCGAGGGATCCCGCGTTCGCGTGGACCAGTGGCCAGTGGATGACCGAAACGACCGGCGGCTCGGACGTCGGGCGCTCGCAGAGCCGCGCCGTCGCCGACGGCGACGGCTGGCGACTGTACGGTCGAAAGTGGTTCACGTCGGCCGTCGGCTCGCAGATGGCGCTGACGCTCGCGCGCCCGGAGGGCAACCCGCCCGGCGGCAAGGGTCTCGCGATGTTCTACGTCGAGATCCGCGACGAGGACGGGCGCCTGAACGGGCTCACGATCGACCGCCTGAAGGACAAGCTCGGCACGCGCAAGGTGCCGACCGCCGAGCTGTTGCTCGAGGGAACGCGGGCGGAACTCGTGTCGCAGCCGGTGAACGGGACGCGAGCGATCGAGCCGATGCTGATGGTGACCCGCATGTGGAACAGCGTCTGCGCCGTCGCCAGCATGCGGCGCGGCCTCGCGCTCGCGCGCTCCTACGCTTTGCGGCGCGTCGCGTTCGGGCAGCCGATCGCGAACCAGCCGCTGCACGCGGACACGCTGGCTGCGCTCGAGGCCGAGGCATGGGGCGCGTTCCTGATGACTTTCCTGCTCGTCGAGCTGAACGGGCGGCATGAGCGCGGGCAGATCGACGACGAGCAGCGCGCACTTCTGCGGCTCATAACGCCGCTCACCAAGCTCGTCACAGGCAAGCAGGCGGTCGCGGCCCTGAGCGAGGTCGTCGAGAGCTTCGGTGGCGCGGGCTACGTGGAGGACACGGGCTTGCCGCAACTGCTGCGCGATGCGCAGGTGCTGCCCATCTGGGAAGGCACCACCAACGTGCTGTCGCTCGATGCATTGCTGCGCTCCGACCTGAATGCGGGTCTTGCGGCGCTCATCGGCCGTGCCTCGGCCTGCGTGCGCTCGCTCAGCGAGCCGCGCCTCGCAGCCGCGGGGCGGCAGTCGATCGCGGCGCTCGAGCGCGGCATGCTGTGGCTCCAGTCCGGGCAGGAGCCGGATTTGCTGCAGGCTGGCGCGCGGCGGCTCGCCTTGACGCTCGCCCGCTCGCTGCAGCTCGCGCTGCTCTGCGAACACGCGCAGTGGATGCTCGATCACGGTGGCGACCGTCGCGGCTATGCGGCGGCGTTGCGCTATTCGCGCCTGCCGACGGACCTGATGCACGAACTCGACCCGGAACTGGACCGCCTGCTGCTGGGTTAGGCGCTCAGATTGCCCGGAAGACGCCCCTGACGAACGGCAAGGCCCCCACGAGATCATCGCGATCATGGACAAAGTGATCGATACGGGCCGCCTGATTCTGCGGCGATTCACCCTGGACGACCTGCCGGCGTTCTATCATCTCGCCTCGAGGCCGGAGATCATCCGCTACGCGCAGAGCACGCCGGTCGCCTCGCTCGAGGAGGCGCGCGAGTTGATGAAAGCGGCGCCGTTTCGCGACTACGCCACGCATGGCTACGGTCGATTCGCCTGCGTCTGGAAGGAGACCGGCGAGGTGATCGGCTTCAGTGGCCTGAAGTTCGTGCCCGAGATCGGTGACACCGAACTGGGCTATCGATTTTTCCAGGAGTACTGGGGCAAGGGTCTCGCGACGGAGGCGGGGCGGGCGTCGATCGAGTTCGCCCGTTCGGATCTTGGCCTCAGGCGACTGGTAGCCATGGTTCATCCCGGGAACGTCGCCTCGGCAGGAGTCCTTTCGAAGCTCGGTTTCGCGGTTGAACGAAAGCTGGCCTACTCGGGCCTCGAGGGCGTCGAAGTGGATCTCTTCGCACGCTCAATCTGATCGATCATCCCGCCGCTCAGGACACCGGCAAGGCGAAGGTCGCGGGGTCGGCGTCGCCGGTGATCCAGTGGCGCAGCCTCTCGGCGTCCGCGATGCGCGAATAGTGACCCGCCGAGTCGAGCAGCACCATGATCAGCTTGCGGCCGGCGAGTTCCGCCTGCATCACGAGACAGCCGGCAGCCTCGGCGATGTAGCCGGTCTTCTGCAATCCGATCGACCACTGCGGGCTCGACACCAGGCGGTTGGAATTCCGGTACCGCAGTTCCCGGGGGCCGACGGCGACGAAGTGCTCGGGGGACGTGGACAGCGACCGGATCAGGTCGTACTCGTACGCTGCTTCCACGAGCATCGCGAGGTCCCGCGCAGTCGACTGGTTGCCGCTCGACAATCCAGTGGGATCGACATAGCGCGTGCCGGTCATGCCCAGTTCCTGCGCCTTGCCGTTCATCGCCTTCACGAAGGCTGGCAGCCCGCCGGGGTAAGCCCGGCCGAGAGCGTGCGCGGCCCGGTTTTCCGACGACATCAGCGCGAGGTGCATCATCTCGCCGCGCGTGAGGCGGGTGCCGACACGCAGTCGCGATTGCGTGCCCTTCACGACGTCGATGTCGTCCTGCGTGACCGTCAGGACCTCGTCGAGCGGCAGCTCGGCCTCGGTGATGACGAGGGCTGTCATCAGCTTGGTGATCGAAGCGATCGGCAGCACGGCCCGCGGGTTCTTGCTGAAGATCACTTCGCCCGAGTCCTGGTCGACGACCAGTGCGACACTCGACTTCAGCGACAGCGGGTCGGGCGTGGCGCGCAGACCCTGTTTCTGCCCGTACGACAGCACTGGCGGTGCTGCACGCACGGTCTTGCGAGCATTCGACTTCCGGGTCTTCTTCTTCTTTATCGGCGCCTTCTTCTTCTGCGCCTTCTGCGTCGTCTTCGCGGACGCCGTCTTGGCAGCCGTGGCTGCGGTGACCGGCACCGGAGCCATCATCCCGCCGGCGCCCACGGCGAGCGCGGTGAGCGCCGCCACAAATCGCATCCAATGCCTGATCCGACCCATCACACCCCCACAGGATCCGGGAACCGCCACGCAGCCGAGTCTAGTGGCAACTGATAACACATTCAAGATCAGAAACTTGTGACACTTTCCTCAAATCTGGGAGACATAAGTCGGCAGGCGCGCGGACCAGCCGCCCACTGCGACCGAAAAGAGGCGGATATAGAGATGGAAAAGAGGTCGAGCCGGTCGCTATGCGCCGCCGGTGCACTCATTGGGCGGCCACTGGCTCGCATCCACCGTCGCCCGGTAGCCGTGCCAGGTGGCGTGCCCGATCAGCGGCAGCGTGATTCCCAGCAACGTCATGACCCAGGCGAGTCCGCCGCGGCGGTCCTGTCCGATTAAGAGCAGCGCGAATCCCGGCGCCACCGCGACAACGATGCAAGCTGCCCAGACTGCCATTGCGGCCTTGTTGCGCAGGACCGCATTCACGCTGGTCACCACCGCCGTGACCGTGTCGACCTTGCGGTCCACCAGCATCGGCAGCGAGAACGCCGCGGCCGAAAAGACCACGGCGGCGAAGATCGAGCCGATCGCGCTGCCGATTCCGAAGAACGTCAGGTAGTCGCGCCAGTCGGTGGCATCGCTGATGGGGAAGAACACGTGCACGGCCGATCCCGCCCGGGCCCAGACCAGGAACACGACCATCAGCATCAGCGCGAACACCATCAGGTTGCCGACTGCTCGCTTTTCTTCGCGCAGGCAACGGCGCAGCGAGGGTTTTTCGCCGCGTTCGATATGGATGCTGATGACGTAGGTGCCGACCGCCAGCACCGGTGCCACCAGGATGAAGCCCGACACGAGTGCCAGCAGCTCGAAGTAACCGCCGAACCGCACGGCGATCACCGCGAGAGCGAGGCTCAGTGCGACGACGATTGCGCCGTAGGTGAGGCTCTGCCGTGGCGCGGCCCACATGTCGCGCCAGCCGTGGCGCATCCAGCCGAGCGGCGCCATCGCCTGCAGGATCCGGCACGGGGCGACGAATGGCAGTTGCGTCGCATCTCCCTCCGGCACTTTCTCGTCCATATCGCCTCCCCCCCGTTTTCTGGCGATTGTCTGGTGTCCCGGGCTTTACGGCTGCGGGCGCAGCTCAAGTCTGCAGTGCGTCGACTTTCGCCGCGCAGATGAAGTCGTTTTCCGACAGACCGCCGATCGAGTGCGTCGCAAACGTCACGCGGCAGTAATCGTAGCCAAGCTCGAGGTCCGGGTGGTGGTCCTCGGCGTTCGCGATCCAAGCGACAGCGTTCACGAACGCCATCGTCTCGTGGAAGTTCGCGAAGCCGTAGGAGCGACGCAGCGACTTCCCGTCATCGGCGACCCGCCAGCCGGGGGCGAGCTGCGCCGCCAGTGCCGCCATCCGGTCGGACGCGAGTGGTGCCGTTCCGGGCGCGCAAGCGGCACACTTCCTGTCGCGCAGTCTGCTCATGACCTCCTCCTCCCCGGATAGGTTCGCTCCACGTACTGCTCGACGAGCTCGCGGAACTCCTCGGCGATGCGTTCGCCCTTCAGGGTCGGGCCTTTCCCGCCGTCAATGTACACCGGTGCAACCGGGCGCTCGCCAGTGCCCGGCAGGCTGATGCCGATGTTCGCGTGCTTGCTCTCGCCGGGGCCGTTGACCACGCAGCCCATGACGGCCACGGTCATCTCCTCGACGCCCGGATGCAGCAGGCGCCACTCAGGCATGCGCTCGCGCAGGTGCGACTGGATCTTCTGCGCGAGTTCCTGGAAATAGGTGGACGTCGTGCGGCCGCAGCCCGGGCACGCAACCACCATCGGCGTGAACGAGCGCAGGCCCATGGTCTGCAGCATTTCCTGCGCGACGATCACTTCGCGGGTGCGGTCGCCGCCCGGATCCGGCGTCAACGAGACCCGGATCGTGTCGCCGATGCCTTCCTGAAGCAGCACGGCCATCGCGGCGGTGGAGGCAACGATGCCCTTCGAGCCCATGCCCGCCTCGGTGAGGCCGAGGTGCAGCGGATAATCGCAGCGCGCCGCAATGTTCCGGTACACGGCGATCAGGTCCTGCACGCCACTCACCTTGCACGAGATAACGATGCGATCGTGCGGAAGGCCGATTGCCTCGGCGCGCTGGGCGCTGTCGAGCGCCGAGACGACCAGCGCCTCGCGCACCACGTCGTTCGCCTCGACCGGTGCGGCGGCGGATGAGTTCTCGTCCATCATCCGTGTGAGCAGGTCCTGGTCGAGGCTGCCCCAGTTGACGCCGATGCGCACCGGCTTGTCGTGACGGCAGGCGATCTCGATCATCTCCGCGAACTGCGGGTCGCGCTTGCTGCCGCGCCCCACGTTGCCCGGATTGATGCGGTACTTGGCGAGCGTGGCTGCACAATCCGGGTACTCGCGCAGCAGCTTGTGCCCGTTGAAGTGGAAGTCGCCGACCAGCGGCACGTCGCTGCCGAGTTCGCGTACGCGCGCCGCGATCGCAGGTACTGCCGCAGCGGCTTCCTCGGTATTGACGGTAATCCTCACCAGCTCCGAGCCGGCCACGGCCAGCGCACGCACCTGCAGCGCGGTGCCTTCGACGTCCGCGGTGTCCGTGTTGGTCATCGATTGCACGACGACCGGGTGATCGCCGCCGAGCATCACGCTGCCGATGCGGACCGGGACGCTGCGGCGGCGGGACAGGCGGCTCATGGCTTATCCTGCGCCGCGCGAGCGCCGTCGTCGATCCAGCGCTTGACGTTGCCCTCGAGCACGTCGAGCGGAACCGCGCCGCTGCCGAGCACCACGTCGTGGAACTCGCGCAGGTCGAACCTGGGCCCGAGCGTCTGCGTCGCCTTCGCCCGCAGTTCCTTGATGCGCAGTTCGCCGATCTTGTAGGCGAGCGCCTGGCCGGGCCAGGAGATGTAGCGGTCGATCTCGTTGACGATGTCGAGCTCGCTCTTCGGGGCGTTCTCCTTGAAGTACTGGATCGCCTGGTCGCGCGTCCAGCGCTTGTGGTGGATGCCTGTGTCCACCACCAGCCGGACCGCGCGCCACATCTCGTAGGTCAGCTGGCCGAACTTGTCGTACGGGTCGTCGTACAGGCCCATTTCCTCGCCGAGGCTCTCGCTGTATAGCGCCCAGCCCTCGACGAAGGCGGTTGCCTCGAAGTCGCGTCGGAACTTCGGCAGCGAGCCGAGTTCCTGCGCGAGCGCTATCTGCAGGTGATGTCCCGGGACGGCCTCGTGGATCGTGAGCACCGGTATCTCGTAGGTCGGTCTTTCCTCGGGCTTGTAGAGATTCACGTAGTAGTAGCCTGCGCGGCGCCCGTCGAGCCCGGGCACGTTGTAATACGCGGTGGTCGTGTCGGGCGCCGACTCGGCGGGAATCGGCCGCACTCCGTAGGGCATGCGCGGCAGCCTGCCGAAGTACTGCGGCAACAGCGGGTCGATCCGCTTCGCCATGTCGCGATAGGCCGCGAGCAGCCGCTGCGGGTCCGTGTAGCGAAAGCGGGGGTCGGTGCGCAGGAAGCGCAGGAATTCCGCGAAGGTGCCCTCGAACCCGACCTGCTCGATGATCTTCTGCATCTCGCCGCGGATGCGCGCGACTTCCTCGAGGCCGATCTCGTGGATCTCGTCGGCGGTGAGATCGGTCATCGTGAACCAGCCGACGCGATTGCCGTACCAGGCTTCGCCGCCCGGCACGTCCCAGATGCCGACCGAATCGCGGGAGGCCGGCAGGTACTCCTTCGCGAAAAATTCCTGCAGCCTGCGGAACGCGGGCACGACCGTCTGCTCGATCGCGGCCAGCGCCTCGGTACGCAGCCGTTCCTGCTCGGCCGGCGGGATCGTTGACGGCATCGTGCGGAGAGGCTTGTAGAACGCGCTCGCAGTGGGGTCCGCGACGATCTGTTTCGCGATCTGGTCCGGGATCCGCTTCATGATCACTCCAGGCTGCACGAGTCCGCGCTTCATGCCCTCGCGCATCAGCGCGATCGTCTGGTCCACGTAGACGCCGAGGCCTTCGAGTCGCGCGATCCAGTTCCGGTAGTCCTGCACGGTGGCGAACTGGATGCGTTCGGCCGTCTCGGCCGCGGTCTGCACGCCGCTGCGCTGCGTGACTGGCAGGTACTGCCGACCCCACGCATAGGCGTCGACCTTGTCCTGATAAAGGCGCTGGAACAGCTGATGGTTCAGCCTGTCGTCGGCGGAAAGCTGCGAGGTCGGGATCGAGCGCAGTGTCTCGAGCACGGCGACGTCTCCCGCATGCCTCCTTTCGAGCGCTACGGCCGAGACATCCGGCCAGCGATCGTCGAAACGGTGATCGCCCAGGTAGGTTGCCCGCAACGGATCTTCGCGCAGATCGCGCTCCCATTCGGCCTCGAACAGCGCATGCAGTTCGGCTTCGGCACGGTCTGCCGGGGGAGCAGGGGCATCGGCCGCGGTCGCGCCGCCGGCGAGAGCCAGGACAAGGAGTGCGATCAGGGTCTGGGCTGCGTGTCGCATCGGGAGGGGATGCTTGGGAGGATAGGAGGTTGGGGATGTTCCGGTTCCCGGCCCGAATTGACAAGCGCCAGCGCGGTCCGTCCTGCTGGCCGAACCCCATGCGCTCGGGTAACATCCCGTCACCCATCGCAAGGCCCGTCCGGAGAGAGAGCAGGCAGGATTCAAATAGGGGACATTCACCATTTCGCCGTCGCAGACTTGTCAATGCGAAATGGTGAATGTCCCCTATTTGAATCCTGCTTGCTCCGCCGAAGGCGCAACCCGCCCGGAAACGCTCAGGCAAAGGAACGGCGGTGCCTGATGGGCTCTGGAGAGCGGCTCCGCGGGGAGCCCACCGAAGGGGTGCGGCGCCGGTTCGACCGGGGCCCGATCTCTCAGGTCACAGGACAGAGGGGCGGCAGGTCGTTGCGGCCTGCCGCTTTTTTTTTGTTCGGGGCGTCCGGGAAACAACAACATGGGTCTGAGAACTCCGCTCTACGAAACGCACATAGCAGCCGGGGCGCGCATCGTCGACTTCGGCGGCTGGGACATGCCGGTCAACTATGGCTCCCAGATCGAGGAACACCACGGCGTGCGTCGCGACGCCGGCATGTTCGACGTCTCGCACATGTGCGTCGTCGACCTGCGTGGCGCGGGCGTGCGCGACTTCCTGCGCCGGGTTCTGGCGAACGACGTCGCCAAGCTGACCGTCCGGGGCAAGGCGCTCTACTCCTGCATGCTGCGCGAAAACGGCGGCGTCATCGACGACCTGATCGTCTACTACCTCGACGACCGGTACTACCGCCTGGTCGTGAACGCCGGAACGCGCGACAAGGACATCGAATGGCTGCGCACGCACGCGGGCGCCTTCGAAGTCGCGGTGGAGCCGCGTTTTGACCTCGCGATGATCGCAGTGCAGGGTCCCAATGCGAGACAGAAGGCGGCCACGCTGCTCGATGCGGACCTCGCCGCCCGTGCACTCGACCTCGGTGCCTTTTTCGGCACGGGCGCCGGCCAGTGGTTCGTCGCACGCACCGGATACACGGGCGAGGACGGCTGGGAGATCATTCTTCCCGCGGGCGAAGCCGCCGATTTCTGGTCGCGGCTGCACGGAGCCGGCGTCATGCCCTGCGGACTCGGTGCGCGCGACACGCTGCGCCTCGAGGCGGGCATGAATCTTTACGGCAACGACATGGACGAATCCGTGTCGCCGCTCGAGTCAGGGCTCGGCTGGACCATCGCGTGGGAGCCCCAGGATCGGGATTTCATCGGGCGTGCCGCGCTCACCGAGCAGAAGGCACGGGGCGTCCCGCGCAAGCAGGTCGGCCTGATGCTGGGCGATCGCGCCGTGATGCGCTCGCACCAGAAGGTCGTCGTGCCGGCCGTGGGCGAGGGCGAGGTGACGAGCGGCACTTTCTCGCCGACTCTCGAGAGATCGATCGGCCTCGCGCGCGTGCCTTCGCAGACCACCGATCGCTGTGAAATCGAGATCCGCGGCCGCCTGCTGAGCGCAACGGTAGTGCGTCCACCTTTCGTGCGCCACGGCAAGATCGCCGTCGCACTGTGACCCGTTCTCCACGGAGGATTCCATGAGCAACGTTCCGTCCGACCTGCGTTACCTGAAGTCGCACGAGTGGGCCCGGCTTGAAGCAGACGGCACCATCACCATAGGAATCTCCGATCACGCCCAGCAGGCACTCGGCGACCTCGTGTTCGCAGAGGTGCCGGAGGCGGGCCGGCGCGTCACGGCGGGCGAAGCGTGCGCGGTGGTTGAATCCGTCAAGGCGGCCTCCGACGTATATAGCCCGGTGAGCGGCGAAGTCGTCGCCGGCAACGCGGACCTCGGCGGCACGCCGGAGCTGA
>Ga0115027_10000036_pt1 | contig 14798 bp, 12 predicted proteins | sample Open_0915_D1_FD_83879 | JGI IMG/M metagenome (GOLD analysis project Ga0115027, IMG submission 83879) | Wetland microbial communities from Old Woman Creek Reserve in Ohio, USA - Open_0915_D1 | ecosystem: Environmental > Aquatic > Freshwater > Wetlands > Sediment ...
CGCAAGGACGATTGCCGTCGCCTGAGGCTTGCGCCTGGCGCGCCGCTGCTGCACATCGACCGCGTCGCCATCTCCCTCGAGGGCACGCGGGTGGAGTGGCGCGCGAGCCGCTGCGACACGAGCCACTTCGTCTACGCCGTCACGCTGTCCTGAACCGGCGCCGCCATGCCCACGGTGCTTTGCGTCGGCCATGCGGTGCAGGACTTCGTGTTCTACGTGCCCGCACTTCCGGCGCGCGGCGAGAAGTATCGCGCGAGCCGCTTCGAGAGCGTGGGCGGCGGCCCTGCGGCCACGGCGGCCGTCGCGATCGCGAGGCTCGGCGGCCGGGCCGTGCTCGCCGCTCGCGTCGGTGACGATGCGGCGGCCGAAATGATCCACAGCGAGTTGCTCGCGCACGGCGTCGATTGCGGGTACCTGCGGCGCTGCCCGGGCTGCAGTTCGTCGGCGTCCGCGGTCATCGTCGACGCGCGGGGCGAGCGGATGATCGTCAATCACCTCGATCCGGCCCTGCCTGCGGATCCGTCCTGGCTGCCTGCCGCAGCAGGCATTGGCGCTGCGGCCGTGCTCGCGGACACGCGCTGGCCCGAAGGTGCGCTCGCCGCGCTGCAAGCCGCGCGCGAGGCGGGTCTGCCGGCGGTGCTCGACGCCGACCGTCCGATCCCGGCCGATGGGGAACTGCTGCGCGCGGCGACGCACGTTGCCTTTTCGGCCGATGCGCTGGCGGATTACACGGGGGTTGCCGATCCGGCCCGCGGCCTCGAGCGGGCCGCGTCGGGGCTCGCCGGCTGGTGCGCAGTGACCGTGGGGCGGGACGGAGTGCTCGCGCAGGCTGGGGGCGGGTTGCGGCATTACCCCGGGTTCGATGTCCCCGTGGTAGACACGCTCGGCGCGGGCGACGTCTGGCACGGCGCGTTCGCGCTGGCGCTCGCCGAGGGTCGCGACGAGGCATCGGCCGTGCGTTTCGCGTCTGCCGCGGCGGCCCTCAAGGTGCAGCGCAAGGGCGGCCGGTCCGGGACGCCGACTCGCGCCGAGCTCGATTCGTTCCTCGCGGCGCACCGCGTCGCCTGAAGCAGACCAGAAGGACGATGCATGAGTATTTCCGCCGGCAAGCATTGGGGAATGCGTCGCATGGCCGACGCGACCGGGCGCTTCAGGATGACGGCCGTCGATCAGCGGCCGCCGATCAAGAACCCGATCCGCGCGAAGCGGGGCACGCCACAGGCGCCGTGGGAGGACGTCGCTGGTTTCAAGGAACTGCTGATTCGCGAGTTGCAGGCGGAGTCGTCCGCGATGCTGCTGGATCCGCATTACGCCTACCCGCGCGGCGTCACGATGCTCGACGCGCGCCTGGGGTTGATTCTCACGCTCGAGGATTCGATCTTCCGGGAGACGCCGGGCGGCCGCCTGTCGGCGCAGATCGATGACTGGTCGGTCGAGAAGATCAAGCGCGCCGGCGGCGACGCCGTCAAGGTGCTGACCTGGTACCGCCCGGACGCCGATCCCGAGGTCTGTGCCGCGCAACAGGATTTCACGCAGCGAATCGGCGCAGCCTGTGCCCGGTACGACATCCCGTTCGTGTTCGAGCTGCTCGTCTATCCGCTCGCAAAGGACGCCGAGCAGACCACCGAGTACGTCGAAATGAAGACCAAGCAGGCGCAACTGGTCATCGACAGCGTGCGCGCATTCGCGGACCCGCGCTTCGGCGTGGACCTCTTCAAGCTCGAGAGCCCGGTCCCGGCCAGCGACGTTCCCGAGCCCGGCGCGCCTGGGTCCGCCGCGGTGCAGGCCTTGTTCGACGAGCTCGACCGGGCGGCTGGACGCCCGTGGGTGATGCTGTCCGCGGGGGCCGGCATGACCGAGTTCCGACGCGTGCTGCACTACGCCTACGGTGCTGGTGCCTCCGGCTATCTCGCGGGGCGCGCGATCTGGCTCGAGGCCTTCCAGCGTTTCCCGGACTGGGACGGCATTCGCGACGAGCTGCGTGGCGCGGCCGTGCCCTACATGCGCGAGCTGAATGAACTCACCGGCGCGATGGCGCGGCCGTGGCAAACGCACCCCTGCTACGGCGCTGCTGGCGCCCGGATCGAACCCGCGGACTCGACTTTCCGGCACGCCTACGCCGGATTCGGAGGCTGACATGTCATTGACTTACGGCGTGGCGGTGCTGGCGCGCCCCACCTTCGACGTTCCATTCGCCGAAGACATGAAGACGCGGGCCTTTGCCGCCCTCGAGGCGGCCGGCATCCGCACCGTCGGCCCCCGTGAACTGCTGTTCGACCGCGCGGCCGCCGAGCAGGCGATCGCCGAGATCCGTGCCTCGGGACCGATCGACCTGTTGCTGATCCTGCAGATCACGTTCACCGACGCGACGATGACGGTGAAGCTGGCGAAGGAGGCGACCACGCCGATCGCGATCTGGGCCGTGCCCGAGCCGCGCAGCGGCGGTCGCCTGAGATTGAACGCGTACTGCGGGCTCAACCTCGCCGCGCACGCGCTCGGCCGCGCCGGTGTCCCGCACGGCTGGCTGTACGCCGCGCCAGGTGCACCTGACCTTTCCAGCAGCCTGCGAGCGCTCGCCACACCGGCGGCTGCGGTGCCGACGCGAGCCCGGCCCGTGCCGGTCGCAGCCGATGCCGCCGCCGAGCGAGTTCTCGATTCGTTGCGTGGCGCAAAGATCACCGTGGTCGGCAAGCATCCGGACGGTTTCGATACCTGCGAGTACGACGAGGAACTGCTGTTCAACCTCGCGGGCATGCGTGTCGAGACCGTGCAGCTCGGCCGGCTGTTCGACAAGGCCCGGGCGATGGACGCCGCCCGCGTCGGTGCCGCACGCGCCGGCGCGGCACAGGACCTCGAGGGCCTGGATGCCGTCGACCAGCAGCAACTCGACCGCTCGTTCCGCGTGTTCTGCGCGCTCGAGGACGTCCAGCAGGAGAGCAGCGCAAAGGGCCTCGCCGTGCGCTGCTGGCCCGAGATGTTCACCGAGTATGGCTGCGCGGCCTGCGGCCCGATGGCGATGATGAACCAGAAGCAGGTGCCCGCCGCCTGTGAAGCCGACGTGCATGGCTCGCTCTCGCAACTGATGCTGCAGGAACTCGCGGGCGAGCCGGCCTGGATGGCCGACCTCGTGGACATTACGCCGTCCGACGACACCGCCGTGCTCTGGCACTGCGGCCTCGCGCCGATCTCGATGCGCGATCCCGTGGCGCACGCCGAAGCCACGATCCACACGAATCGCAGGATGCCGCTGCTGCACCAGTTTCCGATCAAGCCGGGCCGCGTCACGCTGGCCCGCCTGTCCCGGGCGCGCAACGAGACCAAGCTGATGATGGCCGGAGCCGAGGTCATTCGCGCGCCGATGGCATTCACCGGTTGCTCGGGCACCGTGCGCTTCGACCGACCGGCAGCCGAGGTCGGGCGCACGATCATGGAGGAGGGGCTCGAGCACCATTTCGCGCTGGCCTACGGTGATCACAAGGCGGCACTCAGGGCGATCGCGGCGCGCTGGAACCTGCCCGTGCTCGAGCTCGCCTGAGATGGGCGCGTTCGACGTCGAGGCGCCGGACTGGGGGCGCATCCCTGCGGTGACGGTGACTGGCGCGGCCAAGGTCGAGGCGGACGGCAGCGTGTGCCTGGCGACCGATGCCGGCGCGCTGCGCGTCGCGTTGCTCGACTGCGGCGCGCGGCTGCGGTTCGGCGCGGCGGCGCGGGACTACGACATTCTGCTGCGCGAGCCCGCCGCGCTGCCGGCCCGCGTCGAGTCGCTCGACGGCGGCACGCGGCTCGTCGCGGGAGACCGCGTGCTCGAGATCGGGCACGCGCCGCTGTCCTTCTCGCTGTCGGTCGCTGGCCGCACGGTGCAGTCGTCGCCCAGCGACGGCCATTTCGTGCGGCGCTTCCGGTTGCCGCCCTTCGCGCGCCTCGCCGATGGCTGGTTCGTCAGTGTGGAGCTCGGCCACGAGACGCCGGTCTATGGCCTCGGCGAGAAATGGGGGCGTCTCGACAAGCGCGGGCAGCTGGTGCGCTCGTTCAATCACGACGCGCTCGGCGTCAACGCCGAGGTCAGCTACAAGAACGCGCCGTTCGCGTGGAGCCCCGAAGGCTGGGGCCTCTTCGTCCACACGGTCGCGCCCGTGGTTCACGGTGTCGGCTACGCGCCGTGGTCGCAGCGCGCCTACGGCCTGAAGATCGACGACCCGGTGCTCGACCTGTTCCTGTTCGACGGCGCGGACGGCGCGCAGATCCTGGGCCGGTACACGGAATTGACTGGGCGGGCACCGTTGCCACCGCTGTGGAGCCTCGGCTTGATCCTCTCGAAGGCGTACTACCGCACGGCAGAGGAGATCCTCGCCGTGGCGCGGGAGGTGCGTGAACGAGGCATGCCTTGCGACACGATCACGTTCGACGGTCGCGCGTGGCAGGACACCGAGACCCGCTTCGCATTCGAATGGGATCCGTCGCGCTATCCGGATCCGCGGCCGGTCGTCCAGGCGCTCAGGGCGCTCGATTTCCGCATCTGCGTCTGGGAATACCCGCTGATCTCGGTGCGCAATCCGCTGTTCGGCGAGCTGGCGGCGAAGGGCTGGCTGCTGAAGGACGCGCGTACCGGCGAGGCGTATCGCTATCAGTGGAACCTCGAGCCCTTCGGCGCAGTGCTGACGCCGTTGCCGGAATCGGGCCTGCTCGACTTCACGCACCCCGACGCCTACGCCTACTGGCGCGATCGCCACCGCGACCTGTTCGAGCTCGGCGTGGACATGATCAAGCCCGATTTCGGCGAGCAGGTCGAGCCGCACGCACTGGCTGCGGACGGCGCCCAGGGCGATGCACTGCACAACGTCTACGCGCTGCTCTACAACCGCTGCGTGTACGAGGCCGCGAGCCGCTATGCGAAGGGTGGCGCATTCCTGTTCAGTCGTGCCGCGTGGGCCGGCTCGCAGCGCTATCCGGCGCAATGGGGCGGCGACCCGCAGGCGGACTGGGGCGGCCTCGCCGCGAGCATCCGCGGCGGGCTGTCATGGGGCTTGACCGGCGCGCCGTACTACGCGACCGACGTCGGCGGGTTCTACGGCGACCAGCGCGACCCGCTGCTCTACGTCCGCTGGACCCAGGCGAGCGTGTTCTCGGCGCACATGCGCCTGCACGGCATCGGTGCCCGCGAACCCTGGTCGTACGGAGCAGAGGCCGAGCGGGCCGCGATGGGCGCAATCGAGCTGCGTTACCGCTTGCTGCCGTACCTGTGGCGCGCGGTCGAGCAGGCGAGCGCGACCGGCCTGCCGGTGCAGCGTGCCATGGCGCTCGCCTGTCCTCGGGAGCCCGAGGCCTGGGCTTTCGAGCACCAGTTCTTCTGCGGCGCAGACCTGCTCGTCGCGCCGTGCCTCGATCCGTCGGGGCGAGTGCGCGTCTACCTGCCCGAGGGCGAGTGGTGCCGTTTCCCGGCAGGGGGGCACTTCGCCGGGGGGCGGACGCACGAGCTCGTGCTCGCGCTCGACGAACTGGCCGTGTTCGCGCGCCGCGGCAGCGAGATTCCGCTCGGGCCGCTCGTGCGCCACACCGGCGAACTCGGTGTCGAGCCCCTCGTCACGGAGACCTGGCACGCGGCTTGATGCCGCCCGGCCGGGGCGGCTTGTGGCGATATCGCCACAGAAGTTCGATGTCTTATATAAGGGTTGTAAGACATAGAATCTTCATGTTACCGTCATTTTCGTCAGGAGACCGCGCTGCAGCTGCGGCCGCGACGCTACACCAAGAGAACAGACCCCGGGGAGTACCAACCATGCATGTCCGCTCGTCCCGCAAAGCCATGAGCCCGGTCGCCATTGCCGTCCTCGCCGCGCTCGCCAGCGCACCGGCGGCGCATGCGCAGGAGGCGGCCGCCACGACCGGCGCCCTCGAGGAAATCATCGTGACCGCGCAGAAGCGCGAGCAGAACCTGCAGGAGGTTCCGGTCGCGGTCTCGGTCGTCACAGGGGACCTGATCGATCGCAGTGCCGCGTTGAACATCGAAGGGATCACCGCGATGGTGCCCTCGCTCAACTTCCGCAAGGGCGGCACGACGATCAATTCGACGCTGTTCCTGCGCGGTGTCGGCACCGTCACGACCTCGCTGGCCGCGGAGCCGAGTGTCTCGGCCGTTCTCGACGGCGTCGTGCTCGGGCGCATGGGCGAGGCCTTCGGCGACCTGGTGGACGTGCAGCGCATCGAGGTCCTGCGCGGGCCGCAGGGCAGCCTCTTCGGCAAGAACGCCTCTGCCGGCGTCGTCCACGTGATCTCGAACATGCCGGAGCCCGAGTTTGGCGCGAGCGCGCAGGTCGAGTACTACGACGGTGAGGAGTACAAGGTCCGGGGCATCCTGAACGCGCCAGTCAGCGAAACTCTCAGCACGCGGCTGACGGCGTTCTACGGCGAGTACGACGGCAACATCAGGAATCGCTTCAACGGCGACGACATCAACGGCTACGAGCGCTACGGCATCCGCGGTATCGCGCTGTGGGACCCCTCCGAGGACGTCCGCGTGACCTTCATCGGCGATTACCGCAAGGCGGACGACGACTGCTGCGCCGAGGTGACCGGGTCGATTCCGGCCGGTCCGACCCAGGCCGCCTTCCTGAGCCTGCTTCAGGGGGTCAAGTTGCGGGGCGACGAGACCCGCCAGGTCCGCCACAACCTCGTCACCGCGACTGAGGAAGAGGCCTGGGGACTCTCCGCGCAGGCCGACTGGGATATCGGCGAGCACGTCCTGACCTCGATTACGGCCTACCGCGCCTGGGACGCAGGCGAGATCCGCGAGGGCGACTGGCTCGATCAACCAGCTGCCTACGTCGGTAACGGGTTCGCCCAGCTTCACGATGACGGTCCCCAGGAGTCCAAGACGTTCTCGCAGGAGCTGCGACTTGCGTCGCCGGTCGGCCAGTTCTTCGAGTATGTGGTCGGCGCCTTCTACTACGATGCGGAGACCGACCGCGATTTCCTGCGCGAGGTCATCAACTGCACGGCGTCGACCCTGCCGGTCGATGCCACTGGCCAGCGGCCCTGCGCCCAGGGAGCCTCGACGTTTACCTTCCCGGAGTCCTCCGCATCCTTTGGATCCGAGAGCACGAACTGGTCTCTGTTCGGCCAGTCGACCCTCAATTTCACCGATAGCATCCGTGGCCTGCTCGGTCTGCGCTGGACCAACGACGATCTGTCCTTCTACCACGACCGGGTACCGTCGCCGGTGGCGGGTCCGGGCGTGCGCACCGACCTGTCCGGCTTCCGCGGCGACACGGACAACGACGACTTCTCGGGCAACATCGGCGTGCAGTGGGACGTCACGGACGAGGTGATGACCTACGCGAAGTACTCGCGCGGCTACAAGGGCCCGGCGTTCAACGTGTTCTTCAACCAGAACCCGACCCAGCTCAACCCGATCGAGGCCGAGACCTCGGACGCGTTCGAGATCGGCCTGAAGGCCACCGTCTTCGATGGCACCACGACCATCAACCTTGCACTGTTCGACGCGACCTACGACAACTTCCAGGCGAACGCATTCGACGTCCTGAACGGCGCCGTGATCACGCGTCTGACCAATGCAGGCGAGATCTCGACCAGCGGCGTCGAACTCGACTTCGTGTCCGTCCCGTTCGACGGCTTCACGCTGTCCGGCGGACTCGCCTACACGGACGCACAGATCGAGAAATTCAACCTGCCGCCGAATTCACCGCCGGGCGCGAGCGACCTCAACGGCGAGCGACTGCCGTTTGCTCCGGAATTCAAGGGTTCGCTGATGGCCGAGTACCGCTGGGAGGCGTTCGCCGGCTACGACATGTTCGTCAATGGCAGCGCAAGCTACACTGACGAGCAGTACACGGACCTCCCCAACGCAGTCACGGGGCCGAATCCGCTCTTGCTGATCGATTCCTACACACTGATCGACGCGTCCATCGGCGTTTCCCCGCAGACCAACGCATGGAGATTGACGCTCGTAGGCAAGAACCTTTCCGACGAGAGTTATCCGAGCCTGCTCACTCCGGGCGGTCCTGGCGGTTCGATCCGCATGCTGATCCCGCGCGAAGCGGATCGCTACTGGGGAGTTCAGTTCCGGATGAATTTCGCCGGGGCACGCTGAGGCGCGGAGTGGGGCCGCGCGCATGCCCCTCCGGCGCGGCAGGCCGCCCCCCGGGGCGGCCTGCGTTCTCTGACGCCGCAGCGCGGCGCGGAAGCTCGGGTGCTTGAACTGATCCGGACGGCGGCGATGGCGCTCGGGCGCCTCAATCGACCGCTGTCGGTCTTCGCGCGCAACCTCGCCGCGGCGCTGCTCGCGGTCATGCTGGCGCTCGCGCTGGCCCAGATCGTCTCGCGCGGCCTGCTTCATCACTCGCTCGACTGGGCGGAGGAACTCGCCCGGGTCGCGCTGGTATGGTCCGTGCTGCTGACCGCGCCCTACGCCTATCGCCACGGTGCCCACGTTGCGATCGTCTCGTTCGCCGAGGCGCTGCCGCCACGGCTGCTGGCGTTCACGAGCCTGCTGCTGAACCTGCTGATCCTGTGGATCCTCGGCGTGCTGTTCATGGAGAGCTTCGCGTTCTGGGCCCGCGGGCTCGAGATCATGGCCAGCACGCTCGGTGTCAAGATGGCGTGGGTCTACGCGGTCGTGCCCGCAGCGTTCGCGATGCTGATCCTCGTCGGGCTCGAACTGCTCGCGCGCCTGTTGCTGCACCTGGCCGGGGCGCCATCGGGCATCGTCATGGAAGGCGCGATGCCCGCCGTCGTCGGGGACTGAGCGCCGTGTCCACGGCCTTCTTCTGGATCTTCATCGCGCTGCTCGCGCTCGGCACGCCGGTCGTCTTCGCGCTGTTGATCGGCCCGGGCCTGAGCCTCGTGCTCGACGATCAGCGGCAGTTCTTCGCCACGCTGCTGTCTCGCTTCTACAACGGCGTCGACAGCTTCCCGCTGCTCGCGGTGCCGTTCTTCATCCTCGCGGGCGAACTGATGAACTCGGGCGGTATCACTCGCTCGATCGTGAACTTCAGCCAGTCCCTGATCGGCCACGTCCGGGGCGGGCTCGCGCAGGTGAACATCCTCTCCTCGATGCTGTTCGCGGGCATCTCGGGCTCGGCGGTCGCCGACGCCTCGGCCATCGGCAAGATGCTGGTGCCGGCGATGGAGCAGAACGGCTACAAGCGCAGCTTCGCCGCGGCCGTGACCGCGGCCGCGGCCGTGATCGGGCCGATCATCCCGCCGTCCGGCATCATGGTGTTGTACGGTTTCGTCATGAACGTGTCGATCGGCGCGCTGTTCGCCGCCGGCATCGTGCCCGGGGTCATGATCGGGCTCGGGCTGATGCTCACCACGCGCATCCTGGCGACGCGCAACGACCTGCCCGTCGCGTCGCGGCGCGCGACCTGGCAGGAGCGTGGCCAGGCCTTCCGCAAGGCGGCACTTGCGCTCGTCATGCCGGTGATCCTGCTCGGCGGCATGCTGTCCGGTTTCTTCACGGCCACCGAGGCCGCCGCGGTCGCGGCGGGTTACGCAATCATCGTGGCGCCGTTCGTGCTGCGCACGGTCGATTTCGCGGAGTTGAAACGCATCTTCGTCGCCACCGCGATGCAGTCCGGGGTCATCCTGATGCTGGTCGGCGCGGCCGTGACTTTCGCGTGGCTGGTCACCGTCTCCGGGATGGCAGAGGGCATTGCGAACGCGATGCTCGGCATCACCGAGAACACTTCGCTGCTGCTGCTGCTCGTGAACCTGCTGCTGCTGCTGATCGGCATGTTCCTCGACGCCGGTCCCGCCATCCTGATCCTCGGGCCGGTGCTCGCGCCGATCTTCGTCGAGATGGGCGTGCACCCGGTGCACTTCGCCCTCGTCATGTGCGTCAACCTGACGATCGGGCTCGCGACTCCGCCGATGGGACTGGTGCTGTTCGTGACTTCGTCGGTCTCGGGCGTGCGTGTCGAGAGCATCGTGCGCGCAATGCTGCCGTTCCTCGCCGTCGAGATCGCGGTGCTGTTCCTGATCACGTACTTTCCGTCGCTGACCCTCGCGGTGCCGCGCTGGCTGGGCCTGATCCAGTGAGCAACCCGTTGGTCATGCGTGTGCTGCTCGCCGTGATCCTGGCGGTCTGCGCGGCGGGCGCATTCCTGGCGCGGGCCGAGCGTGCCGAAATCACGATCCGGATCGCGTTCCTGGCCTCGAGCGACGACGAGGACTACGTGGGCGCCATGGCGTTCAAGCAGAGCGTCGAAGCGGCGACCGGCGGGCGCGTGGCGGTGCAGGTCTTTCCCTCGGGCCAGTACTGCGGCAGCGAGCGCGAGTGCATCGAGGCCCTGCAGGGCGGCATGCTGGAGATGCACCAGACGACGTTCGGCGGGCTTGCGGCGCTGTTCGGTCCGGCGCAGGCGCTCGACCTGCCGTACACGTTCGTCGATGACGCCGTCGCGGAATGCGTCATGGATGGCCCGCTGCTGGCGCAGATGGGCGACGCCATCCTCGAGCAGGGGCTTGGCCTGCGGCTGATGGCCGTCGGCAACACGGGCGGCTGGCGTAGCTTCGCCACGACGCAGCAGCGCATCCAGTCGCCCGCGGACCTCGCGCAATTGCGCATACGCACGCTGCCGTCCGCGCTCGAGCAGGAGATGGTGCGCGCGCTCGGCGCGAGCCCGACGCCGCTGCCGTGGTCCGAGGTTTACTACGCTCTGTCCGCCGGACTGCTCGACGGCACCAAGAACAGCGTGCAGGACGTGGTCGGCATGAAGCTGCACGAGCACGTTCGGTTCCTGTTCGTCGACCGCCACAGTTACATGGGCGCCATGTGGTGGTACTCGGAACGGCAGTGGCAGGCGTTGCCGGACGACCTGAGGCCGGTCGTGGCGGAAGGCTTCCGCGTGCTCGCCATCGCGACCCGCGAGGCGGCCGCGGCGCGCCAGGGACCGGCGTTCGAAGCCTTTCGTGCCTCGGGCGGCGTCGTCGACGAGGCGACACCGGAGCAGCGCGATGCATTCAGGGAGGCGACGCGCGGATTGCGCGACTGGTATGCGGAGCGTTACGGGGCCGAGTGGTTGGAACGACTGGATGCGGCGGTGGCCGCCTGTGAGAGAAGCAACGGAGGGGAACGATGAGGATCCTGTTCGTGGATGCCGGAAACTACTGCCGGTCGCCGGCTGCCGAAGCGGTCTGCCGCGCGATGGCGCGACACGCGGACCTCGGCGAGCAGGCGGGTTTCGGGTCCGCCGGCCTGAAGGACAAGCATGCGGGCGACACCGCCGACCCGCGCACGATCGCGGCTTGCGCGGCGCGAGGCTATGACCTCGGTGCGTTCCGCTGCCGGGAGATCACCGCTCGGGATTTCGCGGACAGCGACCTGATCCTGGCGATGGACCGCGAGAACCTCCGCCAGCTCGAGGAGCGTCGGCCCGCGGGCAACACGGTGCGCATCGAACTGTTCCTCGGCGATCGCGAGGTTCCCGACCCGTACTTCGGCGCGACCGACGGCTTCGACGTGATGATGGACCAGGTCGAAGCCGGCGCACGGCGGCTGCTTGCGACGCTCGGCGTCGAGGCCTGAGCGCACGTAGAGCGATCGTGACGCGATTCGACTACGACCTGTTCGTGATCGGCGCCGGCTCGGCTGGAGTGCGGGCAGCCCGCGTCGCGACGGGGTTCGGCGCGCGGGTCGCCGTCGCCGAGGCCGACCGGCCGGGCGGCACCTGCGTGATCCGCGGCTGCGTGCCGAAGAAACTGCTGGTCTACGCCGCGCACTTTCGCGAGGACCTCGAGGATGCCGCGGCCTACGGCTGGACGACGGACGCGACGTTCTCGTGGCCCACGCTGATCGCCAACAAGGACCGCGAGATCGCTCGCCTCGAGGACATCTACCGCACGCTGCTCAAATCCGCCGGCGTCTCGCTGCACGAGGGCCGGGCGATGCTGGTCGATCCGCACACCGTCGAAATCGCGGCGCGACGGTACACCGCGCAACACGTGCTGGTCGCCACGGGCGGTCGCCCGGTCCGGCCCGACATTCCCGGCGCCGGGTTGGCGATCACTTCCGACGAGGCGTTCCAGCTCGCCGAGTTGCCGAGCCGTGTGCTGATCGTGGGCGGCGGCTACGTCGGCGTCGAGTTCGGCGGCATCTTCCACGGTCTCGGCGCCGAGGTGACGATCGCCTACCGTGGCGAGCAGATCCTGCGCGGCTTCGACGACGACGTGCGCCACCACCTGCACGACGAGCTGGTGCGCAAGAAGCTGGACGTGCGCCTGCAGCGTGACTTGCGTAGCATCGAGCGTCGCGGCGACGGATCACTGGCGGCCACGCTCGTCACGGCGGGCACGTCGCAGCAGCTCGAGGTGGACGCTGTCATGTTCGCGACGGGTCGCCAACCTGTCACCGCCGGCCTCGGGCTCGAAGCGGCCGGCGTGCGGCTCGACGCGCACGGCGCAGTGATCGTCGACGAGTACTCGCGCAGCAGCGTGCCGCACATCCACGCCGTGGGCGACGTGACGAATCGCGTTGCATTGACGCCGGTCGCGATCCGCGAGGGGGCAGCGGTCGCGACGACGCTGTTCGGTGGCCGACGCGTGGCCGTCGATCACCGCGACGTGCCGCATGCAGTGTTCGGCCAGCCACCGGTCGGCACGGTCGGCCTGTCGGAAGCCGCGGCCTCTGCGGCGTACGAATCCGTGGACGTCTACACGGCGACTTTTCGCCCGCTCAAGTACACGTTGTCGGGCCGCAACGAACGCACGCTGGTCAAGCTGGTGGTCGATGCGGCGAGCCAGCGAGTCGTCGGCGCGCACATGGTGGGGCCCGATGCGCCCGAGATCATCCAGGGCATCGCGATCGCGGTGAAGGCCGGGCTCACCAAGGAGCAGTTCGACGCGACGGTGGCCATCCATCCGACCGCGGCCGAGGAGTTCGTGACGCTGCGCGACAAGCGCGCGGCGCGCCGCTGAAGCGCGCTCAGCGGTAGAGCAGCAGGCCCTCGCGCTCCTCGCGCCAGGCACGCTCGTCGGGTGACGTGATCGCATCGAGGTCCGCCGGTGCGGCCGCCGGGTCGTCCACCCATTCGCGCAGCCGCTCGCTGCCGTTGATCAGGTCGATCGCCAGACGGCCGTGCTCGTATTCGTACGGGAAGTCCCGCCACAGCTCGAATTCGGAGCGCAACCGTCGCAGTGCCTTGAACGCAAGCGCCTGCAGCCGCCAGGGCTGGAAAGCCTCGTGGTCATACGACGCGTCCTCGACGTGCACCTGCAGCCCCGCGCAGAGACGACCGACGTGCTTGTGGAACGTCGGCTCGAACCAGCACGGCCGCAGCCGGCAGCCACGCAGCCACTGCGGGGCGAGTCGTCGCATCTCGGTGAGCAACGCGCCGCTGTCGAGGTCGGGTGCGCCGAACAGTTCGAGCGGTCTCGTCGTGCCGCGGCCTTCGGACAGCGTCGTGCCTTCGAGCATCACGGTGCCGGGGTAGCAGCGCGCCATCCACAGGTTCGGCGCGTTCGGGCTCGGATTGATCCAGGTCCGCTCGCCGAGCGGCCAACCGTGACCCGGTGCCGCCTCCGGTTGCCAGCCGCGCATCTCGATCACGCGATAGTCGACGTCGAGTCGCAGCGTGCGGACGAACCAGTGGCCCAGCTCGCCGAGCGTGAGGCCGTGTCGCATCGGCATCGGACCGGCGCCGACGAAACTCTCCCACCCGGCCCGCAGGCTCAAGCCCTCGACCGGGCGGCCGACCGGGTTCGGGCGATCGAGCACCCAGACCGCCTTGCCATGCCGGGCCGCCGCTTCGAGCACGTAGCGCAGCGTGGTGATGAACGTGTAGATCCGGCAACCGAGATCCTGCAAGTCCACGAGCAGCACGTCGAACGTGTCGAGCATCGCTGCCGTCGGCCGGCGCACTTCGCCGTAGAGGCTGAATACCGGCACGCCGTGCGCCGGATCCTGGAAATCCGGCGACTCGACCATGTTGTCCTGCTTGTCGCCGCGCAGGCCGTGCTGCGGGCCGAATGCAGCCGTAACTCGCAGGTCGCCCACGGTCGCCAGCGCGTCGAGCGAATGCTCGAGGCCTGCCGTCACCGAGGCCGGATGTGCCAGCAGCGCGACGCGGCGTCCGGCCAGCGGCCGGCGCAGCTCCGGCTCCGCGAGCAGCCGATCGATGCCGAAGCTCACCATGGCAGGCTGCGGTCGATCTCGAGCACGAAGCCTGCCGGGTCGTGGAAGTCCGGCCGATCGGCAGGATGCGCGAGCGCCCAGTGCGAGACACCGCCGTCGCTGCGCTCGATGACGGCGGCAAGCCCAAGTCGCAGCATCGCGTCGCCCGGCAACGCGAGCAGCGTCTCGCGCGGCACGATCGCCTCGAGCGCGATCCGGTCGTCCGTGACGCTGATGGCCACGGTGGGCGGCGTGGCGTGCGCCAGCGGTGCCATGCCTTCGCGGTAGCCGGTGAAGCCGTAGAACGCCCATTGCGTCGACGGCGAGAAATTGAACTCGCAGTAGGCGGACGACTCTTGCCCCGCAATGAAGGCTTCGAAGCAGGTGTGCTGCCAGAGTCCGTCTGCCGGCTGCGAGGGCGCCGGCGGCGGCACGAGGATCCGGCGGATATCGCCATCGACGAAATAGCGCAACCGCAGTGCGCCTTCGGCGGTGGTCGAGATCTCGACGTCGATCCGGCGGACCACGCCCGAGGTGGGCGAGGCGGGGTGGCGAATCAACTCGACGCTGCGGGGCGCGGGGATAGGCATCGGCGAATCATACCGGGTCAGATTGGACGCAACAGGTCCGGGTCGGGGTGCTCGAGCCAGCGCAGCACGGCCTCGGCGAA
>Ga0115027_10000038_pt1 | contig 14547 bp, 16 predicted proteins | sample Open_0915_D1_FD_83879 | JGI IMG/M metagenome (GOLD analysis project Ga0115027, IMG submission 83879) | Wetland microbial communities from Old Woman Creek Reserve in Ohio, USA - Open_0915_D1 | ecosystem: Environmental > Aquatic > Freshwater > Wetlands > Sediment ...
CCGAGGCCGATCCCATTCTCTACCACGGCGTCTCCAGATTCGCGCCGGGCGAAGGCATCAAGTCCGCCAAGGGGCCGGGCAAACTGACCTACACCCAGGTTTTCGGCGACTGGCTGTGCGATATGGCCAAAGCTGACAGCAGGCTGGTCGGGATCACTCCGGCCATGCGCGAAGGCTCCGGCCTGGTGCGCTTCGCCGCGGAATTCCCGGATCGCTATTACGATGTCGGCATCGCCGAGCAGCATGCCGTGACTTTCGCCGCCGGTCTCGCCTGCGAGGGGCTGAGGCCGGTCGTCGCGATCTACTCGACCTTCCTGCAACGCGCTTACGACCAGTTGATCCACGACGTCGCGCTGCAGAATCTCCCGGTCGTCTTCGCCGTCGACCGCGGCGGACTCGTCGGCGCCGACGGGCCGACGCACCATGGCACCTTCGATCTCTCCTTCGTAACCTGCATTCCCAATCTGGTCGTCATGGCCCCCGCCGACGAGGCCGAGTGCCGCCGGATGCTGTCCACCGCCTATGCGCTGGACTGCCCGAGCATGGTCCGCTACCCGCGCGGCGGCGGCACCGGGGCTGTCCCGGAAGCGAACCTCGACACGCTTCCGCTCGGCAAGGGCGAGATCATTCGTCAGGGCAAGGACGTCGCTCTGCTCGCCTTCGGTAGCCTGGTGCCCGCTGCCCTGGCCGCCGGCGAGGAACTCGACGCCACCGTCGCCAACATGCGCTTCGTCAAGCCGGTCGATACCGAAATGATTGTCGAACTGGCCGGGAACCATTCGCTGCTGGTCAGCGTCGAAGAAAATACGGTGATCGGCGGCGCCGGTTCCGAAGTCGAACGCGTCCTGACCGAACGCGGCCTGAAGGTCTCGCTGGTTCGCCTCGGGCTCCCCGACCGATTCATCGACCATGGCGAGCAGGGACAGCTTCTTGCCGACCTCGGGCTCGACAAGGCCGGCATCATGCGGACAGTTCGCGAGCGAATCCGAACGCAACATTCAATCGAAGAACAATCATGAGCATGCCCGCCCCGAACATCCCCGACGTCCAAAGCTCGGCTGACACCCGCCGGATCGCGATCAACAAGGTCGGAATCAAGGCCATCCGCCACCCGGTCAGGGTGCAGGACAAGTCGGCGGGCGTCCAGCACACCATCGCCATGTTCAACATGTACGTCGGGCTGCCGCACAATTTCAAGGGAACCCACATGTCGCGCTTCGTGGAGATCCTGAACGGTCACGAACGCGAGATCTCTGTCGAGAACTTCCCGGTCATGCTGCGCGACATGGTCGCCAAGCTGGAAGCCGAAACTGGTCACATCGAGATGAACTTCCCCTACTTCATCAACAAGACCGCCCCAGTATCCGGCGTCGAGAGCCTGATGGACTACGACGTCACTTTCATTGGCGATATCTGCCACGGTGAGATCGCCACTTCGGTCAAGGTCGTCGTGCCGGTGACCAGCCTCTGCCCGTGCTCCAAGAAGATTTCCGATTACGGCGCGCACAACCAGCGCTCGCACGTGACCGTCACCGCCCGCACCAACGACTTCGTGTGGATCGAGGAAATCGTGCAACTGGTCGAGGCCCAAGCCTCGTGCGAACTGTTCGGCCTGCTCAAACGCCCGGATGAGAAATTCGTCACCGAACGCGCCTATGACAATCCGAAATTCGTCGAGGACATGGTCCGCGACGTCGCCGCACGCCTCAACGATGAAGCACGCATTGACGCCTACGTCGTCGAGTCGGAGAACTTCGAGTCCATCCACAACCATTCGGCGTACGCATTGATCCAGAGGGACAAGACACAAGGTTGAGGCCCGCCTGCCGCGGTCGACGCCCGTTTTCTGGCCAAAACCGGAACAATAAAACGGGGCGCCGCAGCGCCCCGTTTGCTTTTTCCCTCTGGTGACCGCTCAAGCAGCCGGCTTCGGCGCCTTGCGCACCAGCTTTTCCTTGATCCGTGCCGACTTGCCGGAACGCTCGCGCAGGTAGTACAGCTTGGCGCGGCGAACATCGCCGCGGCGCTTGACTTCGATCGCCGCGACCAGCGGCGAATAGGTCTGGAAGGTGCGCTCGACGCCTTCGCCGGAAGAAATCTTGCGCACGGTGAAGGCGGAATTCAGGCCGCGGTTGCGCTTGGCGATGACGACGCCTTCGTAGGCCTGCAGACGCTCGCGGGTGCCTTCCTTGACCTTGACCTGAACGACGACGGTATCGCCCGGTGCAAATTCGGGAAGGGTCTTGCCCAGTCGGGCAATTTCTTCTTGTTCCAGCTGTTGTATCAGGTTCATGTGAGATCCTTGAAATTTATGAACATTTACTCACCGCATTGCTCCTCTCCGACGACTTCCGTGAGGAGTTGCGCTTCTTCCGCGGTCAACCCGCGGTGCGCCAGCAAATCCGGCCGGCGCTTCCGGGTTCGCGCCAGCGACTGCTTCAGCCGCCAGCGACGAATTCTCTTGTGGTCGCCGGAAACCAATACCTCCGGAACTGCCTGACCTTCGTACACTTCGGGCCGCGTGTAGTGCGGACAATCCAGCAGACCCGACACAAACGAATCTTCCACTGCCGAAGCGGCGTCACCCAACACTCCCGACAACTGGCGGACGACGGCATCGATCAAGACCATCGCCGGCAACTCGCCACCGGAAAGAACGAAATCCCCGATCGAAACTTCCTCATCGACACAGCGTTCGATCAGACGCTCGTCGATTCCTTCATAACGACCGCAAAGAAGGATCAAGCCCTCTTTGCCCTTCGCCAGTTGCATCACCCGATCGTGAGTCAGCGGCACGCCCTGCGGCGACAGGCATATCACCCGGCTGCTCACCAGGCCGGCCTGACGCTGCTGCGCCTTCGCTGCCGCGATCGCCTTTTCCAGCGGCCCCGGCTGCATGACCATGCCCGGCCCGCCACCGAAGGGGCGATCATCGACCCGACCCCAGGCATTATCGGCAAAATCACGCGGATTCCAGCCTTGCCACGCCCAGCGCTGCTCTTCCAGCGCCCGGCGGGTAATACCGCTCTGCGTCACTGCAGAAAACATTTCCGGGAATATGGTAATGCAGTCGAACCGGATCACCAGTCGCTGCCCCACTCCACACGGATCCGTCCCGCTTCCCTCTCGACCGCCTGAACCACCACCGAGACAAACGGCAGCAGGCGTTCCACGCCATCATCACCAACCACGCGCAACACGGCATTGGCCCCCGTCTCGATCAACCCGGCAACCTTGCCGAGCCGCTCGCCAGCGGTGTTGATAACCTCCAGCCCGACCAGATCGACCCAGTAAAACTCGTCCTCTTCAGTCTTCGGCAACGCGGCGCGGGGTGCCCCGACCAGAAGACCCTTCATTGCCTCGGCCGTGGTTCGATCCGGAACGCCGTCAAGCAGAACCACCAGCCCTTCACCGTGCGCCTTCAAGGCCTTCAGGTCATATTCCCGCCACGGCCCGCCTTCGGCGCCGACCCACCAGACCGGCATCTCGCCCCAGGCCAGAGGATCGTCGGCGAAGGGGTACAACCTCAGCCAGCCCTGCATCCCGTAGGGGTCGGCCAGCCGCCCCAGAACGACGATGTCGCCGCCGGCCAAAATGCTGACTGCTTAAGCGGCCTGCTGGGCGGCGTGTTGTTTGACCAAGCGGGAAACGGTCGGCGACAACTGGGCGCCATTCTGCTGCCAGTAGGTCAGACGATCGACAGCGACGCGCAGCCCTTCTGCACTGCCGGCGGCAACCGGATTGTAGAATCCGATGCGCTCGACGAAGCGTCCATCACGGCGACTGCGAGAATCGGCTACAACCATGTTGTAGAAGGGACGCTTCTTGGCGCCGCTGCGGGCAAGGCGGATGACAACCATGGAAATTCTTTCGTTGCTTTAAAAAAGACCGAACATTATATCGCCTAATCAAGGAAATACAAGATTCATGACGGCAAGTCCGGGCAACACCGCTGGAGACGGAGAGGCGGGGCAGATTCCGGTCGTTCCGACATGGCAAGAATCGCCATAATTCGCTATTCTGAGCGCCCAAGATGTCGCACGACAACATGAATCCTTCCCGCGGGTCCGCCGATGGCAGAAGCAAGGCCATCATGGAGTGGCTCGCCCTGGCAAACGGCAGAACCGGTTCCGACGATGCCGACCAGCTACTCCGCCAGGTCTCGCTGTTGCGGGAGGCGGCGATTCCCGCCGGACAGCGCACACGCCTCCTCGATCTGCTTTTCGAGCAAGCCGAGAGGATCGTCCTGGCCCAGTTGCCATTGCTGCTTGACGTCACGCTGCCTGTTTCGCGCAAGGTCCGGCATCGCGTCGGCATCATCCAGGAATTTCTGGATGTACTGATCCAGGAGTATTTCAACACGCTCTCCGAGTTGTTCGACCCGCGGACCACTTCACCAGTACGTCCGCCGCAGGAAACCCTGCGGCGGATCATGACGGGCATTGCCTGGCACATCCGCATCAGCCACCTGGTTGCTTCACCCAACGGGGCTGGAATCTGGCAGCAACTCCATTCGGCTTACCGCACCGCGCGCCGCCTTGGCCTTGAAGAAACGCCGGGTCCGGAGGGCGAACCCACGATCGAGCAGTCCTATCTCCATGTCCTGCTCGCCGCAATTGCCCAGCCGGCGTCGTTCTGCTCAAGCGAACTCGACTTCATTTCCAACTACATCGGGTCGTGCGTCCGGCCCGTCGACATCCTTGAGAACCCACCGCTGGATCGCACGGGCGTCTTCTGGGTAGCCCTGGACAAGGACTTTCCGGCCCAGGCCTTGGCACGGCGCCTCCCGCCCAGTGACACGTTCGCCCTCTATTTTGCGTGCGATATTGTCGCCCGCGATACGCGGGAGCAACTCGCCGCTCTGGCCAAAGGAGCGCCGGCTTCCAGCCTGGGACTTCCGGATTTCGCGGATACGCCAGCCGGCCGTGGCGTATTGCGCCGGCTCGGTCTGCTCTGGGGCAGGCCGGCAACGCGCAAGTTCCAGCGCCGTCGCCAGTCATACCGTGTCAATCTATGCGCCGGGCTCGAACAACTCTGGCAACTGATGCGGCACCCGGAAACGGAAAGGCCGATCAGCGAATGGATGGTGACCAACGAAAGTCCCGACGGCTACTCGCTGATGCACATGTCGGGCGAGACAACACATCTGCGGGTTGGCGACATTGCTGCCGTTCGGCCCAAGGGCGAACATGCTGCCGAGCCGGGTCAGAACTGGCATGTGGGCATCGTGCGCTGGGCGGTGTCGGAGAATCCGGAGCATATCGAACTGGGGATGCAGCAACTCGCGTCAGGCGCCATCGCCGCGCAGATCATCAGGCCCGTCGAACTCGAGGCGGGCAGGCTCTCCGCACTCATCCTCCCCGAAATGCCCCCATTGCGAACCGGGCAAGCCCTCGTGGCCCCGACCGGACAACTGAAAGAAAAGGAAAACCGTCTGATAGTCCTGGTCGAGCAGGATAATGTCGAGATTCGCGAGGTCCGCCCAACGGCCCTGACCGAGCAGACCTCGAGCATCGAAGTCTTCAGCGTCGAGCCGGACGAGTCGGGCGGGCAGCCGTAGCAGCGATCAATCCCCCGAACAGAACGACTGCCCAGCTCAGGTGCAGCCAGACCAGAAAAACAGGGAACGCCGCGAAGGCGCCGTAAACGCTCTTCAGAATTGCGGAACTCGCCAGGTACCATTCAAAAAGCTTCTGCATGACGGCGAAGGCCAGCGAGGCGAAAAGACCGCCGAGCAATGCGCCGCGCCACGACACCGGCGCATTCGGCACCGCGTGGTACAAGAACGAAAAGAACATGCCAAGGACGGTCACCGAAATCGCCTTGAGAGACGCACGGCGCACCCACTCCACCTCCTCGATGAAGCCGAGCGACGTGGTGACGGCAAACGAGACGGCGGCGGCCACTGCGGCGAGGACGAATGGCCAGACCGCTATCGCGAACAAATAGAGCCTGAGACGGATCAGGAAGGGCCGCGGCTTAACCTGCCAGACGTGATTGAAAGCGCGTTCGATCGTGTTCATGAGGATGAAGGCGGTGATGCTCAGGAAGGCAATGCCGGCTACGGTCAACTGCTGCGCGCGGTGCGAAAAGCGGGAAATGCTGCCGGAAATGGTGCCAGCCGCCCCGCTCGGCAGCAATGAACCCTGAATCAGCCCTTCGAGCCGGGTCAGCAGCAGATTCAGATAAGGAACGGTATCGGCGACCGACAGTATGAGGGTTGCCAGCGGCACCAGCGCCATCAGTGTCGTGAAGGCAAGCGCCGCACTGGTCTGCATCATGTGTTCGCTGCGAAAGCGGCGAAAGATCGTTCCTGGGGCACCCGGTTTGGGGGCCGCCCGGCGATATCGGGAGTGGGTCTGCATGGGGCCGTATAATAGCCGACCATGCATGAAATCCTCGTTCTCTACTACAGCCACCGCGGCTCGGTGCGCGCCCTCGCCGAGCGGATCGCGCGCGGGGTCGAATCGGTTCCCGGCGTGCAGGCACGGCTGCGCACCGTGCCCCGGGTGTCGACCGTCTGCGAAGTGGCAGAGGCTGCCATTCCGGACTCCGGCGCACCTTACGTCGAAGCGGCGGACCTTGACGAATGCATTGGCCTGGCGCTTGGCAGCCCGGTCCGCTTCGGCAACATGGCGGCACCGATGAAGTATTTCTGGGACGGCACCATCGCCGCCTGGCAGAACGGCACACTGGTCGGCAAGCCGGCCTGCGTGTTCACGTCCAGCAGCAGCCAGCACGGCGGCAACGAAGCAACCCTGCTGTCGATGACCCTGCCGCTGATCCACCACGGGATGCTGGTCATGGGCCTGCCATTCACCGAGCCGGATGTCAGCCATACCCAACAGGGCGGGACACCCTATGGCGCCAGCCATGTCGCCGGCGCTGGCGGTAACCCGCTGCTTTCCGACGCCGAAGGCCGGCTCGCCTTCGCCCAGGGCAGGCGGCTGGCAGATATTGCCCTGAAACTGGGTCGACCGTGACAGCCGGACGTTATCAGTTCATTGCCAGCGCCAGCCTGATCGCCCTGATTTTCCTCTGCCTCGGCTGGGAACTCTGGTGGGCGCCGCTCAAGCCGGGCGGGTCCTGGATGACCCTCAAGGCCGTGTTCCTGCTGGCGCCGCTATTCGGCATCCTGCGTGGCAAGCGCTACACGTACAAATGGACGTCGCTGTTCATCCAGTTCTACCTTCTCGAAGGATTGACTCGCGCCACCAGCGACAGCGGGATTTCACAAAAACTTGCCATCGCCGAAACCGCGCTGGCGGCAGTCGTCCTCGTCTCGACTATCCTCTACATCCGTGCAACGCGCCCAGCCGGGGAAGACAAGGCAGTTCAGTCGACCTGAAGCAGCCCATTCGAGTGGAGCGGAGACGGGTCAGACATCACCCTGGGCACGCACCCGGTCGAGAGTGGAGTGCAGCTTGTTCAGCGCATTCAGGTAGGAACGCGCCGAGGCGATGACGATGTCGGTATCGGCGCCATTGCCATTGACGATCCGGCCAGCCTTGGCGAGACGGGTCGTCACTTCACCCTGGGCATCCGTGCCGGTGGTAATGGCATTGACCGAATAGAGAAGAAGTTCGGCGCCGCTCCCGGCGATGCTCTCGATCGCCTTGAACGTGGCGTCGACCGGACCGCCGCCATCGGCCTCACCCTTGCGTTCGACGCCGCCGACACTCAGGATCACCTTGGCATGCGGCATCTCGCCGGTCTCGGAACACACGTGCGAATAGATCAGCTTGTAATGCTCGTGTTCCGGCGTCACCAGTTCGTCCGAAACCAGTGCATGGAGGTCTTCGTCGAAAATCTCGTGCTTGCGATCGGCCAATTCCTTGAAGCGTGCAAACGCGGCATTCAGCGCCTCGTCGCTTTCCAGTTCGATGCCGAGTTCCTGCAGGCGGGCCTTGAAGGCGTTGCGCCCCGAATGCTTGCCGAGAACGAGCTTGTTCTGGGCCCAGCCGACGTCCTCGGCGCGCATGATTTCGTAGGTTTCCCGATGCTTGAGGACGCCATCCTGATGAATGCCGGCTTCGTGAGCGAAGGCATTGGCGCCGACGACGGCCTTGTTGGGCTGCACGGGATAACCGGTGATCTGCGATACCAGCTTGGAGGCCGGAACGATCTGCGTCGTGTCGATCCGCGTCTCCACCGGGAAGACGTCACTGCGCGTGCGCACCGCCATCACCACCTCTTCCAGCGAGGCATTGCCGGCCCGTTCGCCGAGGCCGTTGATCGTGCACTCGACTTGGCGCGCGCCGGCCAGGACCGCGGCCAGCGAATTGGACACCGCCAGCCCGAGATCGTTATGGCAATGCACCGACCAGACCACCCGGTCCGAATTGGGCACGCGCTCGATCAGCTGGCGCATGGTTTCGGCGTACTGGAACGGAATGTTGTAACCCACGGTGTCCGGAACATTGATCGTGGTCGCGCCCGCCTTGATAACTTCCTCGAATATCCGGCACAGAAAGTCGAGATCCGACCGACCGGCATCCTCGGCCGAGAACTCGACGTCATCCGTATACTCGCGGGCCCAGCCGATGGCCCTGATCGCCTGCTCGACGACCTGATCCGGGCTCATGCGCAGCTTCTTTTCCATGTGGATTGGCGAAGTGGCAATGAACGTATGGACGCGCCCCGATTTTGCCGGCTTGATCGCCTCGCCCGCCTGACGGATGTCGTTTTCGTTGGCGCGCGCCAGCGAACAGACGGTCGACTCCTTGATCGTGTGGGCAATCGCGTGGATGGCATCGAAATCGCCAGGCGAAGCCGCTGCAAAGCCGGCCTCGATCACGTCCACCCGCATCTTCTCGAGCTGGCGGGCAACGCGAAGCTTTTCCTCCCGGGTCATCGAGGCGCCGGGACTCTGCTCGCCGTCGCGCAGGGTGGTGTCGAAGATTACCAGATGCTCTTTCATTTTCTGCTCCGAAGCGTCAGAGGCTCCTGCGCTTGAACATGCCGACTGCAGCCAGCACATACCCAGACAAACCGTAAAGGACAAAGAACCCGAACAGCGCGATTTCAGGGCTGTAGGCAACCAAGGCGAAACCCAGTGCAATGGCCGCCACCACAAAAAACGGCACGCTCTTGCGGAGGTTGATGTCCTTGAAGCTGTAGTAGCGGATATTGGAGATCATCGTCACGCCGGCAAAAACCGTCAGCCCGCAAGCGAGCCAGCGCACGTCGCTGCCGGGAATGCCGGTCTCGATCATCACCCACACGAGACCGGCAACCAGTGCAGCCGCAGCCGGCGAAGGCAGGCCCTGGAAATAGCGCTTGTCCATGACTTCGAGCGTCGTGTTGAAGCGGGCCAGACGCAGGGCCGCGCCGGCACAGTAGATAAAGGCGGCTATCCAGCCCAGCCGGCCAAGATCGCGCAAGGCCCATTCATAGATCACCAGCGCCGGCGCCGCGCCGAAGCTGACCATATCGGACAACGAATCGTACTCGGCACCGAAGGCAGACTGCGTATGCGTCAGACGCGCCACGCGTCCGTCGAGGCCGTCGAGCACCATGGCGATGAAGATAGCCATCGCCGCCCGCTCGAAGTCCCCCTGCATCGCCTGGACGATGGCGAAGAAGCCCGCGAACAGCGCCGCCGTGGTGAACAGGTTGGGCAGCACATAAATACCGCGCCGCTTGAGTTCCGGATTGAACAGGGCTTTACGGGGCTTGAGTTCGGTCATGGGTCACTACTGAATTGACGACAGGAAAAGGATACACCGTGAGCCATCCATGTCCGCAAACAACATGGGCGGTGCAGACTTCCACACCGCCCATGCCAGGACGAGGCCAAGCACAAGCGCGAGCAACGACGCCTCTCGAGCCTGCGGTTACCCAGATCAGTTCTTCGTCTGATCGACGAGCTTGTTCTTCTTGATCCAGGGCATCATGTCGCGCAGCTTTTCACCGACCGTTTCGATCGGATGCACGGCATTCAGGCGACGACGCGCCGTCATGGCCGGGTAGTTGGTACGACCTTCAAGGATGAACATCTTGGCGTAGTCACCATTCTGGATCCGCTTCAGCGCGTTGCGCATGGCAGCGCGGGACTGCTCGTTGATGACTTCGCTGCCGGTCACGTACTCGCCGAACTCCGCATTGTTGGAGATCGAGTAGTTCATGTTGGCGATACCGCCTTCGTACATCAGGTCGACGATCAGCTTCAGTTCGTGCAGGCACTCGAAGTAGGCCATTTCCGGAGCGTAGCCGGCTTCGGTCAGGGTCTCGAAGCCCATCTTGACCAGCTCGACGGCGCCGCCGCAGAGGACGGCCTGTTCGCCGAAGAGGTCGGTCTCGGTTTCTTCACGGAAGTTGGTCTCTATCACGCCGCCCTTGGTGCCGCCGTTGGCAGCAGCGTACGACAGGGCGATGTCCCTGGCCTTGCCGGTCCTGTCCTGATGGACGGCAATCAGCGACGGCACGCCACCTCCCTTCAGGTACTCGGAACGCACGGTGTGGCCCGGCCCCTTCGGCGCAACCATGATCACGTCGATATCATCGCGCGGAACTACCTGGTTGTAATGGACGTTGAAGCCGTGGGCAAATGCCAGTGCCGCACCTTTTTTCAGGTTGGGCGCGACTTCTTCGCTATACACCTGCGGGATATTTTCATCCGGCAAGAGCATCATTACAACGTCGGCCACCTTGACGGCCTTCGCTATTTCTTCGACCTTGAGGCCGGCGGCTTCGGCCTTCTTCCACGAAGCGCCACCCTTGCGCAGACCGACGGTGACCTTGACGCCGGAATCATTCAGGTTCTGCGCGTGGGCGTGGCCCTGCGAGCCATAGCCGACGATGGTGACCTTCTTGCCCTTGATCAGGGAGAGGTCGGCGTCCTTGTCGTAATAGACTTTCATGAAATCCTCGTGATGTGCAGATAGTCAGACTTTGAGAATACGATCGCCGCGACCGATGCCGCAGACGCCGGTACGAACGGTTTCGAGAATCAGGCCGGCATCCAGCGCGGCGATGAAGGAGTCGAGCTTGGAACTGGATCCGGTCAACTCGATAACGTAGGTCGTTTCCGTGACATCGATGATGCGGCCACGAAAGATGTCGGCCATGCGCTTCATCTCCTCGCGATCCTTGCCGGTGGCGCGAACCTTGATCAGCATCAGTTCGCGCTCGACGTGGGCTGCTTCGGAAAGGTCGACCACCTTGACCACGTCAATCAACTTGTTGAGTTGCTTGGTGATCTGCTCCAGCACTTCGTCGGAACCCCGGGTCAGGATGGTCATCCGGGACAGCGAGGAATCTTCCGTCGGCGCCACGGTCAGCGATTCGATGTTGTAACCGCGGGCCGAGAACAGCCCTGCCACACGGGAGAGCGCGCCCGATTCGTTTTCGATCAGGATGGAAATGATATGTCGCATAGTCGATTCCTCCCCCGCTTACAGTTCTTCAGCGAGGATCATTTCGGTCAGGCCCTTGCCAGCCGCAATCATCGGGAAAACATTGGCCGCCGGATCGATGATGAAATCCAGGAACACCAAATCGTCTTTGTGCTCGGTGAAAGCCTTGCGCAACGCCGGCTCGACGTCCTCCGGCTTCTCGATCTTCATGCCGACGTGGCCATAGGCTTCGGCGAGCCTGACGAAATCCGGGAGCGAAGTAACGTAGGACTCCGAATAGCGCTTCGAATAGAACATTTCCTGCCATTGACGGACCATGCCCAGCATGCCGTTGTTCAGGTTGATGATCTTGATCGGCAAACCGTACTGCTTGCAGGTCGACAATTCCTGGATGCACATCTGGATCGAGCCCTCACCAGTGACGCAGGCCACTTGAGCACCCGGATGGGCCATCAACACACCCATGCCATAAGGCAGGCCGACCCCCATCGTACCCAGACCGCCGGAGTTGATCCAGCGGCGAGGCTGGTCGAAATGGTAGTACTGGGCGGCGAACATCTGGTGCTGACCAACGTCGGAGGTAATGAAGGCATTGCCGCCGGTCACCTCGTAGAGCTTTTCCATCACGTACTGCGGCATGATCAGCTGATCCTGCTTGTAGCGCAGGCTTTCGCGACCACGCCACTCGGCGATCTGCTTCCACCAGTTTGCAAGTTCCGGATTGGCCTTGAACCCGGTAGCAGTCAGCTTGATCATTTCTTCGAGCACATCCGCCACATTGCCGACGATGGGCACGTCGACCTTGACGCGCTTGGATATCGACGACGGGTCAATGTCGATGTGGATCACGCGCCGCTTTTCCTCGCCGAAATGCTCCGGATTGCCGATAACACGGTCGTCGAAGCGCGCGCCGACCGCGAGGATCACATCCGCGTAGTGCATTGCGTTGTTGGCTTCATAGGTACCATGCATGCCGAGCATGCCCACGAACTGCGGATCGGTGGCCGGATAGCCGCCGAGTCCCATCAACGTATTGGTAACCGGGAAATTCAGCCGGCGCGCAAGTTCCGTCAGTTGGGGCGCTGCGTCCGAGAGGATTACGCCGCCGCCGGTATAGATGATCGGACGCTTCGCCTCCTGGAGGATCTGCACCGCTTTCTTGATCTGGCCGAGATGCCCCTTCACAACCGGGTTGTACGAACGCATCTGGATGGACTTGGGGTATTCGAATTCGCACACCTGAGCGGTGATATCCTTCGGGATATCGACCACAACCGGACCAGGACGGCCCGTGGCGGCGATGTGGAAGGCCTTCTTGAGCGTAAGCGCCAGGTCCCTGACGTCCTTGACCAGGAAATTGTGCTTGACGCAGGGACGGGTAATGCCGACCGCGTCACATTCCTGGAAGGCATCCTGGCCGATGTAGGCCGTCGGCACTTGGCCGGTGATGACCACCACAGGAATCGAGTCCATGTACGCGGTGGCGATGCCCGTAACCGTATTGGTGACCCCGGGACCCGAAGTCACGAGAGCGACACCGACCCTTTGCGACGAGCGCGAGTAAGCGTCTGCGGCATGGATGGCGGCCTGCTCGTGGCGGACCAAGATGTGCCTGACCTGATCCTGCTTGAAGAGTGCATCGTATATGTGCAGAACGGATCCGCCGGGGTATCCGAATACACAGTCGACCTTTTCTTCCTGCAGGCACCTGACTACAATTTCCGCACCACTGATCATCATTCTTGAGCCCAATTAAGCTGTTGCCTGAAAAACGTGTAACCTTAAAGCAGTGACCCTGTTCGGTCAAGGCGTTACACAATAACCACTGCCTTTCCAAGGCCTTTCAACCGGAAGAGACAACCCTGGCCTCACCCAACGAACTGGCTTTTTTTCTTGAATCCGTTGAACGGCGCGCGTTCAAGCAGGCAATGTTTGCCGTGCGCGAACAGGAAAATGCCCTCGATATTGTCCAGGACAGCATGCTCAAACTCGCCGAAAAATATGGCGACCGTCCGGCCGATGAGTTCCCGATGCTCTTCCAGCGCATCCTGCAGAACACGATTCGCGACTTCTATCGGCGCAGCAAGGTTCGCTCGATGTGGACGACAGTCCTGTCAGCATTCTCGCCTGACGACGACGATGACCACGACCCGCTGGAGACCCTGGCCGCGGATGAGGGTCCGCATGGTCCGCACACGCCGGAAAGTCAGCTTCTCCAGGCCCAGACCTTGACCGCAATCGAAGACGAGATAAAAAAATTGCCGGCGCGTCAACGGGAAGCCTTTCTCATGCGTTACTGGGAAGACATGGACGTCGCTGAGACCGCAGCGGCGATGGGCTGCTCAGAAGGCAGCGTCAAGACCCATTGTTCGCGCGCTACCAACGCGCTGGCAACCGCCCTGTCGGCAAGAGGTATCAAGCTATGAACGAAGAACGTTATGCATCGCGGGTTCGGCAGGCGCTGAACCATGGACTGAAAGACATCCCCACGGCCTCGGCGCGGCGACTGGAGGCGGCACGCCATCTGGCGCTGTCGCGTCAGAAGCAGGAGGTTCCCCAGTTGGCACTGGCCGGTGATCACAGTCGCCGCCATTTCCATTTCGTGTCGGAGAATCGCCACCTGCGGCAAATACTGGCCGTCCTGGCGCTGTTGCTCGGCATGTGGATTTCTTTCTACCTGGACAGCGTGAAGTACATCTCGGATATTGAAGAGTTGGACAGTGCGCTGCTTTCCGATGACCTCCCCCCCGAGGCCTTTCTGGATAACGACTTCTTCAAATGGTTAAAAGACGACACGTCGGCGGAATAATCCTCAGCCTGGCCCTGGCAGCCCCGCTCGCAGCCCAGCCACCGACAACGGCGGTCATTGGCACCCCCCCGCAACCCGGCTGGAGCCTGCTCAGCGCGCAACAGAAAGCCATCCTGACGCCCCTCGCGGCGGAATGGGACAAACTGGACCATGTCCGCCGCAAGAAGTGGCTGGGCATTGCCGAGCGTTATCCCGCCATGAAGCCGGAAGAACAGCGGCGCGTGCAGGATCGCATGCACGAGTGGGCAAATCTGACCCCAGAACAGCGCGCCAAGGTCAGGGACAGCTACAAGGAGTTCAGCCAGCTCCCGTCGGAGCAGAAGCAGACGGTCAAGCAGAAGTGGGAAGCCTATTCGAGTCTGCCTCCCGAGGAGCAGCAGC